>JACCEA011074195.1_pt1 | contig 194627 bp, 168 predicted proteins | sample 7449851 | NCBI WGS metagenome assembly JACCEA01 (sample SAMN15323453, study PRJNA562643) | freshwater metagenome | isolation source: river surface water | place: USA:Blue River Watershed | collected 2017-08-18
GAAAAGGTTTTAGTTATGAGGTGCTAGATTATGCCGCAGGGGATGTAGCAGGCTTGAAAGGGCTGACTGCTCGTATACAGGGCGCGTATGCTTACGGTTTATTAAAAACCGAAAGTGGCGTACATCGTTTAGTGCGTAAATCACCGTTTGATTCAGGGCAAAGAAGACATACATCTTTTGCAGCGATTTTTATCACACCTCAGCTTGATGATACTATTGAAGTGACAATTAACCCATCCGATTTGAGGATTGATACCTATCGCGCTTCAGGTGCAGGGGGGCAGCATGTCAATCGAACAGATTCCGCTATTCGTATCACGCACATTCCGTCAGGGATTGTTGTGCAATGTCAAAGCGATCGATCGCAGCATAAAAACAGAGCTGTGGCTATGAAACAGCTTGAAGCTAAACTTTATGCCGTTGAGCAAAAGAAAAAAGATGATATGATTGCCGCTATGCATGATCAAAAAACTGATATTACTTGGGGCTCCCAAGTGCGCTCTTATGTGCTTGATGATGCTCGCATCAAAGATCTACGCTCAGGATATGAAACAACAGATACCGATGGAATGTTAGATGGAAAATATCTTGACGATTTCATAAAAGCCACTCTGCTCTCTCACAACCCGTCTTTATCTTAAAGGATTATCATTATGTCTCAATTACACTCAACATCATCCCAAGAATATGAATTTCGATTAAAAAAACTCCAAGATATGAATTTTCAATATCCTAATACAGCACGCTATACACACCTAAGCTCAGAACTCAATCGTCAACTTTTGGAAAAAGATCCTCAAGCGATGTATTGTTTAGCGGGGCGTATGATGCTTAAGCGTGATATGGGTAAGGCCATGTTCTTTCAATTGCAAGATAGCACAGGCCAGTTGCAATGTTACGCGCGAAAAAATGGCCCTTTGGGAGAAGAGCTTTTTGAAACTCTGACTCATCTGGATCTGGGAGATTGTCTCAGTGTGAAAGGGATGCTTTTTATCACAAAAACGGGTGAACTCACGTTGGAATTGCATGCTTTTGAGTTAGCTGTCAAAGCTTTGAGGCCCCTCCCAGATAAATATCATGGTATGAGTGATCCTGAGCTTATCTACAGACAGCGTTATCTCGATCTTCTTACCAATCAGCATTCACGTTCAGTCTTTCAATTTCGTTCGGAATTGATAGCATTTATTCGGAATTTTTTCATACAAAGACGATATATTGAAGTTGAAACACCTATGATGCATGTGATTCCAGGTGGCGCTAACGCTCGCCCTTTTATGACACACCATCATACTTTGGATATTCCTTTATATCTCAGAATTGCTCCAGAGCTCTTTTTGAAGAGGTTAGTTGTCGGCGGATTTGAGAGAGTTTTTGAAATAAATAGAAATTTTCGTAATGAAGGGATCTCATCTAGGCATAATCCTGAATTTACAATGATAGAATTCTATCAGGCTTATAGCGATTACACTGATATGATGAATCTCACACAAGATCTTTTCTTTGCAATTGCTGAAAAATTTCCTGAAAAAGCGCAGATTAGTCTTGGAGATGTTACATTTTCATTGAAAGATCCGATACCACGTCTTTCATTAGCAGAAACGATTGCGCGTTATGGCTGTTTTAATATAGAAAAAGCACAAGATGTGAATTTTTTACGTACAGCTTTGGGCAAAGAAACAAGCGATTCTTCAAGCTTAGGGGCATTACAGTTCGCATATTTTGAAGAGTTTGTTGAGCATAAAATTACTTCCCCGATCTTTGTCTGTGATTATCCTATTGATGTTTCTCCTTTAGCGCGTCGAAATCCTCAGAGACCAGATATGGCTGAACGTTTTGAACTCTTTGTAGGGGGCAGAGAATTAGCCAATGGTTTTTCTGAACTCAACGATCCTATTGATCAAGCAAGTCGATTTTTAGCTCAAGCTCAAGCGAAAGAGAGTGGAGATGATGAGGCAATGTTTTTTGATCAAGATTATATTGATGCTTTAGAATACGGGCTACCACCCACGGCAGGTCAAGGTATTGGCATTGATCGTCTTGTGATGCTACTGACTGGGGCTGCATCAATTAAAGATGTGATTTTATTTCCAACACTCAAACCCAAAGACTAAGCGCTATTCATGATAGGCTATTGTTTTGAGCCACAAAGTGCAAAACGCTTTGTGGACGCTTATACGACGCGTGCATATACTTCCTTGTTCGAGGGGGTCTGGGCTTTTGGTGCAATTTTAAATCTTCAAGGCCGTGTAGTGAGTTTGATTGCATTGTTAAAGCTCAATGATGGTTCTGTTGAGATGTTGTGGCCTAGGTCCCTGCACTCTGTAGAAGTCTTTTTGAAACCCTATCTCAAAATTAATCGCTTTGTTTTTAAAAGGATAGAAAGTGCTTCTTCTATAGAGTTGATATGGCCACCAGGTGCTCCGTTATTTTTTGATGATCATTGGGTGGGTGTTTTTACAGCTCACGATCTTTCATTAGATCTCTGGCAGTGGATTGAGTGGACAAAGGGCTGTTATTTAGGGCAAGAAATTGCCTTGCGCGTTCAAATGAAAACTCAGATACATAAAAAAAGATTAGCAATTTTATTTAACGATACCTTGGACAAATCATCGATCTCGATCTTATACTCTTTAGTGCAATACACAGTTGCTGTTATGCAGCGTTGCGATTGGGAACAACAAGGAGTCGCCTATGTTTGGGATCGGAGCTATCAAAAAAACACTATACCTCCTCATATGTTGTCCGTGGATATATTCACAAAGACAGAACCAATGCCCAAATGACCAAGACTGTCTGAGGAAATCTCTCTCGTAGTCAAAGAGGGCTATTTTTTCAAGTCTTTGTAGACTTTGAACAATATCACGTGTCTTTTTTGATGGAAAATATTTTGTTTCTTTCAAAAAATGACGGGTGTGAAAGCCCAAAAAAAATGAAAGATATTGGATTAAAAAGGAAAAAACCGGTTTTCTATGGCTTTTTTTTGCAGAAAATGATAGTGTGGAAAGAAGGCATGAGAAGAGAGTGAAAATAGGAACACTTATGAAAAATTTTGATATTAGGGCTATTTTTTGCACAAAACGTCTTCGTGATCTCAATGGGGAGCCGGGTACCTCTGCGAAACGTCATCATACAACAAATAAAGATAATCTCAAAAAAAGTATGAATGACTTACTTTCGCAAATTGTCGATTCTCTTGGAGCTCAAGGGCAAACCCATAATATGACAGAGGCGGAGTTGCCTGATCAGAAGATATTGCATTAAACTGAGCGCTTATAGATAAGCGCGCTGATCTAACCAAGGTGGTTTTGTGTTTTATGAGCGATTTCATGCGCAAGAAAAAGCTTTTTCTCCATTCTTTTGTGGATGATTTTTTCCGTTCTTATCCAGAAGTAGATATTCTTTTTTGTTCTCGATCGTGCCAAAAACTTTTTGAAAGAGTGCTGGTTTGGTCTAAAATTGCGCTTTCCGCGAAGCAAGAATCGTTTCTGATGAATGCATTTCACAGGAAGATGTCAGTGTTTTTTAAAGAGCCGCCACTGTTTTTTTTTGAAAATTTGAAAGATTCCGATAAAAAAAAAATAAAACAATTACAAGGTGCTTTATGGGATATCTCTCAGATACAACACGTCTATCAACTGTGGACTGAATTGAGATTCCCTTATTTTTTGTCGCACTATGCTATGAATTTTCAGCCATATTTGAGTTTTTCAAAAGATCATCGGGCGCTCTCTTGCAATTCCCCGAAAAAGAATATAACATACTGATTATAAAGATTTTTTAAAGAGAGCTGTTGATATGCCAGTCCAACAAAACCATCTTGATGACTCCGTGGTATCTTTTTCCGATCAGCCAGCGAATGAATCTGGAGTTGTAGCCCAAAATAGTGATTACCTCGCTATTATGAAAAAATTTCATGATAAGACCAAAGAGTCCGTTGGTAATAATCTTGATGATATTCTGCAGCAAATTTGTCAAGAGGATATTATTCAAAGCCAGCATGCTCAGGCAATGAGCTTACATTGGGCGTGGCTAGATCATCTGAAAAAAGATTATTATAAACGTTATCCTAAAGAAAAACCTTCCGATAGCCCTTTTCTAGATGCTATGGAGGCGGGGAAATGGCACACAGTGATCAGTAATTCTCTGCATTCGCCTGAAGCATTTGCTCAAGGATTTTTTGGCTGTCTGATTGGTTCTTCAGCTGTTTTCGTGGGTATGTCTCTGGGCACAGCGTTGCGCAAAGGAATTGATCATCATCGTTCTATACATTTTGCACCACTTACAGATAAAGAGTATCGTGCTTTGTGTCTGCTGGTTTATCAGAAGGTGATCGAAGCAGGCATTTTACAAGAGAGTGATTCTGCGTTGCAGGATATCTATAGCTCTATGTTCGAGACTGAGGAATGGCAAAATTCTCAAGAGGCTCTAGCAAATCTCTATGCTCAACGGACTTCTGACTGTAATGGGATTTTTAAAGCTTTAGAGTTTTGTTATCAGTCTATTGATACAACAGCGGATCGGCAGAGTCATGTGTATGGGGTCTTAGAAGCACTTGCTATACGAAATCTCTTGTCGACTGATAAAAAAGCAGCTTTAAATCGGTATCAAGAACTCACTCAAAAGTTGCGCAATGATCTTCAATCTCAAAAACTGCAAGAGTCTGTCTGCAAAGATCTGAAAGCAGTTCATGATGGCAGCAAACCGCTTCTATTTACGGCGAAATTAATAGGCGAATCTTGTTTTGCAGGTTTTGAGCTTTTCATCGAATGTGTTCAAAATTATATTATCACAAATCCGAAAGAGCTGACTCCGCAACAACGGCTCCAGCAACAAAGCATGCACAATAGAAGGTAAACGCAACCAGGGATAGGTCTTTGACTAAAGTCCTATCCTCTGTGAGCTCTGGATTAACTTTCTCTGCTCACAGCTTGCGCTAGACCCAAAAGTTCATCGTATAGAGCTATCGTAACATCCCAGATAGAGGCAGGATTTTGTATTAAGTTTTCTAAAATGCATGCTTTTTGTTGCAAAATTTGAAATGGAATATGTGCGTACACTTCAGAAAAAAGTTTTTTTGTTTCTTTAAAAAAATAAATTTTTCTTTCATCTCCTTCTTCAAGAGCAGCTAAGAGTCCTAAACTTAAAGCCAAGTATCTTTCTTTTCTGAGCAGACTGTCGCGTCTTTGTATTTCTCTCATGGGCGTACAAGTTGATGGATGGGAATGCCCTTTTTCTATGCAAAAACTGTTCCAGATATGTTCTAACAAGCACCTTTCTGCAGTGAAAGAGTACGCCCAATCTCATTGATTGGGCTCTAGGTATATACACCACGATGCTGAGAGTCTGCGCTATAAAAAAAGTATGGTTTCATATCTTTAAGGAGTTGTGGCTATGAGCTCTGTTCAGGCTCCAATCACTCTGTACTCTTTTTTATCCTATCGCTCCTTGGAGAAAAGATATCTTTATCCCTTACGGTCATCAGAATTCTTTGCAATTCAAAATGGATATGAGAGTACTCAGATACAAGATTTTGCAGTCGGTATTGTTGATGATCAAACATCTTTGGATCTTATTTATCGTGTCGCTCAACAGATGCCGCTTGTCGCTTTTGATGCTGTCAGATCGCAGCGATATCAAGCTTATTTTTTGGGACCAGATGTTGCCTTAGAGACTTTTATTCATGCACTGCGATCTTTTTATCAACATGCTAAAGAAGATAGGGTATCTGAGCAATGGCTAGGAGAAGGTGAGATTTTTGAGGATTTAAAAAAATTTCTTGTTTTGGCTGCAACTCATTCAGAATGTTCTGTTTTAATCAGCGGCGAAAGCGGAACAGGAAAAGAAATCTTCGCCCAAGAGATTCATCATCGAACTTTTGGTCGTACGAAACAATTTGTAGGAGTCAATTGTGCTGCACTTTCATCAGAATTGATTGATACAGAGCTCTTTGGACATGAAAAAGGTGCTTTCACAGGCGCAATCTGTTCTCGAAAAGGAAAATTTGAACAAGCCGGAGATGGGACGTTGTTTTTAGATGAAATTGGTGATATGCCTAAAAACACTCAAGTCAAATTGCTGAGAGTGCTGGAAGAACGCTCATTTGAGAGGTTAGGATCGAATCATTCCATCGATCTCAAAGCAAGGATTATCAGTGCGACAAATCAAGATCTGTATTTGCTCATGAAAGAGAAAGAATTTCGTGAAGACCTATTTTATCGCATGAATGTTCTCCCTGTGTCACTGCCTCCTCTTCGATTGTATCTTGAACAGCTTGAACATCTGATAGCTCATCTCACAGTGCAGCATCGTTTTTCTTTTGTCCTGAGCTCGGACAGTATATCTTCTCTCAAAAAATATTCCTGGCCCGGAAATATTCGTCAACTGTGTCATGTTTTGAAAAGATTGGATGTTTTTTTTCATCATCAAAAAATTACAACAGATAATATCCAAAAAATTCTTTCGGTTGAGCCGTATTTTTCATCTTTGGCTTGAGTTTTGCATGAATCATTTTTACCAGATTTAGTTTTTATTTTGTATGATTCATATTATCGCCCTGGCTTCAGAATCCGTCGCTGATTCTCTTGTAAGAAAACTGGTCCCACCTCATCTTAAAATTTTGCTTCTCCATTCTTATAAAGAGTTGGAAGTCACTTTAAAAACTCTTCGTATCCCCACTCAGCTCCTCATTCAAAGAGATCTCTTTGAGGGACATGAAAGTTCTTTTATGATTCACAATGCACTTCATCATATTTATTTTTTTCAAGAACAGACCTCTTTCAAAGAGACTTTAAGTTTCCTTTCGCATGGGGCATTACTTCTCAATTGGAATGATTTGGTGAATAATGTTTGGTGGTGGAATAAAACAGCTATAGAATCCAAAAAGGATAAAGATTATCGTTTTGAAAAAAGCGCTATCATTGCCTGGATGTCTTCATCTACATTGGATCAATCTTCAAGTCTTATCAAAAGATTAGCGGAGTCTTGTTCTGCAACACTGGGAGTGATGCATGCACACGATCCCAAGGTTCCTCAAGACTCATGGATCTTTTGTCAGGATTTTGATCAGCATAGCCCCATCTTGCAAAAAAAATTTCTGAAAGATTTTCTTGCAAAACATAACGATAAAAAGCTTATTTTGAATCTAAAAGGACAAACGGCTCTTTTTGAGTGCTGTTTAGATTGGGTTTTTTTTCTCAAGCAAAAAGGTCTTTATCGTTTAGGACAAAAAAATTACAAATCTCTTTTCTCTGATATGATGACATCGGACATTCAAAAAGATCTCAGCTTGGAATATCTACGCTATACTTGGTTTGCAGGACAGTTTATAACTCATTTATAAAGGATCTTAATTATGCCGATTTTATCAGCAACTTCTGATGAAGGGAAAACCTTGATAATCACTATTCAAGGACGTTTTGATTTTTCCGCGCTTCAGGTTTTTCGTTCTACTTATGAAAATCTCGCTATCAAACCTGAAAAATATATTGTGAATATGAAAGACTGTGAATATCTTGATTCATCTGCTTTGGGAATGCTTTTGGCATTGAGAGATTATGCTGGTGGCGATCAGGCGCAAATTTCGATTGTCGAGTGTGCCAACGATGTGAAAAAAATCATGCTTATTACAAAACTTGATGAACTTTTCGATTTGCAATAAAAATTCAATCTTGTCCTTTTCAATCCTTTTGCTATACCTTTAGCAAAAGGAAGTACAGATTGGAGGAATAAAAGTGCACGATCCTAAGTTAAATCGTTGGTATTGCGATGAGCGCACTGAAGAGCGCTTCGAGGTGATTGAGATTTGCGATGACTATATTACAGCTCACTGTATAGATGGCTCTGTTTTGGAGTATTCCAAAGAAGAGTGGTTCGAGAAAAAAATGATTCCTGTGGCCGCACCGCAAGATTGGGAGCTATCATGGGATTCATCGCAGATTTCAGAAGATTTGGATGAACGTTTCGAGGCTCCTAAGAGACACCTTCGCTTAGCAAAAGAAGAAGAGACAGAAGATTTTGAAGATTTTTCATTTTCAGATGATCTCGATGATCTTCATGATTTGGATTCTGCCCAATAAGAGCGCATCTCGTTCATAATCCCAAAAGCACTTAGACTGAGGACAAAGGCGAGACCAAAAAGACGTTCTTTGGAAGCGCCTACCCACCCGGCAGAAAGACTGACAATAAACATCAGCAAAGATCGTGTTGCAGAGGACAGCAAATAAATCTCAACACGTTCTTGATATTGACCAATATAGTGTGTGGTAAATCTTAAGAACAAAATTGATTTTAATCCTAAAGTGATATTTTTCATAAAAAAGATCATTAAAAGTGTATAAAAGTTTGATGATGCAAAGGCTAGAGGGATAAAAGAAAAGCCATGAAGGAGGGTTGCAATCATGGTGTAAAGACAAAGAGTATGGCGCTGCGCAGAAATTTTATAAGCAAGACTCGCACCAAGAGTGTAGATGATGAGACCCCAGCCCTTAGAAACAATAGCAAGACTTGTGTAAGATAAACCAAGGTGTCTGAGGTAAAGATGCAGGTGCCACCCTATTAATGTATCACTGCTGACAACGCTGAAGATCGCGAGTAAAAAGTAACGATGTTCCCAGATGAGTTGCCCATAGAGTCTCGGTGAAAAGTGATGAGATTGCCGAGATTGCCGATCGAGATGAGCGGCTTTTTTATGAAAAATTTTTTTTTTGCTGAGTCTCCAGAGCCAAATTCCAAAAATAAAAAAAATCGCAGAGTAAACTTGGTAAATTTTCATCCAGCCAAGATATGAGACCGCTAAAAGTGTGCAAAACTCTCCAAAATGATGTCCCCAGCGGTAAGAAATTCTGCTCAGAGTTGTCTGTTCATCTCGATCTTCAGGAGATTCATCGCAAATTTGATAAAAATATAAGGCTTTTTGAAAAAAGACTGCAGCGGTATTTAAAAAAAGACCCCAAAAAATTAATGGACGGTACATAACTTTTTCTAAAGATAGGCCTAGAAACCATGCGGTGATTGAGCACACGAGCAAGGATCCGGTCATCCATCGAGCCCAGTATTCTTGATCTGCAGGGCCTTTTTTAGGCAAGTGATGCATGACCAATGCGAGAATGCTTTTAAAGTAATGGGGTAATCCAATAATTGCAAAACTTGCGAGGAGGCTTTTTGGGCAGCCCTGATCTTTTAGCCATAAATTGAAAAAAGAGAGCGTGAGCAGAGAGGGAAGTGTGCTTAAGACGCTGAAAAGAATCGTGAGTGCTTTGTCAAAAAGGGTCATGAGGGTGTGCAAAAATGCAAAATTATTTAATTGTTTTATAATCTGATTGTAACATTTTTTTTTGCCAAGATGAAAAGTTATTTGATTGAAAATAGAGATTAAATATCAATAATATGGGAGGCAAGCACAAGAGAATTCCCAGATAAAAGAAATGGGTCCATCCTAAAAAATCTGCTAATAATCCGGCTGAGGTTGCGATGAGAAAAAAAGGCAAACTTTTGATTGAGGAAAAAAAGGCATAAGAACTGCCGCTGAGATATTCATGTGCTGCAAGTTGGGTTGTCCATGTTGCAATCGCAGAGGCACGCAAAGCTGCGCTAAAATAATCGAGGCCTACACACCCTGCTAATAGTCCTGCAGAAGCATGTAAATAATTGAGAGATAAGCTAATGAAAAGGAGGCAACACAGACAATGAATCACTAAGCTCGTTATCAGTGTGAGCAGAATTCCCAAGCGTTCAATGGCTCTCAGAGCGAAGACACCACCTAAAAGAGAACATAACAGCCCAAAACCTTTAGATATATAAGCGATCTCAAAAGTTGTATAGCCACAATCGAGATAAAACAAATCCAACATTCCGCTCAATAAGGCATCGGACAAGCTCAGCGAGGCAAATAAAGCCACAATCCCTTTCCAGTGTTGATTTCGCTTTTGAAAGAGTTTTAAGGGTTCAAGAAATAACTCGTAAAAAAACGAAGTGGATTGGCCATGAAGACTGGGTTTTGTAGAGATATCAGCCCTTTTGGGCTCAGGGGCATAATAATAATTCAATGAAGTCATGAGCATTACAACGCCCAAAATACAGTAAATCATGCTCCATGAGACATAAGCCAAACAAAATAATACGCCTGCGCGTCCTAAAAAGCGCCCCAAGCGATATCCAAAAATACTTGATGTCACTGCTTCTGAGGCATAGGCATTATGAGTGCATTCTACGCGATGCCCTATGAGTGTAATCTGATTCATTGCTGAACAGATTGAAATCAAAGTACAAATTCCTGCTGTGGCCCATAAAGAAATGTGACCCGTAGTCATGCCGAGCAAGATAAATAATAGTCCTAGTGACCAAGCTAAAAAAATAGCCCATTCTCTTCGATGGCCTAAGTGCATTCCTAAATAAGGCAGTTTATATCGATCGACAAGCCAAGAAAATACAATTTTAAGACTGTAAGGTGCGCCAGTTAAAAAAAACAGACCAATTGTGGACTTGGTGTATCCAAGATGAGCGAGCCAAAGATTAAAAGTTTGCCACGTCAGGACACCGGGAAGAGCAGAGCTGAGACCACCAATAAAAAAAATTCGTACAAAAGATAGCGAGATTTTGGGAAATATCATCTGCAGACCTTGTTGTTCATGTCTTTTGTATATCATAATCTTAGTTGTTTTCTCATCTGTTGTGTACCCCCTTATGTCTCTAGATTTGTCTGAAAATTTTTTTTTGAGTGATTACGCTTATTGGGATTATTGTGAATTAGCACAAAAATTAAATCGAAGTGCGTTACTCTATAGCCAAGCAAAACCAACTCTTTTGAGTGATGAAGAGTATGATCGCCTCTTTCAAGTCCTATTGCAGATAGAAAAGCTCCATCCTGAATGGATCGTATCATTTTCTCCATCACAACGTGTAGATGTCGTTCCAGTGCTTGGGGAAAAAGGGCAACATCAGGTATTTATGGGATCCTTGGACAATGTATTTGATTTTATGGGGTATTCAGATTGGTTAGACAGTGCTCTTGCGAATTTAGCTGTCGATAAGGAGGATTTGTCTATTATCGTTGAGCCCAAAATAGACGGTTTGGCGCTCTCTTTGATCTATGAAAAAGGTTTTTTAGTGGATGCGCTTACAAGAGGAGATGGGGCGATAGGAGAGCGTGTTTTGAAACAAGTACGCTGTATTCCGTCCATTCCCGCTCTGCTAAGAGATAAAGATTTTTCTGGATTGATTCGAGGAGAGGTTTTTTTTAAAAAAGAAGATTTTGATAAACTTAATCAGCATCTTAAAGAAAAAGGAGAAAAAACTTTTTCGAACCCGCGGAACGCAGCGGCAGGTACTTTGCGACAGAGTGATTTACAGAGTGTTCAAAATCGACCTCTTTCATTTTTGCCGTACACTTATGTATCGGAGACACATCACTGTGCGTCGTATAGTCAAGCCTTGGCTTGGTGTGAACAACAGGGCTTTGATCTCAATCCTTGGCGACGCTCTTTGACAGCTGCAGAGTCTATTGAGCCTATCTATCTTGAAATTCTAGAAAAACGCTCTCAATTGCCCTTTGGAATTGATGGGCTTGTTTGTAAAATCAATAATTTTTCTTTTCAAAAAGAACTGGGAGAAACGCGCAGAGCTCCTCGGTGGGCGATTGCTTGGAAGCTTCCGGCTGATTGTGTGCGTAGTGTTTTACAAAATGTCGTTTGGCAGGTGGGGCGCTTGGGTCATATTACACCTGTCGCGATTTTTGAACCTGTGCTGATTGATGGGGTCAGCGTTGCATGCGCAACCTTACACAATCAAAATGAAATTATAAAAAAACAGATAGCCATCGGCCAAGAAATTTTTGTTCGTCGAGCAGGAGATGTGATTCCAGAAGTGCTTGGACCGGTGCATCTGACAAATAACACGGACTTCATTCCGCAGATCGTTGTCCCAACCCACTGCCCTTCTTGTGAAAATTCACTCAGCCAGATTGATGATCATTTATACTGTTTCAAAGGCATGCAGTGTTTAGAGCAAAAACTGTTGCGGTTTGCCTATGCCTTTGGGCAAGATGCCTTAAATGTCCCTCGGCTGTCTTATCAAACTATCAAAAAAGCTGTGCTTACATATGGCTTAGAGACTCCATCTCAATTCTACCAGCTTCGCATCGAGGATTGGATGCAGTTAGAGGGTATCGCTAAAAAAAGTGCTGAATATTTTTATCGGACTCTTCGAGAAAGCTTGCATACCACAGAAGAGAGATTTTTACTTTCTTGCAATGTCCGTCATATAGGAAAGGCGACAGCGAATATGATTTTTAATCATTTATCTTGGGAGCAATTTCTTTCTTGCTCACAAGAACAGCTAGAATCCATAGGTCAAATTGGACCAATTATTGCTCATAGCCTACACTCCTTGAAAACAGATATCGGATTTTTAAAAGAGTATCGTGCTTTTCAGGATTATGGTCTGCATTTTCATCCAAGAAAACCGATAAATACCACAGCTCTTCTGGCAGGACGCTGTTTGTGTATCACAGGAAGTTTTCCTGATCGAACTCGTGAACAGTGGAAAGAATGGATTGAGAAAAATGGTGGCATTTTTCATGAACAGCTCACAAAAAAAACTGATTTACTTCTAGTTGGTGAGAAACCAGGTTCTAAGTATGAAAAAGCTATGAAATGGGGACTATGTATTTTGCATTCTGAAAAAATAAAGACTTTTTTAGAAATTGTTGAGCATCATGGTCAAGAGGATCTCGCATGTTTACTAGAGCAGAATCGAATAAAAGGATAGAGAGGCCAAAGACAGATCATCAGATGTCTGAGGTGCAAAGTGCTTCTCAAGATATAAATTATGTACTTTGTTTTGAGCCTCCTTCTATTGAGCAGCAGGCAGATCATTTTCTTCTTTGGCTTAAAAGTACGTTTTTTCGAGCAGTGACGGTATATCCATATGTTTTTAATAAAAATCCTGAAAATCAGTATTTTTTATCTGAACATGCTCCAGAAATTTTGCTAAATATCGCTCAAAAATATAAAAAAAACACACTCATAGAAGAAGGTCAAACTGACTTCACAGAAGAAGACACAAATTACTTGGAAAATATTTTTGAACCTTTTCATCGTTGTTTCGGTCCTTCTAAAGAATTTCTCAGCAAGATGGAAATGCAACAGCATCCTTTCACATCCGAACGGAGAAATGCATTTTATCGGAACCTTTCAAAGTGGTATGACAATCTCTTTTTGAAGAGAATGTTTTTACAGATGCGATGGCAAAGAGGAGATAGTATTAGAGTCTGTGAAATGATGTATGAAAAGGAAAATGGCATCACTCTCAAAACAGATGAGCAGATCTTAATAGAGACTCGTCTAGATAAGCTGATAGCTCTTATACAAGATCAAAAAATATACTGTAACAACAAGGAGCGTCTTTTTTGTGAGGCTGTTTTAAAACATCTTGCCCATAAAACCACTACCCAATTGAAAGATTTTTTTGTCAATAACAGCGCAGTATTGAGCGAATATGCAAATACATATTTTTCAGGAAAATGGCTAAATTTTAAAAATCCGACGAATTCTGATATTTCGCGGAGAGCGATGCAGACAGCGATCAGAGCTCATCGTAGAAATCCCTTTTGGCTGAGTCTATGTGCTTATATTTTAGATCCCAACTATAGCAATAAAGAGATTGTTCCATTTATTCCACACAAAGAATGTAGAGCAATACGCAAAAATGCACGTGAAAATTTAGAAGCATTGTTCAACGATCTTTCGGAGCCATTGGTACAGCATTTGGTGCGTTTAATTTATTTGTGTTCATCAACAGAGTCCTGTGACAATCTACAGAACGGATTAACGACCTATGATCAGAGTCAACTGAATGCCTACATTATGGCAAATTTGCGTGATGCAGGCGTTTCTTCCAAGCAGCCAGAGTCAATGAGTTATGATATAACTACAATTCTTGGTTATTTGGCATGTTATGGGATCCACTTTTCGTGTTCTGAGGGACTAACAGAAATAATAAGCTGGTTCGATAGTAAGAAGCAAAGTGCAGAAAAATTAGTTCATGCCTTGGCTGACGATCTCATGGATGCAGATACCTCGAACATGACTCTTAGTCGTACAATTCAATGGCTTTTAACCAAGGGTGCGACTTTTGCGATCACAAATGCTCCTGCGATCGTTATGGGGCTGGTCACACTTGGAGCACTCTTAGGGAAGGGTACTCAAAATGTCGATCTTTCTCCACAAGTGAAACAATACTTAAGAGAGAGAAGGTCGACGCATCACTTTGTGGCAAAGCATTTAGCTAGGCTTATGATGATACACGTTGAGCATTATTTGAAAAACAAAGAGCCCCTTCCTGAGATTTTGGAGACTTATGCAGATCACATATTCGAAAAGACCGATGAGAGGCGATATTATCAGTTGAGTATGCAAACTCAACAATCTTTTCGAATAAATAGTGAAGGACACAAGGTATCATATCAATGCCTTTCAACAGAGATGCTTTCTTGGGAAAAAATTGCAAACTTGCTAGGTACGGATGTTTTTTGGGTCAAGCATATGATGAGGGCACCTTTATCAAAATATCTTTCTCAATCCAAGGGAGCAGAAGATCTTTTGGTAGATACATGTGGCACTCTAGAACGTCTCATAAACAGCCCGTATGGATCAACTCTGCAGCTATATGATAGAAAACAACTATTCGAAGCCATTGATACATTCAAGTCAGAGATGAATGCTAAATCAAGAAAAGTGATAGCAGCATGGCATGCATATATTCTTAAAGCAGAATGGATTGCTAAAAAACAAAAATTAACAGCTCATGTTTTTTTTCACCCTTTATTATTTTTACCACATCAACATATTTTAGATAGCACTCATCTCTCTTTGTTAAACGACTTGAAATCTCGATCTGGTACAATTGATTCGATTGTTGAGGCAGATTATAGTGTGAACACTTTTTCTCCTGACAATAATTCTAGCCCGTTTGTCTTTCATTCCGCTCTTTTTTTTAATGAGAAGAGAATTGTTCATGTGGATCAGCTCATGTTACGGGAAGATTTGATCAGGAAATGTCTTTTTGATATATCCGCAATTGAAGGAAAACAATTTTTAGATTGGATCAAGCCTCAAAAAAAATACTATGTGCTTAATATGCCACTGACTCTCGAGAAAGGAAGTGCACTTTATGAAAAATTTAGGGCTGTGTTATGTTCAGCAGTCAAAGCCGGTGCGATATCACATGCTTTAGTGCAAAAAGCAACGCAATTTTTAATGAGTTGGCCTAGAGAACTGAAACCTATTCTCGAGAAAGATGATATCAGTCAGATGTATCATATAAAATTAGTCCGTTTAGCTGACTATCATCTAAGATTGAACTATGAAAAACAACATTACAATAGTCAAATAACGAGAGATAATTGCATACGTTTTTTGGAAACAAACTATCACAAAAGGCAATGGGTAGCCCAGGATCGTTGGTGTGGTTTGAGTTTCGACGAAAAACCCCAAAAAAGAGACAAGGATGAGGTGCAGTTGATTAAAAATGAAAATGCCAGTCAAACGCTGAGTGAGTTTAAGCCAGATGTTGGAAAAGCTGATGCTTTTTATAATCTGTTGTTTTATTTTCATCCAGGGGCTATCGCAACATATATCAAAGATTGTAGTCTCAGAGATAGTCATAATAAAGATTATCAAGGATATGAAAAATTATTTTCATCAGAAGAGAAGTATAAGCTTCTGTATAAGTCCTTGTTTTTCAAGAACAAAAAGCTTACCAGTGCGCTTCTCAAAGATAACGATATTCAATCGGTTTTTTCTGAAACTCCAGGGAAATTTGTGTGGCTGCATAACCGTATCTACCATACACATCTTTGGTCGCCCTATACCAAGTATACTTTTCTAAATTTATTACACCAGACCACTCATAAAGTACGGCAGTCTTTGCGTTTTACAGAAATGTTATTTTTGATATCCGCACTACAAAAGCAGAATCAATTATTACTGATGATGAAAAAAATGATGGCTTTATTACAGCTTAGACCAGCACGATCTATACAATCCCTTTTTGGGAGGGGTATATGGAACTCCCTGTTTTCTTACAATGAAGCATTTTTGTCAAAAAAATATTTCATGAATATGTTGCAATTGATTTCTAAACAAGATCTCTTTGCCGCTATTGATCTTTTGATTGAAAAGACCCAAAACTTTTCATTAAAAAAACGGCAAAATTTATTTTTGACATTTTTAAAAAAAGTTCAAAAATATTTGCCAATTGCTCTATCCACGCGATACATATCTTGGAATTCGAAAAAAGAAAACTTTTTTATGCAAACATGGAGTCAGTCTAAAAATTTTTACGAAAAACTTTCAGAAAAATTCGAAACAATGGGCGTGATGGAGCGTAGCGCTGAATTGATGAGCAGGAATCCGCGAGAATTTTTTAGTGAAGAAGAATTTAAAAAGTATTCAGAATCAAAATTATATAAGCGAAAACAAAAACTCAAGTGGGACTCTATCCAAGATCGGGATCAACAGATTTTGGATCATCCAAATCAATCTTGTTTGCCTTTCAGTTCTGTTTTCAGCAGCGCAATGAGTGTAGAGATAGAGGGCATGAGTTTAGGAAGGAATTTTTTTAATTATCCTTCTTTTTTAGATGCATTAAAAGATCCATCATCAAAGCTGTCTATTTTCTTTGACCGTGAGGAGAATACAAATTTTATTTTTCAAATGCTGAGTCAGGATAAAAAAACATTGTATTTATTTGACTCTTTAGCAGCGTGGATTATGCGCAAACACAGCCTCACTCAAAATCAAAAGGTTTGGTTTCAAGATATTAATACCTGTCTTGTCGCTAAATATTGTAAAATGAAAGAGCATCGCGAGAATTTGCTCGGGAAAAAGACCAGTGATCCAAAAGAGCTCATAGAGAGGGAACGAATCGCATCAGTATTACAACAAAAAATGGATAAGTTACAATCTTTTTTCACATGGTATCATACTTATATCGATAGTCAGATGATATTGGATATTAGCACAGAATATGCTAACTACAGTCCAGATAAGATAAAAAATCGCACTTATCTTTGAGACAACGAGGTCTCCATAAGCCGAGAGGACTCGGCTTATGGATGCATTATCATCTTTTTAGAACATACCAGGCAGTGAAGAGTTCATTGCAGTATTATTTTTTGTAGATTGTGTTAAGTTTTCTGTTGGATTTATGTTGCACGCATATAATTCTGAGTCAGTGAAAAGAATAGGGATACGTTTCGGATTTGGATTTTGATCTGTTTTTTCTTCATTCATATAAGAATATCGACCTACTCCTTTTATTTTCTTTTCAAGAAATATGCTGGCTCTTTCGCTAATATGCATCGATCCTATCAAAAAGCGGATCGGCTTTAGAATTAACTCAAAACAGATCGTGCAAATGATATATGTTAATCGTTCTATTAAGTTTGTTAGAGCAGGATATTTAAGCCCTGCATACGCCGCAGACAACGGTATTTGGTTTGTTTCTATTTCTGTACTGTATGCATAAAGTGACTTTATCAGATTTGATAAGAATGTACCGAGTATGTCAATCAAATGATAACGATTAGCCCATCCAGCCATAATATGCATACTTATTGCGTTATAAGTGCCATAGATTATGGAGGCAATCAGACCATTTGGGTCTAATGCCAGGGCCTTTTTAGCCAGCATATATAGACATAAAAATCCAGATACTGCAATGAAAATTTTTATTCCTAATCCGCCTAAAAACCCAAACGCTATATAATTATCCATTAGAGCTGAGAGCGTTGTTATTATAAGCTGCATAGGCATGTAATTGGGTATCAAGGCAGATAGCCCCGCGAATAATACGCAACTTATGGCAGCAACAGTTATAAATTGAACTCGTGCATGCATTCTAGGATCGGCCATATCTGATTGGATAATCGTGCGCGGTATGCTTGCATGTGTGTATTCTATACAGGAATTCCAATCTAGATTCCAAGATAAAGTTGCAGGAAGTGCAGCCATGAAAGCAGAAAAAGGAGCATATAGTAAATTTGACAGATAAGACTGCTGAATGCCCTGCGATGCTGTTTCTAGTGATACACCTATTTCCGCCGCAATCTTCGGAGCAATCGATTGATGTGAAATATTTTGATATATCTTGAGATCAAGATTGTCGTTCGGTAGGGCTGTTTCGCTTAAAGCCGGGCGAGAGAGAGCGCCCATATTAAGACTGAAATGTATCATGTCTTTCTGAGTAGAATGTTGATTGAGAAACCTTGGAAAATTTTTTCTGTTTTTTACAATCGAGAGCACATTATAACTATCATTAAAAAATTCTATTCGCTTTTTAAAATGCTGATTGTCGCGATCAAACAGTTCCCATTGGATTTGCATAGATTTGGTCTCTGCATTATAAACGAATGGCGTGTCTGCGCCGAATATCTCTTCGTATGTGTTGTAATGTGTTTTGTAAAAATTAGAGAAGTCTGGAGCATCTTTTGTAGAATAAGATAAAGCAGCTGTGCAAAGAGCCAGACTTGACGAAAACTGATATGCCAAGTTAGCCTCCGTGTCAGCTGGGCTCGGATGAGTCTGAGCTATCTTCAGCTTGTAGTAACAGACAGGATTCCTGTGTTTGAGCGAATCTAAAAATGACAAGACATCAGGTAAGTGTTTGTTGATTATGATTTGTTCTTGCCACTCATGCTCCGTCTCGGTCAGGGGTAATTGGATTTTTGAACGAGTGAGGTTGTGATCGTGTTGATTAAAATGATTGATTTTGAGTAATATTGCTTGCTTAATCGGTAAGCTTGCAGCGGTAAATTCTTCAACAAGGTATCGATTCATGATAGATAGAATCTCTCTGAGATCTGAGAGAGGCTTGGTTTCAAGTTCTACTAAGAGTGCGAATCGTTGATACTGTGCTTCTATGTGGCATGCACGATCATTTGGCAGGCTGTCCGATCCTTTTCTATCTTGTAATATAGTTTGTATGGCGTTGCGAATTTGTGACAACAATATCGGTACATAAGCTTGCGCGGGGAGAGTGGTGGATTTTTCGGGATCTGGTTTTGTGTTAGCAGGATATGTATAAATCAATCCTTGGTGCTCTCCACGACCTGCACGACCAATAAGCTGGTCTAATGTTCGGCCTACACTCCCGCTGAAATCGCCAATAATCAGTCCCTTATAATTTTCGTGGATATGGACCCCACGTCCTGCTACTGCAACTGCAACAATAATTATAGAATTCTTTTTGGGCGCTTCTTTTAAAAAGCGATCAAATCCTTTAGAGCCAGAAGTATAGGGTGAGTTTTTTTCACCGGTTGCAAAACCTTGACAATTAAAGTAAGGAATGGGCTTGTCTAACAGTTCATATAGGTCAGTAGGGATTGTATGACCTGAGTTAAGCGCTTCCTGGATCATTTTAGAGAGTGTGTTTTGGATCGATGGAGATAGGATTTCTATAATGGAGCTGTTATCAGGGACAGCAATCAAGATAGGATTGTCCTTCTTGCAGCGAGTATTAAAAATAAACCGAGCTATTGCTGTAATGTAATCATTTAAGTGCGTATTAATATTTGGAAGTTTGCCTTCAAATTGTTCTATTGCTCTATTCGCTTGATTCCAAGAAGGAATATGTGCGAAAAGTGCTTGTCCTTTTAAAAATACTTGCAAATCGTTTTGCTCAGTATTTGTTCCGATTGTTCCAGAACAGCCTAAAAGAAAATTTAACTTACAAGAAGATAAAAACGATAGTACAGAGTGCTGTTTTGTGACAATCGTTGGGTATTTAAATTGATATTCTTGATTTGGATTTAATCTTTTTTCACCGGATTCATTGAAATTTCTGAAATACAGGTTTAGCAGTTCACCACAATGCGCTAAAGAGGAGCCGATTTGAAGAGTCCCGTTTGAGATGGGAACATGAACCAGAGTACTGTTCTGATTTTTCATAATCGCATAGATTGATCCCACTCCAGGATAGCGTGTTTGATTTGTTTTTTCTTTATAGTTGCTGTAAGCCTTCACAGTATTGGGATGGAATAATGCTTGTCTTAAATAGAATAATGAAATCGCAAGATAGGACTGTGTCTCAGTGTTTGAAAAAACAAATTTGAACTCTTCGAGCAAGGCGGCAAACTCAGGACATTCGTTATGCTCTTTTTTAATAAAAGTTTTGAAATCTTTTTTCGCGTTCATGATGTTAAAATCATAATTAGCTGATTTTGTAAGATTGAGAATCTTATGTGGCTCTAAAAAGAGTTCAATGATATAAGACATGATTTTTTCATAATTTAGACGTGAGATATTCGTCTGATTAATCATTGGGTGAGGACTGGGAACGCGGTAGCTGTTTGAGACCATGTCAAAAATAATTTTGTCACATTCATCAAAGATTAAAGAGTTTGGAGTTGGTAAATTGTGTATCATCGACCACAAAATCCCACTTTCAGCAGAACAGACAACAATTATCTCCTTGCTTGCAGGTTCGATTTGCATTGTTTGATTATAAACAAAAACAGCTGGAATACTGAGTGCGTTGAATAAGGGTGCCCAATCGCATTCTGCTTGGTAAGTCAAATTGTCAGCTGTAGTGATAAAATATGTGTATTCACCTAGCGCCCAACGAGTCAGGAGCGTGATTGCACTAATCAACGTTTTGCCCTCACCGACCGCGACATTCGCAAAAGTTTTTTGCCCACAACAAGCTGCAATAAGAGTCAGGATTTGGTTTGGTCTAGGAATTTTTTTGTCAATAGAAGCTGTAGCGAGAATTGATGCGTGAATAATGACAGGTAGTAATTTTATGACACATTCGTCATGTATTGGGAGCGTATTGTCATTCAGTGAGGCGATATTTTGGAAATGATTGCGACAAACATCGAGAAATTGCCCAATTTCTTTTGGATTGAGTAATTTTTTTTGATGGAACTCTTTGAATTTCGGCTCATATTTGAAAAGAGATAAATCCAAGCTCTCGGAAGACTTTTGCATTCTGTCCATCAAGTTAGTATAGATGCTTGTGATCTTGGATTGTATTTCATCCATATGTTTGTTTTGGATTTTTTGAGCACTATCGTGAGGTTGTTGATACAGATACATGCCATTCAAAATGTCTTGTTCTTGTCTACTTGATTTGATAACTTGCTGATGTTTTCTGAAGTGCTCTTGAATCTTATTTTCTTCTTGTTCATTCAGCTGTTCTGTCTGTTCGATGTATGTGGCTAGATTTTCGAATAATTCTGCATTGTGAAGTGTCAGAGGATATTTTTTGGCAGCATCAATAATGGAACTTGCGTTTTCAATAAATGACTTTGACCATTCGTTATTCATCGTTTGCAAAACATACTGACTGATAATGCTCGCGAGGATACTGTTATCAATTTGAATCTTACGATCATGAATCTCATAGCAGGTGGATATTAACTTTTGCAAATTCATATTGCTATTAGCACAGTCGGTGTTATGCTTGTCAATCAATTTGATTGCGTGTTGATAGATAAGATAGGTGCCGCTATTTTGGACCTGTAGGGCTAATTGTTGGATAAACCACGCAAATGGTGCAATCTGACTATCGCGCATTGGCATATATTTTTTTATTGATAAAAAGAGTTCTTTGTGCGTTTGATTTTGATACAGAGCCCTTATAACTTGCGCGAATAAAACAAATTGCGTTTTTTCCAATGTCAGTATAGGTGCAAACCAACAGCAGACATCCAGATGATCAGGATTATTTCTATCTAAATTTACAGTCTCATCTATGCAAGTAAGCACGATATAAAGCAAATCAGCATTTATGTCTCCGTAGTTCTTTTTAAGAAAATCTTGTTTAAATTCCCTATAAGCTGATTGGATTTGTTCGGCTTTTTTCTGATCGTTTGAGTTCTCGGCATCATTTTGGAAATAGCCTGCTTCACAAAGGTATTGCCATATGGTAATGATTTCCAATTTGGAAAATTGATGTATTTGTTTCTTAATATTTGATGAGATCGCCTGATGGTACTGAGAAGCAAATCTGGTTATGTTTATTTCTTCTAAAAGACCATTGAGGTACGTATAGTCTGATTGGATTTTTAATCGCTCTGCATATTCTATTGGGGAAATGCGATATAGATATAATGGGTATCTTTGAGAGACAGCTGACGATAGCTCGTATGTCGTTGGATAGGGACTAATTGGTTTGAATTGTCCTAGTTGAGATAAATCTTGACAATGCGCATAACGAATCATTTGTATCAGGAGCGACGACAGTAGCCATGGCTGCAAGAGAGCTGCAGACCATCTTTGCGTCGATTCTATAATGTGATTTTTTTTAATATGTTCGAAAAGTTTTTGGCATATATTCTCGATAATTGTATCATTGCCCCATGGATTTTCAATAAAAAGCTGCGCTACATTTTGGTTGTCATCGCTGCTAGTTGCTCCGAGTGATCGTATAAATTTATTAATTAAAGTGTGATTTGCGAGTGTTGACAGGCATCTTAAAAATTGGTCTAGTTGTCTTTCCAAATTCATCTCTTCTGCAGAGTTTGCCAAAACCACAGAGACTAATAATAGTTTGACGCGTTGATCTGCTAAGAGCTTCCAGTTCTTGATTTGATCACTTAAGAACTTTTGAATTGTTGTATTTTGATAATTTTCAGATATACATTTTTTAATTGTTCGCAGTAATTTTGTGCCAAAAGTAGTCTCTGGGTCTAAATTTTCGAGAGCATCATAAACACAGGTCAGATGTGTTGCGTGGCTGCGATAATTAAATGCTGCATAGGAAACGAAATTATCATGCAATTCAATCTCTTTTACATCCTCTTCAAAGAGATGTTTAGTAAAAAACACCTCTAAATGGTAAGACTTAGGTTCTTGTGCTGACAAAGGCGATGAATAAAAGGATCCACTTATCTTTGTTTTGCCTGAAAAGAATTCAACATAGGGGGAGCATTGTTGAGAGATGAGTCTGCTAAGACTACGTGCGAAATTCGCGAGTGAAAAATCTGATAACTGAAAATTATTTTCATAAAAAGAGATATAGGGGTGATTTGGCGTGTAGGTAAAATGGTCAAGCAGAAAAACGGCGCGAATTGTAGACTCGGTCCAGCCAGGCCCCTCTTTTTGTAAGTAAGGCGCATTTCCAAGAGATGAGGAGACTGTATTGGGTATACCATTTTTATTAAATCCTAAGTTGGGAGCTTTTTGATACCATTCCTTATATTGATAGCGAGAGCACATGTCGTTTTGATTTTTGAAGTAAAGAATGGGCGGCATATAGTTGTCCAATCCCATAAGAGAATTCACGCGAGGTGATGATGAGACCATTTCTTTTTTTTGATTTTTTTCGAGTTCTTGCTGAGTCTGCCTTTGTACTTGTTGGGTTGTCTCCGTGTTTGTATTGACGCAAATACCATTTTCCCAAACCTGTGCCAACTCTAGAGTATGATGTTCTTTGAGTGCTATTTGATTGTTCGCTTGCTCTACCCATTGTGGATATATCTGATTTCTGCGAGGCGATGAAGCATGATTGACGACTCTCAAAAGCTCACTGTCTCTTCTTTGCAGTTCAAGTTGATTGCTGCTTTCTTTGAGTGTTTTGGCTGTTTTAATTGCAAGAGAAAGACCGTGTGCAGTCACATAGCGGCGTATTTGCTTTTCTACCTGAGGGTGCACAACCACTGTGTGCACGCCCATGACTGGTAGGAATGAGAAAAATTCATGAAAATTGTGCTGATTGATGGATATATAATTAGATTGTTCATTCTCTTCGAGCCCAGGAATGGAGTGAAAATAGGATATATCGATCTGTCTCAAATCATCTTGAACATCTCGTTTCGTAGAGGAATGTCTTTCCAACAACTTGCTAGTCACTTGTTGTGCTATTGATGGCAAAAATGAGGTGGGATAAGCTATGATGCCCTTCAGAAATTCAGGCATGCCCCTGAGTGCTCCACCGAGATCTTGACCAAGGATTTTGCCGAAATGCGCGTTTTGTTCAATATGCGAAAGAGTTGTTGTGCTTATAGCTGTAAATTGATATTGATTAAATACACCCGGACTAAAGGACAATTGTTGGGATACAGATGTATGATCAATGCTGCTTGACAACAGCATATGTTGACTTGCACAGTTGAAGGATTGATTTTGATTGGCGATATATTGTTTTTGTGCGTTCAGAATGTCAAGACATGCATCTAAATCGAGTACTTCAAATCTCTGCATGTCTTTTGAAAAACCATGGTCTTCTGTACAAATGCGATCATGTCGAATGTATATGTTATCTACTGTTTCGCTTGAATCTGCTGTGGTTTGATTTGTATTCTCGATATGAATAAAAAAAGGAAAAATACTCATCTGAACCGTGCCCTCTATGGAGTGTGTCATTTGAAGACTCTTGTTTTCCAGATCCTCTTGAGAGCAAGTGAGTACGTCATTTTTGTCCCATTCTTGAGTGGTGAAGTGGCTGTCAACCTGCAGTGCGAAGAAGGTCTTGATATTGGCATCGAGAGCTTCGGGATCTGCGGTGTTCTGTTCAATAGATTGATATAGGGGTTTTAAGAGGTTTGAGATGATCTGTGATTCAAGTTGTTGATTCTGGATTTTTTTACTTTCCTCTCTTGTCCGGAGCCACGAATCCCTTGCAAGAGCACTATTTATTCTCTGAACTCGATGATCGTATTGTGATTTTTGATAGCGCTCGTATTCATCTTCATAAGTTTTTTGTACGTTTGTGTCTTTCTCTTCTTTAGTGAGTTTTGGGTCCTGCTCGATCTGAGCTATCGTTGCGCGTGTAGAGCTATATGGCGCTTCGTTTAAGTGAGCGACGTTTTCTTTCCATTCTTCAAATGATTCTGTAGTATAGTCCTGATTGAGCAATTTTGACAATTTGCAGTCTGTGGTAAATGTTTTTTGGAGTGGGAGTGGAAAAGGTATAGTTTTGAATTTTGGGGAGAATAGAAGGGATAATTTTGCGTTTTCCCGCAAATAATCAGCAATTTTGTTCAGGAATTCACTTGATTTATTCTTGGTCTTAATGGTGATAATAGGTTTTTGTGTGTTTTTGAGAAAGGTTTCGAAAGATTTGCTCTGATTGGCTAAATTTTGTTCTAAGATCGCACAGGATTGACTAGCATAAGGCACGAATATTGTGTAGAGATCCTGAGGAACCATCACATTAGTAAGATGTTCTGAGAGCCAATTAAAGGCCTCTTGGAGAATCCAAATTGACTCGAGTTCGGTGTTGGTGGGTTGAATGCCAGAGAAGCTCAGTGTATAAATATTTTTTTTATCTAAAGCCCCAGATGTAATCATGGTCTTATTGATATGTTCTGAAGGCATACTTTCAGCTATATCGTTTAAGAGTTTTAGGTCATCCTCACTACTAAAATGCGGAAAAATCATTCTTTGAGGGTGGGTATCGATTAAATTTTTTGTGAATTGAGACAAAGCGTCTTGATGTTTTTTAGCTGTCGCTGGGTCAATGATGATAAGGATTTCTTCTGGGCAGCTGTATTCCAAATAATAAATTGCTTTTAATAAACCGAAGTTAAATACATACGCCGCTTCCTCTTGAGACAAATGGCTTGTCTCATGATCGTCCTCAGCATAATAACCCCAAGAAAAACGAAGGCTTTTTTTAGAAGTGATTTGATTTGTCGTTCTATGACTTCCTAGGATAATATATACAAAAAGCTCAGTGAGTAACGGAGGGTTTTCTAAAGACAGCATATGTTCAAATTGTTTAGATTGATTCAGTGTCTCTAAACTGGGGGCGTAATTATTTAACAATTCTATGCACGAGATATAGGCTGAGGTGACATCATCTTGCATATTAAAAGAAGGGATTGTTTTTGAATCTATAATTCCTTTGTTTTCTAAAAAACTGAGCTCTTCTTCTGAGAGTGTAACCACTGTTGCAATAAAATTTTTGGGTAAAAATTTATTTTTTAGAAAGTATTCTTCGGCTGTTGTGAAATCATCATTGAATTTTTTTAGTAATTCCAAGCGTTCTTTCGTGTTTTGAGTGTCACGAATTGCTTTAGCGCGCTTTATAAAAAGCTGATCGAGCATCACAAGATATTGTAAAAATTGCTGCACAGGCATTTGATTGGCTTCTAACTTTAGGATCTCATCCTTTTCTTTCGTCGCATTCTCAAGGAGATCAAGAAAATATTTTATCAAAAAATTAGGCTCTTTGTTCTGCTTATTGATTTGCTTTAAACTGGAGTATGCATTGATGGGGTGCTTGAAAGATTGATCCATATTGGTACAGCCTCGATTTTGACTTAAATTGTTGCGGTTACGCTCTGTGATGAAAAGCAGTTTTTTAAAACTATATGACAGATATTCGCACTTTTCTTGAAAAATGTCAATTAAAAATAATATCTTGCACCATTTTCTCGGTGTTTTTTCTATTTCTGTTAGGCGCTTTGTTTTTATGATACAATTGAAAAAGTTTATATTTCACCACTCATTACAATAGGATTGAGCTTCTATGAGTTTTTCTTTATCGCACATACGAAATTTTTCTATTATTGCTCATATCGATCATGGAAAATCGACACTTTCAGACCGTCTTATTCAAAAATGCCAGGGTCTAGATGATCGAGAAATGAAAGATCAGGTTCTCGACAGTATGGATTTAGAGCGTGAGCGTGGAATTACGATTAAAGCGCAATCTGTTTCTTTAGAATATATTGCGATGGATGGGCAAAAATATCTGTTAAATTTTATTGACACCCCAGGGCATGTTGATTTCACTTATGAGGTGTCTCGTTCATTAAGGGCGTGTGAAGGAGCACTTTTAGTAGTCGATGCAGCTCAAGGCGTCGAAGCACAAACAATGGCTAATTGCTATACCGCTATTAATCTGAATTTGGTTGTCAATCCTGTTCTTAATAAAATTGATTTGCCTCAAGCAGAACCAGAACGAGTGATTGAGGAAATTGAAGATTTAATAGGTATCGAAGCGATTGACGCTTGTCGAGTATCAGCAAAAACAGGGTTGGGGATTGATGAGCTTTTAGAGGATATCATTAAAAAAGTTCCTTGCCCAAAAGGTGATCCTGTTGCACCTTTAAAAGCCTTAATTATTGATTCTTGGTTTGATAATTATCTTGGTGTTGTTTCCTTAGTTCGAGTTTTTGATGGCGTTTTAAGAGCAGGAGAGGCTATTAAAATTTTTTCTAGCTCTTCGATCTACAAAGTAGATGAATGCGGAATTTTTACGCCTAAAAAGCAAAAAACAGATTTCTTGTCGGCTGGCCAGGTCGGCTATGTAGTTGCAGGAATTAAAAATATTCATGGCGCACCTGTCGGTGATACAATTACAGGTTCCAAGATTTCTTGTACAACGCCTGTCGAAGGGTTTATGAGAGTGCAACCTAAAGTCTTTGCTGGTTTGTTTCCTGTTTCTTCAGATGATTTTGAGGATTTTCGAGAAGCACTTTTGAAATTACAATTGAATGACTCTTCATTGCAGTTTGAACCAGAATCTTCACAGGCGCTTGGCTTTGGATTTCGATGTGGTTTTTTAGGCTTGCTTCATATGGAAATTATTCAAGAACGTCTTGAAAGAGAATTTGATATGAATCTGATCACCACAGCACCGACAGTTGTTTATCAGGTGACAACTACAAAAGGTGAGGTGTTGATGGTCCAAAATCCTTGTGATTTACCTCCTACCAATATGATTGAACTGATAGAAGAACCGCTTGTAAAAGCGACAATTCTTTGCCCGGAGCAATACATAGGAGATGTGATGTCTTTATGTAATCAAAAACGTGCTATTCAAATCAACATGTCGTACAAAGGCTCGCAAGCCACTTTAGAATACCGTATTCCCTTAGCTGAAGTCGTCATGGATTTTTTTGATAGATTAAAATCAGTTTCTAGAGGATACGCATCTTTTGATTATGATTTTGATGGTTTTCAAGCTGCTCCTTTAGTGAAGCTCGATATTTTAATTAACGGTGATATTGTCGATGCTCTTGCTTTAATTGTTCACAAAGAACATGCTCAACGAAAAGGACGTGCCATGACTGAAAAAATGCAAGAACTGATTCCGCGTCAAATGTATGATGTCGCTATTCAGGCAGCTATTGGTGGTCAAATTGTTGCGCGATCTACAGTAAAAGCTTTTCGTAAAAATGTGACAGCCAAGTGTTATGGAGGAGATATTTCGCGTAAAAGAAAATTATTAGAAAAACAAAAAGAGGGTAAAAAACGTATGAAGCAAGTTGGACATGTAGAAGTTCCTCAAGAGGCATTTCTGGCAGTTCTGAAAATTGATCAGACAAATTAGGAGCTTGTTTATGAGCCAGTTGCCTTTAAATGATTCTGAAGTTTTTCTCATCAATAGGGATATAGCGCTTTTTCTCGGCGTACTTGCAGTGCTTGCAATGCTTTTTAAGCTCAGCTCTTGGCGTCCGAAAAACAAAGTTTTTTTGTGGATTTTTGATTTTATTAGTGATTCTTGGAAGGAATTGTGGATAATTTTTATTCTGAGAGCCTTTTTTTACGAGATGTATATTATTCCCTCAGGTTCGATGCAGCCGACAGTATATGCTGGAGATGTCGTTTTAGTGAATAAGTACCAGTATGGATGGAAATTTCCAGGGACAAATAGATTGCTTATGTCCTATCAAAGCCCGCAGAGAGGGGATGTTATTGTTTTTCTCGATCCTCAGGCACCGACTCAAAGAAAAATGATTAAGCGTTTGATTGCGATAGGTGGTGATCATATTCAGATTCAAAACAATCAAATCCGTCTTAATGGACAGCTCTTAGAGCAAGGATATACGCACAGCTCCGCAGAGTATTTTCAACAAAAAGATCAAAAAATTCGTCTTGATGTCTCATTTTATCAATCTCACATCGATGCGCACTCTTTTTCTATACAACATATTTCCCTGTTAGAGGATCGTGATTTGAAAATTGATTTCGATGTTCCCGTAGGATATTACTTTGTTATGGGTGATAATCGTGAAAACTCCAAAGATTCGCGATATATTGGATTAGTTCCCGAGCGCTTCGTATGTGGAAAGGCAGAGCGTGTTCTGATGTCGTTTGGACGTCCATTTGGTTATTATGATTTTTCTCGTGTAGGGGCACTTTCTTAGCTTTATGTCTTATCCTCTTTCTGTTACTGAAGATTTTTACGCACAATTAGAGAGTTCTATTGCATATTCTTTTGTAAATCGCTCGTTATTAATACAGGCATTTACACATCGTTCTTGGGGAAAAAATCATAATGAGCGTTTAGAATATTTAGGAGATAGTATTCTCAACAGTGCTGTTTCATATTGGCTCTTTTCACATAAAGGATCGACAGAAGGCGTTTTAAGTCAATTACGTTCGCGTTTGGTTTGTGAAAGTGCTTTAGAAGAGTATGCAAAGGTAAAAAATCTTGAACGTTTCCTGCAGGCGCAACCCACGATTAAAACGACAGCCTCCCTGATTGCAGATTCTTTTGAGGCACTTTGTGCTGCTCTTTTTTTAGATTCTTCTTGGGAGGCTTTTTATTCTTGGCTTATTTTTCATTATGAAGAGAAATTTATAGAAATTTTAAGTCTTCAAGATCCAAAAGATTACAAAACTCTACTACAAGAATTTACTCAAAAGAATTACCATGCCTTACCTGTGTATACACTGAAAAGTCAAAGTGGAGAAGATCATCAGCCACATTTTGTTGTAACATGTCGAATTTTTGAGACAGAAACGCAAGGGCAAGGATTTTCAAAAAAACAAGCGCAACAAGAAGCTGCTCATGCTCTTTTAGAAAAATTACAATTAAAAAAATAAAGGATATCTACTTATTATGACAACACATTGTGGATATATAGCTGTCGTTGGTCGACCTAATGTTGGTAAATCAACTTTACTCAATGCGATACTTGGAAAAAAATTCGCTGTCACTTCTAAGCGTGCTCAGACGACACGTTTTGCTATGACATTTATTTATACTAGTGAGCAATTTCAAACACAGTATCTTTTAGTAGATACACCGGGATTGATGAGTGAGCAGAAAAGTGATCAGCATTTTACTCATCGTATGTATCAAGAAGCGATTTCTGTAATGCGATCTTTGGATTTGCGTTGGTGGGTTTTAGAGGCAGGACATATGCATCCTAGAGATGAGTTGTTGCTCGAGATTTTAAAACCTTATGCCGATCGGACGATGGTGGTGTTAAATAAGAGTGATGCTTGTCAAAAAGTGAAAATTCTCCCACAGATAGAGAGGCTTTCTCAGAATGGCTTTCATAACATTATTCCTTGTTCAGCTTTAGATCGTCTTTCACTCGATCCACTGCTAAAAGAATCTCAAAAAATGCTTCCAGAAAATACATATTTTTATCCTGTCGATCAGCATATCACGTATTCAGAGCCTTTTTTAGTGCAGGAAATATTGAGAGAAAAGTTAATGCGCTATGTGGGTCAAGAGATTCCTTATCGTTGTACAATCCAAACAGAATCGTTTGAGCATAAAGATCGTTTAATTGCGATTGCTGCACGTATTGATGTGCCTCACGATCGTTACAAAGGGATCTTGCTTGGAGCTAAGGGCTTACATATGAAAGAAATCGCTCAAGCTGCACGACGTAGTCTTGAAGCGATTTTGGAAAAACAAGTTTTTTTGAAAGTGTGGATTAAAGTTGTAGATGGTTTAGTGGCTCCAGAAGAAGAATCGCGACAAGCAGGAAGTTTAGGTTGGACAGAAGAACCTTAGAATGCCAGGCTTTTGTCATATCTTCTAAGATTTACTTAGAAGATTCTTTAGCGCTGAGTTGTTTAACCTCAAAAGGATTAATCTTTTGTTACGATCATTATTTCTTTAAAAATTATCAAAATTCCTGGCCATATTTAAAAGAATGTTATTTTTCTCTGAGATTGGTTTCTTCTTTAAGCCATACAAAACACTATCTCAAAAAAATGACACCCCTTTCGCAAATCTTTTTACAAGGTCAGGATTTAGAGCTATGGGCTTTTTTTTCTGATTTTGTTTTTTTTTATTGCCAATATCCTGAGTATTCCCATCATTTCTATTCTTTTTATCATTTTTTGTATCATGTCATGTTAAAAAACACTGCTTCACAAGAGAGAAAATATTTTTATTACACATATACTTTTTTTCATATTTTAGATCGGTGTAGAGAGGGACATTTTTTGGGACATTGCAGAGAAATGCTTCAAGGTTTATCAGAACAAGAACAAAAAAAATGGCAAGAAGATTTCAGTGCGCAGTCTGTTTCTTTTGAATCTTTCCAAAAAGTTTTGAGCTATTTGCGTATATATTGTTATAATCATCAGCAACAGGGCTCAGCCGTATTTTAAACATGAGTGTGATCAATTTTTTCGGACTGGGTAATGACATTTTGCGTATCCATCGTATCGAGCAAATCTATCATCGTTATCACAACAAATTCGTAGAAAAAATTTTACATCCGAACGAGCAAAAAAATTTTTATTTAGTAGCTGAACAAAAGAAAATTTCATTTCTTGCAAAACGTTTTTGTGCCAAAGAAGCTTTTTCTAAAGCTTTAGGCACAGGTATTGGCACTGAATTCGGCTTTCACGATCTGACAATCTCGCGATCAGTGCGAGGACAACCCCTTGTTGAACAGTTGTGGAATTCAGAACTTTTTTCTCGTTACTCTATTTCACACGTAGCCTTATCTCTCAGTGATGAGAAAGAGTATTGTTTTGCAACCTGTTGTATTTTTTTCAAAATGTCTGAGAGTCGAGAATAAAAAATTTTTTGTTTAGAATTTTTTGAATCTCCACACATCTTGTGTTGAAATCCTAATCAATTTTTGTAGTCCCCATGAGCAAAAAGTTTATTGCATAAGCTGATGAAGCCTGAGAGCAAAGAAAAGTTGCGATCTCAGCGAACAGCATTTAATATCAATCTAGTTGTCAAAGAGAGTACAAGCTTACTTTATGGTCGCTGTTGCCTCAAAAGTTCAATGGACAGATTTTAATTGGAAGGAATGGTCAGATCTTTTATCGTTGCGAGTCTTGGATGATTATTTGCAACCTTATCTTTTATCGCATTTATACGAGCAGGCTCCTGCTTTTGAAAAAAAAATATTTGTTGAAGCCTTTTCAATTCTAAAAACGCTTTCTTATGATAAAGAGCTGCTAGCCGCTGCAGCGTTTTCTTGGCTCAGCAAGCAGACATTAACAGGTCTTGAAAATTTTATTCATCCTGGTTCTCATGCAGTAGAGATTGTGAAACAGTATTATCATTTGCAAACTATTACCCATAAAGCTACCAACTCTTTATCGTTTTATAAAGAGTCAATCAAAAAAATGCTTTTGGCTGCTGTCGATGATCCTCGGCTGATTTTAGTCTTGCTTTGTGAGGTGTTAGCGCGATTACGACATCATCATCTTTTAGAAGAATCTTATAAAAAAACTCTCGCAAATCTGACCTTGGAACTCTATGCACCTTTAGCGCATCGTCTTGGAATAGGACAAGTTAAATGGGAAATGGAAGATTTAGCATTTTACATTTTGCATACAGAAAATTATTACGCGCTTAAAGATGAAATTGCAGAAAAAAAAGAAGAAAGACAACAATATATTCAAAATTTGCTTGAAGATATTCGCGCGGAGCTCAAAAAAGAAGATATCTCTGCGCAGGTCATGGGAAGAGCTAAGCATTTTTACTCTATATGGCGAAAAATGCAAAAAAAGAATAAAACTTTATCACAAGTTTATGATCTTAATGCCTTAAGAATTCTAGTTGATACTCTTCAAGACTGTTATAAAGTTCTCGGTCTCATGCATACAAAATGGAAATATCTTCCAGCAGAGTTCAAAGATTATATTGCCAATCCTAAAATTAATGGCTATCAATCGATACATACCGCAGTGATTGGTCCAGATCAAAAAATTGTTGAGCTTCAGATACGCACCAAGGCTATGCATGAATATGCAGAGATGGGAATTGCCGCTCATTGGATGTATAAAGAAAATAGCAATATTCCAAATCTGTACGAAAGAAAATGGAAAATGCTTAGGCATTTTTTAGATCAAAGCCATGCCAGCGATGATTATAAAGACGATTATAGTGGCGATCTCTTTGAGTCTATCAAAGAAGAAATTTTTTCAGATAGAATTTATGTATTTACGCCCAAAGGAGATCTTTTCGATCTGCCTAAAGGAGCGACTGCTCTTGATTTTGCATATTATCTGCATAGTGATCTAGGGCATCATTGCTGTGGTGCTAGAACACAAGGGCGCATGATATCACTTTCAGAGCCCTTGGAAAATGGAGCTGTTGTTGAAATTTTGCAGTCTTCTCGTGCACATCCTTCACGAGATTGGCTCAATCCACAATACGGTTATCTGAAAACGGCTCGTGCACGTCAAAAAGTGAGCCATTGGTTTCGAGCTCTTGATAAAAACAGGCATATCCAAGATGGGAAGCTTTTTTTTGAGAAAAGCCTAAAGAAACAACACATGATATTTACATCTCAATGCTGGGAGAAAATTTTACATAGTACTCATTGCAAAACAAAAGAAGATTTTTATCACGGAGTATCACTGGGAGAAATCAAATTACAACGCATTTTTGATCTCTTTGACACAGCGGAGACTCCCGTTATAAAACAATCCAAAAAAAAGAAAATGAAAGCGGAAGAGGCAGAATCAGCGCTTGCGTCTCAGGTTATTTTTAGTGATCTGGGAAAAAATATCCAATACATCCTTGCATCGTGTTGTCAGCCTGCAGTACATGATCCTATTTTAGGAATGATCAATCGAGGTCGGCCTTTGAGTGTACATAGTACTTCCTGTCTTACGTTAGCAACTATCGCTTTTTGGTCGCAGCGTTTTGTGCTTGCAAGATGGCATGGCTCGCCAAAATTTCAGGCTTTTCGATTGCATATAAGGTATTTGGATTATCAAGATCCCCCTTCATGGGAAATGTTTGTGTGTTTTTGTTTGAAACAAAATCTCTTTGCTTTTCAGTTGCTCGATAGTGTGAGTCCTGATCAGAATATCTGCGATCTCTTTTCTCAAAAGCATCGAACAATAGATGAGATACGTGCTCTTCTCGGCGCGTTCTTGCATCCTGTTGCACATTTTGAGATTCACAACCAAGAGTCTTATCAAGAGATATATTAGACTATGATCAGAGAAGTTCCTTTAAACATTGTGCAGCATATTTATGGATCGAATATTTTTTCAAAATGATTGTGATGCTCTTTTTCAATCTTTTGTCCAAGCAGTCCATCATTGTTATGGATCTGATTTTGCATCATATTTTTGCTGTGTCGTTTCCAAAAAACACTCGATGAAGAATCTTGGAATATCAATGGAATCATTATCACCTTTGCAATTGCAGCATATGACAAAATGCTGCGGACTTGCTCTAGATATTGTCACTATGGTCCAAAATATTCATAAAACACTCGCTTACTTTTCTCGCTACGATGCAGAACAAAATAAAAAAAATGATTCTCATATCGTGTGCTTAGATTGTTATTTGGTTATTCAGTCACAAGAAACTCTTGTGGATTCTTTTGATAAGGCTTGGCAGTATTGGCTGGATCGTTTCTATCAGTATAGAGAGCAAAATGGTGTGAATTTTGCTTTTGATGCGTCTATTTTGCATGAGTTTCAAGTTTCCTGCATAGATCTTTTGAATCATAACACTATGATGGAGCATCTTTCTTTAGAGCAAGCTTATCTACGTATACAAAATTCGTACGGTTCTTACTGGAAACAGGCGCATGGTTTTTTGAGTCAACATGAGTGGCCACATACAATAGAAACCTCATATGTTTTGAATGTAAAATTTGAAGATTATGAAAGTGATTTTATCAATAAAATTTTAGATAATACGCATCAACAAGCCGTGCCGCTTTCTTATCCTTCTCAGAAAGTGTCTCCTCATTATTTTTCTTGTATGATGGATGCGTTTTTCGATTGTTTTCAGCATATCGCACAATCTGTTTTTCAAAAGAAATTACAGAATGTTTTGGAAAATGCCGCACAACTTTCTGCGTTGTGGCATGATTATATCAAAATTAAAGAGTCCCTAGCTTTCCCATATAAAAATATTTGGATTTTTTTACATGATTTTTTATACAGTTCTAAAGAAGAAGTTTATCTGCTGATCGCAAATGTACATAGTCAAGACCGCTTAATAGCGGTCTATGAGTTTTTACAAGGATTGTTTTCTAAAAAAATTCATTTATCTATGAGCTTTGAGAATCCAGAATCTTTAAAAAAGAGCACGACTATTTTAAGGTGCTTTTTTTTAAAGCATCCTACAGCGTGTATTAGAAAAATTGTTATAGCAAATGCACAACATGCAAAAAATCAAAGTTTTTGGTCGACGCATGTGCTTTTGTATCATACACAAGATGATTTGGTTTTATTAAAAAAAGAGCTGGGAATTCATTTTGATATTGTTCAATCTCGTAGTGGTTCTGTCGCAAGGGGATCTATTCCTACGCGGTGTTTGATTGCGAACACTCTTTTTGATTCAAAGCGCTTATATTTGGGATTGTTTTTTCACGCAGATGCTTTGCGCCAACGGTTTTCAAGCCCATCAATCAGCGCCATGACACTCATGCGATACGTTCAAGAAGTGCTTCATCAAGATAAAAAAGATCATATCGATCCTCGCTTAAAAAAGCTACAAGCAGATATCTCAGATCATTCTCTTAATGAGGTCAGATACTATACCTTCGAACAGCCAGATCTCATAGATTATTTTTATGCTCTTACTCCAGCGGATTATCTGGGATCGAAACAGCCTAATATCGATAAAATTTATCAAATTGATAAATTGAAAAGTACGCTCTGGTTTGGTTGCTGGTCACAGTCAAGATTCTTCCTGCCTTTTTGGCTCGGACTCAGTGATGTATTGCGCCAAATTCCAGATGTCAATTCTGACGAAGGCAAGCTTCTCTTAAGCGATCCTAGCATGCTGGGTTTGTATACTGTGATATCAATCGGTATTTATAGAGTGAATTTGGAGATCGTGCAGGCATATGAGGAATATTTGGTTTCTGCTCATCTGAAAGAGTTTGGTGAGCATCTGAGAGATCGGTTTGGCAAAATGCTTGCTTTGAAAGAAAGATTTTATATTTTAGACAATGACCTCTATCTCAAAAATTTCAAAGATGATATTCTTTGGAGAGATCTGTATTTATACCCGTTACATGCATCGCAAATTTTGCTTCTGCGACACGCACGTCAGGATTGGCGCTTCGATCGTTGGAAAGAGATGATGAAAGAAAGCATGTTGCTTTTAGGGTTAGGATTGCAAAACTCAATTTAGAAAGGAAAAGTGATTGTCGTGAAAATTATTGTTTTTTTTGGCCCTCCAGGCTCTGGAAAGGGAACTCAGGCTCAAAACATTACTCAAAATTATTCTTTAACCATACTTTCTACCGGGCACCTTCTGCGACAAGAAATTGCAAATCAAACCTCAATAGGGAAAAAAATTGAAAATATTTTAGCTGCTGGAGGTCTTGTTGAAGATGAGATTATTATGCCTTTGATTCAGAAATGGTATGATGAAAACAAAGATCACTATGAATATGCTCTTTTTGATGGATTTCCGCGTACACTCACTCAGGCTGTGTATCTTGATGAGCATCAAATGACCCCTCAGGCAGTTCATGTTTTTCAAATCTCAGATCAAGAGATTATTGATCGTCTTTCAGGAAGACGAGTGCATTTAAAATCTGGCAGAACCTATCATATCACAGCACATCCCCCCGTGAATGAAGGAAAAGATGATCTGACCGGAGAGACCTTAGTCCAGAGACCAGATGATGCTGCAGATGCTATTTTGAATCGTTTAAAAATTTATCATAAACAAACAGCTCCTTTACAAGCATATTATAAGAAATTGTCAGATAATCATGTATGTGCCTATTATGAACATAATGCGGGATTGCCAGAACAAGAAGTTTTTGATAGCTTAAGAGCAACCTTTAGTTTCCTTAGATAAATTAGGAGTTTTTATGTCAGTTGTTGAAATGAATCAAACCTCTTTAGAAGATGCTTTGAAGACCGATCGCCCGATTGTTTTAGATTTTTGGGCTTCTTGGTGTGGGCCTTGTCATCATTTTTCTCCGACATATGCACAAAGTGCTCAATCTTATCCTCAAGCGATTTTCGGAAAGATTAATGTCGAAGAGAATCAAGATCTCGCTTTGAAATTTAAAGTCAGATCGATTCCCAAGGTTTGCATTATTAAAAATGGTGATATTGTCGCAGAACATCATGGTTCTACCGATCTTGCATCTTTTAAACAATTTCTCGATCAGCATTTGTCTTAATTTGCACTTTAATTGAAACTCCTTTTTTCAATAAGTTGATACATTATATGCTATCGTTACTTTAGAATGTGTGTAAAAATGGAGTTTCATTCTATGTCTAAAGACCCTTCTATCACCGATCCGATCGAGCCTGTTCTTCATACAGATAGCCATACAGAAAATTCAGCAGATTTAACGATGTCTACTGCTTTCTCTCAAGCATCTGCAGGCCACGCGCTTTCTCGCCTTGCTGCTCAGCGTAAAGTGATTTCTTCAGCAGCTCCAGTGAAAAAAGCCGCAGCTCCAGTGAAAAAAGCCGCAGCTCCAGTGAAAAAAGCCGCAGCTCCAGTGAAAAAAGCCGCAGCTCCAGCGAAAAAAGCCGCAGCTCCAGTGAAAAAAGCCGCAGCTCCAGTGAAAAAAGCCGCAGCTCCAGTGAAAAAAGCCGTAGCTCCAGCGAAAAAAGCCGCAGCTCCAGTGAAAAAAGCCGCAGCTCCAGTGAAAAAAGCCGTAGCTCCAGCGAAAAAAGCCGTAGCTCCAGCGAAAAAAGCCGCAGCTCCAGTGAAAAAAGCCGCGGTTTTAGTCAATAAGTCAACAACATCTAAAAAGGCACGCTAATTTTCTTGAAAAAAATACTAGGAGTCTGAGAGAATACTTTCAGACTCCGTTTTTATGATATTTTTTAATAATATGAGAATGATTTTTTGTCAGTATTTGAAAAAACAATCGCTCGGACTGGAAAGAGCTCCATTCAACAACATTGTAGGCGAATATCTTTTTGAAAATATTTGCCAAGAAGCATGGGATCTTTGGAAGATAGAACAAATAAAAATTATTAATGAAAACAGACTGTCGTTGCAAAATTTAAAAACACGAGAATTTTTGCGCGAAAAAATGATGATTTATTTCGATATACAGTCTAAATTCATTGACTAACTTAAAAAAAAAGCAAAAACCCTCCCATTTTCAATTAGATTCATGTATACTGAAAAAGTATTTTTACAAGTTGAGAGTCTCTCTTGAGTCTAATGGTGACGATATTGATGGAGAGTCAGGCGACTAATTAAGAGTCGAAGCTCTTCAGTTAGCTGTTCATCAGCTTTGAAATACATCGTTTACATTAATACTTAAGATTTAAGGACTATACAACATGTCTTCAGCATCCTTTACTGATTTTGCTCTTCAGCCTCAGATTCAATCTACTTTAGAAGAACATAATTTTCATAATCCTACTCCAGTGCAAAAAGAAACAATACCTGTCCTCTTGCAAGGTCGCGATTTGCTTGCAACAGCACAAACAGGAACAGGTAAAACATTAGCATTTGCAGTACCAGTGGCGTCTTTTTTACTCAATAATCCTGAAAATGTCGCACTGATTTTGGTTCCAACTCGTGAGCTTGCTCAGCAGGTGCTCAAAACTTTCTTATTGTTGAGCAAAAAACAAAAACTTTTTAAGACTGCACTTCTTATTGGTGGCGCTTATATGCGTCAGCAATGTGCCGATCTTTCTAAAAAGCCTAGATTAATCGTAGCAACTCCTGGTCGTCTTATCGATCATTTGTCTCGTAAAACATTAGATGCATCTAAAATTTCTTTTGTTGTTCTTGATGAGATGGATCGTATGCTGGATATGGGCTTTGGGGAGCAATTAAAAGAGATTTTTGATTACGTTCCTGTTGAAGGGCGTCAAACAGCAATGTTTTCCGCAACATTGCCTCACCATATTGTTCGTTTAGCTAAAGAGTATCTGAATAATCCTGAGCAAATCTCTATTGGCCAACATTCTCAGCCTGTTGCTAAAATTGAACAGGAAGTCGTATTTGTTAAGCAAGAACATAAAGAAAAAGAACTTGTTGAGCGTCTTGTTCGTCATAAAGAAGCCTCTGAGGGAAGTTGCATTATTTTCGTTAAAACCAAAATTGATGCCGATAGACTCAGTGAGAAATTGAAAGATTACGGTTTTGCAGTTGCAGCTATGCATGGAGATCTGAATCAGTCTAAAAGACAACGTGTTTTACAGGATTTTCGTGTTCAAAAGATTTCTATTCTTGTTGCCACAGATATCGCAGCACGTGGAATTGACGTTGCGCATATTCGCCTAGTTGTAAATTACGAGCTTCCTCAGGCAGCAGAAGATTATATCCACCGTATTGGACGGACTGCTCGTGGCGGCGCTGAAGGGCAAGCTGTGTCTTTTATAGCACCTTTCGAATATAAGAAATGGGCAGAAATTCTTAAATTAACGAATCCAGAAGAAGCTCAGGCTTTTGCTGCAAAGATGGGACGTTCTTTTGGCGGTGGATCTTCACGTCATGGTTCTGGCCGTTCTTCTCGTTTCGAAGGACAATCCCGTTCTGGTGGTTTTTCTCGTGGTGGTTTCGATAAAGCACGTCGTCCTTCAACAGGTTCTTCTTGGGGAGCACCTCGTGAAGACCGTCCTGCACGTAATGAGTCTTCTTGGAAATCTGAGCGCCCTTCAAATGCGGGTTCCCGTTTTGCGTCTCAGGACGGATTTTCTGCACGTGGTCCACGTTCTGATCGATTTGATAATTCTAATCGTGGATCTCGCTATGAAGGTTCTTCACGTTCCCCTTCTTCAAACGATAGAGGCCATTCTGGATCCAATGATAGAGGCCATTTCGGGGCTGCATCACGTCCAGGAGCTTCTCGTGACGGTGGATTTAAATCTGATAGAAGACCATCGGCACGCGGTTTTTCCGATCGTCCCGCTCAAGGATCAGTGCGCTCATATAAAGTATTTAAAGGTGATCTTGTAGAATCCTAATAGGAATTATCCTTTAAAAAGATGAAAAGCCGCTAGATTTGCAGAGATCTAGCGGCTTTTTCATAATCTGCGGATGTGGTGCGCTACCTTCTTTTTTGTTTTTGAGCACATTTGATTCAAAAGATGAACAAGTGATGAGATTTCACCTCATATCTCATGAAACGATTCTCTTTCAGATCGGTATGATGATACAGCGAAATGAAAGCCCGCCACACATTTTATCATGATCTATTTTTGAGTGATTTGCCATTGAATAGTTTGGAGTTCATTATCAATAAAAAATTTTTGGTCTGATCAATCATTCTCTATTGTAGGCGAGTTAAACCCGGTATATACAGGTAGCAGAAGCTATATATCAAAGCTAAATGATAAAAATCAAATTCAGCACAATCTGTTACAAACAGATGACAGGCTTAAAAACAAGTGCTTTTCATTGAAAAAGTGTTTAATGAGCATGCTCAAAAAATTTAAAATATTATCTGAACAATATATAAATTCACGAAAAATTTTAGAACCAAAATCATTGAATTGGAGACATTGATAATCTTGAACGATAATCTTGAACTGATATCCATCAGTTTCGAACGAGCGCTGTTGAGGATGTGTAAGGATTTTTCACTCAATTCTGTTTTTTGTAATTGTTTATTTGCTTTTTAGCGCAGTAGACAACCTTTTTGCAGTATTTTCAATATTAATCGCTTGTTGTTTTTCGGGTGGATATTGGGATTTTTCTTTGTACTGAATTTGAACTGAAAAAGCATTCACAAATAAGAAGTTTCGCATAGCTGAGTGTTTTTTTTGATGAGTGATAAAAAATGAAAAAAGATTTTCATAATACGGGCACGTTTATTTTGCAACATATGCAAATCAAAGAAATTTGAAAAAGTCTAGAGCGTATCTTCGTATAGTGAGCGGATACTGCTTTATGTCTTTTTAGGACTGCTTGTTTTCTTATTTGCCGTAGGATCATCACTCGTTAGCGTTGGCGTTGGCGTTGGCGTTGGCGTTGGCATGGGCAAAAAATTCATGATCGAGGGAACGGCTGCACACTCGGTGGCTTGAGGAGGGTAAGTCCAAAACTGTGCTGTGATTCCATCATATGAGTCATCAGTATAGGTATTGAAATATTCTGATGTTGTAGGACCTGCTTTGTGTTCTACGGAGCTGGTGCTGTGTTCGCTTGGATCTGCTGCTTTGAACGATTGTGTATTCTCACAGATAGCAGTAATAAGAGGATTCTCACTGACTGTGTTCGTGATTATGTCATTCCAGTTTGTTTGTATAGAAGAATGAAAAGTTGCAGGGAGGTCTGTGTGTGTTGTGTGCTTATCCCAAGTGACTTGTGCTGAGGGTTGAGAGAAATAACATGCGGTCTTGCAGATGCTCCGGACGAGTTTGCTTGGCATGCTGTTAGAGTCGCTGACTTGTTCGGTTTTTTCATTTTGAGTATTTCGGCTAGTACTTTGAGTATATTCCCAAACACCAAATAATGGATACATATTGTAGGCTGTTGCTGTTATTTTAACAGCGGGGAGGATTACGCTGCCGAATGTTATTTGAGATATATGAACTACGCTACCTAAGAGAGTTGCTGGTTGAATATAAGGCAATAAATGGTGTGTTTGCGCTAACAAACAACGGATTTTTGGGCTCTTGATTAAAATTTCTTCTCCTAATGGAGAGAGCGATAAGTTGAATCGATGATCCATCAACATAGGACTGAGAGCCTCTATAATCAAGACTATTGCTTGTATATTGTCGATACAATTTTTTTGGAACAAGAGGTATAGCCCATTAAAAAGATCAAGTGTCTGCTGTTCATTGGAAAAGAGTGTTGTAAATGCATCTTGGAAAATCGCAGATTCTGTCTCAAGTTCATTTAACCATTTTTCGTTTCTTATAATTCCAAGAAGGATTTTGGATATAAACAAGGCGCTTTCTTCAGGTTGGCTGCAAAACACTTTTTTAATCAAATCTGCATTAAAAGACCCGGTAATAGGATCGCTTAAAAGGCCAAGAATAATCTGTCTACTATCTTTATTTGCAACACCATTTAATAAATTTTGGAGCGTTAAAACAGATTTATCTATCGTAGGCGATGAGGGAAAACTCACTGCGTTGGGTGTTAAGATCATTTCTTTGAGAAGGAATTTGATAAATTCAGGACTTTGATTGTTCAGTTCGTAAAAAAACATGTTTTCCAAGCAGAGATTGATAAGATTCAGTGCTAGAGGATTATCATTCTTTTCTTGTCGAGCGGTTTGTATTAACAAACGCAATAAGTGAGGATTTTGTGCCGCTATGATCAAATCAACCGGAGATTGGTCATAACTCAAAAAAACTGAGTCTAGACTGCTTGAAAAAATATGTATAATTGGACAATACTGATTATACTTTCCAGCCGGTATCGTCATTTGATTGATATTTTGCGACTCTTCCAGTTGTTGAATATCGTTCGTTATGTTCGTATTAGGTAGATTGTCATAATGGTCTTTAATAATTAAAAAAGCCAAATCGAGTGCTTCTTCAGGAGAGTGAATGGAGCTTGTGTCAATTTGTTCTTGATCGATTGAAAATTGCCCTAAGATCATTTCACAGAAATGCTTAGGATTTGTCTCTAATGCCTCTGAATAGAGAGAGGCGATTTTTTTTAAATATTCAATTAAGCATTGAGGCTCTGCGAGAGAACGATCGCGTTTTGTCGATATTATCAGTGGATGTAAAATGTGTGCGAGCTCATCTCTAAAAATTTTTCTGGCTGGGTCTCCCAAGTTTCGATATTGTATACTACACATAATTAAAAAGTTATTTAGAAACTGCGGGAAGACAGGCGCATAGATTTTATGCTGTTCAGTGCTCACTGCGTCTTCCACTAATTCTATTTTTAAAGGCTGTGAACACGTATACTGAGGAATCAAGTGCTGCAATGCTGTGTAGCAATTTCTTCGTGCTATTTTATAGCGCTCTTTTGTGCTATCAAGAGCATTAAACGGAAGAATTTTTCCTGAGACAGTATTATTGATATTTTTGTATGTTAAAACCTCTTTAAAAATCTGTTTGCATATATTCAGACTCGCATTTTCCGTTAGAGAACGAATCAAATTTATGACGATTTCATCAAGATGTGCTGTATGCAAAGAAGTGACGGTCATTTCAGATTGAAATCTTTCAATTGTTTTTTGATATGCTGGATCTGTTTTGATGTTGCGTACCCGCTGTAAAATGTGTTCATTTACCTCTTCAGATTCCGATGACAAATCAATATCGGATACAGAGATTTTTGCACAAAGTTTTTTTGTGGCACACTCAGGAGATTCATTTTTAATCGAGGCTTCCTTTGTCTGTATCACCCGCAATGCTGCGAGTATTTTTTGAGGTTCGTCTGTTTGTAGTAATTCTAAAAGCGCTTGTCTGAGTAACGTAGAGGATTTTTGCTCAGAGCTTTTATATGCCTCGTTTAATTGAGCGGCTTGTTGCAAGGCTGATTGCATCATGTCCTGATTCAGAAAGTTTGCAACTTGTGTAAGCGTGATCTGTGTCCGATCTTCTGCATCAGAGTCGGCATTTAGATAGATACCGTACTTGTGTGTGCCGCTGTCTTGTTCTAGATCATTGAGTTCTCGGCTGTGCTTGTTTTCCTGATCATGTAAAAGAGCAGCGCTGCTGATTAGCAAGTTGATAATCATGTTTTTTTGATCAGTATCCATATTTTCAGGAAGAAGAGTCTGAAGCAATTCTGTTGCGGATGCTGGGGCACTCTCTTTTGGTAACAGAGCCAATAGCTCTAGATAACTTTTATAGATATTGAAAAAAGCTCCTGATTTTAAAAGATTTTGTAATATAGACACTTGCAATTGTGGAGTATTTATTAATTCAAAAAGTGATGCATCGAAAGATTTTTTGCAATCACTATGATTCCAAAGAGAAAAAATATTTTGTCTCAGGTTTATCATATGCAACGAGAAAAGCTCTTGCTGTGTCTCGGGCAGTGTATCAATATATTTCAAAAGATTATGCAAATATTCTAAAACTTTTATATGAGAAGGCAGATTTGTGTGCACGGCATCAGTATAGATAGGCATAAGTAGCTTTAAGGTCTGCTCTATCAGAATGATACTTTGGTGGAGTGGGATCAGGGGCGGTCTTTGGAAAAAACATTCGAATATAGATTCAAGGGATTGAAAATTCGTTAGGCAAAAGTGTTGAAGTCTTTTTTCTGCTTGTTCTTCCTGAGTCATAGTGTCTGTGATTTGTGAATCTAATGTCAATATTTTTTCCAGCAAGATCGGGTGATTGAAGATTGTTAAAAGATCAGCTACCTTTTGCTCTAAGACATCATCGTCTTCAGAATCTACTAGCGTTGTTTTCATTGTTAATAAAATCTGTACGAATGCCTCTTTTTGAGATGCGCTCATTTTATCTGATTCTGATAAAAGTGATTCTATAAGTTGTTGAAAAGCCTGTTGGCTGCTGTGCAATTGAGTTGCACTTCTCATCGTTTTGAACAAAGAGGTGAGCGATCTCTCGAATTCTTCTGCAGATAAGACCGTCTCGATTATGTCGAATGTCAATGCTGTTTTGTTTATCTTGAATTCGGCATCTTCTGATGCATCTTCTGATGTATCTTTTTCAGATAAGATCGTCTCGATTACGTCTGATGTCGATGCTGTCTGGTTTATTTTGAGTTCGGCATCTTTGGATGCTTCATTATGAAACAGATCTTGCATATTGGAAAAAGATAGCGTTGCAAGGCACTCATTGTTTTTGATCAGAGCTGTAAGAGACGTTAGGGTCTTTTGCCATTCTTCTTCAGTAGTTGATCGCGCTTTCTCCAATAATTGTGCGGAGTGAGGATCGAGTGTCGCTGTAGAATACAGAGCTTCTAGCAATTGAATGAGTGGGCGAATAAATTGGGGGGTATCTTTTTCTAAAAACAGTTCACTGAATTTCAAAATATCAAGAGCGATTTGTGCAGAAAACAATTTCTTGTTAATCAAAGGCTCAATGAGTGCAATGATATCTCCGAGCTCTAATTCTTTGAATGCCTCTGGAGAACGAGTTGTCATGAAATGGATAATTTTATCATTTGCAATTGCGGTTTGTGTGATTGAAAGAATCAGCGCGTATAATTCTTGAGATGTTATACAGTTTAATGTTGATCTAATCCCGCAGATCAACTGTAGGCTTTCTTCATAAGTTTTATTCTTGGTTTGTTGGATATGGTAAGTGAGCAAAGATACGAGAAGCTCATGCAGCATTCTTTTTGGGATTTTTTCTGACTTTTCTTCTAGATCTGATTGTAGTGTTGCGAGACAGTGTTGAAGACCCTTCTGTAGAATTTTCTCATGGTCTGTGTCAGGTGTGATTTTTTGTTCTAAAAAATAGTGATCTAAAAGAGTGTAGATAGCGTCGCTTCCTTCTTCACTACTATACAGGAGTTTTCCAACGATATTTCCAAGCTCAAGATTGCTGAAAATGTTTAAAAGAGATTTGATTACGCTATTCAAAATATTGCTTTTCTCAGCTGCAGAGTCATCAGTGGGACTGCTCACTTCAGTTGTTTTGTTTCTTATAAGAGTGGCCAGTGCTTCTCTAAATTTTTGATTAAACAGCCTGAAATGCCCAAACGATTCAGGGAAGATCAGCCCCAATCCTTCGAAGATAACAGAAAAAACTGTGATCATGAAAGATACTACAAGGAGCGTAACTGAGGTGATAATCGATTGAATGATTGGGGCTATTTTAGAGATGGGATAGACAACAGGCAAGAGAAGGTATGCTAAATTAGAGGCATCTCTGATACCGTAACGTGCATATAAATCATTGATATACTCGTTTGGTGTCAGATAAGTGCGATACACGTGTTTGGTAGAATAATCAAACAAGAAAATCTGCATCTGGATTAAAAACCGAAAAAACGGATTTTTCAGTACCTTTTCACTTTCAAACAGCATAACGAATTTATTCCAATAGAAACTGCTAAATATCTAAAACTTATATAGAATACATTTTCTAAAAAGTTAAAAAATATACGATAGATGTCACATAATAATACAAAAATTTAAATCCCCAAAATTCTTTAAGATCGAAATTCATTAAAATCGAAAAAATCATATCTTTCTTTTTATCCGTTATTGTATGAAATTTCGCTATTATTTTTTTTTGCTTTGAAAAAAAGAGCCTCTAAGGCTCCGATTTTTTCAAAGATTATAGTAAAATGAATATTATTTTGATTTGTACGGTTTTTTATTTGATGAAAACACGATTTGCACCAAGTCCTACTGGTTTTTTACATCTTGGTTCAGTGAGAACTGCTCTTTTTGCGTGGCTAATGGCGCGTCATCATCAAGGGACATTTCTTTTGAGAATTGAAGATACCGATCAGGTCCGCTCTCGACCTGAATATACTGATTTGATTATTCACACGATGGAGTGGCTAGGCCTCGATTGGGATGGTGAAATTGAATATCAATCAAAACGTTACGATCGATATAATGCCGTTATTGATGAATTAGTTGCCAAAGATTTAGCATATTATTGTGATTGTTCTCCCGAGCGTTTAGAAGGGATGCGACAATTGCAAAAAGATGCAGGCGAAACTCATACTTATTATGATGGTCATTGTCGAGATAAGAAGCTTGCTCCGACAGCAGCTTCTGTTGTGCGTTTAAAAATCCCTCAAGATATTGATGTTTCTTTCAATGATGAGATTCACGGCTTTCAGTTTCGAGAGAGAAGTTTGTTAGATGATTGGATTTTAAGACGTTCTGATGGTAATCCTACCTATAATTTTGCAGTCGTTGTAGATGATTATGATATGTCAATTACGCATGTGATTCGAGGTGACGATCATTTAAATAATACGTCTAAACAAGCGGTTTTATATCGCATGCTTAATTGGGACATTCCGTTATTTTATCACATTCCGATGATTTTGGATGAAACAGGCGCACGTTTATCTAAGCGTTCAGGCAGTGCAAATATTTTACATTATCGGGATGAGGGTTATTTACCTGAAGCTTTACTCAATGCTTTGGCTCGTCTAGGGTGGTCGTGCGGCGATCGTGAATTATTCACAATTCAAGAGCTCATTGATCTTTTTGATGGGAGATCCTTACAAGCTTCACCTGCAGCCTTTAATCGTGAAAAATTTTACTGGATTGCTAAACAATGGATGCAAAAATTACCTCTATCTGTTTTAGAAAAAAAATCGATTAAAGAAGGTTTTTTAGATGATAATCCGCTTACTTTAAAAAAACTCACTCTCACGCACAAAAAAGCGAAAAATTTTCAGGAAGTGAGAGATGCAACAGGATTTTTTGATCGCTATCAACCAGATTCAGTCTATCAAAGGGTGGTTGATCAAACGCAAGCAAATGTATTGGATTTTTTACAAGCATTTATCAGTGAGCAAAAAGCAAAGCAATCGGACTTAGTGACATTTTTTTCTGATTTGAAAACGACTCTCAAAGAGCAGCAATTGACTATGAAGGATATCGCTTTTCCGCTGAGAGATTTGATTACAGGCGATCCACAATGGGGTGATTTACAAGCTTTGCTACAAGAGCTTTCTTTAGACAGAATGTATGAACATTATGAGAATTTTCAAAAATTTTATGAAAAAAATTCGTTTTCAAAAAATTCATTGTGAATGTCAGCCCTCGTAGTGAGGGCTGTGTGATCTCGCTGAAGTTGATATCTGCTTTAGTGACCTAAAGTGAAAAAATAGGTGTTTTTCATGTTTTCTTCTATAACTTGAAAGAGATGAGTCTATAAAGATTTATATAGAGGGAGCATGCAAAACAAAAATTATTTGACATATGAGCCTACACAGCAAGTTTGGCACTGCTATATGGAAAGCGGTGAGTCATCTTTAACCTACTGCATCTCATTAATGGATCGCATCGGGTTTGAGGTCATCTCAGCGGACTATGAGGCCGATTTTTTAAAATTGAATATTCGGCCTCTTTTTAAAATTTCTGTTTTTGAGCAGGATTTTGATTGTTTTGAAATAAATGCCATTTTGAACCGAGCAATCCAGCAGCATAGTTTACCAGACAGTTTAGTGCGATTGTGTTTGCAAAGAGGTGTGCTGAGAAAAGATCTCTATATTCTCAGAGCGTATGTTGCCTATTACTGTCAAATATATCCCGGAGTATCGGTCGGAAGGCTCTATAACTTTTTGACACAGTATGCTGATTTGACTTTGCTTTTGCTGGATTTTTTTCATTTTCGATTTCGCTCTTTGCAAGAAAAAGCTTATGATTCAGAAAAATTTTCTGAAAAAAGAAAAGAGTTGTCTCAAAAAGAAGTAGATAAGTTTTTTCATTTTTTGTGGGAGTTGATGAGTGCCACTGTCAGAACGAATTTCTATCTTATTGAAGATTTTGAAAAACAGGCGTTATCTGTAAAAATCGATCCAAAAAAATTCATTTTTGCTCAAAAACCAATTCTTTTTGCTGAAATTTTTGTTTATCATCCCTGTGTGCAAGGTTTGCATCTTAGAACATCTCCTATTGCACGGGGCGGAATTCGTTGGTCGGATCGACTTTTTGATTATCGTTATGAAGTCTTAGGCCTTGTCAAAGCGCAGCAAATTAAAAATACCCTGATTGTCCCATCAGGTGCCAAAGGTGCCTATGTGATTACAGATGAGCATTATGAAAGCGCTTCCGAAAACGAAAAAAAAGAAAAAGCTATCCTTTATTATCAGTTGTTTATTCGCGGCCTTTTAGATCTTACAGATTTATCTAATCAGGGTGATTGTCGAGGTGACTTGCGTTGTTATGATCGTTTCGATCCTTATCTAGTTGTTGCAGCCGATAAGGGGACAGCGACTTTTTCAGATTATGCTAATGCATTGTCTTTGCAATATGGACATTGGCTGGGAGATGCTTTTGCTTCTGGTGGTAGCCAAGGGTATGACCATAAAAAACTTGGAATTACGGCAAAGGGTGCTTTGATTTCTGCTTGGCATCATTGTCAGAGATTAAATCTCACAGAGACAATTACAGTGATCGGAATCGGCGATTTATCTGGAGATGTTTTTGGAAATGGGTTGACTCTGTGGCCACACATGCAACTTTTAGCCGCTTTTAATCATAAACATATTTTTATAGATCCTTCTCCAAAAAATGAGGCGTATGCGGAACGCTTGCGTCTTTTTTCTTTGCCTAGAAGCTCATGGGGGGATTTTGACCCCTCAGTTCTTTCTGATGGTGGGATGATTATTGAACGCTCGGTGAAAAGTGTGATTTTATCTCCACAGGCTTCAATCTTGCTCGGTGTGCATGTTCAAGAAATGAGTCCAGATGAATGCATTCGTTTGATTTTAAAAATGCAGGCTGATTTTTTATTTAATGGGGGTATTGGGACGTATGTGAAAGCATCATATGAGTCTCATTTTGATATTTCTGATGCTGCTAATGATGATGTTCGTGTAGATGCGCGTGATCTCAAAGTCAAAGCCGTGATAGAAGGTGGTAATCTCGGATTGAGTCATCAAGCGAGAGTGGAATTTGAAAAGAAGACAAAAGGTTTGATTAATACCGATACTTTAGATAATTCAGCTGGTGTGAATTGCTCAGATCATGAAGTTAATTTAAAAATCTTTTTAGAGCTTTTGATGAAAAAAGGGCTTTTGACCCAATCGAGAGATTCTTTATTGCAGATGTGCACTCAAGAAATACAAGAACTCGTCTTAAACGATAATCAAGAGAGCAATTATCTGATATCGTTTTTAGAATATTGTGCTTACAGAGATCGCTTTTTACACTGTGAAATTTTAGAATTTTTAGTTAAAAACTCTTTGATGAATTTGCAAACAGAGAAATTTGACTCATTAGAAGAGATCAAACGAAGGGTTTTTAATCAGGATACTTTGAGTCGCGCTGAACTGATAGTTCTTTTCGGATATATCAAAATTGATTTAAAACAACGCTTACTCAAGTCAGAGGATTTAGCGTCTTTACCACTATTAGATTTTGCAAGAAAGGCTTTTCCTAGTAAGATAATCCAATCGTATGAACATGATCTTGTAGAACACCCATTGTTTTGCTCGATAGCTGTAACACAGATTTTAAATCATTTGATTTCTCACTTGGGTTTGAGTTTTTTCTATAGATTAGAAAAGGAAACCAAAAAGCCTTTGTCGGAGCTTGTGCGTATTACATTGCAAATTTTTAAAATTTTTGAATTAGAATTAAAAGTTTATAAATTGCGTCATTCGACAGAGCTGTCACATGCAGATAAAAATCTCTCTATCCTTTCTTGGTATCGTTTGATTTTAAGATCGGCCCGTTTTTTAATTGTTCATCCTTTAAAAGAGCAAATTTTTGAGCTTACTTTTGTACAAAGAGTACAAGCCATCACATTGAAAAGAGATAGTCTGTCGATTGAACAACGTTTTGCGTTTTTAGGGCTCATTCTTCTCAATCGCGATCATCCCGAATCAGATGATGATCTTTTAAAACAATATGAACGTTCAGTGATTGATCTTCAGATGGATTGGCTTCTTCAACAGATCGAGCAAATCCCTATCCAGCATGGTTTTGATGCTCAAGCTAGAACTTTTTTACGTGAAAGAATGATCTCTTTAGTACAGAAAATTTCATATTTGCATTTTAGCAATAAATCTTCACAAGATCATTATGACTCTTTTGTACAAATATGGTTGCAGAGTTTGGATCAAATGAAGCAACTCAATGTGTTAACTTTTGGTCCAGTTTTAATTCTCACACAGCAAATGGAGTCTTTTTTAGGCAATTAGATTAGCTTGAATCGATAGAGAATGTTGGTGCTATTTTATTCCTATATTCATGTTTCTCAATATCAAGCTCTCTCTGTTCATAAAAATTCAGATAGAGCTTGGTATATGCAGATAAAAATTCAGCTAAATTTATGTACAACTGCTGATAACGATAAAAATTGAATTATTCTCTATTATAAAGAGAAAGACTCATTTTCGTATGTTTAAATCCAGTACCTTTGTTTTTATCGAGCAGCAGTTAACACCATACAAATGGACGCTGTTGATAGGATTTATTGCAAGTTGTATTTATGGAATTGTTGATGGGTTGTTGATATGGCTTGTTAAGCCATTGATGGATAAAGGCTTCATAGGGCATGATTATCATTTTATTCACAAAATTCCCTTGTATTTGCTAGCGATTTTCTGTATTCGTTCTCTTGTCACGTTTACTGCGCAATTTTTTCTTACCAAGGCCAGTATTCAGGTGAGTTCGCAATTGCGTAAAAAGCTTTTTTCAGACCTTTTACTTTATCCGGCATCTTTATACGATAGAAAAAGTGCAGCGGATTTTATGGCAAAAATCAATCAACAAAGTATTTTGTTTGCAGAATCGGCCACATTGGCGATTAATCTGATTGCTCGAGAGGGATTGACCATTTTTGCTTTATTAACAGTAATGATCTTGGCTTCTCCATTATTTACTCTTATTTACTTTTTAAGTGTACCTCTGATTATTTCAGTTTTGTCCTATGCTGCCAAACATTCCTTAGTCATGCAAAAAAATGTTCATAAATCAAACGAAGATTTGGATCGTCATCTGCATGAAGTTGTAAGTGGGCATCTGATTATTAAATCTTTTTTAGGATACGATCTGGAGCAACAAAGATTCCTGCGTTCTTTAGAGGGACATATCGATGCTAAACTGAAAGAAGCAAAAATACTTGCCAGAAGTGCTGCCTTTATTCAACTGATAGGTGGATGCGTGATTTCTTTGATTCTTTTTTTGAGCCAATCGCCTTTTTGTAGGTTAAGTGGAGGAGATTTTGCTTGTTTACTCACTGCTGTTTTAGCCTTATTACGCCCCTTAAAGCAACTGAGTTCTCTATCAGAGCTGGGACAAAAAGTTATAAGCAGCACTTTGTATATCCAAACATTAGAGGAATATCCTAAAGAATCTTTGAGCTCTCAGAGTGCTATCGTGCATGTATCCCAACTTCCAGCTCGATTAGAATTTGAGCGTGTCTCTTTTAGCTATCCACAACAAGCAGAAAAGATTTTAAAGAACATTTCTTTCACTTTAGAGCCGGGTCAAACAGTCGCTCTTGTCGGGCCATCTGGAGGAGGGAAAACAACTCTTGTTTCTTTGGTGCCTCGTTTTTATGATTATCAGGGAAATATTTTTTTAAATGATAAAGAAATTAACTCCTTATCATTAGCGCAGTTACGTAATCAAATTGCTTTTGTTGCACAAGATACCGTTTTGTTTCATGATACTGTGGCAGCTAATATTGCTTATGGTGATCAAAAAATTGATTGGATCGGCGTAAAAAGTGCAGCTAAAATGGCGTATGCAGATGATTTTATAGAAGAGCTTCCTAAGGGGTATTTGACAATTATAGGAGCTGGGGGCCTGAAACTCTCAGGTGGACAAAGACAACGTTTAGCTTTAGCTAGAGCTTTTTATAAAAAGGCTTCACTTTTAATTTTGGATGAGGCTACTTCTGCTCTTGATCATGAAAGTCAAGATCAGGTTCAAAAAGCCTTGAATTCATTGATGAAAAGCTCTTCGACTTTAGTTATAGCTCATCGTTTATCTACGATTATTCATGCAGATAAAATTCTTGTTCTCGATCGCGGAGCGGTTTTAGAAGAGGGTACGCATGATGCTCTGATCAATAAAAAGGGGTTTTATGCTCAGTTATATCAACAGTCTTTTCAGGATACAACAACATCACTGGCCTGAGGCTGTTCTTGCTTTTTTTTGGAAAGCATATCCTTGGACAATTTGGCTTTTGCCATTGAGTTGGATTTTTTATCTTTTGAGTAGGCTGAGATGTTTTTGGTGGAGGTGTGTTCTCAAACCTAAAAAAACCAAAGCACTGAGTGTGTGCATTGGAAATGTGAGGGTTGGAGGGAGTGGTAAAACGCCTTTTAGTATTACGCTTATACAGCATTTAATTCTCAACGGTTATAACATAGCCGTTGTTGTCAAGCCATATAAAACATCCCAAAAACTCAGCTCTCCATTAGAAGTGATGTCAGATTCGAAAGTGGAACAGGTAGGTGATGAAGCCATGATTTTTAAAAAACATGTGAAGGCCTGTATCATTGCTTCTCCATCCAAAAGAAAAGCTATAGATTTTTTAGAGAAGAACTATGCAGATATGTACGATATTGTTCTTTTTGATGATGGCTTGCAAGATCCATCGGTTATTTATGATATGACAATGGCTCTTTTTGACGATAGAAATCATCCGAGTGCTCTCTTGCCTATGGGTCCTCTGCGAGAGATATGGGATGCTCTTTTGAATTATGATTATGCTTTTCGAGTCGGATATGGTGAAAACTTTTATGATGAGGGTAGAAATTATGCATTTATTAAAAAACCGTTACGGCATATTTATCATCATCATACAAAAAATATTCATTTTTTCGATCCAGAGGATCGGGTCATTTTTATTTCTTCTGTGGCCTATAGTGAGCCGATTATGGCTAGGTTGACAGAGTTATGTGCTTGTGTGTCAATTATAGAATTAGGGGATCATGGTCAAATTTCTGAAGCTGTTTTTCGCAAAAATTTAGCTCATCCTCAGTGCTTTGTTGTTGTTACTGAAAAAGAATATGTAAAAATGCAGTCGTATCTTCAGCCCTCAGATCCTTTATGGATCATCAGCTTAGAGTCAGAAATTCAAAAAGATATTCTGAGAAGAATATTAAATGATATAGAGAGAAAATATTATGAAAAAAAGATTAGAGGGCTTGGCGCTTGAAAAAATGGCCTGTCCGTACTGTCATAGTCCTTTGTTTTATAGAGACAATTTTCTGATTTGCAAGGTGCACAAAAGAGGTTATCCAGTTGAGAAAAATCCCTGGATGATTGATTTTCGTAAGGAGTCATATGTTGCAATTGATTTAAAAAAGTATTTTAACTCGGAGCGCTAGGTTGAGATTTTTCTGCATCTTTGATTTGCTGCATATAACGAAACAAAGACCATTTAATAAACTTTTCACAGGGACTTGCATCAATCACGACATCTGCAATTTTGATGAGGTCATCTATAATCTCCAGGTTGTTTTGAAGGAGCGTCGTTTTTTTTAAAGTGAGCAGATCGCTCAGTACCCAAGCAATCACATCATCTTTCGAAATTTTATCACTTTGAGCTGATAAAAATATTTTTAAAAGGCGTTCTCGTAAATTTATAAGAGGGTTTTGTAAGGTCTGTTTGTGCGTATAATTGAGATGCAGCGCATTTTTAAATCGTTTCTGAATCTGTGGTTCAGGATTAAAAATTAAAATAAGCAGTGCATGCGGCGAATGAGTCTTAGAATGCAGTTGGGACAATAAAAGTTCAATTGCATTGAGATTGTCTCCATGCACGTCATCGAGACAATAGAAAATAGGCTGAGATGATTTTTTATATTCCAACATGTATTGAATTGCTAGAGTATCGACTTTATCTTCGGTAGTAGAGAGCAGATGGTAGTCTATAGAGATTTTTGAAGTGAGTGATGTAAAATCATGCATGCCATGCAGGAAAACAACATTTTGAACGCCAGCGAGAGCGAAACGTTGTAAATGTTCGGCAACGTCATCAATATTCATAATAATTTCTTAATTTCATTTATGATTCGCATAGTTAAATTTTGGGGTGTGTCATCAGCGGAGAGTTTACACCACCTGCGCTCACCCCTAGCAGCTAAATTTTGATATCCCTGATAGACTTTTTCAAAAAATACAGAACCAGCAAGTTCTATTCTATCGAGATTGTGCGAGCTACGTTGAGTGATTCGATCAAAAGAGAGATCTAACGAAAGATCTAAAAAAATTGTCAGATCAGGTGCTATATCAATCTCAAACATTTGATGCGCTTGACGGATATAATTCTCCCCAAGGTCACGACCGTATCCCTGGTAAGCAATAGAGGCATCGATAAATCTATCAAGCAAAACAATACAGCCACGTTTGAGGGCCGGGAGAATCGTTGCGTTGAGATGAGCTTTACGTGCAGCTAAAAGTAATAAAAGCTCGATATGAGCATCCATTTCTTTTTGATACTTCGATTCTAAAAGTAAATGCCGTATACCCTCTCCAATTAAGGACCCTCCCGGTTCTCGAGAGCGCACAACATCATATCCTTCGGAGAGCAATTTTTCAAAAACCATTTGAATTTGAGTCGATTTCCCAGACCCTTCGATCCCTTCAAATGAAACTAAAAGAGGTTTGGCCATATGCAACAGCTTGTCTGAGAATGATTGTGGAATTTTAACATAAATTTTTATTGGATACCAAAGACAGACTATCTGGGTTCGGAATATCTTTTGAAAATTAAAGAACAGTTAGACCCTCCAAATGCAAAAGAATTTTTCAAGATGTACTCCAGATGCGAGGGTTGCTCACTAGAAGAAGCTAGGCGATGCGCAAGAACATCGTCTTCAGGGTCGTCTAAATTGATCCAAGGAGGAATTTTTTGATGATAAAGGCTCAAAATACAAATTAAACTCTCTAAAGCACCAGCAGCACCAAGCAGATGCCCAGTCAAATTTTTTGTAGCACTGAGCCATACATTTGTATGATTTTTAAAAAGCTGACGAATAGCCAAAAGCTCTGCTAAGTCTCCCAAGGGAGTGGATGTTGCATGGAGATGAATCATATCGATCTCTTCTGGATTGATCTGTGACCGTTTTAAAGCTGTTTCCATTGCAAGTAAAGCACCTCTGCCTTCTGGCTGAGGTTGTGTTATGTGATAAGCATCAGAGTTTGCTGAACCTCCACAAATCTCTGCAAAAATAGGAGCATTTCTTTTCAGTGCATGCTCAAGAGATTCCAAGACCAGCATGCTTGCACCATCTGCCATTACAAAGCCGCGTCTTTTGCGATCTAAGGGACGTGAAAGAGTTTGAGGATCGGACCAATCTTTCATATCAGCTAAAGCTTTTAATGATTGAAAGGCGGCGATTCCTAAAGGATTTAAAGTATGTTCTGCCCCTCCACAAATCATCACATCAGCATAATCAGCGCAAATCATATCATAGCTATTCAATAAAGCATGTGAGCTGCTTGTGCAGGCCGATGTCATTGCTAAATTAGGTCCCAAAAAACCATAACGAATTGCAATATGTGATGCGAGCATAGAAATTAGCGTCGAAGGGATAAAAAAGGGAGAAACTCCTTTGAGGTTTTTTTCAAAAAACTTTATCGCTGTTGCATCAATTGTTTTGAGACCTCCAATACCCGATCCGATGCAGACACCAATACGATCTTTATGTATCTGTGTTTGCATAATTTGAGAGTTTTCAATAGACTCAAAAGCTGCTTTCAGTCCAAAAATGATAAAAGGATCGAGGCGCGACAAGGTTTTGAGCTCATAATCTATTTCTTCAAGTTTAGGAGCAGAGACAGCAGCACCCACGGAAATCAAATCTGGGTGCATTTTTAGATGATCTAAAGTCGATATAGCGCTTTGACCAGAAAAGATATTTTTAGAAATTTGTTTGTAATTATGGCCGTGAGCACTGAGTGCTCCCAGGCCAGTGACTACGACACGCTTTTTCAATCCTACGCTCCATAGGCAACCGTCATCTGAAACATGATGACTTAAATGAGAGTTTTCTTGTCGTTAATATAATTTAAAATATCTTGAACACAAATAAATTTTTCAGCATCAGATTCAGGGATATCAATCTCAAATTCTTCTTCTAGTGCCATGATTAATTCAACGTGATCGAGTGAGTCCGCACCCAAATCATCTAAGAAACGAGATTGAGGGGTAATCTTTTCTCTGCCTATTTTTAATCCAGCACTAATAAGATCGAAAATGCGATCTGCTAGCCAATCCGGTGTTTCTGTTTGCATATGATGTCTCCGTTGAAAATATCTAAAGAAAAATCTAGCAGAAGAGATATGTCTAAAGCAAGTTCATCAGGTTTTTTAATCTCTCAATGCATCACGAAAATTTTAATTATTTGGAGATCTGTTAGCAGTCCTCTTTATCTATGAAGAGAATTTTGGGATTTCGTTCGCGAATGAGGTCCATTTGCACTTTGCTTTGAGCCAGAAAAATCATTTTTTCGTAAGCATCATAAGCGATCTGTGAGGCATAATTTTGCACGAACAGCTCTAAAATATCTTTAGATTCGCTTTCGATCCATAGGGCGCAAACAAAAGGGCAGTGCTGATATATACAAGAGAGCTGATATTCATGTTTGAGTCTTGAAATGACCACATCAAATTGCAAATGTCCTACAGCTCCTAAAATTAAATCATTTCCAATTTTTTTTCTGAAAACTTGAACAGCACCCTCTTGAGAGAGCTGAGCAAGAGCATGGTTTAATTGTTTGGATTTGAGAGGGTCTTCTGAACGCACACTTTTAAATAATTCAGGAGCAAATCTGACAATTCCTTGAATTTTCATATTGGTTCGTTTTTTGATGCAGAATGTATCACCAATATGGATATTTCCATGATTTATGAGGCCAATAATATCCCCCGCGACAGCTTGATTGGTGAATGTTCTATCTTGCCCCATGAAGCTTAATGCTTGGGTATTGGAAAGATATTTTTGCGATTGAACATGAAAAATTTTCTGTCCTTTTTCATATGTTCCACTGCAGACCCGACAAAAAGCAACTCTATCTCGATGGTTGAGATCCATATTGGCTTGAATTTTAAATACGAAGGCAACAAACTCCTCATCATTAGGATGAATCGTCACTCCATCTGTGGATTCACGAGACAAAGGACTAGGAGCATAAAGCGCAAACCCGTCTAGCAATTCTTTAATACCAAAATTGTTTAATGCAGATCCAAAATAAACAGGCGTCAGTTGTCCTTTTAGATACGCTTGATGATCGAAGGGTTCACTGGCTACTAATTCTAAAGCTTCATTAAGAGCCTCCCGATCAAAGTGAGAGAGAGATTCTTTTGTTTGTTCTAAGGAGGCTATAATGGGGTCTTGACGAATAAAATTATACCCACTTTTGTATAAAAAACAGTGTTTTTTTGTGCAATCATAGACGCCTAGAAAATCTTTTCCCATGCCAATCGGCCATGTGAGTGGATGAGTTTTGATGCCCAAGGAATTTTCAATATCATCTAAAAGTTCGAGTGGATCTTGAATGGATCGATCGAGTTTATTGATAAAAGTAATAATAGGAATATCCCGCATCCGACAGACTTCCATGAGCTTGCGAGTGCGTTCTTCTACACCTTTTGCTCCATCGATGACCATTAAAGCTCCGTCGACAGCAGAGAGAGTGCGGTACGTATCTTCAGAAAAATCTTCATGTCCCGGTGTGTCAAGTAAATTAAAAATGCAATTTTTATGAATAAATTGCATGACAGAGGTGCTAATTGAAATTCCACGTTCTTTTTCAATCGCCATCCAGTCGGAGCGCGCATGTTGATCTGTTTTTCTACTTTTTACGCTCCCAGCTTCATTAATCACCCCTCCGAAAAGAAGAATTTTTTCAGTGATTGTGGTTTTCCCTGCATCAGGATGTGAAATGATAGCAAAAGTTCTACGTTGCATAAGAGACGGTCCAAAAATTAAAACTTAGTGATGACTCATAAAATCAATGAAATATGCAATAGACCCTAAGCACAGACTTGTCATCATGAACATGAGTATCAAGCGCCTTAAAATAATTAGGAGCTGCTTATAGTCATTTTGATTCATGAGAAAAGTTGCTCTTAGATTCTATGATAAAGGTTTTCATTATAACCCATTTCTACAGGCCTGACTATCTAATTCATTATGGGGGAGCTTAGCTACTGTATCTTGACTATATGCATGATCATTATTTCTGTGTATAGATGGATTTGTGGGGATGCTATTCCGGTTTGGTTGGGGAACGAATGTATGGTTGCTTGTAAATAAATGTCTTTGATGCCTAATTTCTTGTTTTCTTTTATCAACTATCCTGGTGACGAGAGAAAGACATAAATGTGAAATCGAAAGCGATAAAATCACTGTAGTCAGAGGGATAGCAGTGGGTGGAAAAGACAGCATCCCAATCATCAAAACGACAATCGTGAGTTGGATTGTTAATTTGAGGGTTTCTTGAGCGATAGCTTGAAATTTTTGTTTTTTTGTGAGGTCTGAATTGTTGTAAACACCATGGATTTTGTGCAATGAAATCCATGAAACAATCGATAAACTGATCGCGCCAATAATGGGAATGGCTGAAAAAGCCACCCCAAGAGTTTCTATATTCGTCACAAGAAGCTCAGATATGACTTTCGTGATATCTAAGAAGAATGCAGCCATTCCGACCACGATCGCAAAGAATAGAATTTTTCTCGTTCTAGCTTTATCTATGACTGTGAGTTCTGAAGCATCTTTTTTTAAGCCAATAATTTCAACAATGCTATCAACAAGTTCTAGTGGAATATACATGAATCAACCTCTTTTTTTTTAGATATTTTTATTAAATGGAGTGTCTTTTTGTTAGGGTGCCGGTGTTTTTTTTCTCCGTTTCCACTATGGCTGATTCTGATTTTCTGGATGGCTTTTGTGATTGAGCATAACTATTTGTAGGTAGATTCGCAGTTGTATTTTTGGGATTGATATCGGCTGGATCTCTTTGAGAAAAAGCTGTCTGCTGAGGAGTGTTGGAATTCGAGGAGTTTTTTATTTCTTTTTCTATTTTTTTTTCATAGTATGCGGATCCAAAAAAAATAGCTGAAGTGACGGCAAATCCTGCAAATGCAAGAATTGGTGCTATAGGTGGCGCCAAAATTGCGACTACAGTTAAAGTGGCAGTGAGCGTTAATTGTGTCAACTCTGATCCTATGCGAATTTTTCGGTTCTTTTCAAAAAGAGCGTGTTCTTGTGGATTTGTATCAAGAGCGTACGGATTTTTTTCCATTATGGTCATTGCGAGTTTTACAGAATAGTACATTGCGGCAATGCCAACAAAGATTTGTCCTACGATAGGAACCGAACCTATGCCGCATAGAGTCCTTGTACTACCATGGGTAATGAGATCTTTTAGGGCATCAACGAACTCTTTTAGAGCATCAAGAGTTGCACTTGAAAAATAACTGATGCGTAGGGCGCTTAATCCCATACTAATCGCTTTTTTTTCTTGTTCATGGGTATTTTTTTTTGCACTAGCCACTGTAGCTGATGGGTCTTGGGCGGTTTGATGCTCGTTCGTTTTATGCTCTTTTGCATCTTTTTTCGCTTCCAATCGAAGAGTAATAAAATCTATGGTGTCTTTCACAAGAGATGCGACACTGATCAGAGCAACAATATCCATAAAAGTTCCTTTTTTGTTGATGGTTGGGTAAAAACGAAGATGCATAAATAAAAGCAGAACAAAAAAATCTTATGTGTTCTGCATCTAGGGTACGATTTTTTTTGATGGAAGTATTGGATACAAATGTCATTTTTTTCTGTGAGAAAAAGGCTCTTTCAAAGAGCCTGCAAATATTGTGTTCTTTGTTAGAGAAGGCTTCAATATCATTTAAGAACAATCTTTGAATATGATAAATCATTTGATTTATAAATTGTTCCCCCACTGCCGTAATGACATGTTTTTGTAAAATAAGCAAAAAGCGATATGCTTTTACAAAGATTATATAAGTTTTTTTTGTCTGATTCACTGAGCTTTTTTGATGAATAAGTTCGAAGATCTTGTTGACTGATTTGCAAAGACTGAGCTTATTTTGTGTGATACCTTGTACAGGGTATAGAGTTGATAAAGATATGATGGGTTGTAGTGTGCGCTTCAAAATCAAGGTCTTCATGATTTCCTAACAATATAAATGCTATGATTCGTGTCTTTCATGTGATCTGGAGCAGAACATGTATTTTTTTGGTGCACTGCGGTTTTTTTTGTTTTCGTTTGATTTGAAAACATCATCATTTTTTTGTTGAAAGCATCTTTTTTAGGATTGATATCGAAATCCTTTTTCTGAGCTCTATTTGCTTCCCGATCTACGGAGGTCTTAAGATCGAGTTTTTCTAATGATCTGCCTCTATGTTGTAATTTTATACTTTTTTCAAAATGGATTTTGAAAAAATTAATCACAAACAGTGTGCTCAAAACAGCAATCAATGCAGATAAAAGAGCAGTTCCAGTGAGTGGATGTATGAGGAGTGCCAGTGTCAGGCCTATGGCTGTTGTCATAGCTATGATTTTCAAGATCTCAAAAGACAAAAGTTTTATTTTTTGAGTGTGTGTTATATCTGTCTTTTTGATGATTTTTCGAAGATTTTTTAAAGAAAATCCTAAGCTAATCAAGAGCGAAACGAGAGATAAGATAGGATTTAGGATTCCTAATTGAATAAGTGGGGCAGCAGACAGACGCAAGAAAAACACAAGACCTGTAGTCAGCCCTAAGACAAAAGATGTGAAAGATGCAAGAGAACCAAGAATAAACGCTGTCAGCAAAATCTGTTTGTTTTTTTCTACCAATTCTTCACTCTCTATCGAGATCCCTGTAAAATTTGCAATTGTATCTACGATGTGATCTAAAAGTCGCTTCTTCATATGCTCGCAAATTTATGAAATTTTTAGGAGACTAATCGTGATATCGGCAAAAAGCTTATAAAACTTAGATTATCTATGAAAAAATTTGATAAGATACCTATGTGATTTTTCAGATTGAGTCAGGAAATGTTGCTTTTTAAAAAGTGCGTAGCGTTTTTCTTTATTTTTATCAGTGGCATATCATATGCACAGCATACTTTCCATACAAATTTATTGCATCTACACTGCTGTGATCCAAAAACAAATGATGAGCAAAAGATCTACGTGCATTTGCAACAATGGCTTCCTGTGATAGGGCCTGCGACTTTCGACATTGCACCGCCGGAGACCGGCTATGATTATTATTTTTCTGCTCACTGTGATTCTTCTACAGTGACTTTAGAGCTTTTGGGACATGACTCTACTCACGTGTGTCTGAGAAAAAAATATTTTTATATGAATGATAGTGACTTGTATAGAGCGTGTGCTCAGTTTTATGATGAATGCTCTGTACAATTATGGGGCTTTAAAAGCGTATTTTCATACCCTGTTGCATTTTTATCTTACAAGCCAGATGATCGACTTTATGCAATTAATATAGCGCCTATTGATGGATCTTATGAATATTGTGTGCAGCAAGGGCCAAATCCATACATGTCTATTCGGTGGTCTGAAGATGGGCAATATCTTGCCTTTGTTAAGATTTTTGAGAATGGATCGTCCGTTTTTCTTTTTCATCTCCCAAGCAGAGAGATCTATACATTGGCTCAAGATGGATTTTATACCTCACCTTGTTTTAGTTCTGAGGAAAATATCTTATATTTTGTAGAAATGGATGCTTTGGGTTCTCGATTACAGGCAATGAATTGGAAAACAAAAGAGAGAAAAACACTTTTTGTAGCAAAAGATTATTTGTTTGATTTGTCTTTATCTTATAAACATAATCATTTGCTCTGCAGTGCGATGCTGCATAGCGAAAAGATCCGTGTTTACGATTTTGATATTAAGAATATTAAAATGCGTCCTTTTATCTACAGTGATGAAGATATGTTTTCAGCTATTTTAAGCAAAAAAAATCATTCCATATTTTTTTCGGCCTTAGAGCCCGATACATCCTTATTGATTCGACATAGTTATGTGGATCATATGAATCACTTTGTCTCTATTGCTTCTGAAATTCAAGAAATTAGCGTGGCTAATGAGGAAAATTTTCTTCTTTTTGAAAAAATGGATTTGAAAAAACAAAAAGAAGAAATTATTTTTAAATCCTTAATTCATTTTCAGGAAACGCCTCTTTATAGCGATAGAAATTATTCCTTATATGCGCCGGTTATGAGCCCTGTTCCGTTGTATTTATCAGAGAGCTGGCTTAAAGAGAGCATTGTCATTTTGTCGGAATCAGCAACAATTAAAAGCGATGCTCTTAGTTCATGAGCTAAAGCAGAAAAATTGCAAAAGTGAAAAGAACCTTCTTTTCCTAAAGGAACCAGATGCAGTCTGTTTTCTTCAATACCTTTTTTGCAAACCGCTTGTGCAATAATCAGTGAGCGCTTGTAGGAAAGCTGATAGTTATATTCACGTGATCCTTGATGATCGCTACTAGATAAAATCCAGCAATCAGCATTTGGATTTTGGACTAAGATTGAAACAACCTTTTCAATTTTTTGCACATCTGCCAGAGTGTATTCTGTTTTTTTGGGTTCAAAATGAATTTTTTCGATGATGTGGAGAGAAGAGAGATCCTCTTTTGGTGTAAAACTGTTGTTCCAGAGTGAAGCGTTGTGGCTGCATCCAGATAAAAACACAGAGCCAAGAAGAATTTTTTTATAGATATTTTGTAATTGTATCACTGAAAACGCAGATCTTTTCTGTTAGAGTATCAGCTATAATCCTTTGGTAAAAGATTTTTGTATGCGTTTTTCTTCATATTTTTGGGTCTCTCAGTTTATATATATTTGTTCTTTTATGATCTGTATGACCGCTGTGCACTCTGAAGATGCGATTTGTCCCTCAGTATCGCCTGAAATACAAGAGTCTCTTTTATTACCCGAGAAAGCCTTGCAGGGATATTATGATGCAATTATTGTTAAACTTGATCAATTAAAAAAGAAAATTGACGCTTTAGATCGTCAACAAAGAGAGTTAATGACTCTGATTAGCGATATTGTCATTGAAAAAGAGGAAAGCCTTCCTAAAGAACTCAGTGATTATAATCATATCTCTGACTTGATTGACAGAAATCAACACGATTTGGCGATAGATCAGATATTGGTTTTTATACAAAAATATCCTAACAGCGAACGTTCAGCATATGCGTACTATTTGCTTGCGGAAATTTATAGGCAAAATCAGATGTATGAGGTAGCTCTAGAGACATATGAAACGTTGTTGAATTTTTATCCAGAGCATCCAAAAGCGCCTGAAGCCCTGTATAAAACCGCAAAGATTAATCAAACCTTGCGGATGATTGACCGCAGTATTTATCAATATAAAATATTATTAAAAAAATATCCTCAATCTTCATTATGTGATTTAGCGAAAAAAGAGCTGCTATCTCTTAAAAAAGAGGGTCCTTAGACCGAATTTTTATATAACATATTGATTAGGAATGTTTTTGTTTGATATAAGAATCCATCTGTGGCAAAATAAACAAGAACGTTGAAAAGTATTGTGAGATATCTATGATGCCAGATGAAAAAATCCAAGATGAAAAAATTGTAAAAACTAATGATAGCAATCAGAACGTATGTGATACGCAACCGTATTTTAATCAGGAATACCTGGGGGCACTGCTCTTTATCACTTTGGCTCAAACCCTGATAGGTTTCGGTTTCTGGGAGCTGTTGAGGATGCCATTTGGCGCCTTTTTAGATGCTTGGGTGCCGGGTGGTTTGTATGTCTTCGGCTATGGGGTAAATGATGTTATTGCAGATTACACTCTCCTCCTCTTTGATTGTTTGCCTATATGCGGGTTACTGTTTCAAAATGCAATGGATCCGACTTTACTGGATAAGGGAAATGCAAGTTCAGCGACAATTTTAACCTATTTCGGCGTACGTCTTGCTGGAGGCTCTCTGTTCTTCTTGACTCGAGCTGTTTCGTTTTTAGCGCTTTTAGCAGCACATATGACTGGTTTGGGCTGGTTATCTTATACGCTGCCGTGTGTCTGGACCGTCGTCGCATCTTTAGGGGCCGGATATTGGCATTACACATCAAATATATTACCAGGTGCCACTGTAGGCGATAGTATTTTTTTTACGTTTGAGATGGCTGTGTTTTCATTTTTAGGTCTTTATGGTCGCGGTTGGGATGCTGCTCAGCCATTCGCGCGATCTGCTTTAGCAGAAAACTCTTTCGTTTGTAAGATCATTCCTGGCCTTGCGGACAACAAGGCGACACTAGGCGTAATTTGCGGGCAGATTACAACACGTGCATCGCACATTTATATTTTTTCTAGATCTCTGTTTCCTGAGCTTACTGTAAACAGCACTGAACCTTTGATCCAGCCTCAAGGAAAAAATTATTATAAAAGTGCATAAAAACACTTGACTCAATATTTGAATGCAGTATAATGAGCTTACTTTGGGTCGTTAGCTCAGTCGGTAGAGCAGCGGACTTTTAATCCGTTGGTCCTGCGTTCGAATCGCAGACGACCCATACATATTCCAAAATTAAAAACAATGACTATTTCAAATTATATTCATGATGCTGTATTAGCCATCGTACTTTCCAATCATCCTGAAATTGAAAAACTCGATCTTTATCCTAATAGGGCGAAATCCCATCAGGATCATGACTTTCAATTTTCTTTTCCTTTAAAATACGCAAAAAAGAAAAATCTCAATCCTATAGATTTTGCACAAAGTTTGTGTTGCGATTTATCGGTCATTGAGGGTTTGCGCTTCGAGGCTTCAAAGCCTGGTTTTATCAATGTTTTTGTTGAAGATATTGTGCTGTCTGGTTCATTAAAAAACATGATTGCAGATAATCAGAATCATGCTGCGAAAAACATGAGAGTTATTGTCGATTATTCATCTCCAAATATTGCAAAAGAATTACATGTGGGGCATCTCAGAAGCACAATTATTGGTCATGCTTTAGCTAATATTTGGGAATATTGTGGGGCAGATGTTTTACGTTTGAATCATCTTGGGGATTTCGGAACAGCATTTGGAATGCTGTTGGCGTATATAGAAGAAAATCATAAAGATGTTTTTGCATCTGATCTTGATCTGAGCGATTTAATGAAATGGTATCAAGAATCTAAAGCAATTTTTGACCAAGATAAAGATTTTTATGAGCTTTCTAAAAAAAATCTTATTCGTTTGCAAGCGGGTGATCATAAAGCTGTCGCCCAGTGGAAAGCATTATGTGCTATTTCACAGCAAGGATACGACAAAATTTATTCGCAATTAGGGATTGAAGGGCTGATTTCTCGAGGAGAGTCTTTTTATCAGCCATGGTTAGAAGAGGTGATTCACGATGCGCAGGCAATGAATGTGTCCTCTGACTCTGATGGAGCGGTTTGTATTTTTCTCGATGGTTTTAAGAGTCGCGATGGGAATAATTTGCCATTAATTATTCAAAAATCCGATGGTGGATATAACTATGCGACGACAGATCTCGCAGCAATTAAGTATCGTTGTCAGCATGATCAGGCAGATAAAATTTTTTATGTGACCGATAGCGGACAAAAAGATCATTTTTCTATGGTCTTTCAAGCAGCCAAGAAATTGAACTATATTCAGCAGCAGGAGCTTTATCATGTGCCTTTTGGTGTGGTGCAAAATCCAGAAGGGAAACGATATAAAACGCGCAGTGGGGGCGTCATTCGTTTGCAAGATTTGCTAGATGAGTCATATGAGCGCGCATACGCAATCGCAGAAGATCGTGGATACACGGGAAACAAAGAGATTTTTGCGAAAACTGTGGGAATCGGTGCTTTAAAATATGCCGATTTAAGCACTCATCGCACCATGGATTATATTTTTGATTTTGATAGGATGCTTTCTTTCGAGGGAAATACAGTTGTTTATATTTTATATTCTTTTGTGCGTACCCAGTCGTTGCTGAAAAAAAGCGGAAAAAGCCAATTTGTCTTTCATGTGTTTGGTGAAACTCAATTGGAAAAATCAGAAAAAGATCTGTTGCTGGCCTTGGATCGGTTTGATGATGTCCTGAGCTGTATTTTGAAAGAGAGTACCCCACATCTTTTATGTGATTATTTGTATCAGCTTTCCGGAGCTTTTCACGCGTTCTTTAGAGATTGTCCTGTTCTTAATCATGTGCACTCTGATCGCAGGCTCACTATAGTCTATACTGTCAATAAGTATTTGAAAAAAGGACTTGGTCTTTTAGGAATTGGCGTTTTAGATGAAATGTAATCTCTTAAAGCTTGTTTTGTTTCTCAGTTTTCCTGTTCTTTATGCGGAGCTGAGTCTAGAAAATGCTGCTACGCATATTTCGGCTAATATTTCATTATTGCAATATCTTGTGAATTCGGGGTTTTATATTGTCACGGTGGGTTTGTGTGCGTATGCGTATATCCTTTTTCGTGCGCATAGGAAAAACCCATATTTTATCTCATCAACAAAAATAGCTTTTATTCTCTTAATGGCATTTATTTTGGGATTAATTGCTTGGAATACTCCTGAGCACCAGTCTTCGCAAAATATTCAGCCTGTGCCTACTGTGAAAAAAACTGTTCCTAAAATTGAGCAAAGTAAAAAAACACATTGGTCTAAAAACGTTGTGCAAAAATCAGATTCATAAAAGAATAGAGATCTTTTGTATCAAGAACATTAGGTAAAATTCTGAACAGATATACCTTTGTTATTTCTGTTCAGTATCTTACATGAAATTATTATCACTTATCCACAGGGTTATCCACAGGTTCTGTGGATAACCCCTCTTGAGAAGATTGTGATACAATTGAAATAGCCTTTTTTTATTTAGCGATTCATGAATAAACAGTCCCTTATGTCTTTGGCCAAAAAAATTGGATTTTTCTCCCTTTTTCTTCCTTTTATTCCTGTTCTTTGCGGTCTGATTTTGACAGTTTATTTGAGTTTTTTGGGATCTTTTTCTTTCCCACCAAGCACTCATATCGCGCTTTCTTTAAAGCATTTTCTTTATGATCATAGTTATTGGAATGTCGCTATACAGAATACCGCTCTTGATGAAGATGATCTGCTTTATACTACTATCAAATTGTCACATTATCCCTCTTTTAAGGGGTATCACCCTGTTTTTCAAATCGAGAATCTTGACCATCAGAATTTGGCTGTGCTCGATGGCGCCGTTTATTGGACAGGCCATTTAATCGGCGATTATCGTGCACAAACTTGTCAACTCCAACTCTCATTTCACCCTTTAAGCAGAGCAATAAAAGCTCAGATTCAAGGGAATTTTGCGCTGGGTGTTTTGCATCTTGAAGATGCTTTCATTCATTTTGCTGTGCCACCTTTTTGGAAGAATGAGGCTTTAGGTGCTGTTTCATTGTCAGTAGGGCGTATTTACGATCATGAAAAAAATATTTTTATAGAGAATTTGAATGGGGATTTTGTGCCCCTATATCACCATAGAACCTCCCTGTTGATCGATCTGCAAGCTAGCCATTTCAGCTGTAAAGGCAAACAGTTTCAAGAATGGTCTATGGAAAGTACGATTTTTCAGGCCCAAAAACGCAGAGCTTCTGTGTTTGTGCATCTTTTAAAAGAGATGCCTTTGCTAAAAAACTCTTTTAATACAGTCTTTGCCTCTCAATCACAGTTTATATCATTTATAGATTTACTCGATCCTGAATGGATCACGACTGAGATTCAATCCAATCAAGGTAGCATAGCGATGCGTATTAGCGCTGGTGGGGAGAATATTTATCTCGATGGTTACGGAATGTCTGCTCATCTTCAAGAGTTAATTAGAACATTCTTGCCTTTAGGAGTTTCACAGTCCATTTTAGAGAATCAGGTTTGGCCAGACACAGATCAAGAAACGCTTTTCTCTTCAGTCAATCTTGAGGCTCCGCTATTTTCTCCTGCCACTGCGAAAAATGTTTCCATAAATCTTTCGGACTCATTTGTTCTAAATCCCAGGTCTTAAGATCGGAGCATAGGCAGCATTGTGGCGTAGTTCTATTCTTTATGAGCACGATTTCGTTATTGTCCTCTTGAGATGCACGCATATTGTGCTGTGCAAATTGAGAATGAATAGTCCATGCACGCGATAAAAGCTCTCGCGGTAGACCAGCTTCTTGTGCAACATAAAGGCCAAAAGATTGATCGATATGTCCTTTTTTAATCTCATAATTGAAAATCATTTTATTATCGAAAATTTTTCCTTCAAAGCACATGAGTTGAATGTTGTTTGGATATCGTTTGGATAACAGGCCTAGTTCCTGATAATGCGTTGAAAACATAGTGAAACATTGTGTTTTTTCTATTAAATGTTCCGCACAAGATTGAGCAAGAGAGAGGCCATCATAAGTAGATGTTCCCCTGCCCATTTCATCGATAAAAACCGCACTCAGCTCCGTGCTTTCTCTTAAAATTTTGGCCATTTCGCTGAGCTCAACCATGAATGTCGATTGACTTAGCGCAAGACGGTCTTCAGCCCCCATTCTCGTAAAGATGCGATCGATAGGACCGAGCTTACAAGAGTGCGCAGGCACTCCTAAACCACAATAAGCCATAAAAATACATAAGGCTGCTTGTCTCATATAAGTCGATTTGCCACCCATATTTGGACCGCTAATCAAAAGAAAAGGTTTGTCTTTTTCTAGAAAAATATTATTGGGCATAAAAGGTTTTTTAGAAATGTGCTCAATGAGAGGATGGCGTGCTTGTTCAATAGCAATGAGGCGTTCTTTTGTGAAGGAAGGAATACAATAAGATAAACGATTTTGAAGTTTATAAAGGCTCAAACACACATCCATATAAGACAATTTATCACTCAAAGAATAAAGATCGCTGAGAACACTATGTGTTTTATCTAATAACTGTTCCCATAAAGTGTGTTGACGTTCTTTGAGTTGAAAAGAAGCCATCGATATCGATTCATCCAGCTTCTTTAATTCAAGTGTTGTGTATCTTTCTGTATGTTTTAAGGTTTGTATTCTTTTGAAAGATAAAGGTGCTTTGTCACTTTGTGTTTTAGATAATTCAATATAGTGACCAATCAGATTATTGAAACCGATTTTCAACGTGAGATTATGCGTTTTTTCTAAATCTTTGAGATAGCTGTCAACAACTGCATGATGATCATTTGATAAGTTGTATGCGTCATCAAGTTCTTTGTCCCATCCAATCTGGAAAATCATTCCTTCTTTAAAATGAATCGCAGGTTCTGCAAGAAGTGTATCAGTGATCTCTGTTTGCAAATCTTTCAGCTTGTTTTCATATGCGCTCAAATCAAAAGGAGAATGACGTGTTTCATTTACGATTGTAAAAAAGCCAGCTAGACATTGTCCAAGGTGGACCATCTCTCTTGGGCGTACGGTTCTTGAACAAATTCTAGCGCAAAGTTTTTGAAAATCCGGCATATGGTTTAAAAGATGTTCGCTTAGATTGAGAAATTCTTTTTTTTGATTTTTCCACCACTGCTGATCGCTATACCGTGTGTCTAACTCAGAGATATTTAAAGATGGGCTGGCTATCCATCTTTTTAAAAGACGTATGCCCATGGATGAGTGCAGCTCTTTTGAAAAAATATCGATTAAACATAGTTCTCCAGCGTTGAATGGTTCGATCATAAGATTGCGTCTTGTTTGCAGATCAATAGCAATTTCTTGTTTGTCGTAATAGGGCAAAATGGTTCTCAGCATTGTGTGAGGAGCGCCGACATATTCTTGTACATAGCGGCATAAAGCGCCAATACTGCGCCATGTGCTTAAATGCATGCGTGCATCGCGATATAGACCCCACTGTGGAAGAGCTTTTTCTATATAAGGCCAACTTTCAGTTTCTTCAAAATACCAGGGCGCAATTTTTTGACCTTGGTTATGAGTAAAATGATGCTTTGAGGAATATAAAATTTCTTTTGGTTGAATTTTATCAATAAAAAGCAATATTTTTTCTTTTAAATCTTGCTTCCAATAAATGACGCCCTCGCACAAATCGACCCAACACAGAGATCCATTCTTTTCATCTTCGTGGTATGCAGCGAGATAATTCCACTCATACGGATTCGCTAGCTCAGTTTCATAAGAGGTCCCTGGAGTATAGATTCTCTGTATTTTTCTAACAATAGGGCCTTTTTGAGATTCAGTGCCTGCTGTTTTTTGAGTGCACAGGACTACACAGTAATGCTGTGCTAGAAGTTTTTTAATATAATTCTCTATTGTATGTACAGGCACTCCAGCCATTGGAATGCGGCCTTCGTCATCATGTCCTCTATGTGTTAATGTTAGGTCTAAAAGCTTAGAAGCAATTTGAGCGTCTTCATAAAAGAGCTCGAAAAAATCACCGAGTTGAAAAAAGACGATTTTGTCCAAATGTTCTTTTTTAAAATCCCAATATTGTTGCATGACCGGAGACAGTTTTTGAGTGTCAAAAGGCAAAGAATTCACGATAAAAAGTAAAGTTGTTTTCAGAAAATATGACTTATTCTATCAGGATTTTTCTTAATAAACAGAATATGTTTCAGATATTAAAATAAATATTGATCAAATCGTGGTCTTCTTTAGTTGACCTTTGTACAATAGAACAACTTTCTTTATTGAATAGACAGAAGGATCATGACATGAGTATGACGAAAGATCATCTTGCACCAAGAGAGCAAGCGCTTCAAGCAGCCCTCGCACAAATTGATAAACAATTTGGAAAAGGATCTGTGATGCGTTTGGGAGAAAAAAATCATCTAGATATTGAAGCTGTTTCAACCGGTTCTCTCAGCTTAGATATCGCGTTAGGAATAGGCGGTGTGCCAAAAGGACGTATTGTTGAAATCTATGGTCCAGAGTCTTCAGGAAAAACAACATTAACATTACAAATGATCGCAGAAGTTCAAAAAAAAGGTGGAGTTGCTGTTTTTATTGATGCAGAACATGCTCTCGATCCTTCTTATGCTGAAAAATTGGGAGTAGATACCCAAAAACTTTTGATTTCTCAACCGGATTCAGGTGAACAGGCTTTAGAAATTGCTGATATGCTCGTGCGTTCTAGCGCCGTCGATATCTTGGTGATAGACTCAGTCGCTGCGCTGACTCCAAAAGCAGAAATTGAAGGTGATATGGGTGATCAGCATGTCGGCCTACAAGCACGACTTATGTCACACGCCCTTCGTAAATTAACAGCAACAATTAAAAAAACCAATACCCTTGTCGTTTTTATTAATCAAATTCGCATGAAAATTGGCGTGATGTTTGGCAGCCCTGAAACCACAACAGGTGGGAATGCTTTAAAATTTTATGCGTCTGTGCGGTTGGATATTCGTAGAACAGGCTCTATTAAAAAGGGTGAAGAAATTGTTGGTAGTGAAACTAAAGTAAAAGTGGTCAAAAACAAAGTGGCACCTCCTTTTAAAACGGCTGATTTTGAAATTTATTATGGTGAGGGCATTTGTCGATCTTCAGAAATCGTTGATTTTTCTGTAAAACTTGGTTTTATTGAAAAATCTGGTGCTTGGTACTCCTATGCAGGAAAAAAAATTGGTCAAGGTAAAGAAAGCGCTAAAGAATTTCTCAAACAAAATCCAAGTCTTGCTATCGAGCTAGAAAAAATGATTCTCGATCACTATTTAAATCTCTCTCATAGAGCAGCTGTACCTTATGCAGAGCCAACAGATCAGGAATATCTAGATTCTCTTGAAGGACCAGTAACAGAGGAAATATAATCGGAGATTATTTATGAGTTATAAGATATTAAGAAATCAATTTTTGAATTATTTTCAAAAAAATGGACATGCAATTGAAGCGTCATCTTCTTTAGTGCCTGCAGAAGATCCTACCTTGCTCTATACCAATGCCGGGATGAATCAGTTTAAAAATGCTTTTTTAGGTATTGAAAAACCCATTTCATCGCAAATCGTTACTGCGCAGCGTTGTGTTCGTGCAGGCGGTAAACATAATGACTTAGAAAATGTGGGCTACACTGCGCGTCATCATACATTTTTCGAAATGTTAGGCAATTTTTCATTTGGAGCCTATTTTAAAAAAGGCGCTATTGATCTGGCTTGGAAATTTGTGACTCAAGAGCTTCAGTTGCCACTTTCACGTCTCTGGATAACGGTTCATTATCAAGATGAAGAGTCTTTTGAAATCTGGAACAAAGATATGGGCGTCCCTATCGAGAGAATCGTGCGTTGTGGAGATAAAGATAATTTTTGGGCAATGGGTGACACAGGGCCTTGCGGACCATGCACCGAAATTTTTTATGATCATGGCCCGACTGTTGCCGGTGGCCCACCTGGCTCCGCTGAATCAGATGGTGACAGGTATATGGAAATTTGGAACCTGGTTTTCATGCAATACGATCGGCAAAGCGACGGCACTCTCAATCTTTTACCTAATCCTTGCGTGGATACAGGGATGGGCTTGGAGCGCTTAGCTTGCGTTATGGAGGGTGTTTTTTCTAATTTTGATACATCCTTATTTCGAGCATTAAAGGCACCATTGGCAGATCGTCTTGGTATTGATATTTCGCATCCCGGGCTCAATGTGATCGCTGATCATCTACGCTCTGCGTGTTTTATTATTGCTGATGGTGTTTTTCCCTCTTCGGATGGTCGCGGCTATGTTCTGAGACGCTTGATTCGCAGAGCAGTCAATCACGGATATCAGTTAGGGCTCAAGGCACCTTTCTTGTCAGAGTATGCACATTTGGTTGTCGAGCTTATGGGAGAGGCATATCCGCATTTGAATAAACAGCTTCCATTGTGTCAGGAAAAAATTCGTCAAGAAGAGCAGCTTTTTTTTCAAACACTACAGGCAGGTAGAAAATATATCGATGCTCTCGTAACCTCTTGTGTAGGACATATTCATGGAGATGAGCTCTTTAAACTATACGATACATATGGGTTTCCATTAGATATCGCGATTGATATTGCGAAAGAAAATGGTCTCAGTTTCGATAGAGATGGTTTCGATGCTGCTATGCAAAAACAAAAAGAGCAGTCCAAAACAGCGAAAACGTCCCTTGAGATCACAGTCTCTCAATTGCCAGATATCCAACAAGAGTTTGTCAGAGATCTTGCGAGACAGGATGCTAAAATTTTAGCAGTTTTTGCAGATACAGAGAGCGATAAAAGTTGGCTTTGCTTCGATAGAACGCCTTTTTATGCACAATCGGGTGGGCAAGTCGGCGATCACGGAGAGGTACATTCTGCTGGAGGAGTCAGTCTCATTCTCGATACTCAAAAAATTCATAATTTTCATTTGAGTCTTTGTGATCGCCCAGTGAGCTTCTGGACCGATGCAAATCATGATGTCACTTTGCATCTTGATACTCAAAGGCGCCATCGTATCGCTTGTCATCATACAGCAACTCACTTGCTACATGCAGCCTTACATCGTTGTATTGGCACTCATGTCCAACAAAAGGGTTCCTATGTGGGGCCAGATCGTCTCAGATTCGATATTTCACTGGCTCAGCCACTCAGCACTGAACAAAAAGCAGATCTTGAGAAATTTTGCCAAAATGCAATTGATCAGCAACTGACCGTGCAGACACATATTATGGATCAGAAAGAGGCTATCGATTCAGGGGCTGTTGCTTTTTTTGGCGATAAATATGGTGCAAAAGTTCGGGTTTTGTCTATTGGCGAACAGCTCTCTCGTGAACTTTGTGGAGGAACGCACGTAAATAATCTGAGTGTTTTAAGTACAGTTGTGATTGTGAGTGATGAACCTTTAGCTGCAGGTATTCGCCGTCTTCAGGCTTTATCTGGTCCCGCTGCTATAGAGTGGCTAAAAGAAAGAAGTTTGTTAATTCATCGTTTAGTCAATGATGCACATTGTGATGCCTCGGCTCTGGTCGCTTATCAAACCGGTCTCAAAAACGAAGTTGATGCTTTGAACAAGTCTTTACAATCTCTACAGGAAGAGCAATGGGTGGCACAGATCAAATGTGCTCCTTATCGAGACCTATCAGATAAAACAACCTTCTGTTGTGTGATGCTTTCCGCAGAAGCTAAAGATCGACTCACTCGTTTATCAGATTGCGGTTCTCAGCTTCTTTCCTCTTTGAAAGAGAGTGATAGTCTCATTTTAGCTCTCTATGTGGAGCAAGAGAATAAAATCACTCTCAGTTTGCGGCATTTTGGGGCAGAAAACGTGCACTTAAAGCAGGTCGCGCAGCAGTTGAGTAACCAGTTTGGATGGAAAGGCGGCGGCCGTTCTGATCGTATTCAGAGTGGGGGCGCTTTTTTAGAAAACTTCGAAGATCGTCTCTTTGAAATTTGTCAAGAGTGTCTCAGCTTGAAATAGCTGAACTCTTCTCAATCGTTGACCTATCTCTTTTGAGAATGATCTCGATTGAGAAGAACATTGTGAATGCCCTAATGAATATGCATCATTAGGGCGATCTATCTTCATTAAAGTAGCGATTTATAGAAATCTAATTTCATTTCAATTTCTTTTAGCAGTTCATCGTAATAAAAAGAATTTCTATCAATTGCCTTATGTTGAATTTCTTTGAGGGCAGAATTGTAATCACCCTTATTGGAAAAATATCTCGCTTGGACAAGATGATAAAAACTCATGTTTTTTTCATAACTATAAGCGTGTGCTAAGTACTGTAATGACAAGGGTGAAGCCAAGGTATCACAAATCAAATTCTGATATTTTCTGATAAAATCACGATGTTTCATCGTGTAAAAATCTTTTTCACACCAAATGTCTTTGACAAGTGGGAGACTGCTCCAATAGGGATTTGTACTATAGCGATTTAAGGCTTCAACAAGTGCGTCCCATTTTTTTTGATTTCTTAATGATTGGCAGTGCTGTAATTTTAAGACAATTGATTGCGGGTATGTCTCTAATAGCGGTTCTAATTGATTTGTCCGTACGGCATTGCGATATGTTTCTATCAGATGATTTTGCTCTGCAAAGTCAGGAGAGTTCGGTAAATGATCAGGATGCAGCTCTGATAAGCAAAGGATATAATCTAATTGCGCCCTTTTGACCTGAGGTATAATAGGCCCTAACTCTGCTTGATGATGGCTGATACGAGCAATCCGTTCTTTTGTGAGTGGGTGTGTCGAATAGTAAGAAAAGTAGTCAGGTAGTTTGCTAGAAAAACAATCATAACGACTGATCGACTCAAAACCACTGATAAGTTTATTTGTGTCAAAGCCACCTTTTTGTAAAAGCTCTACAGCACCATAATCTGCTTCAAATTCCATTTGTTGTGAAAAATGAAATTGTTGCAAAACAGTTTGATCAATTGCCATGCCGTATAACAGTTCTCCGATTCCAGGCAAGAAAACCATCGCGGGCAATGAGGCAAGTAATAAACCTTTTTGGTTTGCCATTTCATCCATCCGTTCCATTTGTCTGCGAATATGATGTTCATGTGTGTGTGTCAATTCATGACACAAAACACCCATAATTTCCGAAACATCTGATAAGCGTTTTAAAATCCCTGTGTAAATAAAAATAAAGGATCCTGCAGTTGCAAAAGCATTAATTTGAGGGCTGTCAATCACAGAAAGTGTTAAAGGATAGTCCAACTCAACTTTTCCTAAATCACATACTCGATTGAGCTCATAATGAAAATAATTTTCAATCAGTTCCAGTGAGCGGCTATCTGAGTTATACATGGAATAAAGTGATTCACCAATCACACGCTCTTGAAACGAGCTGAGAGAGCGAGCGCAAGATTGAGATATTGTAAACCATAAGAAAAAACACTTAAAAAAAATGGTTATTGTATTGTTTTTCATATGGAGTCTTGGTTGAAGAATAACAATAGACATTATAAGAATTCCCCAGATTAATGCAAGAAAACATGTTTTTTCAGATTTTATGGCTTATCTTTTCTCACTGCGCATTTCATGAGACACTAAGACTTATTTCAGAAATTAAAACTTATTATGTTCTTATCTTTTAAATCACAGTTGCTCATTTGTGTGTCTTTATCGCTGTGTTTACAGGGATGTTTTAGTTCTTTGGAAAGTGACAATACGACCGCTCTCTCTACACCTCGGGTTGTGAGGCAGCATTCTGTATATGATTATCCCGATCATTTTGAAGATGTTTTCGATCAGATTTGCGTCACCGATCGTCCGTCAGAATTTTTTGAGACAGATGCTTTTGTCAAGCCCGTTGATTAAAATCTTTGAAAATTTTTTAAGATTACGAGCATTTTTAGAATCACTAAAGTTTTGAGCGACAGCGTCGATATCAGAATTATCTCTTGGAAGAGAAAAGGATTTATAATTATGCTCATTCTTACACGCCGCATCGGTGAATCTGTAGTGATCGGCGATGATGTGAAAATTACCGTACTGGCTGTTCGTGGTAATCAGATTCGGCTTGGTATAGAGGCCCCAAAAGAAGTCAGTGTACATCGTTTGGAAATTCATCAAAAGATACAAGATGCAGATACGACGCATACAGATTCTAAAAAAATCGAATAAATTTAAAAAACCTCTTGTTTTTTAGGTGCTGTGTGGTATCATTACCTCATTGCTTAGGAGAAATGGCCGAGTGGTCGAAGGCGCTCCCCTGCTAAGGGAGTATAGGGTTGCCCCTATCGAGGGTTCGAATCCCTCTTTCTCCGAAAGAACAAAATACGCGCCCGTAGCTCAGTTGGATAGAGTACTTGGCTACGAACCAAGAGGTCGGAGGTTCGAATCCTTCCGGGCGCGCTCTTAATTTAAAAAACCCATTCGTTAATCCATAACATCATTATTGCTGTTAATGGAATAGATAAAAACACACCCCATGTTCCCCAAATATGTCCGAATATTAAAATCGATGCAATAATAATTGCAGGGTGTATGTGATTTGTTTTGGAAAAAATCATTGGTGTAATCACAGCTTCATTTAAGAGATGTAAAAAAGCGTGACTGCTGATTGCCATGAAGCCAATCGCATGCCATTCCCAACGTTGATAAATTACGACGAGTAAAGGAAGGGTTGCTAACGCGGTTCCAACAAATGGCACAAACACCGCTAAACCCATTAAGAGAGCTATCGTTTCAGAAAATGGTAAATCATAAAATCTGAAAATGCATTCAGATAAAATTGCTAGAACGCAAAAATGAATCATTTTTCCATACAGATAATCATCGAGTATTTTAATGCTCTTATGAGCAATGATTCTGCTTTTTTGAAAAGATTGTGGCCAAGAATCATTTAAAACCTTCTGAAGCTCTTGATGATGAAATGTGAAAAAAAATGAAAAAACGAAAAAACATGTTATGTAGAAAATAATCCACGTTATATCAGTCTTTTCGCTGAGTGTACCGAGAAGAGCTGCTAGCTGTGATGGTGAAAAAAGATTTTGAGTGAAGTCTGGACGATGTCCCAAAATAGGCTCAATTTGTTTAAAAAATTCTTGCATAGCAAAAATTGCATCATTTATAAATAATGATGTAAAGTAAATTGGAGCCAAAAAAACAACAATAATGCTCAACCAACTCAGCATTAAAAGAATGGTTCTATCCATTTTCACCAGACGTAATAAAGTTTCGCTGAGTCTGATTGCGAGATATGCGTGCAAAAAAGAGACGATAAATAGACTAAAGTTCCAAGCATATGGCCCAATGCAAAGAAGAGATATGAGTCCCATAGACCAAAAAAAAATGACTTCAGCATGATCACAGAGATAAGCATCAAAGATCGAGACATAGTTTTTCATATTTATAATCCTTCGGATTTTATGGGCCAATTTTGAATCAAAACTTTTACACAAGCGATACAGGGAATCGCTATAAAAACACCTAAAACACCTAAAAAATGACCTAGAATTAAAATCGAAATTAAAATAATCATAGGATGTAGGTCGTGTGCTTGTGAAAAAATCATAGGAACGAGAACATTCGATTCAAACGCTTGCAGCATACCGTAACACAACATTAAAAATCCAAATGATGAACTGAGACCGATTTTAGATAAAGCAATTAAGATCAGCGGAATGGTTGCTAATGCAGTGCCAACAAAAGGAATAAACACTGAGAGACCATTGGGAATAGAGAGTAAAAATGCATACGGTATCGAAAAATATTCAAAAAGAACATATGACAAAAAACCAATTGCCAGCATATGTACAATTTTTCCTCGAACATAATAGTCCATTTGTTGTGAAATACTTGAACCAATATGTTGAAGAGCAGCAGACTTTCCGCAATATCGCTGCATGAATTCAAAAATGATATCTTTATCGTGATTTATAAAAAAAACAAGAATGGGGATCGTGACAAAATAAACAATTCCGTGGATGAGAGAAGGTAAGGAGGATGCTGCTAATCCTAAAATATACGCACCAATTTTTTGCCCTTCTTTTGAAAGCAGTATATCGATCTCTTGTTCTAAAGAAATTGGCATTCCTAAAATATGGGATATCACTTCTGAATTCGATCTTAAAATCATTGGTAATGTTTTTTGAAGCTCTGAAAGCTCTGTGGCTAAAAAAGGTATTGTTATAATCGACAAGATTAATAGAATCAAAAGATTGATGCACATAGCGATGCAAACACTTTTTTGATATGAAAAGAAAGGTAAATAAAGACGCACAGTATATTGCTGTAAATACGCAATAACAATCGCAATCCAAAAGGGAAAAAACAAATCAAAAAATACTGTGAGTGAACAAGCAATCACTAAAAAAGCGCCTAAAAGAATATAAGCATCTTTGTGCAAAAGATATTTTTTGAATACAGGGAAAAACGACATAAAAAGGACTTTATAGCTGATCCTGTTTTAAGTTTATCGTAAAAGAAAAAAAAATTCTTTTTGTGCTGAATTTTCTCTGACTTCAGTTCGATATTTTTGATTTTTTGCTCTCTCTAAATCTTGCATAATTTTTTATCTCTAGTGATAAGATTGATGCCAATTGCGATTATCCTATGGTGTTTTCAAAGCGAAAACATCGGAATTTTTTTTAGAGGCCATTTTTTAAAAGAAAAGCGTGCTTGTGATAGAGAGTGTTCTTTGTGAAGTCATATTTTTTCTTTTTGCAGATGTTGTATTTATTGAAAAAATAAAAATATTTGTGACCTTCATTAACAAATTATTATTCAATCTCTCACTGATTTTAAAATTTTTCTGTGATAAAATTTTGACCAAATAGTTTAGAGTTTTCATATCTTGATTCGCGGAGTATAAGTTTTTTGTGCTTTATACCGGGCTCGATCATATATCACATATGTTTTTAAAAACTTTTTGAGTCTCAATGGCATTATCGCGACTCTGTGAGAGTTTGGGTATAAAAGCGGTTTTTTAGACAAAATTTTGAAAAACACGTTCGTATTTCGATAAATGATCATAATCTTTTTTCAGAGGAATATATATAAATGCAAAATGATTCAAACATCATGGCCTTGTGGTCTTATCAAATGACTTATTCGGAGATGAGGCGTGTGTTGAATTTTTTCGAAGAAAATCAGATAGCTTTATCGCCGTATCATTGGAGGTGTATTTCTCACTCTCTTAAAGCGGATAGATTGACAAGAGTATTGGCACAATCTCTTTCCCCGCTCTCTCAGAGACAAAAATCAGAACAACGTAAATGGATTTTTGATCACAGTGAACACATGAATGCGCAAAAAAGTGTTCAACTTCATGTTCATGACGAGGTGTTTAGTGATGAGCGCTCAAATAATGCCAATTATTTGAGACGCAAATTTCCTGATCTCACTGAGCTAAAAAATCCGGAAATCATTTGGGATGAGCTCATAAACAATGTTAATAATAAAGAATATGATACTTTTTTAATCTGCAATGAAAAAGCCAGGTTTTTAGAAAGACAAAGACAAGGGATATTGAGATTTTCGATCCCATTTCAAGGGCAAAAAAATATCGAGACAGTGCGAAAAGAGATGGTCGCTTATCTTCAAGATCAAAAAAAGAATGCCAAGAATTTTGCAAAATTTTATCAGGATATATTTCCAAGGGTTATGGCAGAGATAGAATTGTTATCTCCAGATCAGAAAAAAGACGCTTTGAACATTATCATGAATGCTTTAGATGATTCTAGAATTGCTTATCTAGATTTTAAGTACGAGAGTTCTTGCCTTAAGGGATTAGAAGAAAGAGTGCTGGATGCTTTGGGTGTGATCTTTTCCTCGTTTCTTTGCGGGACACAGCAGCTGAGTGCTCTGCAATCGGAATGTTTGAATCAGTATGTAGACTGCCAATCATCCTCATGGTATGCATCTGCTGCTTTGTATCGATACTATTGTGAGGCTAATGGCTATATTCTTTCTTCGGAAATTCAATATGAATACGCAGATCCGAAATGTATGGTGCAAAGCGCACAAGAGCATTATGAAATTTTTATGAGATGGAAACGCGAACAAGAGAAAGATAAAACTTATGATTTAAAACAAAGAAGGCAAAATCTAAATTCAGTCTATTGGGCATTGCGTAGAAAGTTTCAACCAGTTCTCAGTAGGATGATGGAAAAAGCTCAGATAGACTCTTATCAAGACAGGCAAATGACTGAATCGGAGTTATTTGATCGGTGGGCTGCTAATCAGGGAGAATGGGAGCAAGCATTCAGTGCGCAAATGTGTTTTATTGCAAAAAGCGGAAGATTATTGAAACAACAGGAAATCGAATTAGGTTTAGATAAAATTCTCGGTAGCAGAGAAGCTCGTCAAATATGGACTCTTAAAAAACAAGAAAGTGCTAATATACAAGCACCGCTCTGTGAAGAAGATTTTATTTTATGGATGGTGCAGGAAAAAAATCTTTTTTATAACATGGAGTATGGTCGTTTAATTCTTTCATTGATTCGGGGTGGTTTTAAAGAGCTTGAAGAGCGTGCTAAAGACGGCGAAGTTTTTAATAAAAATGCAATGTGTGTTATTGATCCACAAGAGACAATGAGATGCTTTAGAGCAGATTCTTTTGAAAAACACTATTTGTCTTTTCCGATACCTGCTGTTCAAACCATATTCTTCGTATTTAAGTTTCTCATCAAGAAGAAAAAAAATGATTATAGAACACATCCTTTGAATTGCTCGCAAGCAGTTCTTCTTGACATGTTTGCAGAAATAGATCCATATCTATATTCAAAAATTAAAAAGGATATGTTGGACAGAAAACAAATTATGCTATTTGTATGCAATATGCTGTTATACATAGCATCTATATTGATGAAAAAGTTTTTACATCTCGTATTAGAACGGCAATTTAAAAAAAGTATTTTTCTTGGTGTTGTGGAGCTTGGTTACGCTCAAGTTTTAGTGCAATTGCTTAAGAAAAAGAATCAATACAATTTAAATGAAGCGCATTATCGTGAGGCTGTTTTTATAGCTATTCGAGAGGGACATGTGCATTGTCTTTCCATTTTAATTAAAAACGGTCAATGTGATATCAATATGCGCGAATTAGGGACGGGCAATACTCTTGTCATATTGAGCGTGATATACAATCAGAAAGAATGTTTAGATTTTTTGATTCAGCAAGGTGCGAATTTAAACCTCAGGAATGATTACCTGGATTCTCCTGTTCTGATTTGTTTACGTGATAAGCGTCTCGATTTATTTAAATTATTGCTTGATGCGCGTGCTGATATCACGGATATGTTAAGTGCGACACCAAATAGATATCATCAGGCAGTTGCGGATATTTTTGTTAGTAATCATCCTATGTATGTTGATTTTTTTCCAATTTTGATGGAGATTGCGATTGAGCATAATTGTCCTGATTTATTTGAATGTTTGTTGCGGTGCATCAGCAAGATCGAAGGTGTATGGCTTTGCGACGACATTCTCTCAAATAAAGAGCGTGTAAAAGCGATTGCTCAAAAGAATTCAAAATTTATCTTGCTTTTCACGCACGTGAGTCTTCTGTATAATCATCAGACTTTACTGGAGATGCTCATTGATTTTAAAGATCTGATAAAAAATCAGATAAAAAGAGAGTGGGTTTTTCAGGCCTTAAAAACGGGTCAGACTAATTGTGTTATTACTTTAATTCAAAAATTTGAAATTGATGTGAATATGTGCGAATCAAGCACAAACAACACTCTTGTTATGCTCAGTGTGATGTACAATCGCAAACAATGTTTAGAATCTTTGATTGCGAAAGGAGCGAATTTAAACTGCAACAATAGTGCCAATCTAACTCCTGTAAAATTTTGTATGCAGCATAATCATCCGGAATTATTTAAATTGTTAGTTGATGCTGGTGTCAAGATCGATGATATCTTACATGTTGTAGATGGCAGGTATTCTCAAAGTGTATCAACTGTTTTTGGTCGCAACTATCAAGCGTTTTTTCCAATTTTTATTGAGCTTGGAATTCAGCGAAATTGTTTGTTTTTATTAAATATGTTCGTTGATTTTTATCCATATCATAGCAACTTATGTGTTCTCAATAATTCTCTTTATCAGATAGTGGGCAAGATCGCTGATAATCCGCAGTATCGGGATTATATCGCAGTTTTGATTAAGATTGCAGTACTGTATAATCATTCTGATTTCTTGTTGTGGCTAGCCGGTGTAAACAAGAACCTTGGTGATCTTTTGAATTCAGGTAAATGGGATAAATTTCACTCTATGGCAGAATCTGATAGGAAAAAAATTTCAAGTGAAATATCTGAAGCGTACCGTTCTTTCCAAGCGGATTTACCGAAAACAATAATTTTTAACAATTCTTCTACTGCAGTTGATATCACTCATCATTCGACAGATTTAGTGTTTTCGAATCAAGGTGAAAAAAATTCAAAGAAAAAAAAGAAAAAAAATGATGCGCCCGTGCCGTATTACCCTGATCTTTTAGTTATGCAGGGAGTTTACCGCGGTATCAGATAATGATCATTCAAGAGCGGAAAAAAACAATCTTAAAATAATATGAGTGTTATATCGCTCTTGATAGTCTTGATGTGGATTGTAGGGCCCCTTGTGCTTTTTATCGATTTTTGAATTGAAATTGAAAGGGCCTGCTTTCCGAAACATGCTATTGAGAATAAAAGTCATAGAAAACGATTCAACAATCTTCCCTGTGAAGAAATATGAAAAAGAGTGCTTTTAACCCTTGCTGTTCATAGCGAGAAGCATTTAAGGTCTCTGAACGATAGAGAGAGTCTCGAAATTTGAGTGCTGTTACACCAAGAGTGAGTCGATTATTCAATTCAATCCTGCTGGTTTCTGTTAAAAGAATGATTTCTCGCTGTGAGAGGAAAATTCATTGTGCACAATATGGATGTGCCTGTTCTCTCTGAGATACAAAAAAAATAAAAAACTAGCAAGAATCGTAAAAATTTTTTATCATACAACAGAGCTTACTTTATTTTTTATTCCATATGTCTTCTACATTGTCTTTTATTCTCAGTGCGAAGGCTGCTGATTTTCGACTTCCCGCTCTCACTGAGCTGTTATGTGATTATGAACTGTCTTGTTCGCAATTACACATTTCGACAGAAGATCGATACATTATTTGTCATGCTACAGTTCAAGGATCGTGGGATAAGATTGCTCGAGCTGAAATTGCACTTAATTTATACGCACAAGATCATGCTTTTTCACTAGAGCTATGGCGTCCTACACAACAGTCTCATATTGAGGGCATGCCTTATGTTTTAGAGGCTTCTTTTGTTGAGGATTCTGGGCAAACTTTGTCGTATTTGTCTTATTTATTTCAAGACTTGGGCATTTCTTTACAAAAAATGCAGTACGTTGTCGAGTGGCTCGATCCTACAGTTTGTTCGAAGGGAATTGCACGCATTCAATGTCGCCTTGTTTTGCCATTTCATTTGAATATTCATACCGTACGAGAGCGCTTTTACTCTCTTTGCGAGTCTTTAAATGTTGATGGCTCTTTGGAATTGCATCAATACTGAGCTCTTAGTCAATTTAAGAGCGAAGTTTGCTGTGCCACTGCTGTGTTTAGGCGCTGTTTCCCATCAGCTGTATAATATTTATTTTGATTTAATTCTAACACGTTATTATCTTTTGGCGCATGTTCATCAAAAGCCGTATCGTATTTGTGGTGTTTCTCAAGACTCATTTCAGCAAAAAATAAAAGTTTTTATTTTCGATCAAGAGGAAGAGTCTATATATTTGCCTCCGTTTTTTCGTATGGAGGCCAAATCTCTTGAAGATAGTGCTTGCTTTGTGTTACATGCACATTCAGATGGAATGATGCCAGGCTCAGTAAGGATTTTGAGTCCCTATGGACAAACAAATTGGTCTTTGTCTTACGGTGGTTTTCTACGGATGCAGACTATTCCTGCTCAACGAGAGAGTCCTTGATTTCCAAAAAATCATGAAGATTACGATGAATGTTCTCTGCCCACAGACTCAGAACTGATTGCCAAAAAGCAGAATCATTTAATGATTGAATCAAGATTAATGATCTTCCATTTGCACACCAATCATGAGCAAAGCGCTCTCCCAGTTCTTCGATTGTTTCTAAACAATCAACAGTGAATGAAGGCGATACTAAAGTCATAGATTGGATTCCCTGGTCAATCCAGTGTTTTTTGCGCTCCTCTAGGTCGGGATTGATCCATTCTGCTGAGCCTAGTCGCGATTGAAAAACAACTTCGTAGGGAGTGTGAATATCAAGAGCAGCAATAATGGCTTGTGCTGTTTGGTGACATTGAGCTTTATAGCATCTTTCAATATGAGGATTGCACGTTGAGGGGCATGCGGTTTTTTGACATTGTTTTGCGAAAGCGCAACCAGATTTTTGTAAGTGTCTCAGTGGTAAACCATGAAAAGAAAAAACAAAAAGATCGCTTTTATCCCATTTTTCTGTTGATCGAATGCGCTCACAGATCGCATAAATAAAACCCTTATCTTTATAAAAGCTGCGCTTAATCACTAAATCGGGATAATCCCATCTTGTGCTGAGCACTTTAAAAAATGCATGAATTGAGGCACTACTTGAAGATGCGGCATATTGTGGAAATTGAGGAAAGACAACAATTTTTGAAACATTTTCTTTTTGAAAGTGATCGAGTGCACGTGTAATAGACTCGTGTTCATATGTATATGCTAATTTTATAGGGATATGCGGGTTTTTTTCTTGAAGACCAAGAATGAATTTTTCGCTGCTGACTGATAAGGGCGAGCCTTTTGGGTTCCAAATAGATTGATAGGCTTTTTGAATACGAAATATTCTTAAAGGAATGATAATCAAATTCACAAGTGGCCATCGAATCCATAGGGGAAGATCGATCACTCGCCGATCGTTTAAAAAACGGTGTAAAAATGTAAAAATAGATAAAAGAGAAAAGGTTCTCGGAGTGCCGAGTTGTAGAAATAAAAAGCCTATCTGAGATGGAGCCACCGCAGCTTCTCCTTTGCATGAATGAAAGAGTATTTTATCTAAATCACCTTACAAAGGAGAAGCTCAGTAAGATTACTGAGCTTTAGAAAGATTAATTTCTTTTGTCAGGGCGGCAAGAATGTATCCTAATCCGGTGCAAATCACAATAGCACTACCAAAAATGATTTGATAATCATGGGCAGTGTAAAAAATCGCTCCTTCTTTCATAGTTGCATGTCCGTAAATTTCTAGAATGCGGGGTAATATGCCACCTAAAATTGAGCCTATTAAAATCGTTGCCATATTAGCAATCGCGATAGAGACACTTGCATTTTCTTTGCCATGCATTTCTGCTGCAATCGAATAACAACCTACGATGCCAGTATTTGTAATTCCAAACAAAAACAAACAAACGCAAAGCGCGCTATATGAAAGTGGGATGAATATTCCGATTGATGTTGTGATTAAGCCTGCAAGAGCGGAAAATCTCATAATTGTTGTGCGTCCATACCGATCGGCAATACTCCCAGCGATAGGACCCCCAATTGTCCATGCAACAAAAATCATGGAAATTGCAAAGGCAATTTCTTCTCTTGATAATCCATGCACGCTTGTTAACAAAGCGGGGCCCAGACCGCCTTCAGTCAGTACCATGAGTGGAAAATATACAAACCCTGCATATAAGGCATTTGTCCAAGTTTGGCACGATCTGTAAATGTTTTTGGATTCTTTGGGTGGCTGTGTATTTGTGCCATTGCTAGAGAGCTGAGCTGCTGACAAAGCATCGTCTTTTTTGGATGGGACAAAAAACAACACAATAAAAGAAAGCCCGGCTAAACCGATCGCAGAGACTTGTATAATTGTTCTCCAAGAATGATGATTTAAAGCCTGAGTGATAGCATTTGTGCCCAAAAAGCCAGCACACATTCCAATAGATTGCGTCATTCCGACCAAAAAGGATGAGTACTGGGGAATATTTTTTGACGCGTAAGTTGTTGCGGAAACAAAACCAAACGATCCAAAAAAAGCATAGGCGAGAAAAAATATTAGAGCTTGAAGATAATTTTGGCTATAACTAATGCCTAAAGCCATGAGTGCACATCCTAAAGAGGCAAAACTTACAACAAAACGAGTTGGATACATTTTGATCAGATACCCTACTGGCAGCTGAGAAAATGTATATGTTAAAAAATACAAGCTGGATATTAATCCTATGCCAGAAATGGATGTAGAGAAATCTCTCATAAATTCAATGCTCATAAGAGATGGGGAAATGCGAACAAAATAGTGAGCAAAGAAGAATAGCGCTAGTAAAAACCACGCAAAAATCTGTTTTTGAAATCCTGATGTCATAAATAATGATTTCTTATTTGAAAAATTGTTTTTTTATTATAACAACAAACAGTAATGATATAAAACAATGGCCTTATTCAGTTGGATCTGTTTTTTGATTTTAGGTGGTTTGTTTTTTTAGAATTTTAAAAATGCATTTATATAATTCAGTTATTCATTCTGTATTCATCTATACTGACCTCATCATCCGATCAATAGCTTGTATGAAACAGTGCATCATCTGATCAAGAAATAGACATTGTCATTTGTTATTATCAAGAGGGAAGGCTATGTATTATTGTGTTTTTAATCAAAAAATTGTAAAAAAATCCTTTTTAGATTTTGCAGAGAAAGATTTTTTAATTTGGAATGATTTGTTTGAATCATTCGACCAGGAGCATCAAAAATCGCAAAATCTCTTTGAATACCATCTTCCTTCTTTTGAAAAAATTAATGAAATTGAAACATCGAGTAGATTTTATGTTGAGAATTCAGCAATTTATATGACAGCTGCTTTGTTGGAAAATTCTCAAACAGATCATCCACAGCTTTCGAATGTCATGTTTATTTTAAATGGTTCTTGTTTAGTGACGATTCGTAAAGCTGCTTTAGAATCCTTTCGTCTTGTAGAGAGTAAAATTTTAAATTGCCAAATAGGACATTCTGTAAATGGGGTAGATGTTTTTTTCGATTTAATTCATACAATTATTGATCGGTTGGCAGATGTGCTTGAAGACCTCGAAAAGCAGCTTGAGAATTTGTCGATGAGTGTGTTTGAAAAACAAAATCATAGTAGTTTGCGAATCTCATTAACACTGATTGGAAAAAAGGCTATTCGCCTTTCTAAAATCAATGAAAGCTTGCTATCGCTTCTCAGATTGGTTATGTTTGCTCAGCAAACACTTGAGAAAAAAGATTATTTTTCGAAATTTCATCGTTTTTCAAAAGATTTGACGTCTCTGCAAGAATACAGCTCCTCTTTATCACAGAAAATTGATTTGCTTCTTAATACAACGCTGGGATTGATTAACATTGAGCAAAATCATACAATCAAAATTCTTTCCGTAGGCGCTTTGTTTTTCATGCCACCAACATTAGTTGCTTCAATTTACGGGATGAATTTTAAATTTATGCCTGAGCTTGATTGGGTCTATGGATACCCTTTAGCTCTTATTATGATGTTTCTTTCGTCTTTTTTTGCTATTTACTACGCTAAGAGAAAAGGATGGTTTTAGTATTTTTGCTCTGAAGTGACTTTTCATTGTACAATAACAAAGATTTTACGCTCAATTTGTTCGATTTTTCCATGCGCACCTTTTCCCATCACTTTTTTGGCCCATACTTACCTATTGTTATCGACTGTGAAACATCAGGAGTTAATCCGCTGGAACATGCAATTTTAGAAATTGCATATGTTTTGTTAGTCAGGGAAGACGATAAATTACATGCCGGAAAAAGTGAAAATTACCACGTAGTTCCTTTTGAAGGAGCACATTTCGATCCTGTAGCAATGCAAATTCATCAGATCGATTACACGCATCCTTTTCGTTTTGCAGTCAGTGAAAAAGAGGCGTTGCTCGCTTTAAATGATGTTGTACACAAAGAGCTCAAAAAAAGCCCCTATAAACGTGCTATCTTAGTCGGGCATAATGCATGGTTTGATCTGAGCTTTCTCAATGCAGCTTATACACGCCAAAACATCGCGTCACCCTTTCATAAATTTACCTCTTTAGATACAGCCACCTTAGGGGCTTTTTTCTTAAAAGAAACCGTTTTGGCGAAAGCTTTAGCCAAGACACAAATCGGTTATCATGCACTGGATGCTCATAGCGCTTTGTATGATGCAGAAAAGACAGCCCATCTTTTTTGTTATTACTGGAATAAGTCTACTGGACTACGGAAAAAGGATCCCACTTACTCTTAAACATCGTTTTTTGACTGTTTTAGAGGGCATCTGTCTTTTATAAGATTGGCTATAATCAAAATATTGAAGATAGATACCGAGCTTTGTACATGTTTTTTGAATGGCTGATATTTATTGCTTTGGTGCTCTCGCTGTTGGCTTTCGATCTGGGGTTCTTGCATAAAAACCAGACTGAAATTTCTTTTTCTGAAAGTTTATGGATGAGTTTTTTCTATGTGGTAATCGCGATTTTTTTCGGGGTTTTTATTTTATATCAAAAAAATATGGATAGTTTTGCGCAGTATATGACTGCCTTTTTAGTGGAAAAAACACTCGCTCTTGATAACATTTTTCTGATTTCTTTGATTTTCACCCATCTTTCTATTCCCAGACAGTATCAATATCGAGTCCTTTTTTACGGAATTCTAGGGGTCATCGTTTTACGAGCTCTTATGATTGGTTTAGGTGCTCAGATTGTTATGCATTTTTCATGGGTGCTTTATGTGTTTTCAGTGATTATGATTTTAACAGGCGTGAAAATGCTTGTTTTTAGCCATAAAGTGAGGAGTATTGAAAACAATATGCTTTTAATCTGGATGAGTAAAAACTTAAATATGACAAAAGAAATCAAAAGTGAATGCTTTTATATTTATCAAAAAAATCCTATTTCCGGAAAAACCAATCGGGTTTTTACGCCACTGTTTTTTGCTTTAGTGCTTATAGAATGTGTTGATTTGATTTTTGCAGTTGATAGTATTCCCGCAGTTTTTGCTATTACGGCAGATCCATATATCGTATACACTTCAAATATATTTGCGATTTTGGGACTGAGAGCATTATTTTTTGCGATTTCTGCTTTAATTCATCACTTTATTTATCTCAAGCATGCACTGGCATTGATCTTAATCTTCATTGGATCAAAGATTTTTATTGCAGATGCTTTGCAAATCGATAAGTTTCCCCCCATGATTTCTTTATGTGTGACCTGTGGATTGCTCGTTCTAGGTGTTCTGGCATCTTATTGGAAATCAAAAAGAATTTGAAAAAAAATTTCTTTTGTTTTGCAATGCAATGTTTCAAGTTTGATTTTTATTCTGAATAAGAATTTTTTGTCAAAACAATACAGTTGGTGTAGGGTATTTGTATTGGTTGTTGAATTTATATAGCCCATGATCTTGGAGTGTTTTTTTATAGATAGACTTTCAATATCTTTTTTAATCTTGCTTTTTTTGATTAACTCTCAGATTTGTTTTTTTTCTCGTACTTATCTGGAAGGGCAGAAAGCTAAAAAAGATTTTTTTATATATCTTTTGGGGTTGACCTGTGCATTGTGTTTTGTTTTTACAGCGAATCATTTGTGTCTGTTCTGGTGTGCATGGGTGTTCTCTCAATTTTTTATAATATGTTTTTTGCGTTATCAAGCTGATTGGCAAGCAGCAAAAGAGTCTGCCATTTTGGCCAAAAACAATTTTTTTATAAGCGCTTTATTTTTAGCGGTCTCATTCATGTGTCTGTTCTTATCATCTCATTCTTTGTATATTCAAGACTTGGTCTTTGATCCAGGAGTCTCAGGTGTTCATCCTGTTTTAAATGATATGAGTATGGTTGCATTGATCTTGTCTGCTGCAGCACAATCAGCTTTCGTTCCTTGCCATCAATGGTTGCTGAGCTCTTTAAATGCCCCGAGTCCTGTTTCAGCTTTGATGCATGGGGGTTTTTTGGCGAGCGGTTTTTTTGTGATATTGCGGTTTTATCCCATATGTTCTCAAGCTTTTTGGATTTATGATTTGATTTTTTTCATAGGGATTGTCACACTCCTATCTGGTGCTTTTTGGAAGCTTGTTCAAACCAATGTCAAATCAATGTTGGTTTGTTCCACAATCGCACAAATGGGGTACGCTCTTATGCAAATTGGAGCAGGGCTGTTTTCGTATGCGCTGGCACATATGATGATGCATGCTTTTTTTAAAACCTATCTTTTTTTAGGGACTTCGAGTGCGAGTGATTTAAATAAAAAATATGTTTTAAGCAGAGAAGATCCATCAAAGCGATTGTTTTTTTGCGTATTGATTTCTATTTTGGCAACAAGCATGTTTACGATTGCAGCACAGGTTGATCCACTTTCGCTTACAACAGAGCTTCTGATTGTGATTTTTGTATTTTTTGGTGTTTTTGAATGGACTGAATCTGTCTATGATTTTTTCGAAATCCATACATGGCAATCGCTGGTATGCACTGTGTTTTTGGTCGGCCTAACTGTGTGTCTGTATGGAATTTGGGTGAAATTTCTTGAAGGTCGTCTATCTATTTTGAATTTCCCTCAGTCTTTGCGGGTGATACATATGGTGTTTATGATGATTGGTTTGAGTATTTTTATTATTTTCAAATTTTTTCTAAAATTTATTTCGAAAAACGATTGGTTTACAGTTTTTTATGTCAGTTTAGTAAACTCATCCAGGCCTCATAAAAAAACAATACAGACAATTTTTTAAAAGGTCTTTATCTCAAGGGTTAGCAATGCCATTTCACGATATGCCCCAAGATCAACAATCAAATCTTTTTAACCAAGCAAAAGAGGCATGGGCCTGTATTGTCCCTTATTGGCCTTTGCAAAGTGCGGTCACATTAAATCCAATGGAACCTTATATTCAGGTTCATTTTTCACAGATTTTTTCTGAAGATTATAGCGATGCAGGTGCTTTTTTCTCCTGTGAGACCAGAGAAATTTGGAAAAACATTAATGAACAAACAATAAAATGGTTAGGATTATTTTTTGATAAAGGTCAGGCAGGGTTAGGGATTGTCAAAAAAGAGAGCTTATATCAAACATTGTTATATTATTGGATGCATGATCCGTGTATTCATAACTATCAAGAAATCAAAAGAAAAAAAATTCGATCTTTTTTATGTTTAGGGTGCCCTCTTTTGGCCTTGGATCACTGTTTGCGCCTCTATCCAAGTGACGATCATCTGCATCTGATGCAGCTTTCCTTGAAAACTTTAAAAGGATGGGCTGGTTATATCAAATATTTCTCTCAAACAACACAGCCCAAACATTCGATTGACATTGAGTATCTCGCTTTACGTTTGATTTTAATAGAATTATTTGATTTGACTTTACCGAAAGCCCCTGCAACGGTAGGAAAAGGTAGTCATGAAAATTCTGTTTGTCATTTAGGTCTATTTCAAGCGATTCAAATACAGGAACAGCTTTATCAAAACAATCTTTTTGCTCAAATACAAGCGCAAGATTGTGGCTTTAACGAGGATAGTTCTGTTGTATTGCAAGCAGTTTTTTGTATAGATGCGCGGTCTGAATCGCTAAGAAGGCGTTTGGATGCACATAAAGAATATCGCACTTTTGGATGTGCTGGTTTTTTCGCCTTACCTATCGCTGTAAAAAATAGATTTTTATCTGTACGGCCTTATTGCCCTATTATTTGTAATCCTTTGCATGTTTTAAATATTCAAGGCCAAGAATCTTTTCTGACCAAAAGTTTTGATCTTTTTAAATCAGCATATTTTAAAATGAAGTATCATCCGTTAGCATCGTTTTTTTTAGCTGATGCTCTCGGCTTTTTGTTTTTTTTATGGATGTTTTTGAAAAATTTTTTTCCTCAAACGGCCTATAATCTGCGTCAATCGGTGCAAACACAGGTCACAGATAATTTTAAAGAAATTTGTGATGAAATTCATAAACAGATTCCACAAAGCGATGCTGTCGTTTATGCTTATCATTTTTTAAAATCCATTGGCATGAACAAGAACTTTGCCCCAGTTGTCCTGTTATGTGGGCATCACTCTGTGAGTGATAATAATCCTCATGCACATCTTTTACATTGCGGAGCTTGTGCAGGACAGCATGGTTCTTTGAATGCAAAGATTATGTCTATCATTCTCAACCAAGAAAACATTAAAATTGCGCTTGCTACTCAATATAATATTTTTATTCCTTCAGAAACTCTCTTTATTCCTGCTCAACACAATACAGTCAGCCAAGCGCTGAGCTATGAAAAAATCGCAGGCCTGTCTTCATCACATCTCAAAATTCTCGAAAGATTAGATTGGTATCTCAATTCAGAACAAGAAAAAATTTATCTAGAACAATCCTTTTTAAATCAGAGAAAAGAGACTCATAAAAAAGATATGATCTCATCCTATTCTTGGTCCAATACTCGACCTGAATGGGGATTGGCGCGCAATGCTTCGTTTATTATTGGCCCTAGAGATCTGACAAAAAAAATCAATTTGCAAGCACGTTCTTTTCTGCATTCCTATGATAGGCTTAAAGATTGTGATGGGTCGTTATTAGCATCAATTTTAAGTGGGCCACTTGTTGTCGCGTACTTTATCAATATGGAATACTTTTTTTCTACACATCATCATTCAAGATTTGGATCAGGCACAAAAATTTTACATAATATTATTTCACAAATTGGAGTCATGAAGGGAAATTGTAGCGACCTATTGGTGGGACTGCCTTTAGAGTCTGTATTTATGAATGAGTCTATAGCGTATCATCAGCCACTCAGGCTTTCTGTTGTTATTGACGCCGATCTCGAAATGGTGCAAAAAATTCTGGAAAAAAATTTATATCTCAAAACTTTAGTTAAAAACGAATGGATTTTAGTTTTTTATCGCGATCTGCAAAAACACAAAATCATTCCGATTCAATTGTAATGTCATAAAATACTGAGTGTGTTTTATGAGAGTATCGTTGTCTGGGGGCTATATTCATGTTAAGCATATGCGATCTGTATCATAAAAGATCAGATTTGTAAGTATAAGGATGATTTTTTTATTGTGTTTTTCTCAGATTGGAAAAAAACTGAATATAAAAAATTCTTTTGTGAACAAAAATATCGCAACAAGAGCTAAAAAATATCCCAAACCTTTTCGCAAAAAATTTGTTTTAAGTTGAGAGCTGAGAAGCACACCCACTAAAAATCCCAGAAAAGTTGGTAGAGCGAGATATCCAAGTGCGATCCACTCTGCGCGAGTTAATACATAAAAATCTGTATAAATTCCCATCCATGAGTTGAGCATGATGATAAGAGCAGAGCTCGAAAGTGCTTCATTGATATGAAATCCTAAAAATCTCATTAAAAAAGGAACGACTAAAAATCCACCACCAGCGCCTAAGAGGCCCATCATCGATCCTAGAATGTAACCCAAAGAGATCGTGAACATATTTGTCTGAGTCGATGAGAACTGATGTGGTTTTTGTGAGTGCTCTGTTGTATGAAGCATGTGATAACTCGATCCTGCGATCATCACAAGAAGCAGTCCAATGAAAATGCGCTCTGAAGCAATTCCCCAAATGACAGAAGGTATATAAGGTTTAATTAATGATCTTGATATAAAAACACCTAATAAGGATGAGGTAACAATAATAATAGAATCATAGATTCTCAGTGTTTTTCTGCGCAGTATTGTTGCGAGAAATGCTAAAAATCCGACAAGAACAAAAGAGTATCGAATTGCTATTTCCATGGAAATATTAAAAAAGATCATAAATAGCGGAATAATTAAGATCGCACCGCCCGATCCAAACAGCCCAAAAACAAGACCAATTATAATAAAAGGAATCAAAAGACCTGGATGCATTTTTAGCGATTCCAGGGCATTTTTGCTAAGATAAGAGCCATACCGCACCATCCTGTTAGGCCTGCAAATGTTAATCCTGCTCCCACAAAAGATGCAATTAAATAATATTTTTCATCTACTATATATCCTAAGATCGTTCCACTGAGGACTAAACAGCCAGCAATACATTGGATTTGACGATTCATAGGAAGGACTGAGCAAGTGTTTTGTTCTATATGAAGCCCAGCATTTTTCCATGCGTTGATTCCGCCCTCAAGGGAATAAATATTCAATTTATCGTTTTTCTTGAGAATTTTTTCACAAGCTTGCAGACTTCTTTTCCCCGCTTGACAATAAAGTACAATCATTTTATCAGTTGGAGGAATGAGGTCTGCTTCAATTTTATCTAAAGGTAGTAAAAGTGATTTTGCAATTTTTTCGTGAGTATGTTCGAATTTTTCACGCACATCAATAATAAGCACTTCATTTTTATTAATGAGCTCGTTGAGTTTTTTCGCAGTTATTGTTTTCATGTGTTTCGATCGTTTTTGAACATTATTTTTATTATGCCGTAATTGAAAAAAAAGGTCTATTTTAAAAATTCTATTAAATACAAATCCAAAAAATTCAGCCATGATCTGACTTGAAGGTGAGTCTTATATCACGCTCTGAGACAATGTTTTCATCGAATATGGATTGTTCGTTTTGAGGTTTAATTTTTTTTGTAAAAAGCAAAAAGACATCTTGTCCAGATCGATCAGGATCACTGCACATAAAAAGTTTTTCTCTGGGTGCGCTGTGTCCTGGCCCATCTTCTTTGTTTATGTGCATCTGTGAATACGATATCAGCTTGTTTGTTTGGTCATGTGTTTTAAGTGTAATTAAGTGATGAAAAAGAGAGCATTCATTTGGGATGATACTGTCACCATTATATTCTTGTGATTGCGGAGCCAAAAACATGAAATGTGTATGTGATTGTGGCAATTGAGAAAACACCTCGCCACTGTTGGCTTCCCATCCTAAGTGCGCAATCAGTCGCTCTAAGGGAGATTGGAGACCAGCAGGTAATCTAGAAAATTTGGTTTTGATTGCTATTTCAGAAAGTTTTGCAAATGATCGTGAATTAAAGAGATAAACCGGAATATTTTTTTTGTGAAAATGGAAAGCTACGAAGGTTGCAATAGCTCCCCCGAATGATTCTCCATCAAGTAAAATTTGCTCGCCTTTAACATCCTGATCTAATAATCTTTGAACCTGACTAATGCCATCAGTGATGAGATCTTGAAAGGTATCCGGTGCTTTGGTGCTATGGCCCACCCCTCGGTAGTTAAAGCAAATGATCGTTGTATTTGAAGACACAGCATCACGCACAGCCTCTTCTACGGTGCTTTCAAAAAATCCTTTTTGGCCTTTGAATTTTATGATAAAGCCTATGGGGTTAGAAGGACTAATTTCAATTGTTGTTAAAGTGGCGCCATCGTAAGTTACGACTTCGCCAGTCGTGATATAAACGTCATATTGCTGTGATAGTTCGGCGTAATTCTGTTGTACAGTTTCTTGTAAAGGAATTGGTTTTTTTGTTAAAGCAGGAAGAAACATTTTGGCGAGGATTGTTGAAAAAACTCTTCTTTGTCTTTGTCTCGGGGGTGAATATGGGTCGGGTGCTTTATATGAGATGATTGGATTTGTTAATATCTTTTCTGAATCCTGTTGAAACATCGATGTGGCTGATAAAATGATTGTTTTTTCATCTTACAAATTTTTTTTTGTGTTTTCAAAAAAAATGAGAGCTGAATTCTATCAGTTCAAAGTTGCGTAATATTTGCATAGTCGAATCAGACACATATGTTGATGATCAAAAGCCCTCCTAAATCGTTTTATGATTTTAGAGAGGAAGACTAAGGGAGAGTTTGAAAATAGTCCATAGATTCAGATGATTTCAAATCCGCTTTATGACTTAGATTGTATTTTTGGGCGAGGAATCGGTCTTTTTTGATATGAGTGATCTTTATTCAGATTTCTGGTTGAAAATATGAGAGCAGATGACGCTCTAGAGGATATATTGTTTTGCTTAGGCCTATTCAAGAATTGATAAGGATGCATGATTATGCTTTTTCTATTTATCAGTTCTTTCAAATCATTGAGACGTACAGCTTCATGTGCAATTTCTTCTAACTTATATGGCTGATCTGCGTATTTTCGCATCATAGACAGTGTAGGATTCTTTGTTAAAGAATTCGAGGAAGTGAAGTGAATCGCAATACCTTTTTCTTGAAAATATAAAGCGACGAGTTGTAAAACAATTTTTGATAATATTCCGTTTTCTTTTCCCATAAGCAAAATCCTATTACTGTCAATTTTTTGATCTAATAACTTTTGAATCTGAGCCATGCCGTCAGTGCAGAGGTCTTGCACACTAAGATTGTTGAGCTCTTGATCGGACTTGATTTGGCTAAGACCAACTCCTCGATAGTCAAAAAGAATTACAGTGATATTTCTTTTGATAGCTGCTGTGATGAAATCAATATTTGTGTTAGCCATAGTTTGATATTCATTATTGAACATAATGAGATATATTGTTGCAGAATTCGTTTTTTTTGCGCTGATCTCCCATGTGAGTAAATTTGCACGATCGTGTGTCTCTATTGTTTCAACGCTGATGCACAGATCCTGTTTATTGATCACTGTGTTGTATCGTGTTTGGAGCTCGGTTGCATACATTGCTTGTATATTGCTTGAAACTTGTGCAAAAAAGAGCCGAGTTGCTCCCAATGATTTTATGCGTATTTCTTCTGAATAGGTCATGAGAAAATAGAGTATGGTGATAGGCGCAGACATGTAGAAGTAATCAAAAAGACGCGCATCAAGTGCTTGTTGCGCAAGTTCTTTTGTCTGCTGATCAGAGAAGAAAAAAAACATGAAACTGCAAAAAAACACACTTATGAGCATCGAGGCGCTACTCATAGGCATATCTATATTTTTCTGATATGGTTCGTTTGTTTGATATGATGATAGAAAGGATTTCTTCGATTGATTTTGAACAAAATGTCGCAAAGATTTTTTAGACATTATGGGAAAAGACAAAATTGTGCTTTTTCGATTTTATAATGATTTTTTATCTTTTCAAAAAAAAAGTGCAACTGAGTTTCTTTAGATCCAAGGCTAGGCATTTTTTTGATAGAATCAAAACGCGTCACAGTATGTCTTAATATTTTTATTTCATATATTTTTTAAATGTACTGTGAAGACTGTTTTTGGGCTCAATTATGATACCGTTTTTCTGAGTGTTTGTGGCAATTGAAGAGCGTATCGCTAACATATGATGCCCTTGTGGTTAGACTCCTGATTATCAACGATATGTATTGTTTATTCTGTGTTGAGTGAGATATTCATTGAATTTTGCAGGCGGTTTGGTATTCTGTTTTTGAAAAATGATTGGCTGGATGAGAGGTGATTCATCTTTTACTTCGTCGAAGCGCAGCAATTCAGGGAATTTTTTTTCTATTTTTTCTATCAAATCAGATCTATATTTTTCTGATTCGATTGTAATATAGTGAATATCAAAATGCGTAGCGACTATCTGAGCAACAGATTTGCCTAATAATCCATTGCTGTCAGCAATAAGTAAAATACTGTTGCTGTCTACATTCTGGGCTTTTAATCTTTGAACCTGAGCTATACCGTCAGTGCATAAGTCTTGCAGGGTAATCGACTTATGTGGATCTTTGGTGCTATCGCCTACTCCTCGATAGTCAAAAAAAACCACACCCATTTTTTTGGGGACGATTTCAGTGACCCAACTCATATCATTCGTTACCGTACAGTTGTAGTTTTCATTCAGTATAATTATATATTTTTCTGTGATGTGTTTTGTGGATTTCAGTGTCAATGTATTTAAGCGTGCAGCATCGTGAGTGGTCAATATCCACCATGTCATTTTGATACCATGTTCATTGAATAGTGGAGCATACTGTGCGTTGAGAGACTCTGGGTCGAGTCCGATTATATTTTCTTGAAAATTGATTTTTGTCGAACCGAAGGAATCTAGAGTGTGTTTTGATAGTTTTTGGTCTACAAAGTAATAAAGAGCTGTCATGGCTATTGATATGAAGCAGCTTTTTACAAGGCTAGAATAAAGATCATCTTGCATGAATTGTCTGTATAGAAAAATATAGACGAAGCTATCTATAAAAATGCTACGCATTTTTTTTTGCCTCTGTCGATTTGATTTGACGGTTTCCGGGTTTGGCGCAGTGTATCTAAATGGTATATGGTATGGATTTAATGATGAGTTTTTTAAATATTGGATATGCACAGATTCTGGTGTTAAAATTTTTATTTTTCGATTTTAACACAATTTTAGCACTTGCCTAAAGGTGTATTAAAATGCAGTGTATAAAGTCTTTTTACAAGCAAGTACTATGCTTGATTCAGATTGAGCGCTATCACTAGTCAGTCCTATACCCTTATCTCATGAGGTCCGTGTCTCGCAGACAAAACGTTAAAATCAAGAGCGCTGTGCTCAAGAGCAGGGCTTATCTGCGTCTATCAGAACCGTGTTTATCAATCGCAGATGACACTGTTTTATCTCAGACTCGTAATCAATAAGATCAATAAGCTGTTCTGATAGGAATCGCCCTTAACGCTGCTCTTGAATGGCTTGGATAGTGAAGCATCGATATTAATGTTTGAGATTATCTAAAAGCCATTCGGTAGCTTTGGGTCACGATCCTAAAAAATCGCAATATTCAACAGGATTCATGTTGTTCTGACTCTTGCTGCCAAGGTTGAGCACCATCAGTTGCGAGTCACTCAAAAAAAGGACTCTTTATCAATAATGGAATGTTATTAAAAATGCCATTCAGGAGCAGATTCTAGTCTTAATACTTCACGCATGATGATTGTATTGCGAAACTCGTTTTTAAAATGATTACTTCGTATTTTTCAAGTATAAGTATATATTTTTTAGAAAGATAGATCGTTCTGCAATGAATGTCGATTATTAAAAATATTTTCGCTTTTATTATGCATCTTGTCTAATTTAAAATGACAGTGTTTTCATCAAGAGACAGCATGGTTTGATATTTAAAAATCTTTTGTTCAGTGCATTCCTCACTTCTTGAAAACAGGTTTTTGTGTCGCACAATCTTGATCGGATGCTGATATAGGCATCGATGATCTCGTGTTTAGCAAAGAACGTTGTTCGACTTTCATGTCTTGGTTCCATCGGGATTGAACATATTGCGGCACTGGATACTGTGCATCTAATGTGGACTCTGTTTGTGATGTACTTAAACATGAATAACGCATTAACTGGATGTTTTCATCTTTCCATTTGTTTTTTTGAGAACCTAATAATCGCAGGAGTTCGATTCCTGGATTTCGTTTAGCAAATTGCAACAATTGTTCGTCAGTAGCTTTTTCAAGTAGCCTGAGTACTGCGAGATTTGTCTCAAAAAAATCGTGTGTTGTATATTGAGTTGTTTCAATGAGAGTCTGGTACTGGCCAGAACAAAAACTTTTGTAAAAATGCAAAGCGACCATATTTGTAATAAATTTTCCTAATAAACTGGTTCCTGTGGATACACTGTTCGCTGTGGCAACAAGTAGAATATTCCGACTGTTGACTTGTTGATCTCTTAATCTTTGAACCTGAGCTATACCGTCAGTACATAAGTCTTGCAGAGTAATCGGCTTATGCTGATCTGCTGTACTATGACCCACTCCTCTATAGTCAAAAAGAATCACAGTGATATTATTACTGATGGCTTTTAGGATGATATCCATGTCAGTCGTTGCCATACATCCGTATTCATCATTAAATATGATCAGATATTTTTCTGAACTTGTTGTTTTCGGTCTGATCTCGCAGGTGTGTAAGCGTGCATTATCATGCGTTATGACTTTTGTGTAATTTATTGTCATAGCATGTTTTTCTGAATATTTATGATACTGTTCTTGAAAATGATCATGATCAGTTTTTGTAAGGCTTGGTGCAATTTGCACCTGATTTTTGCCGAATGATTGTATGAATGCTTTCTCTGAGGCAGTATATAAATAAAACCATGTGGCGATAGCTGTTGTAATTACAATGCTTTTTAAAAAAAGCTCAGAAAATGGTTGCTGTACTATAGCACTGAGTGTGATCGGAATTATGAGGCCTATAAAAAATATGGCTCTTAGAATAATTCGGCTCTCTCTATCTATCGGATCTCTTTTGCTATATGGGTTGTGTGCGTGGTATGGGCGAGAAATTTTATTGTGCTCTGTGCTTTTTATAGATTGAGTAGGCATGGGTTAAGTCCGATATTCTGATTTTAGAATTGAATTTTAAAATGATTTTTTTATTTTCAATGAAAGATAGGGCTTCATAATTTCGCAATCATATTGGTTTTAAAGACTTTTTTATTCCATAAGAAAGGCATAACATTTCTCGAAATGTGTAAATTTAGTAAGAACAATATAACACTCATTTGTGAAGTCTCGTATTTTGATGAGAATGCACTTGATCTACATACTCAGATGCAGACAATGATCTTGAGGTATTCGATAATGTGTTATGTTGGCTCAAGATTGTGGGCATCGTCTGATAATGTAATGAGGTATTTTGTATTTGCGATATACCGCTGAAGGTTTGTGGATTTATTTCTATAGTGTGCAAACCCAAATTTATTCGCCACTGTATTAAGAAAATCACTTGTATCGTTATTGATTTGCAATTCTCAAAAAACCAAAAGTTCAGAAACGGTGGATGTGAGGAGAGCAACCTGGATACCGCAGGATTGTGTTCAAAAAAATCGCAAGGAACATATTCCGCCCATTGTATGGGAATATGTTGTGCTCGAAAGTTCAAAGAGACGAGCATTGCAACAATGCTTCCTAAGGTGCCTGCATTTTTTGCGACAAGTAAAATATTTCGACTCTCAATATTTTGATCTAATAATCTTTGTACCTGAGCCATGCCATCAGTGCAAAGATTGGCAAGAACGTGAGGTGTTTTTCGATAATCAAAAACAATTACAGTGATCTTTTTATTGATCGCATCTTTGAAAAAATTCATATCAAGATTTTCGATCGATTCAGATTCTCCGTTAAAGAGTATGATGTATTTTTCTGCAGATTGTGCAGGTCTTATTACCAATGTCTCTAAGTCTGCATTATCAGGAGTCAGCACGGTCCCTAAACTGCTGTTCACATGATTTTTTTCATAAATTTTTTGCAAACAAGATATGATATGCATGTGATAATGCTGAGATATATTTTTTTTAATACGTGGAGATTCTAATAATCCTATAAATGCTAAAAACAGAGTATGCATCGTATAGAGACCGCTGGTGATGAGGAAAGAAGCTTTTAGGCACTCAAGAATGATAAATAGCTCGTCAATCTTCCAAGTCAGTGAGTGTTGCATGATATGCTGGTATAGCAAAACAAGCACACAATTGACGCTATAAATGCGAATGAATATGAAAAAATCATCTATATTCCGATAGCGTTCGGGTGCATGGTATTCAAATGTATCACAATTTTCCGAAGAATTTATATGCATTGAATTTTGATTTTCAAGATTTTCATGTTTCGTATGGTAAAAATATTACAGCACAAGTTGCAACCGAAAATTGCAACTTACTTCGCCGATCATTTATTTGAAAAATATTTGTACATGACAAACTGAAAACAGATAGTTATTAAAAACTTCTGATTTTTCTTGAGACTTTGATGGTCCAAAGTACCTATGTTGTCAAAAATCACAGTCTTTTTCGGTGAGATTTATATTTTATCGATAGGAATTTTAATATATCTTACATTATTCTCTTCTGGTGCGCCAAAGGTGCCTGCTCTTAAATTTGCTTGTATAGACGGCAGTAATAATTTTGGTACAGCTTTGTTTTCATCACGTTGATTGCGCATAGCGATATATTCTTCTTTAGATATACCATCATGGATGAGTATATTCTTTTTCTTTTGGTCGCCAACAGTTGAAATCCATTCAACATTTCGTCCCTCAGGAGGGTAATCATGACACATAAAGATGCGAGTTTCATCTGGCAGACTGAGGATTTTTTTGACAGATTCATATAAGCGCGCAGCACTTCCTCCTGGAAAATCAGTTCGTGCTGTTCCGATATCTGGCATAAAAATGGTATCGCCTACAAAAATTGCATCGTCAATAAGGTAACTGAAACACGCTGGGGTATGACCAGGGGTATGCATGACTTTTACCGGGACAGTTCCAATTTTAAAAATCTCACCGTCTTCAAAGAGGTGATCGAATTGAGAAGCATCAAGTTGAGTATCGCGATGGGTATTAAAAATTGGAACCCATAACGCAAGAACATCTTTTATTTTACCCCCAATCCCGATTTTACCGCCGGTTTTTTCCTTTAAATAATGTGAAGCTGTAATGTGATCTGCATGGATATGCGTATCTAAAATCCATTCAACAGAGAGTGCGTTCTCATTGAGATAAGCAATGATACAATCGGCCGATTTCGTTGTAGTTCTTCCGGAATATTGATCATAATTAAGCACAGAATCAATAATAGCGCATTTTTGTGTTTTTGTGTCGCTGACCACATGTGTGCAAGTCGCAGTCTCCTGGTCAAAGAATGTTTTAATCTGAATGGACATAAGTCATTTGCCTTTTTATAATATAAAATACCTCTTAAAGATTATACTTTAACAATTAAGATAAAATATCCAAAATTTGTATATCTTTGCTTTGAAGAAATTTTTCCATATACAGTCTTGTGATAATAAAAAAGTTTTGCTTTAAATATTTTTATAAACCCACGTGATGAAAGCATCTCCTAATGTATTGAGTTGTGTAGCATTTTTCGCCACGGGTGGATGTGGGGTATGTGATAATTTAAAGATTGTTTCATTATGAATTCATCTAACACAGCAAATCCAAACGTAGCTGTTTTTTTGAATTTTTTATTTTAATCCAAGCAGTTGCATGATGTTTTTAAATAAGATTTTCCGCGAGACATTGCTTTTGCATAGTGGTTTTATTATTTTAATGATGTGCCGATCTTTGCGATTTAATAAATGAGGATTGTATTCAAAATGCACCCCTGAGAGTAAGACCTTACCTTTAGCATGATGAATCAGAATAATAGCGGGTAAGTGATTGGCATAAGTTCCAATAATTTGCGTATTTGGATATTTGCTGGCGTTTTCAAAAAATCCACCTCCATTATAAAATAATAGAGTTTTTTTTATATGCAGAGAGTTTGTATATATCATTGCTGCTCTGCTGCCACTTGGTATGTCATATTGATATGGAGCCAAAACAGGTCCAATCGCTTTGCCGGGAAAGAACCTTAATTCTCTTTTTCCAATGACTTCTAATGGACCATGTTTATCAAATTCTACATATGAAGATCCATAATATGATCCGGCACAAATTCCTAGAAAAGATCCGCCGTTTGTGACGTATTCCTGAATAAATTGATTTCCTTTTCCTTGCAGTTTTTGGAGGTAAGGCAAATCAGCGCCACCAGGCATAATAAATAAACTTGCATGAGGTATCCAGGAGCCAGTTCTGACTTGTTGGGCATTAATTGTTTTTATAAGATATTTTTTTCTTAATCTTTGCAGTGATGAGATCGTGTGCACGATGGACTCATGGCTCACTCCCTTATCTTGATACACATATATTGTATTTCTTTTATTGGATCTATGGTGTAATTTTTTGTAGGTTACAAGCTTGATTTTTGAGCACTTCCGTGTTCCACCGCCAATAAGCACTTTCTGAGTCCCTTTTTTAGTAATAAGAAGTTTTTTCATAGGCTGATTCTATCTGTGGTCTCATGTCCAGAAGGTGAACACATGTGTCATGATTGAATGATCAAAATCGTATTCTTTCAAATCTGCAAAGAAAAGCTTGCGTTGATCACGGATAATATCATCATCTGTCATGAAAATTCACCTAAGTCAATAAAATCAAAATTGATTATTGAGATGAAAGTGATCGTTTTTAAGCAACAGATTAGATAGGGACTCTAGGAAGAAATTCAGAAAATTGCTAAACAAGCTAACAGTTGTAATCGAGTCTCTATCAGGTCCAACATGTGGAGTTTGGTGATTGCTTACGCGATTTTGATCGGATCGTTTTCTTTGTATATCAGAGCGTTGCACTGAGCTCATCGGGCTTGAAGTATTAAGACCGTGATCGGCTTCTGAATGGCCTTTTTAATCACATTCCAGTTTTATGGGGAACATGACAGCGCTCTATTTCAGATGTGCTTCACTGTATCACCTGTCTAGACAAAAACCCAATCATCTTGAGGTGAATGAGCTGACAGTTTTTGTTCGTAAATCTCGAATGTTTCTCATTGAGTATTGTAAGGTTGTGGCCCAAATTCACTGAATGGCTTTCAGATTGTCTCAGCAGTCCGTCAGCCAAGCGTGATTAGGGTCATGTTCTCGATGAGCAAAGAAAGGTGTTTTCTATTTTGACATTTTTGAGTCATTATCAATTCCTAAGAGCATTTTTTGTATCGAATTTAAGAGAGCTGAGGGGGTAAAACACATTTTTCAGATTTCTTATTCTTTTATACAAGAGTTTTTTGAAATTTGGTCTATAAATTTTAAGCATTACATCCTGTACGCGCGATATCGCACATGAGACCTGAGGGTAGAGATATGTCGTTTTTGTTTAATGCAAAGATCGAGGGAGAAGCGGTATAATGCGATCAATCCTTAGCTTCCAGTGCGAGACAGGGATACAACAAGATCAGATTGCAATCTAAATGAATCGGTGCTGTATGTCGCTGAAAATGTTTATAAATAGCATTTTTTTGAAAATTTTATGATTTTTCACCACTTAAGTGTTTTTAGTGCAGTCTGTTGGAGCATTTATTTGTTGCTTTTCAGCCGAAAAAATTGATTTCAATGCAGTCACATGATTGAGATAGGACCTAAAGAATATTAAAGCACAAACCAGTTCAATAAGATTCGCTCTTTTAATGTATAATATTTTAAATCCGATGATGTGATATCAAGTTATTGAAGTTGTTTTAGAGGCAAAAATCACTGCATTTGCATAATAATGATATTGCGTGACCAGTCATTTTCAATCGCATGCTTGAGATAAAACATGGTGGTTCGCTGCATCGATATTCGAACAATAAAATTCATGTTATGGGGCAAGGTCAATGATATCAGTACCTCATGTACAAATTGGCTATCTTGATATTTTTTGTTAAATTTACGCATATATTTTAAAGCAAACGGTGAGAAGCAGATCATTCCTGCAAATGAGAATACTCGATCTTTCAAGATGCACTTTCTCATTATCGTATCCCGATTAGGGATATTTCCCCTCGTATCCGTTCTTTTAAGTGAATGCAATATCCCTCTCAAGTGAGACGATCTGTCATTTTATGGATAGCTCATCACCTATCTAGAATTTTTTCTAAAGAGGTAAAATCAAAATCTGCGATTATGCAAATTGAGGTATCCCAACTAAACCCAATATTTAATAGATTAAACGAAATGGCACTATAGGATTTTTAAATCATTTTATTTGATTTTTATTTTAAAAAAGACAGAGCAGTGATTTTTGAGCTTTATTTTAAGAGAGTTTCATATCTTTGCTACTATCTGCGGTTTGATTTTGTGTGGCATATAATAAAACCAAATAACCCACTATTGCTGATAAAGTAGATCCAGCTATTACGCCAAGCCTCATGACATTTTGATATTCAATTTCAGAAAAGGATAATGCCCCTATAAAAAGACTCATTGTAAAACCAATACCTGTGATGATAGCCATCCCATACCATTGAAAGAAGCTCGTTTGATTTGGTAAACAACAGAGTTTTATCCTTATGGCAACATAGGAAAACAACATAACCCCTGCTTGTTTACCTAAAAACAACCCTAGAGCAATACCTGCGGCAACAGGATGCGATATCGATGTTAAGGAGAGATCCTTTAAAGGGATGCCCACATTGAAAAAAGCAAAAGTCGGTAAAATAAAAAATGTTACCCAAGGATGAAGCTGATGTTCTAACTTTTTCAAAGGAGAGGTTTGGTTTGAGTGATTCTTCAAAGGAATAAAAAAGCCCAGCAAGAGACCAGCAACCGTTGCATGGATGCCGGATTTTAAAACACAGACCCACAGGATCAGCCCTATAATCATATAGGGTGTGATTTTATTGATGTTATTATAATTGAATAAAGCCAATATCAAAATGGGCACGATACTTGTGATTCCCCAAAAGATAGAGATTTCATTCGTGTAAAAGGCAGCAATGATGAGAATGGCGGCGATATCATCAAATATCGCCAGAGATAGCAAGCAAATTTTAAGCGCTTTTGGGACTCTGTTGCCCAGTAGCGCTAAAATACCCATTGCAAAAGCAATATCGGTCGCAGCTGGGATAGCCCATCCCTTTAAGGTTTCTGGATTATCATAGGTAAAGCTTGCATATATCAGTGTTGGCACAATTAAACCGCCTAATGCAGAAATGCCTGGAAGTATAACGTTTTTGAGGTGTTTGAGATGCCCTTCTTTGAATTCTCGTTTGAGCTCTAAGCCGATCATTAAAAAGAAAAACGCCATTAAAAAATCATTGACCCATACAACAAGTGTTTTACTCAACTCAAGCCCTAGAAGATTAAAACTTAAAGAAAAGCCGATTAACGCATCATAATACCCTTGCAAAGCAGTGTTCTTGAATACAATTGCCAATACAGCCGCTAAGCCAAGAACAACACCTGCACTAGCTTCTAATTTCAAAAATTCCTTAACCAATTTCATATGATCCTCTCAAAAACAAATTGACATCTCTGCGTAACCCTCAGCCCTTTGGGGACCATCATGATGTCAAAGCCAAAGTCTTTATACACATCCAGATGAATCTGCTCGAAAACCAAAGCATCTTCATAAGAAATTTTTCTGGCTGAGGTCAGCTCTATAAACCCTAGATTTTCAAAAAAGAATATCCGGTTCTGATAAACGCCGTTTTTGATGCAACGATCAATTTCATCAAGCAATACAGGTGAAGGCGTAAATTCTATACCTTTCCAATGGGCCAAATATTTACCAAGGGCATAGGTGCAAAAAGGTGCGCGGTCGTAAAATTGCAGAGCTTCTGTGGCATCCATCTGCCGCTTTTTTTGCATATGCGTAATTTGATCTACAAAATCAGGCTCTTCCCATGGCTTTTCCATGCCCTTAGCTTGCTATATGCTAATGAAATTGGTTGCGGCTTCATAAATAACAGTATAGCCGAATTTTTCTAGCTCGTTTATACAAGAGGTTTTTCCGCTGCCTGGAGTGCCAGTGAAGATGAAGCGTCTTGCTTGTTTGAAACGACTCATAAGCCAACCTCTCTTTTCAATTTCTTCGTAAACCACAGCACCAAGTCAGCATCAAGCGGATAGCTGCTACCTGGAATCGTGGGTTCATAATTATAAGTAATGCCTTTAAATATTCTTCGAAAAGCGATGCTGATTTATTCCAGCCGATTTGATTAAAGGCGTCAGAAATAAGTGGGATATGATCTGATGATAGTAAGTCACAAGTTACAAACATTTCTCCATAAGGAAATTTGTGAGTTCCATACCACGAACCTGCACTGTTTGTTGCTTTATCACTTGAAATGCTTTGCTTTCAAAAAATGGTCTGGCAGTAATGCTGACTTCTGCATAAATGCGCGGCAATAATTTTTCTCTCGCTTCGATTTCGATTTCACGCATAAGGGCCGTGCCAACTCCAGCACCTTGAAATTCATGATGGACATAAAAGCAATCGATATGGCCATTTGGCTCAAATTCTGCAAAGCCAACTATTGTACCATCTATTGTTGCAACAAAAGGATTTAGCTTTGAACATTTTTCTTGCCAAGCATCATAGTTATTATAGTATGGAGCCCATGCATTAAGCTGCTCTTTAGTGTAATCTTTGGCATTGACTGTATGTATAGTGTTGTAATAAATACTAGCAATATGTTTGGCATCACCATCTTGATAGCGACGCACTTGAACCTTTCTTCTTTCATTCATTTTGCTTAACTCTGCTAAGGTATGATTTATAACTCTTTCCTGTTTTTTGCGGTGTCCTTCCCATCTGCAATTGCGAAATCGATTTCCAATGCCACATGATCAGGTATTTCTTCGTGTAAAACCTGAAAATTTTTAACATCAACGCTAGATGAAGGCTTTTTCAGTGCGTAACTTGAAATACATGTGCAAATTTGCGAGGAATACTCGGATCATCAATTTGTATAACAGCTTGTTGCACAAAGACCTTGGGGTTATACTGTGACTATAATGTCTTTTACAGCATATGAAGATGATAGCATGTTTTACATCGATAAAACAAAAATTCATGGTAAAAATTATGACTAAAAAAGCGATATTGATTGGGCACAAGATAAAGGCTGAGAGAGGATATATCGAAGTTGGGGCATTGCCCTTACCAAGTGGTTCTGGTACTTTCTCTTTTCCTATCAAGGTTTATCGTAACCGTCCTTGCTTAGATAATGAACCTTATGTTCCCAATATAGAATTCAACGATGTTGCGAATACGCCTGCCTTGAAAAGTTTGATATTAGAACAATTTAAAAGGGGGAGTTATGATCCCAACCATTGATCTTGCGCGCAAACTCATAGAGGAGCAATTTCCTCAATACGCTAGCTTAACTATCGTTGATGTTGAGAAACAAGGGCATGATAACCGCACCTATAGACTTGGTGAGCATATGCTCATTCGTATGCCAACAGCCGCAGATTACGCTTTAAAAGTTCCAAAAGAGCAAGAGCTGCTGCCACAATTAGCAAAACGTTTAAGCGTTAGTATCCCAGCTCCGATTAAAATGGGAAAGCCATCAGAAAATTATCCTTATCCATTTTCTATATACAAATGGTTGCCTGGAAAGAGTATCAATCTGCTAACATTAACAGCTCAAGAAAAGGAACAACTTGCTTTTGATCTCGCCAAGTTTTTAAAAGAGCTGCAGGCAATGAACGATGTTGAAGGACCTGAGCCTGGTCAACACAACTGGTGGCGAGGCGACCACGTCAGCGTTTACGATAAAGGAGCCAGGGAGCAAATTGCAGAGCTAGCTGAGATTATAGATGTAACCCAAGCATTAGCTTTATGGAACCATGCTTGTGCGACAAGATGGGACAAAACACCAGTATGGATTCATGGAGATTTTGCGATTGGTAATATACTAATGGGTGGCGGTAGATTATCCGCAGTCATTGACTTTGGTGGCGCTGCCGTTGGTGATCCTGCATGTGACTTAGTAATTGCCTGGACGTATTTATCCGGCAAAGCGCGTGAGATATTTATTTCTGAAATGGATATGGATGCTGATACATGGCTTCGTGCACGTGCCTGGGCACTTTGGAAAGCAACATTTGAACTATGCCAGATAGCAGATAAACGCAGACCCGATGCTTTGTTCCAAAAACGAATTATTGATGAGGTTATGATATGAAAATTGAGAGAAACCATGAGCGATCAATCCCTCAAGAATTTCTATAATCAGGCCGTTGTCGAGGACATCGCCACTCGTATTGCTGCAACCTATAAGCCGTTTAAGCGTGATGTTTTCGTCGCAGAAATCATGCGTCAATTGCTATCGTTGGAACTTAAAGCTCGTGCTCTTTGTATATCTGCAGCACTACGTAAATATTTACCGCAGGATTACGCCCAAGCGATCGAAATTTTGGTACAGAGTATGGGCAATGATGATGGGAGTGTTGCTGTCGAAGGTATGGGTGGATTTCGATATCTACCATTTCTGAATTTTGTGGAAAAATATGGCTTGGATGATCCTGAATTATCGATAAAAACACTCCAGCAGATGACTAAATATTTCAGCGCTGAATTTGCTATCCGTCCTTATTTGATTTTGCATCGTGATCTTACGGTTGCTGCTGTAAATCAATGGTCAAAAGATCAAGACTGGCGTCTTCGGCGCCTTGCTTCAGAAGGAATGCGTCCCCGATTGCCGTGGGGATTGCGTTTGAAAGAATTGGTGGTTGATCCAGCGCCTATACTGCCTATTTTGGACAGACTTTTTAATGATCCGCATCCCGTAGTCAGGCGTTCGGTAGCTAATAGCCTTAATGATATTTCTAAAGATCATCCGCGACTAGCAGTGCAAATCGCCACACGCTGGCTGCAAGAAAATGATACAGAAGAAGTGCGGCAAACAGTAAGCCATGGTCTACGCACACTGCGCAAGAAAGGAGATAAAGAGACTTCAGATTTGCTGGGCATCGCACATGGTGTGAATGTAAAAATGATAGCGTTCGCGCTAGAAAAAGAGAGCATTACAGTGGGAGAAACTATTGGTTTTAACCTGACGCTGGTTTCTGAACAGGAACAATCTATCCGTTTGGTGGTGCATTACGCCGTGCATCACAAAAAGAAAAATGGAACAATAGTTCCAAAGATATTTAAACTGGCTGAGCGTGATATAAAATCAGGCGAGCAAATCACACTCTCTGGAAAGCACTCCTTCAAAGAAATCACCACAAGACGCTATTACCCAGGTGAGCATCAGATTGAGATGATTGTGGCTGGTATATCTTGTGGTAAAAAGCGATTTATATTGCATGCTGCAGAAACAATCTTCAGGGCCGACTAAACAAGAGGAGTTTATCGTTTATGAATGTAGGAAATAAAAATTACCTCTCTTTAATGATCTGGATCGTTGCCCTGATCACAGTTGGCGGAGTTATTGGGTCTTTGACTCAGCCAGAGATGAGCACTTGGTATAGCACCTTAGATCTCTCCACCTTGACACCGCCAAATTATGTATTTCCTGTTGCATGGACGACCTTATATGGTGTTATCGGTGCTTGTGGTTGGCTTATTTGGCGCTCTCAATCACGTCCTAAGCTCGGTATTATCAAAATGTTATATGTGGCTCAGCTCATCTTAAACTGGAGCTGGACTCCTTTGTTTTTCCATTACCACTTAACTGAACTTTCCTTGCTCGTTTTGATTGCTATGGATCTTATGGTAGGCACTCTCATTTGGTTAGCTTACCAAAAAATGAGATCTGTATCGCTGCTGATGATTCCTTATCTGTTATGGATTGTATTTGCAACTTACTTGAACTTTTACATATGGCAGTATAACTAAATGAAGTGACAATAAACCTTTTAGGCAATCTTTTGTTCTTAGCCACATCGTCAATCATAGTAATAATTTTTTGTCCCAATGCCGTGTTTTCGGTATTGTGCATTGCACCAGAGTACATCAATCGACAGCGTATCACTGTGTTCACAAATCAAAGCTCCACCTATGATCTGATCACCATCTTTTGCAAATACGCTGAAATGTGATGATTTTTCTTTTATGATCTTGGCATTGAAATCAACTATCCCATTACGGATGACTTTATCATCAGAAGTATCAGGGGTATTTTCAATAGAGTATTGTATGTTGCTCATTTATGTTCCTGGTTGAAATATTTATCAGCTGTGAGTCTATATAAAATATGTTGTGACAATCGATGATCAGCAGCTAATTTAGGGTGTGCAAAATCGCCATTTAAATCACGTTTTAATCCAATTTTTTCCATGACTCGAATAGAGCGAATATTAGCCGGGACCGTGAAAGAAACGATTTCTTTTAGGACACACTGTTTAAAGCCATATTCCAAAGAAGCTTTAGCCCCTTCGGTAGCAAAGCCTTTACCTCAATATTGCGATCCTAAGCGCCAACCAACTTCCACTGTAGGTGTAAAATGGGATTTCCAATCGGTATCATTGAGACCGATAAAGCCTATCAATTCATAGGTTTCTTTCAAGCAGGCAGCCCATAAAGTGTAACAATGTTTGTCGCCATGACTGTTCACCGCAGGTATAAAATCATTGACCTGTTCCATGGTTAATGGGCCACGTAAAAACTCAATCACTTTTGGGTCTTGGTTAATTTGAAAATAGGCGTCTGCATCTTCTTTTTTCCAGGTTCTTAAAATAAGCCTTTCTGTTTCAATAATGGTGGTCATGTTGTCTCCGATGAGCTTGTTCTCAGTAATTTTTCTACTTGTCTTGCAGGATATGGGGTTGATTTGCTTTCTTTCTGAAGCTTTTGAAAAAATTCATCCATGAGCAATGCAATGGGAGCGTATCGATTGATAATCGTATTAATTACAGGCGGAGCTTTACTGAGTGCACCGGTAAGATATTCACGCAGGCGAATTTCGAAGTGATCCTTACCAAAAAGTGATGTGATAATACAATGAAGCAGGTTTACAGCCGCGCAAGCCTGATCATAAGACTGATGCTGTTTTAAAAATTCTGTTTCTGCTGGGGTTAAATCAAATTTTGATGACAACGCCAGCCCAAAATCGCTTAAATAAAGCTGCTTACCGTCTGTGAGTATATTTTCAAAGTGTGCATCAAAATGCATTAAGCCAGATGCATTCATATGCTTGTTTGTGTCTTTGAGCTGTTCGTCTACAAAGGCAACCGCTGCTTCAGCGCTATCATCACCTTTAGCAATTTGAGCGCTCAGCCACTCATGTAAATTCTGTGGGACATATTCAAGAAATAAAGCGATATGCGCTGATGCATTATTGAGGTCGAGGACGCGCTTACGAATGACGTCAGAATTTTCCCAGTATTGGCAGTATTTTTCGATGTCACCCCAATAGTTGATATTGATATCGCCTGGGTGACTTGGCAAAATGCGCCAGTGGTACATGATGGGGAAATTGGCGCATTCACCTGTGATCACCCAATTGGTGGTCATGAGATGCGTCGCTAGCTCACGCCATGCACCAAAGCCAGCAGAGCCACACCATATTGGTAGCTAAGTGGTAGATTAAAAAGATTCTCAGTGGACATAACATGTTGAGGCAGTTGCTCAAGATCAGTCAGCGGCACTTTTTTAACAAATACGGGGGTATCGTCAATAGCAATTAAGGCTGACTTGCCACCGATGCCTTCATGCATGGGCTTGCTATCTGCCAAGATCTGTTTTAGCTTCTCATTGCTCAGGCACGCTAGGCTTGTTGAGATTTGGCTATACAGTTTAATTCTTTGCATTATGGCAGCCTGCTAATGACGTTATCTACAACGAATTGATAAGATTCTTCAAAACTCCAATTCAATTCTATAGGTAATAATGAGCTCATATCGGACTGAAAATCTGGGTGATTCTTCTTCAATGCCAAATTCTTTAAAAAATCTTCCCCTCGAATATGAGTGTTGTCGTTGGCACAATATTTAGAATAAATTTCAAAAACTCTGTCTAGGTCAATCAATTTTTGCTTTGTTACATACCATACATCAAATAAATCTCGACCTTTTCGGCGCTGATATAGAGCACGTAGCTTAGTTGCCATCAGTTCATCAATTTCATAAGTGATAATATCAGCAGAGCCATTAAACCATTCAGATTGCACATCAAATTTTTCTACACGCAAAGGCAATACTTGAAAATGCTCAGTCGTATTGATTTCAATTTTTAATTTGGTGGGTACTTTATTAATGGACTCATATTTATAAATCAACTTCGCACTACGCTCGGTAATTTTCCATTTTGGATCACCCAGCCATGGCTTTAGCAATACTCTAATTGCGTCAATGGTTTTTCCAATAGGCTCTGGTCTTTTTTGTACAAAGTCAATATCCTCACTGTACCTTGCTGGGGGTTTTAAAAATAATTTATTAAGCGCAGTGCCTCCGCGAAATACAAGTGCATCTTTTATGTAAGGCTCATTGTATAAATCAACTAAAGCTCTACTGATCACTAAATCTTGCTCTATTTGCGGAAGTGTCCGCCATTTAACAGAGCTTTGCCATTGTTCAATAAAATTTTCTGGGATCATAAATCACTCTCAAAGTCGGTATTTTCAATAATTTTCCATTTCTTACATCTCGGATAACCAACCCTTGATATATTAGAAGCTAATGGGGTGTAGGGTTTGATGCGAGACGATACATATTCTGTAAGCGCATCAATTGTAGTTTTCTTTGTATCATCATCCATCACATCTATTTTCTCTATAATGTAGCCTAGACGTTGCAATTGATAAGGTTCACCCATGTTTTCAGCAAGCTCTATAAGCTTGTGAACATCAAGGCTTTCTATGAGCTCAGATAAGACGGTCGCGATATTATTCATGCCTCCTGCATGCTTTGGAAATTTCAGTAAATCAATCGCAATCAATTCTGGTGTTGCAACTTTTAAATAACCAGTACTCACAACAAAATCCTTAATAGGTAAATCAGTCAAAGATTTTTTATGGATCAGCTTTATATGAACCTGACCAAATTTTAATGAGTGCTTAATTCGTCTATTAGTGACAACTTGAAAAACCATAGGCTTTTGGTGTGAAGCGCCATAATATCCTGCTGCGCTAAGTAGCGCGACATAGTACTCCGCATCAAGGTGTTTCATCATGATGGGAATTAATTCCTCAGCTGGAATAGAACCATATGATTTGTGCTCAGGAGGTACTATAACGTATAGTCCATTAACTGGACTAATAAGCTTCCCATCTCTTTTTAGTCGAGACAAACCCGCTCTTGCAGCACCATAAGAAAGGTTAAGAGTCTGCATGATCTCTTGAGAAGTGAAATATCTCTTTCCGCCGGATCGTAATTTTTCAAGATACTCAATAAACATAGCATGCCCTAATAGTGATATATTTCGTCACATATAGGACATGCTATATCTTAAATCCAATAAAGTCAAGCCGAATTGAGCTTGCCGTGTCCTAATAGTGATGATTTTTGTAACTATTAGGACATGTCATTGCTGATCAGGATGCGTCGGTTAAATGAACAGCATTAACATGTCCTTTAGGTTACGAATTTCGTCACTTTAAGGACATGACATCCATTATTTACTATGAAAATTTCACTGATTAAAAAACCTCAGCGACTCTGTAAGTCCAGGCTTTGTGGTGTCCTACAGGAGCAAAATCGAATATTATTCAAGAGGAACCATCATGAGCAACATAAAACGCATTTTTATCATTGGTCATTCAGGTGCAGGAAAAGGTGTCCTCGCCCAAGCAGTGGCTAAAAAGCTTGGTTGGAAGGTTATCAATGCAGACGTTCTTGGGTGTGCAGCTCACATTGGGCGCATTCCGTCTGAAGTCTTAGGCACAGAAGGCGAGCGCGCTTTTAATCGTTGCCTGACAGAAATTTTGTCCTATCAGATCGCCAAAGAAAACATAGTGGTTACTACAGATGAAAGCATCATCTGTGATGAAAAAGCACGTGAGTTACTGAAAGCAGAATTCACCATTCACCTAAAAGTGAGCGTGCCTGTGCAATTAGAACGTATTGCGGAAGGTGATTATCGCCCCTTACTACCGGTGGATAATTTTTCTGCCCTTATCGATAAGCTCCATGATCAACGAGACGGCTTATACGAACAAGTGGCCAGTTTTTCGCTGAGCTCTGACGATGGTGATATAGAAGGACATGCAGCAAGTATCGTTAAGGCCATGACAAAGTAGGCGATTTGATTATTATCGAAAACAGCGAAAATCGATAATAGCACCCATTTTTATCACCACTTCTGATAATACTGGTAACATTATCAACGAAATCTGCTAGAATCCTGGTCGGTGAAGTTGACATTCCCCACCCAGTTTGGAGGTGGTTATTTTGAAGAATGCCAACCTCCGCCATGTTTTTGAGAAATAACTTTTTTCTCATGTCTTTTTGTGTTAGCCGTAGCGCCGCTCAAAAACCCAGTATTTTCTGAACTTTTCAGCGTGTTAGGTGTGATTTTACATTTGCGCTTCTCTTTCTCCTATTTGCGCATTTTAACCACGAAATCTCCCTTTTTGCTCTATCGATCGAAGATACATGCGGTAACAAAGAAAGTGCCTAGCCTCGGCTTCTTCTGTGCTAGCTAAAGTAGCTCTCAAAACTCCAGCATATGTGAATTTTTCAGGTCGTATATCATTTGAAATGGAGGAGATTAGTTTACCGTAACCTAACCAACTCCAAACTGGGGTGGTATAGTTATGTTTTCGGTCTATGTGGCGATTATAGAGGCGTACAGGGAGAGTGTCAAATGAACGCTTTTGGATTCTCTGCAAAAGATTATGGAGCACAATCGGCATGTCCCTAAAATTACACTATCTGTAACTTTGAGGACATGATAAACCATCATACGCATTTTATTGGCACGTTATGCTTGTCTTATGCGCTATTTATCGGCATAATAAATAATGCGAGAGAAACTGATATTGAGCTTAGATCGTGCCGACAAACTTTAACCCCATGTATAATATAACCACTAGCATTGCCAAAAGTCTTATGAGAATTGAAGCTGCGAAGGAAAAGGTCGCGTTACTGCCCGTCAATCCTACAGTTCTCGCCTCGTTGCGTGAGACGGCAAAGCTATATACTACGCATTATTCGACGATGATGGAAGGCAATCAGCTTAAGCCCGATGAAATCAAAGAGGTCATTGAGCTTCAAGGTCATTTTCCGGGCAGAGAGCGTGATGAGCATGAAGTAAAGGGCTATTATGCTGCTCTTGCTCAGCTTGAACAATATGCCTCACAAAACCATCCCGTTACCGAAAAAATCATTCAAACTTTGCATGCTCTGGTGATGAGCGATGGAAGGACGCGCATTAAACCAACACCTTACCGAGATGGACAAAATGTTATCAAGGATAGCGGCACAGGAACGATCGTCTATATGCCGCCAGAAGCAAAAGATGTACCTGGGCTTATGCGCAATTTACTGTCATGGATCAAAGAAAATGAAGAGATACCATGCCCTATTGTCGCTGGCATTGCTCATTATCAGTTTGCAACAATTCACCCCTATTATGACGGTAATGGACGAACAAGCCGGTTACTGACGAACCTAATCTTGCACCTGGGTGGGTATGATTTAAAAGGCTTGTATTCTCTTGAGGAATATTATGTTAAAAACTTATTCGGATATTATCGTGCTATCAGCATTGGCCCCTCTCACAATTATTATTTTGGAAGGGCGGAAAGCGATATAACCCCTTGGGTGGAATATTTTATTGAAGGGATGGCGTTTGCATTTGAAAAAGTTGTAGCCCAGATGATGGCAAGTAATGAGAAAGGGGAAAAAGATCATTCGCAAGTTTTGCGTACCTTAGATCCGAAACAACGCAAAGCCTTGGAATTATTTAAAGGATATGATGTTGTTACAGCTAAGCAAATAGGCGATCTATTTGGCTTCCAACCTAGAACGAATGCTGCGCTTTGCAAAAAGTGGGTTGAAGGTGGTTTTTTAGAAATAGTAGATGCCTCTAACAAAGCCAGAAAATATAAGCTGGCAGAGCCTTACGATGTTATTGTGAAGGAGAATCTATGAATATCTTTCAATCTAACATCATCAGTATTTACGGAGAAAAAGGCAAAATCTGAATAAATGAACTGCCTCAGCTTGTCTCAGAAATATCTTCAAAGCATGGACTGCGCGATTTAAAAGAAGTCGCTAATCTTGCCTACAACTATGTGCTATTAGGCTTACAGGGCGATAACCATATTATCCTAAAAGCTAGTCTTGATAGTGAAGGTTTAGCTTGAGAAGCGTGTGCGCTCAGGTGCTTTGAAGGCGGTGGTGCGGCGAAGGTATTGGCCGAATATGAGGGTGTGTTGCTTTTGGAAAGAGCTATGCCCGACTCATCTCTCAAAAATTATTTCCAAAACAGGGAGCCGGAATCTATCGAAACTGTATGTTATGAAAAAGCTACATCAGGCAAATATTTCTGCAGCCTACAACTTACCTCACATCAAAGATTGGCTTAGGGCTTTGGACAAGGACTGGTCCATTCCCGATGAATATCTTCAAAAAGCAAAAAGCTTCGGGAACAGCTGCTACAAACTTCTGAGGCAGACGTTTTGCTCCATGGAGATCTGCATCACGATAACATTTTGCAAAATGGTAATTATTGGGTGGTGATTGATCCTAAAGGGCTGATTGGCGAACCAGCATATGAAGTTTCCTCTTTTATCAGAAATTCAATCCCGGAATTACTGAATCACGCTGATGCGCCAAATATTATTCATAACCGTGTCACTCGTTTTGCTGCTGCCCTCGAATTGCCGGAACGCCGAATCATTTTTATCGATTTGCAAATGAACAAACTTATTATCATATTGGCTGCAGATTTCTTTTGCTATTGTTGTTTTTCCTGCGCAAGATGGGTCATTGATTATAATTACTTTACTCATCCTCATCCCCTAAATCTTTTGCAAGCTCAGCCTCTAACTCTTCAATAGTTGGAAGTGCAGTTTGGAGGTTTTCCGGCAGCGCATCCTGCAGTCTATACTCAGCAAGTCCTATCGGCTTTGTCATATCACGCAAGGCATATTCAGCGACTACGCCAACTTTAGAACGGCATAAAATAAGGCCAATTGAAGGGTTATCACTTGGCTGACGTAGCAGATCATCATCAACAGCAGATAGATAAAAATTCATTTTCTCTGCATATTCGGGCTTAAATTTTCCTGATTTTAACTCAATCACCACAAAGCATCGTGGCTTGATATGGTAAAATAATAGATCGATGTAGAAATCTTGATCTTCAATTTTATGATAAGTATAGTAATTTCAAATGCTAATAAGTTTGCAAAAGAGGATAATGACAAATATGTGAAAGTAGATTTTTCTGCATGGCATGCTTTAGAATGTGCTGGAGGATGTGTTATAGCTGCTGCCATTACTTCTGGTGCTTTGATTGGCGCACAACGCTTGTTACCCCATTACGCAGGTCCAACTCTTTGTGTGCACAGCTTTATTTCCCAAAATGTACCATTCTTGCTTGACTCAGCTATACCTTTGATTATAATTTTCACCATAATATCTTCAGACATAACGTCTGCAATATGCAATATAGTGCATAGAGAGCATGATAGAAGGTTTATAGCCGCAGAAAGATGAGGCCTCGAAAAAATTTAGTGTATCATGCTCTTGAAGAGTCGTACAACAAATGGTACAATTGTACATATGCTGAATTGTCAGGAGGCTCTATGAATATATACACTACTAGCCAAGCAAGAAACGAGTTATTTAAATTAGTTGATAATGCAAATGAAACGCATGAGCCTATTTATATAGTTGGAAAGCGCCACAAAGCTGTTTTGATTGCAGAGGAGGACTATAGTGCTATGCTTGAGACTTTGCATATTCTTTCTGTACCAGGGTTAAAAGAGTCAATAATTGAAATGAACGGCAAGCCTTTAGAAGAATATTCCGAAGAAATAGACTTATGACGTATAAAATATTGTTTTCTAAAGAGGCGCAGAAAGATGCTGAAAAAATTAAAAAGTCTAATCTAAGTGATAAATGCCGAGCTTTAATTGAAATTATAAAAGCTGATCCATTTGCAAAAATACCCCCATTTGAAAAATTAGTAGGCGATCTAAGCGGCTTTTATTCGAGGCGTATTAATATACAACATAGACTTGTTTACAGTGTCGATCAAGAAGCAAAAATAGTAAAAATATTAAGGATGTGGACTCATTATGAATAGCAAATCATACAACGATGGATACAGGGCCGCCTCATGAAAAAATAAGAGTATAAAAAAAGCAAAAAAAGAAGATACTCCCTTGAGTCAAAGCAGATTTGAGGTAGAAATGATAAAGCGAGTAGAAGAAAGATTTTTAGATTATTTTAAGGATTTAGAAGATCCAAGATCAACAAGGGATAGGCTATATAGCATGTCAGAAATATTGCTTGCCACGCTGAGCGCAGCGATATGCGGCGCAGAAGGATGGGAACATATTGCATTTCTAAAGCAATATCTTCCGTATAAAAGCGGTGTCAGGGTGGAGCGATGTAAGGTGCTGTACCAACTGCTAATTTCTGGCTTGGTAAAAGAGCCAATGACTCCTCCTATCGCGATCAGGGCCACGATCCAGATGATTAAAGAGAGTTTGCTTTTATTTTCTGCATTCATAAACGATAGACTCATCTTGGTTAGCCGGCCCTGAAGATTGATCAAAAGCTTTGAGCGTTCTGACTCGTTTAAAGCCTGCGGATTTTAGTATTTCCATCAGCTGATCCTGCTCATAAATTTTCACTCTCAGCTCTTCAATTTCTGTATGGATAATCTTTCCCGCCTCCATCAGCTCATATTTGCAAAGGCTGGTACAGATATCGTCTTGGAGCATAGCAAGCTGGCTTAAGATAATTTTTTGACTATTTGGTTTGGGCCATACCGAGCCACGCCATATACCTGCTTGAGGCACTGCGTGCAGAGTTTCCGCTTCAAACAAGAAAATACCACCGTCAGCTAAGTGGTCATAAATGGTTTTAAGTGACTTCTCTGCCTGCGCAGGGTCGATTATCAAACAAAAAGAGCCACTGGGAGTAAAAATCAAATTGTATTTTTCTGGACGTTTTAAATCTTCAACAAAGCCTTTCCATACCGTAGCGTCAAGATTTTTAGTTTTGGCTTTAGCATGCAAGACTTTAAGCATGTGGTCGCTGGCGTCAAAGCCATGCACATTTTAATACCGCCAGTTCTATGGGGCGTTTGATGCTCAACGTGCTTTTGAGTTTTGCGCAATATGAACGAGAGCTCACTGGTGAGCGTATCCGCGATAAATTTGCTGCCTCCAAACAAAAAGGTATGTGGATGGGAGGCAATCCACCGCTTGGCTACGATATTATTGATCGAAAACTGATGATCAACGCATCCGAAGCTAAATTAATAGAGCATATCTTTACGCGGTTTTTAGTGCTGGCATCTGCCACCCATTTGGCTAAAGAATTAAATAACGACGGTCACCGATCCAAACAGTTTACCGCCAAAACTGGCAAAGATATCGGCGGCGCAAGATTCACTAAAGCCTCACTGCGCCGGATCCTTACAAACCCCATTTATGTTGGAAAAATACGCCACAAAGATAAAGAGTTTGCAGGACTGCATGATGCGATCATTGATCAAGATTTATGGGATCGCGCTCAAGCAACTTTTAAAACAGCACCCAAACGCAATTCAGCGTTTTGTAAATCACCGGTGTTACTCAAAGGTATTATTCATTGCCAAGCCTGCAATATACCTATGACCCCAACCTATACGGCCAAAAAGAATCGGCAATATCGCTATTACGCCTGCAGTAATGTGTTGCGCGGTATCGAGTGCCATGGCATTAGTTCCTATCTTGCTGCTGGGGAAGTCGAGCATTTTGTCATCCAGCAGGTGCGTCATGTTTTAAAATCACCTGAAGTGGCTGCCCAAACAACTTTGCTTTTAGAGGGTGCGGGGCTGAATAAAACCCAAGTCTTTTGCTGGATCGATTAGGCACCAATCAAAATGTGGAGCTAATATCTGTTCTTCAAATTCATTTAAAATTTTCGCTCCCCATCCTTGGTGTAAGAATTGTTGCTCTCCAATAAATAAATCTACACCGCATACAGACCCAGAAATAGCGCTTAAATTTAGACCATTCTCTTGAGCGAAGTCATGAGCATTATAAGCCTGTATGTAACCTATCATTTCTTTGTTAGCGCAGATGGTGTAAGCATATGTTTTGTGGTTTGAATTTTTTGAAATGGCAAAGCCATGGATGTGTTTGCCAAATTTCTCTTTCACCAACTCCAGCGTATACGTCACATCCTGATCCCACCACTTTTTGACGTGCGGCGTCTCCAGCCACTTTAGCAGTAGCGGAAGATGTGATTCATGAAGTGGTTCGAAGGTGATGGTCATAATTTTCGCTCAAATATCAGTAAGATTGTTTAACAAATTACGCAGCTCTGGAACATATAATTGGATCCTGATATAGATTTCATCCGCCAGCTTTTCATCATACGTATGAGATGTCATATTTCTATCTTTGAGCATTTTTATCCATACAATTTCGTTGTCGATTAAATTGACGTTAAACGCCTCTTGAATGACCTCTTTTGGATAGTTCAACTCTATATCGCGTTCAAAAAAATAATCCTTCAGAAATTTCCAGGCTAATTCAAATGTAAATTCAAATCGTTGTATAGTAGCATCTACATTAGACCTATCATCTTGCATAGGCTTTAAGTAAATTGCCTCAAGAGAAAGTAACGCTTTTTTAAATTTTTCAAATTTAACCTCACTTCTTGACATAAATCACCTTCTTATCTTTTATAATGTTATTATATAACTCCCTACTTATTGTGCCTTGATCAAATTTAATATAATCTATTTTGAGTAATGTATCAGAGTCTTCTATTATATCCACAACCCTAAGCCAGTCTTCCTCTGTAGAGTTAGGACATATTATTGCAAGGTCGATATCAGATTTCTGTCTATGATCTCCCCTTGCTCTCGACCCGAAAAGCCATATTTCTTCAATAAATGGCAAGCATTTTAATTGTTCTATGAATTGATAATTCAAATCCTCACTCATACCGCACCTTCTATTTGTTGTCGTAAAATGCCGCGTAAATATTCATCAAAGCCTTGCTTATTCTCTCCTAAACTCAGGAAAAAGGCGTTCTCGGCCGCAAGGAGATCTTTTGTTGCACCTTGGATTTTAGCTCTACCTGCATCTGTTAATTCTGAAAATTTAGACCGTTCATCTCCTTCCTTTTGGGAACGCTTGAGTAATCCTCTCTTCTCTAGAGCCCGCAATACCTGAGACGTCATAGTCACATCAATGCTCAAGAACTTGGCGAGGTCATTTTGCGATACATCTGCCCCATCTTTCTTCAAAAATCCTAATGTCATCAAAAGCATAAACTGAACGTGCGTAAGGTCATGAGGCAAAAGCGTACTTTCAATCTTGCGCTTCCAGGCAAAATAAGCAGAATAAAGCAAGAAGCCTGACACTTCGTTCATGTTAATCCAGTTCGTTTTTGATGACTTTTTCATTGTGTGACTCTCCGATTAATTTCTTGGTGCATATTGTGGGTTGATAGTGACTCTGTGCTGATACATGTAAATGATCTCTTTTGAAAAAATTATTTTACGTGTTACATACTATCTACGCACACAATATATTTGCACAAAACATCAAAGCATGTCAAGATAAAGCTGTACACAAGGGCGAGAAAATAACTTTTGGAATTGAGTAGAATGATTAAGGCTAGAAATACGGCATTACCCAAAACACTTTTTCCATTTATATGGCTCTTTTTGAAAGAGCATAAAATGATCGTATATATGGTTGTATTTTTATCAATTATTGCTGGTTTTTGGGGGCCACTTAATAGCGTATTAATTAAGCAATTGATAGATTTGTTGCCAAGTGTAAATGATGGCAATATGGCAGTGCTTGCAATTCCTGCAAGCCTAATTGTTCTAAATTTTATCGTCTTTGATAATTTTACATGGAGAAGTGTTAATTACATTTGGGCTAAATATGTGCCGGTAGTGCAAAACAAAATCATTGCCGTGATGTTGGACTATGCATTATCGCAATCTCATGGTTTTTATCAAAATACCTTATCCGGCAAAGTCTCAAAGCAAATTACTAATTTATCAGATGGTGTCATTGACATTATAACTTATAAAATGACGAATTTTTTACGAGGCGGTTCTTTACTCTTAGCGGCATTTGCGGCCTCTTATTATGTTAATGGGGTTTTCTGCCTTATATTGATCACATGGTTTATAATTTTTGCATTTTTTAGTATCTCCATGTCCAAAAAGATTGTAAATCTTGCAGATAAATTAGCAGAAGAAGAAACTGTAGTTGTTGGTGAGTTGGTCGACTGCCTATCTAATCATTCTAATGTCAGAATTTTTGGACGGAAATTTCAAGAACACTTAAGGATGATGCCATTCTTTGATAATCAGCGCAAAGCCTACTATTCGTTAAATATTTACTCGATTATGCTGTATTGTATTCAAGGTGGCCTTATTGCCATTATGATGAGCTTTACAGTTTTTGCACTGGTCAAGTTATATGGCAAAGGTTTAGTTACAATCGGCGATTTTGCTCTTATTCTTGGTTTATCTATGGAAACCGGTCATATGACTTGGTTTCTAATGTCTGAAGTTGATCATTTTAATAAAGCTGCGGGTAAATGTAAGCAGAGTCTCATATCACTGATTGTGCCTCTGGAAATTCAGGATAAGGCTGATACTACAACCTTAAACTGCGCACATGGCACAATCACATTCGACAACGTCAAATTCCATTACAAAGGCACAGAACCACTTTTCCAGAATAAATTCATCGAAATTAAAGCCGGTCAGAAAGTTGGCCTTGTTGGTTATTCAGGAGGCGGCAAGTCTACTTTCGTCAATTTGATCCTCCGTCTTTATGATGTAACAGATGGCGCTATTTTAATTGATGGTCAGGATATTAGGGATGTAACTCAAGATAGTTTACGAGAAAATATCGCTATGATTCCCCAAGATCCATCATTGTTTCATAGAAGCTTGATGGACAATATTCGTTATGGCCGAGCGAATAGCACCGATGAAGAAGTCATTGAAGCTGCTAAAAAAGCCCACGCTCATGAGTTTATCTCCTCATTGCCCCAAGGTTATGACTCGCTTGTTGGTGAACGAGGCGTCAAACTTTCTGGTGGCCAGCGTCAACGCATCGCCATAGCCAGAGCAATTCTCAAAAATGCACCTATTCTTATCCTTGATGAAGCAACGAGCCAACTGGATTCTGTGACGGAAAGCTTGATCCAAGAATCCTTATGGGAGCTGATGCAAAACAAAACCACGATCGTTATTGCTCACCGCTTATCAACCTTACTTCATATGGATCGCATCCTGGTTTTTGATAAAGGCAAGATCGTAGAAGATGGCGCCCACAGTGAACTTCTTGCAAAAGCAGGGCTTTATAAACACTTATGGGATGCCCAAGTTGGTGGCTTTTTGGGTGACGAAAAAACGGAGAATGAAGTATGAATAAGAATAAGCAGATATTGCCACCTAATGAAATTATATTTTATGAGACAGAAGATGGCAAAATCTCCATTGCTGTCAGATTTGAAAATGAAAATGTTTGGCTCACGCAAAAACATATGGCTGAGTTATTTGGCTGCTCGGTTGACAACATATCTTTGCATTTAAAAAACATCTACGCTACCGGCGAATTGAATGAAAAAGCAACTACCGAGGAATCCTCGATAGTTCAACAGGAAGGTAAGCGTTCTGTAAAGCGCATGGTATTGTTCTATAACCTCGAGGCTGTTATTGCAGTGGGTTATAGGGTCAATTCAGAACGCGGCATTGCTTTTCGTACTTGGGCTACAGATAAGCTAAAAAGTTATATATTCAAAGGTTTTGCTATCAATTCTGAGAGATTTAAAAAAGGCTCAAAATTTGATGCACGATTCTTTGATGAGCTCTTAGAAGAAATTCGTGAGATTAGAGCTAGTGAGCGTATGGCTTATCAAAAAATCACAGATATTTATGCAACATCTGTGGATTACTCAGGTAGTTCACATGATACTCAAAAGTTTTTTGCTACAGTACAAAATAAGCTGCACTTTGCAATCACAGGAAATACAGCAGCAGAAATTATCGCAGATCGCGCCTCTGCCTCTAAACCTAATATGGGCTTGACCACTTGGCGAAAGAGTCCAGATGGTAAAATTTACCTATCAGATGTAAGAATTGCTAAAAATTATTTAAGCAAAGATGAAATATCGCAGCTTAACCGAATTGTTAATATGTATATCGATTATGCTGAATTTCAAGCAGCAAGAGGAAAAGTTATGCTCATGAAAGATTGGGCAGAAAAACTAGATGTTTTTTTGAAATATAACGAACAGGAAGTACTCAGCAGCCTGGGCAAGGCATCTCATGAAGTAGCTGTAGCTCTTGCAGAAGAGGAGTATGATAAATTTCGTGCTATTCAAGACCAAACTTATAAATCTGATTTTGACAAGCTATGCGAAGCTAGCAAATTTTTAAATCCTGATGAAAATGATAATAAATCTAATTAATGGAGTAATATATGGATTATGCAAAAATTTCAAAAGATACAATTGGTCATTTATATGCTGGATATAAGAGCTTGCATGATTCAACCGTTAGCGGCTGAATTAAAAGCTTTAATGAACTTACGTGTATCTCAAATCAATGGCTGTGATTATTGCTGTAATTTGCACTGAAATGAAGCGTTAAAGCTGGAAGTTAGTAAGGACAAAATTGAGAGCCTATCTGAGTTCATTACATCAAACTTATTTTCTGACGCCGAAAAAGAGGCATTAAAATGGGCAGAATCTTTAACCAAGCTCGATGGCAATAAAAAGGTTCCAAGTGCTGAGCTTGCAAAATATTTCAGCGAAAGAGAAATTGTCGATATTACGATTTGTATTTCTCTGATGAATACGTTTAATCGCTTGGCAATAAGTATGAGAGATGAGTAGATGAAAATAGAATTTACATCTACCCCAGAAAGCGCAGATATCGATTTTTTAACCCAGAAAATTAATCAAGAGACACCTGAATTCGGCGAAGCTGATCCTTTCGCATTCTTTATTCGAGATGAGAAGAATAAAATTATTGCGGGATGCAATGGCAGTGTGATTTTCGGCAGTATTTATACGGATCAATTATGGGTACATCCCAATCATCATAAGAATGGTTTAGGACATCAATTGATGGAAGCGGTCCATGACTTCGGCCGCAAGTCAGGATGTTCTATGGCCACCGTTGCCACGATGATTTTTCAGGGTGCTAAAACATTCTATGAAAAGTTAGGATACGTAAGTGATTTTGAGAGGCCGGGCTATACGCACAGTTCTAGCTGCCATTTTATGAGGAAAGAGTTATGAAGAAAAACGGTTACCTATCTGTAGATAAAAGCAACATTTATTGGGAATCCTATGGGAGTGGGCGCCCATTATTGTTCTGCATGGCGGCACGGGTCTAATAATGGATTATCTATTGCCGCACATGGCTGACCTTAAACAATTTGGTGAAGTTATATTTTATGACCAGCGTGGTACTGGCAAATCAATCGATAGCGATATCTCTCCTGCATTTGTAAATATTGATCAATTTGTCAAAGACTTAGAAGATATTCGTGTATCATTGAACATAGAAAGGTTTTTTTGTTATCGGACACTCTTTTGGTGCTTTTCTAGCAATGAGCTATTCGATTCAATATCCACAACATTTGCTTGGCATGGTATTGCTAAGTTCATTACCTGCAGATTTTAAAGGGCAATTAGAATTCTCTAAAGAAGCTGACAGAAGAATTTTACCCATGCAAAAAGAATTAGAAGCATGGAATAATATTGAGCTTTTTAATCAGCTCAATATCGATGAGATCAACAATGTCTACAAAAAAATCTTTACATTATATCTATATAATAAAGATAAAATCTCTGATATACAGATTGATTTTGAAGAAAAATCAGCCATAAATGGATATTTAATTGAAAGTGAGATGTCCAAACATTCTATTTTTCATGAAGACGTAAACCTTGTTTCAAAATTAACATCAGTTAACATTCTGACACTAATAATACATGGTGCGCAGAGAGTGTGTCATGCAGGATGCAGCCCTTACGAGCACACAGTTAGGTGAGAAAGTCGGACTCTCATCTTCTGCTGCAAATGAGCGACTCAGGCGATTAAAGCAAAATGGCTATGTCAAAAAAATTACAGCACTCGTATCTGCTGAATTTATGGATATGGCGCTATGTGCTTTTATTTTTGTCACTTTAGACAAAGCGGAACATCATAAAGGTTTCTTGAAGGCAGTTGGTGGCAATAAGTCTATTTTAGAATGCCATCATGTTACAGGAGAGCATTCTTATTTGCTGAAGGTGCGCTGCTGTAGTACCAAGTCCTTAGAGCGCCTCATTACTGATTTTTTAAAAGGCCAGTGTAATGTTTCAAAAACAATGACACAAATTGTTCTTTCATCTCATAAAGACGAAAGCCTGATTGTGGATTAACGCACATTAAACTTATGAACATCCACCGCTTCACTAATCCCAATCTCTTCCAGAAAATCAGCCTCATGGGAGATGACGATCATCGCTCCTGGATAAGATTTTAAAACATGTATGACGTGGTCTTTCGTCTCTAAATCAAGATTGTTGGTGATTTCATCGAGTATCAGAAGTTTTGGTGTTTTAGCTGCAATTTCCGCCAAGCTGAGTCTTGCTTTTTCTCCACCGGAAAGCGTGCTCACAAGGGCATTCACTTCCTCATTTTTACGGAATAAAAAGTCATTGAGATGGCGCCTTATTTCAGCATGAGACCAAGCTGGTACAAGGTCTGCTATGGTTTCAAGAACGGTTTTATCAGGATGGAGCGTGCTATAATGTTGATCGAGATAACCAATATCCTCTCGCTTTATCACGTGCCACTCGCCAGTTTTGTAAACACTTTCATCCCCAAGGATAGCTTTGATCAGGGTTGATTTGCCGCTGCCGTTATCGCCTGTAATGGCCATACGCTCAGGGCTTTGAAGACTTAAAGCTATGCCAGATAAGATAGGTTTACCCTCAATATAACCAACAGAGCCAGCGGATATTTGTATGATTACACCTCTACTGGTATCAGAACCTTCTATAGAAAATTTAGGAATAATAATTTCTGGAAGACGAAGATCGCTCAAGCTTTCAGCTAAATCAGATTTACGCTTATCGATAGCAGATTTTTTACAGACCGAGGTTTCTTCAGCCCTGCCAGCTTTTGCGTTACTAACAACAGTAGGCCATTTGCGCTGATCAATACTCTTTTGCCCCTTGACTTTGCTTTTAGAGCTACGCTGCTGTTCTTGCATCAGCTTGTGGTGCATACCTTTTGACTTTCGGCTTAATAGCTCCAATTCACGTTCAACAGAGGAGCGTTTTAGCTTTACTTCATGTATATAATCATCGTAATTACCCGAGAAGATATGAATCTTACCGTTATCAATGTGCCATAACGTATCGGCACATTGGCGAAGTAGCTCCTTATCATGAGAGACCATCATGAGCGTGCCAGGGTAATTTTGCAGCATACGCATCAAGCTCTTGCGGTTTCGGCTATCAAGGTGATTGGTCGGCTCATCAAGCAGTAGAACATTGGGATCCAGGCTTAAAGCCTTTGTCACCGCTTTATTTAAACGTTGCCCGCCGCTTAAGACTGCATGATCAACAATTACTTGTGGAACGTAGCCAACAATCACATCTTCGTGGTGCATTGCTCCTATCATTTTTAGCAAGCTAGATTTCCCGCTACCGTTTCTGCCAATGATGGCAATACGACTGCCGTAAGGGATTTGACAGTTAAAGTTCTCAAAGCAGGTTTTGTGGGAAAAAGAAAGATCGAGGTCTTTAATGTGAATTGGTTTATGCGTCATGATGTATTTCTCTAAAGGTCATTTTTAAGACTATTATGACAACAATAAGCAACTTGCTTTTGTTGTGCTGCGCCCTAAAAACACAGGGCAATTTTAGAGAATGATTTTCATGTTAGCGTAAAACCTCTGGTAAACTATATGTATGTATAATAGTTTTGACCTAAGAAGTCAACAACCTTATTCAGCTTGATTTGCAATTTTTAGCTTATTAATCAGATTCATATAATCCTGCAGCACAGGAATAAGAGGACTTTGCTCAGGCAGTTCGGCGACTGACTGCTCGATCTTACGCCATTCAGCTTGAGTGTAATGGGGTGCTTCCGGGCAATGACTTGTCAGCACTTTCCCGAGATTTGCGCAGCCGCTCAAGCAGACCAGACTTACCCCGATCACGATAAGATTTATTTTGTTCATCCAATTTTTCATAAGAGTCTTGAGGCTCTAAATTTTCTTCTGCTTGTTTGCGTCTTAGCTGCTCTTTGCCCAGCATATAAGCTCAAAAAGATTGTATGAGATCCTGCAAAGATTGAAGTAGTGCTGATATCCAAAGCGGCATCACGTTTCAAGACTTCTGAACAATTTTTGCTTGGGTGTGTTTATTCATCACACGACCCACCACAAAATTTCTATATAAAAAAGCTGGATGAGATCAGTTTGCCTCAACCTAACCAACTCCAAACTGGGGTGGTATGGTCATGTTTTTACTCTCTGAAGCGATTATGGATGGGTAATGGGAGAGTGTCAAATGAGCGATTTTTGATTCTCTGTAAAAGATTAACGTGTCCATAAAATCTCTATTTGCGTGATGTTAAGTACATGTAATATGCACCTGGAATTACACTATATTAAAGATGGTTATAGCAATCACTATGTCTAATAATGGCTATTAAAAAATGCCTTATATGTCCCATAGGTATCGAAATATGAAATCCATAGGACAGCATGTATAGCTTTATTAAATCTCAATAAGCTAAAAACATCATCTTGAGCATTTATTTTTGACTTAATGATGTGCTCGAGATACGATGTAGTATATCTTGAGCATAATAGAGGTTGCCATGTCCAATCCAGTATTTATTGGCCGAAAAGCCGAATTAGAGAGGCTAACAGCTTTATATAGAAAGAAAAACTCCAGCCTTGTCGTCGTCAAAGGGCGAAGAAGAATTGGAAAAAGTAGGCTTATAGGAGAATTTGCTAAAATATCTAACGCGCAAACATTTTGGAGTTTTGCAGGACTCGCTCCGGAAGATGGCATCTCCGCTCAACAACAAAAGGATAATTTTGCACGGCAACTCGCATTGATGCTCAAAATCCCGCCCATGACTTTCTTGGATTGGAGTGATGCCTTTGAGCATTTGAGCTTCCATATTAAGCCTGGGGATATCATCCTGCTTGATGAGATTTCGTGGATGGGATCAAAAGATCCAAGTTTTATTCCTAAACTCAAGGCTTGGTGGGATAAGCAAAAAATGCATGTGTTGCTTGTATTTTGTGGATCAGTATCGACCTGGATTGAAGAAAATATCCTAAAGAGTACAGCATTCTTTGGGCGCATCAATTTAACTATCAGCTTAGAACCCTTATCTATCCCTGAAAGCGCAGAGTTCTTAAGGGCGCTCGGCATGCAGCTTTCTCATTATGATACGTACAAGTTGCTCAGCATTGTTGGCGGTGTCCCATGGTATTTGGAGCAATTCAATCCTAATTTGACGGCTGATGATAACATCAAACAACTCGCCTTTGAAAAGAATGGATTGCTCGTTACCGAGTTTGATCGCATTTTTCATGACCTTTTTAATGGCAAGGGTGCCACCTATAAAAAAATCCTAGATAGCCTTAAAAATGGCGCCAGAACTCTATCAGAAATAAGGCAGAGCATAGAATTTGCTCACAGCGGCACTCTGAGCCAAATGATGGATCATCTCATTGTGGCAGGCTTTGTTGTTAAACAATCACTATGGTCGTTTAAAACCGCAAGCCCATTAAAGCAAAGTTTATACAGGATTTTAGATCCTTATATGAGATTTTATCTCAAAGTCATAGAGCCAAATCTGGGTGCTATTGCTGATGGTGGATTTGATCAAGTGCCACTCTCTACCATGCCTGGATTTGAAATACATATGGGCTTGCAACTTGAGGCATTGCTTTTACAAAACCGCACCCTATTGCTTCAAAAATTAGGCATTTCGCCCGTTGATATTGTACGTAGCGGACCTTATAGACAAACAAAAACAACCACTCAACAAGGTTGTCAAATTGATTATCTGGTGCAGTCCAAAACGAACGGCTTATTTATTTGCGAATTTAAATTTAAAAAACGTGAAATAAGTGGCGAAATCATTACCGAAATGCAAGACAAGATATCAAGATTGAAGACACCTAAGGGATTTGCAAAAGTAGCAGTGCTGTTTCATTTAAGCGGTGTTGCCTCTTCTGTCGCCATAAATCCTTACTTTTATCGCATTGTCGATATTGTAGACTTTTTGGAAAATAATTAGGTCTTTACTTATAAAATTAACTTGGATCACTGATGTTCATCTTAACTTCTTGGAAAAAGACGAGAGGATAGACTTTTACCACACGCTTATTGCAACCGATAGTAATGGGGTCGTGATTAGTGGTGATATAGCGGAGGCAACATCTATAGAGTTAATTCTTAAAGAAATGGCAAGCACTATCCAAAAGCCAATTTATTTCGTTCTTGGAAATCATGATTATTATCGTGGCAGCATAAATGATTTACGTAGTACAGTGATTTCTATCACAAAAGATGCCATTCTTATTTTGGCTACCAGAATCAGGGCCACAAAAGCTTAACAACGATGTTGTGTTACTCGGTTACGATTGTTTTGCTGATGGCCGTTACGGTGATTATGCGAACAGCCGCGTCGTTTTAAATGATAGCAGAATGATTGTTGATTTATTCAAATGCAGCGCCTTGGGTAAATATCAACTCTTTGAAAAGATGCAGCAATTGGCAGATCAAGATGCAAAAGAATTGGAAAAGAGTATCGAGCAGGCGGTACGCTCATATAATCCCCAAAAAATAATAATACTGATTCATGTCCCACCGTTTAGAGAAGTATGTATGCATGAAGGCAAAATCAGTAGCGACGATTATCTGCCATTCTTTAAGTGATAGAATTTTTACCTAAGGTGCTAACCATGGAGCACGTGAATGATTTCATACCTGCTGTTAATAGTCATCAAGATAAACATGGTTATACGTTATGGGCTGCTTGCCTAAAGGACACTGAGGAATTGATGGGCTTTATCGGTCTCAATTACACGACTTTCGAATCCGATTTTACCCCGGCGGTTGAAGTAGGCTGGAGACTTGGCTCTCAGTATTGGGGCAAATGGTATGCCACAGAAGGCGCCAAAGCTTCCTTGGAATACGGATTTAAGAAATTTTGCCTTAAAGAAATCGTTTCTTTTACGGTGCCTGCAAATGTTAGGTCTTTAAGAGTCATGGAAAAGATAGGCTTAAAACGAGATTTAAACGGTGATTTTGCTCATCCCAAACTCCCAGATGATCATAAACTTTCTCATCATTTTCTGTATAGATTAAGTGCTGCTGATTATAACAATCAAGGTGCTGAAACTGCGTTCCATCCCTTGATTTATCTCATTTTCTCCATTTCGCATATCCATCGCTACTCGGGTTTTCGTTCTCTAAAAAGTGAAGGGCTAAAAAGCACCAATCCTCTAAAACCTAGGTAAATAGAGGGTTTGAGGACATGCGTACCTTCGGTCGGAGTGTTCGCATGTATTGGAGATGGAGAGGTTAAAAATAGAGATTTTGGGGATAAAATGGCAAAATTAGAGAAAGTGAGGTACGGGTCTGACGCTGAACAAAACGCTGGAAAGCTTGCAAATACTGGGGTTTCTGGATTACTTCGCTTTGCTCGCAATGACGGTGAGAAAAGTTATTCCTCAAAAATCTGGCGGAGATTAGTTTACCGTAACCTAACCAACTCCAAACTGGGGTGGTATAGTCATGTTTTTACTCTCTGAAGCGACTATAGATGCGTACTGGGAGAGTGTCAAATGAACCATTCTTATATATTTTATCGGCATGTTATGCTTGAATTATACGCTATTTATCGGCATAACAAATAATGAGGGATAAACTGATATTGAGCTTAGATCGTGCCGACAAACTTTAACCCCATGTATAATATAACCACTAGCATTGCCAAAAGTCTTATGAGAATTGAGGCTGCGAAGGAAAAGGTCGCGTTACTGCCGGTTAACCCTACAGTTCTAGCCTCGCTGCGCGAGACGGCTAAACTTTACACCACACATTATTCTACGATGATAGAAGGTAATCAGCTTAAGCCTGAGGAGATCAAAGAAGTCATCCAGCTTCAAGGACATTTTCCCGGCAGAGAGCGTGATGAGCATGAAGTAAAAGGCTATTATGCTGCTCTTGCTCAATTAGAACAATATGCCTCACAAAGCCATCCTGTTACCGAAAAGGTTATTCAAACCTTGCATGCTTTGGTGATGAGTGATGGAGGAACACGCATTAAACCAACACCTTACCGAGATGGACAAAACGTTATTAAGGACAGCGGAACAGGAACGATTGTCTATATGCCTCCGGAAGCGAAAGATGTTCCAGGGCTTATGCGCAATTTAGTATCATGGATTAAAGAAAATGAAGAGATACCATGCCCCATTGTCGCTGGGATTGCTCATTACCAGTTTGCGACAATTCACCCCTATTACGATGGTAATGGACGAAAAAGCAGGTTGCTGACGACCCTAATCTTGCACCTTGGTGGGTATGATTTAAAAGGCTTGTATTCTCTTGAGGAATATTATGCTAAAAACTTACTCGGATATTATCGCGCCATCAGCATTGGTCCATCTCACAATTATTATTTTGGAAGGGCGGAAAGCGATATAACCTCTTGGGTGGAATATTTTATCGAAGGGATGGCTTTTGCTTTTGAAAAAGTTGTGACCCAGATGATTGCAAGTAATGAGAAAGGCGAAAAAGATCATTCACAGTTGCTACGCACCTTAGATCCAAAACAACGCAAAGCCTTGGAATTATTTAAAGGATACGATGTCGTTACTGCTAAACAAATAGGCGATCTATTTGGCTTCCAACCTAGAACGAATGCTGCGCTTTGCAAAAAGTGGGTTGAAGGTGGCTTTTTAGAAATAGTAGACGCCTCTAACAAAGCCAGAAAATATAAGCTAGCCGCGCCGTATGATGTTATTGTGAAAGAGAGTCTATGACAACCTTCCACTCCAACATTATCAACATTTAGGGAGAAAAAGGCAAAGCGTGGCTAAATGAAAACTGCCTGAGCTTGTTGCTGCAATAGCTTCAAGGTTAGATTTGCGTGATTTAATGGAGGCCACAAAAATATTACGTACAATTATGTGAAAAAGTTGTTTCTCAATAATCTGACAGAAGCTAATTTACCACAACATAACCAACTCCAAACTGGAGCGGTATAGTCATGTTTTTCTGTGAAACGTACTGATGGTGCCATCACACTAACTGTGATAAAAAAGTTTTAGCTGGAACAATAGTGGGTAGAGTACCCAACTCAAAACAATCTTGTTCTATAAAATCAGCCTCTACTGCCACTTGAAGTACATGGGGCACATTTAATTGTTTTTGGAAATGATATAACCCTTTAGACAAATTTTCTTTTAGGGATGATTTCACTTCTATCATTAACCATGGTTGATCATTTTTAGTAATTAGAAAATCAACTTCATTTTGTTGTTTATCTCGCAAATAATATAACTCATAGTCTCCTAGACCCGTATCTGTCCAAAAATTCACAGCCTTAAGAAGGTGTGATGCAATAAAATTTTCATATTTTCTACCCTTATCTGAAAGCAAAGACCAGTCCCATAAGTACACTTTAGGTTCTTTGATTAAGCTACGAATAACATTTTTTGACCACGGTTGTATGGTGAAACAGAAATAGAAACTTTGCAGCTGTATTAACCAGTTTTTGATAGTTTGATCTGAAACCTGTATCATTTTTGACAACGATGTGTAATTAAGCTGCCCACCAGCCATTTCAATAAGTATTTTTGAAAGTACCTGCATTTTTTTTATTTCATGAATTTTTAATAAATCCCTTATATCTTCTTCAAATAATCTTTCCATTCGCTGTAGTGACCATTTATTGTAAAAACGCTCTTGTGCTGTTAAAAATGGTTTAGGAAATCCTCCAAATTTCATTAAATTATCCCATAACTCATTCTCTATTTTTATTGAAGGCTTATATTCTTTATCAGTAGCTGCAGGGCCCAAAAGTTCAGCGACACTTAAGGGGTGAACCCGATAAAGAAAATATCGTCCCATCATACTATCGCACCCTCTGCGATAAATATCTAACCTAGCACTCCCTGTAATCAGAAAGGAAAAATCGCTTTGATGAGTATCAAAAAGTCCTTTAATATATGTTTTCCAGTTTTTATATTTATGAATTTCATCAAAAACAATTAATGGCTTTTGAGCATATTTTTGATTTAAAATCTCTAGAGATCCTGCAAGAATGTTTTGTTTATCTGTGAGGTTATCCCAGTTTAAATAGTAAGATAGCATAAAATCATTCTGAATATGCGCAGCTATTGTTGTTTTACCGACTTGTCTGGCACCTGATAAAAAAATACATTCATTATGGTTGTTAAAATGATCTGTAATCAAAAGCTCATAAATTCTTTTCATAAGAATCGTTAGTTACTGTTCATTATGAATACTATAGAATATGACTAAATCGAGGTCAGGTTCGGAATAGTCATGACTAAATCGAGGTCGGGTTCGGAATAGTTAAAAAGAAATATTAAACTGGCGCATTGAACTAGCTATGGCCTTGTTGCGTAAATAGAGAAAGTCGTGTGCATACTCTACTTGATTTATCTTAAGTATCTGTAGACTTAATCAATAATGCAGCCTTTAAAATATTTATTAAATTGGCTTTTAGATAATGCTAATCCTGATCATTCTCTTTTTACTTCTGCGGATTTAAGATGCTTATTTCCCAATTTATCAGATGGTGCCTTTAATACACTTTTAAGTAGAGCTGTCGATGCTGAAGTATTAGCAAAAATTTGTAAAAAAATTTATTTATTTGAAAAATATTATAAAAATGATGGCTATCTCCTTTTTCATGTCGCTGCTTTATTAAGATCGAACCATTTTAACTATGTGAGCCTAGAGACCATTTTAAGTTATTATGGGGTTATATCCCAGGTTCCTATGAACTGGATCTCATTGATGTCATCAGGGCGAAGCAACATTATTTCTTGCCAGGATTTTGGAACAATTGAGTTTATTCATACAACACAACAAGCGCTGAAAGTAAAAGATTTCCTGGATTATGATCAAGCCACCAGACTATGGCATGCGAAGCCACAATTAGCTTTAAGAGATATGAAGCGGACCAATAGAAATTTAGATTTAATAAATTGGGAGATACTCAATTTAAGCCCTGACCTGTATGAAAAGAACCCTCTGTTAGCTTTAAAGCCGGCTCAAGTGCAAATCTTTCAGGGTGATCGAGCCATTTTTTATCATATTCAAAGGAAGCACTTTCTTTATGACCCTTTACATGAAACCATAGCTTTCCAACGCGGATATCTTCTGATCCTAAAGAAATCCAAACAATAACTTCCTTGCTACTCATCGCTTTTCTCGTTTATTTTGCTAGGCATACGAATCCTTTGGGGTAATCTTTCATCCTCGAGTCTTCGCCCAGTAAGGTCATGCATGCTATCAACTAAATCGCTCAGGCGTTTTTCCATCCCCAGAACAAATAGTACTGCGCCGTAACTACCCATAGAGGTTGTCGGATCTCCCTTTTCAATTTTTCCAATAGTGGACCTTGATAAGCCGGCACGCTCTGCCATAAGCTGAGCAGTAATACGCCTGCGACGTCTTGCAACATTGATATCCTGCCCTAATTTTCGCAAAGCGCTTATTACAGGAATGGGTAAATTTGCCATAGTCTTTTCTTAAGTGTTTTATAGCAGTCACAAATTTCATTAATGACCAGCATAACAAACATTAAGTTTAAATTCAAGTCACATTTAGTATAAAAAGCCTCATGTCAAGCATTAAGCCCGATAATGACCAATATAAGCGACATTAAATAGTAATGCTGCAGCAGAATCAACTAGATTGAGCATTGCTGAAAATTAAGATGTAATGATAAATCCTATAAAAAAATCTCTTCAAGAAAATTCTTAATAGATATTTCTGAGCGATGATGGGCTTTTTCATTGTATCTTATTCCAAACTCTGGAATATCTGCGCCCACAAAAGTAAAAGCATGTTTTGCATGGCCATAACAGTGAATTTAAAAGTCAGCTTCAGCTTTTGTCATTTCATCGACAAAACTTAAGACAGTTTCTTGTGGCACCACGGGGTCTTCAAGACCATGCAACACCAGGATGCTTGTATCAATTTTTGATTGAGAACACAACCCATCAGGAGACGTGAGTCCACCATGGACGCTGATAGCGCCCTTCAAGCCAGAAGGGTTAGCGCGCGCTAAATCTATGGCGCAAAGACCACCGAAACAATAGCCTATAATAGCAATTTGATCTGGCATAACTAAAGGATGTTTTTGTATTTCGTTAAAAGCAGCAAGTAAACGTTTGCGCAGCAACGAGCGATCTTGCATGAGTGGGTTCATCAAATGCATGTTATCCCCATCTCTTTTTCCGCGATTGCCTTTTTCATAAACATCAATAGCAAAACCAACAAAGCCTTTTTGTGCAAAATTGTCAGCTAAAGCATTAAAATGATCGTTTGGTCCATCCCAAGCATGGGCTATTAATAAAGAAGGGGCCGTGGCAAAATTGGCAAATACCAAGCTTAACGCCGTTTTCCACATGCTCTTTGCAAGCAACGCCAATCCAGAATTTTGCTTTCTTATGCATCTGTGGTACTTGCAGTGAATTTTGCCAAAATTTGCACAAGGCTTTTTTGTTCCTTATGAGATGCTTTACCAAAAAATGTACTATCAATCCCCTCTACAATAGGGACCAGGGTGCGCACCATCTCTTTGCCTTTTTCGGTGAGAGAGACGCTCTTGGCGCGTGTATCTGTTTCATGTTCAATGCGATGAACACAACCAAGTGCAACCAGTTTTCTTAGCGATTTTGAAACAGTCATCTTATCAAGCTTGGACCAGTTCACGATGAGAATTTGAGTTGTGTCATAGTGATGGGCCTCAAACCACATCAGGGTTGCCATAATCACAAACTGGGCATGGGATATATCGTAAGTCTCCAAAGACTTTTTAATCTGCCGTTGCCATACCATCGTTGTTTGCCAAAGCAAAAATCCAGGGCTGTCTTCAGGCTTGTCAAAACCAAATGGTAAGCTAGACATTGTTGCCTCGTGCAAGATTTATTACTAAACGTTCCATTTCCTCTGGCACGGTATCAGCGACATTTTGAGCCACAAGCTTGATCCAAAGCCATTTCAATGGCCCGGTCACAACAAGCGTATTGGTAAGTTTTAAGCCTTCTCCAGTCTCTTCCATGGCATGTGTATCATACATTTTGGCGCCGAAGAACGAAGTGCAGTCAGTACAGTAGTGGCCCTCAACGATTTCGGTCAGCATGATTTTTACAGGAGTTACACTTTTAGGCTTTAACATGAAGTGATTACCAACTTTGAAATCACCATCAAGCTCGCAATAATCCAAATCACCATGCCAAGTTGGCCAGCTATTTACATCTGTCCAAATGCGCCAAATATCCTTAGAGCTAATGCCCTGAAAAGTTTTGCTATAGGTTCTTGTCCACATATACGCCTCGTTAGTATCTGGCTATATTGTATGCATATATACTAAACAATCAAGCGCTAAGCAACAGAAAATTAACCATATTACAGTAAAATTCTCGCTCTGTGGGTACATACGCCATTCTCCACCCCAATAACGAACCTCAAGACCGATTTTTGCAAAAGCCCAGTAAAATCAAGGGTTCTAGACATGCGTACCTTGACGACCGACGTTCGCATCTAACGGAGAAACGGAGAGTAAAAAGGGAGATTTTGGGGTAAAATCGGTGATTTTGTGATTCTCTAAGTACGCATGTGTCGGACGAATAAATGGCGCTAAAGCCTATGAATACGGGGGGGCTGAGGGTGGTTTGATAATTTAGAAATTCACGCCCAAAAAGTTCGAGGGCTGTAAACTGGAGGAGATCAGTTTACCGTAACCTAACCAACTCCAAACTGGGGTGGTATGGTCATGTTTTCACTCTCTGAAGCGATTATAGAGGCGTACTTGGAGAGTGTCAAATGAACGATTTTTGATTCTCTGGAAAAGGGATATCCTCGAGTGCGTATCTTTTCTTTACCATCTCGACTAAGAAAAGATAATCTGATATAGTTTCTTAGTATGGGCGGTTTAAGAAAAGATAGGTTATGAACAAAAGGATAGGAATATATATTACACAAAAGATCTCTGGTGAGTCATATAAAGCATATGTTCCTGCAAAACTGCCGCCTGAACCACCAATAGAACTCACAGTGCTTTACCCTTATCTTGAAAAAGCAACGCATGCGCTAGCTGAATTAAATAGTATTCATAAAAATATTCCTAATACCGCGCTCTTTATCTACATGTATGTACGTAAAGAAGCTCTGCTTTCAAGTCAGATTGAAGGAACTCAGAGTTCTTTCTCGGATTTAATGCTATTTGAACATAATCAAAAACCTGAAGTTTCAATTGAAGATGTAGAAGAGGTATCTAATTATGTTAAAGCTATAAACTATGGATTGGCGCGCTTAAAAAATGATTTTCCTTTATCTCTTAGACTTCTAAAAGAAATACACGGTATTTTGCTTTCTGGAGGCAGAGGATCAAGTCAAACGCCTGGAGAATTTAGAAGATCACAAAATTGGATCGGTGGAACAAGGCCTGGCAATGCTCTTTTTGTCCCTCCTCCAGTAGATCATTTAAGTGATTGTCTTAGCGATTTTGAAAGGTTTCTTCATGATGAAAGCCTGCCCGTTCTTATCAAAGCAGGATTGGCTCATGTTCAATTTGAAACAATACATCCTTTTTTAGACGGTAATGGTAGACTCGGCAGGTTGCTCATAACTTTGCTTTTATGTACGAATGGTATGCTTGATGAACCAATTCTTTACTTAAGCCTTTATCTGAAAGCTAATCGTCATACCTATTATGAGCTGCTGCAAGAAGTCAGGGAATCCGGCACTTGGGAAACATGGCTAGAATTTTTCCTCATTGGTGTAGAAAAATCTTCAAAACAAGCCATTCAAACAGCGACACGAATTAATGATCTTTTTGCAAAAGATAGTGAGAAAATATCTCATTTAGGCCGTGCTAGATTTTCATGTGAACAAACACTCCAATACATGAAACGCCTGCCTCAAGTGACAGTTCCTCTCCTTGCCAAGGAATTGAAAATGACTCAGCCAACAGCAAGAAGTGCATTAAATCATATGCAGGCCCTCGGTATATTAGAAGAAGCGAGTGGTAAGAAACGTGATAAAGTTTATATCTATCGCAAGTATTTAGATATTTTGGAAGATGGAGCAGAACCATTTTCTAAAGAGAAGTCATCATGAACGCATTCCATTCCAATATCATCAGCATTTATGGCGAGAAAGGCAAAATCTGGCTAAATGAACTGCCTGAGCTTGTTTCAGCAATATCTTCAAGGCTGGAGTTACGTGATTTAAAAGAAGTCAGCAATCTTGCCTACAACTATGTGCTGTCAGGATTCCAGGGCGATAACTCAATCATCCTCAAGCTTGGTCTTGATAATGAAGCGCTAGCTCGAGAAGCATTCGCGCTCAAGTGCTTTGCAGGCTGTGGCGCAGTTAAGGTATTGGCCAAAGATGAGGGTATGTTACTTTTGGAAAGAGCGGTGCCAGGCACATCTCTCAAAAGTTACTTTCCGGATAGGGAGCAGGAATCTATTGAAATTGCCTGTGGGGTTATCAAAAAGCTGCATCAAGCAAATATTCCTGAAGATCACACATTCCCTCATATTAAAGATTGGCTTACAGCGTTGGATAAGGATTGGAACATTCCGCAGGAGTATTTGCACAAAGCAAAAAAGCTCCGGGACCAGCTGTTACAAACTTCTAAGCCAGATGTTTTGCTCCATGGCGATCTGCATCACGATAACATTTTGCAAAATGGTGATAACTGGCGGGTGATCGATCCCAAAGGGGTTATTGGCGAACCGGCCTATGAAGTGGCCGCTTTTATCCGCAATCCAATCCCGGAATTACTGACTCACGCTGATGCGCCAAATATTATTCATAATCGCGTCACTCGGTTTGCTGAGCTCTTTGAATTACCATCGCAGCAAATTCTTGATTGGTGTTTCGTGCAAGCTGTGCTTAGCTGGGTATGGGCAATAGAGGATGATTGCGATACGGGCTATTTTGAGCAACTAACAAAGGTTTTTGATGTCATGACATTCAATGATTGAGGGACAAGGTTGTCCCCCAACTCTCACCACTTTAAGCCCTACTTAAGAAGCACCCAAATTTCGGTTAAAGATTCCGTTTCAGCTACTTCGTAATCAAAATTGTAATAACAAAATATACAAGGCAAATCCCCCAGTTCTTCACCAGACTGCGGTAACCAATCACGATAAATGCTGTAAATCGTGTCACCGATATTATCGCGCGAGCCTTTATGCATGGTGACAGCATACCTTCCAGCAGGTAGAGTGCGCTCTGTCACCTGATCATTCAATTTAAAATCTTGCGGAACGCTAAGGGCTAAATCAAAGCGAAACTCTTCTGGCTTCACTTCTCTTGGATCATGATAGCCAGAACCAAAGGCTTCTCCTGCTTTAGGTTTTAGATTAATGGGCCCGGCCTTTGCCCAAGTAATGAGCTTATCCAGCGTGTCTGACAATCGCAGTGGACATGCGTACCTTCGCCACGAGTGTTCGCATGTATCGGAGAAGGAGAGGGTAAAAACGGAGATTTTGGGGGTAAAATGGCAAAATCAGAGAAAGTGAGGTACGGGTCTAAAGCTAAACCAAAACGCTGGAAGGCTCAGAAATACTGGGATTCTTGGATTGCTTCGCTATGCTCGCAATGACGGTGAGAAAAGTTCTCTTTACAAAAGCTGGAGGAAGGTGTGGGATTCGAACCCACGCTAGCCTACAAGACTAGGGATGCTTTCGAGACACCTGTATTCAACCGCTCTACCAACCTTCCTTTTAAATCTAGTCTATCATTTTTACATCATATAGACAATAACACAAAATGATGCTAAAAAATTTTTATATTGAGGTGATTTTTTAAGATGGCGGCATGATATGCATGCCTGATACATACAAAACTCTTGATGAATAAAAACAATACAATATTAACAATTAAGATTTGCATCACGAAAAGAAGAGACGTTCAGCCTCTGTATCTTTAAAAAAGATTACGAAGGCGTTTTTTAAACAGATAAGTCACCGTACAATTTGCAGCCGCAGGTTTAAAAAGTTTTTGATTTTTCATGCATTTGATTTCATTTTTTTCACAAAACTCCATGATGCAAAGTAAGCACAGAGTCTCTCAAAATGCTCTGCAATAAAAAACGCGCATATAAATCAAATAGACTCGAGATTTTAAAAGTGACTTTCTAGAAGTGATTTTTTAAAATTTATGCTTTTCAACTGTGTGAGCATAAGAAGAGTCTTTTCATAAAAAATGCAATTTTTTTTAATATGATCCTATATGGTTTTAAGTTGTTTATTGAATAAATGGGAAGAGTGTGGATACTCGAACAGAACACGATCAAAAAAAAGAGAGTTCGCAGCTGGCAAAAGAAGGATTGAGTGATAATTTGTTTTCCGCGGTAGTCTTTCTTGTCACATCTTTTTTTGCATTGCTATTTAGCAAGCTTTTGGCGACACCTTTAATGATCGCTGGGTTTTATAGAGGGGCAGAGGCTCTTTCACAGATGCATCGGTTTGCAGAGAAGGCAGATTTGAATCCAAATCATCAAATCGAAAAAAATCAGATTTTTTCCCAAGATGGATTGCCTGCCTCTTCTGAAAATATGAAACATTCTGTGGATTTGGATTCAAATGCTGCAAAAGAACACAGATTGTCTTTGCAGAGAAAAAAATAATTCCGCAACAGAAGGAGTAGATCTCATCTCATAATTAACCTGTGTGGATGCTCGTTTTTGCCGTTTCATTTTAAAAACGATGTGTAATTTGAAATCCACCAGGATATAATTGTGTATGAGAAGACTCTAAAAATGCTTGTAGATTGTTGTTCAAAAAAACTTTTTCCACAGACCAATCAGAGAAAATGGCCAAAGCCGCTCCAGCAATAACATCACGAGCGTGATGATATCGTCCTTCAATTCTGCTGTATGCTGTGAATCCTGCTAAACAATAAGCGCCTGCACCATAACTCCATCCGAAGTTCTTATGGATGATTCTGGCGCCAATAAACGCCATTGAAGAATGCTTAGATGGAAACGAAGAATGATAACCATTCGGTCTTAGACCCAATTTAGTGTCTTTGAAGACTTTTTTTAAGCGACTGGTTTGAAAAGAGGTGAGACCTATTTTTAAGCAATCTAAATGTGCTTGCCACATGTCTTGAGAGTGTAAATGATAAGAACCGATTGCACTCGCTGCGGGGAGCAGAAAAGACAATAAATCTCCGGATAAAGTAATATTGGAGTAATGATCGTTAGGCATTTGGAATAATTCTGGTCTTTCTAGACTAGAAACGATACACGGAGAAAGACAAAGTGCGATCCAGCTTATAACTCGCGCATAGGATATTGTAGGCCATGATAGCTCTAACAAACAAAAAAACCGCATAATTCTAAAATCAAAATAAACCATGATAAGCCGACTGCTTTATTTTAAAAACATAAATATATCATATACATCTAGAAAGCTGTATAAAAAAATCACAAAAACGAATAGATATTTATCGTTCGAAAAAATAGTAAATACAGTATCTGAGCTTTTTTTGATTGATAATCTGTTTTTTATGGATTATCTTTGCTGTCTATGTATAAAGGTTTTAATAAATAAAAATGATGCAGCATAGTTCCTCTACGCTACAGAAATCGCCATCTGTGTTTAAAAAAAAGGCCTATATTTTAGAGCGGTTACAAGCCATTATTCGTATTAAAAAAGACGATGGTTATTTGCAAGATCCGCTCTCTATAGTGCAACTGGAAAAACAGCGCAAGCAAATAATACAAGAGATTCAGAAAGATCATTGGAGCATTAATGATTTTCTATATGATTCTGAAAGCCCATTTATGCCAATATGGCATAGTTTTTATTGCGCAAACGAATTCGAGCTATTATCAGCCCTATTGTCAAGATTCCAGGATTATCATTGGCCAGAGGCCCTAACAAATGAATATGTAGAATCCCATCAGTGTCGATTTATTGATATTGTTATCTTGGATATGAATTTGGAAGTTTTGACTATATTAGCGCGCTTCAATTTAAAAATTACTCATTCGCACCTAGTCCTTTTCGCTAATGCGTTTTATGAGCAAAAAAAAATCTATGACGCCAATATCTCTGCATTTGCCAAAAATCTTTTTGAATTCGCTCGTGCACAATCGGTAGATTTGAACACATGTTATATGATAAAAGTGCCTAATACACCCCGTATACAGAGGCGCGCAACCTTGCTCTGGCAAGCAATTGTATACGATAGTGAGGATTTAGTCAGATTATTGTTGGAACAGGGGAGTCAATCGTGGGGCAGCCTAGATCCAGCCCGACCCAGTGATCTGGTTTCTTATTTCTGCGTGCGAATTTTACAAATTCAACAGATGGTTTTAAATAACAAATTGAGTGATGCTAGTATAAATGTCCTGCAGATGTTAATTGAACATGATTTTAAAATTTTAGATTCTCATCATGAATCTAAACAAAATCCAATTTTTTATCCAGAGAAACAATCTCCTATTTTGGATGCGCTTTTCATTCCAAGCTCAGACAATTTTTTATATACGAAGATCATTGAGGCAATGAAAAAATATCCGCGAGCTATTAATATCAATGCTGAACTCGCAAATAAAAAAATTATTTTTCACTCCATATTCACTCACTTAAATTTCTATAGAATACTGTTTTCAGATGAAGCCAAAGACGCTCTGCAGACTATTTTTGATTTTAAACCAAATATTTTTTTAAAAGATTCTTTGAATAATACAATTTTTGATTATTTATATGCTTCTGCTTTGTGTGCAGGACAAAAAGAATACAAGAAATTCAATTTGGAATTATTTAAAAACTTGTTGGATTATGCAAAAAAAGAAAATCCTAATAATTTTCTTACACACTTAGAGGAACCATCTCAATCTAAAGATCCAAAAATGCGTGCCCATGTAAATAAAAATCTCTTGATGCTCGCTCTGTATTATGGTGTGGATTTTCATATTCCTTTGTATTATGAATACCATCCACAGATGTTTGTGAATCAAAAAGAGGATTTATTAAAGGTGACGCTGTTTTCAGCCTATGCTCCATTAGCTAAACAGAATACAGTGCTCACACTGATGAAGAATGTGCCAAATTTTTTAGAGAATCAGCATATTTCAGGTGATTGTTCTTCTGAACTTGTGCAGCAATTATGCCAAGAGAAAAATTTTAGCCTGATTAGATTGTTAATTCAAAATGGTGTGTTAAATGTCTCGAATATTTCTGAATCTATTCCTGAGATGAATGTTTTAGGCACTTTACAAAGCAACTTATCCCCACAAGAAGAGATAGATTTTTGGAATATGTTTCAAGCGGTCTGTGAAATGCGCCGAGCGCAAGAGAAGATGAATTTCAAGCTGTTTTTAGAGCATTATGAAAACGCCTCTCATTTTAAGAGTGGGGCGTATTTGCTGAACCATACGAATATGTTGAAAGTTTTTTCTATTATATTCAATGTTTTTCCACTGCAAAAAAATACTCTTAATCTGAGTGAAGGATTATTTCTTGTTGAGAATGTGCTTCATCTAAAAGAGAAATTGAGTTCTGATATTTTATCAAAAATGCATGAAAAAATTATGGATACTTTCTATAAAAATCTCTCTTTTGAATCTTTTTTAGGTATCCTGTGTGAATTAAAACTCACTGTACAAGAGAAAGTAGGTCTTATTAAGCAGTATAATCGATTCTACGATCCAGAAAAACCGCAAGATTTTAACAGCCCACAAGAGCGAGCATGTATTTTGCGATTGATAGAGTGCAAAGAACTGAGATCTCATATCATGCAATCACCTTATCTGACCCCTGTCATTTATAATGAATTGCACATTGATAATGTGCCAGCATGGATATGGGTTTCCAAGAATTTGAGTGATAGTGTTTTATTGAAAGCGCTGGGGGCTATTTCAGCAGAAAAAATGCTTGAAGGCTCTATCGTACATCAGAAAAAGACAATCAATTTATTGTCTTATTTATCTTGTGTGGCAAAAGAAAAACCGAAATCTTTAAAGCATGTTCAAGAAAAGGTTATCCAAGAGTTTTTCACTGTGTTTGCAAAGTTTTTGCAGGCAGATCCAAAATCACAGCCAGAACAGATATATGCATTATTGGGTTTGAATGCTTGTTTTGAGCCATTAGGTTTAAGATCAGTAGATATGATGATTGCTTTTTCTCTTGTACATAAAAGCGATATTGTGCGTGATGCAGTAGATGATTTGAAATGGAGTCAGGCTATTATAAATCGGATTAAAGCCCTGGTGGTCTTGAGGACTGTGTATCCACAGTACGATGCTCTTTTTGCAAAAGAAATCGAATTGTCTAATGAAGATTATGATTATAAGCTTTATCATGATTATGACAATGTGATGGGCCATGTGCCTGAGCATCATCATAAGAAACTTTTATTATTTCGCGGCATGTCTTGCGAAAGGCAGTTAGAAAGTATTATAGGCCCTACAAGCTCAGCGCAGAGGCTATGTAAATAAAAAATTGAAACCTGCAGTTCTAAGAAAAATTTAAGAAGCAAAAGCTGAATTTGTTTAACAGATCTTTTATTATATATGCATACGATGGCATATGTTATTTTTATGATTATTACAATTGATGGACCATGTGCCTCTGGCAAGGGCACAGTGGCCTATTTACTCGCGCAGGCTTTAGGTGGAGCGCATTTGGATTCGGGTCTTTTTTATCGTACGATAGGCTGGGTCTATCAGCAGCAATTCGCAAACATGCAAGATACTCTCATTGAAGATTGGAGTATATCTACATTTCCAGCTGTGTCAGAGATCACTTGGCGATGGAAAGACGATCTGTCTGTACAACCTTTCTTTTTAGGTCGCTCTATTGATATTCAGAGTCTGAGAGATGAAAAAATCGGTGTTTTAGCATCAAAGCTTGCTCAAAAAGCGGAATTGCGATTTTTTGTCAATCAAAATATACATCACTTAGCAATGCAAAAAAAAATCATTGTTGCAGATGGGCGTGATATGGCGACTGTGGTTTTTCCAGATGCAGATATTAAATTTTTTCTTGATGCACCTGCAGAGATTCGAGCAAAAAGACGTTTTTTAGAATTACAAGCTTGCAAGCAAGACTGTACCTATCTTGAAGTGTATGAAAAAATCTTAGTGAGAGATGCGCAAGATACGACACGGGCAATTGCGCCTCTAGCTCCTGCAAAAGGTGCATTTATTGTGCAAAATACAAATAAAACAATAGATCACCTTGTGCGGGAGCTAAAGGATCTTGTTTGCAAGACTCATCTGACATGATGGAGCAAGCAGTCTTACTTATTCAGATTCAGTAGATAAATGACTCAGTGTTCCTCAAGCTTGTGATTGAGAGGAAAAATGAAAAATACAGAAAACAATCTAGAAAAAATGTGGAGTTTTCGGATGTCTTATGCGGATCTTGTATACGTCTTGAGGCAACATGAAGAGCAAAAAATCCCTTTTTCTCTTTATCATGTCAATTGTTTAGAACACTCTTTAAAAAATGATATGCTCACCAAGGCTGTGTATAAACGTTATTCGCCAGCTTCTTCTAAACAGAAGAAAGAATTGAACGCTTTACTCGCATCAGAGATTTTAGATGAGAATGATGTTCGATTTCGAAAAAATCTTTCGTTTGGAGCAAGATAGAAAAAAACAAAAGCTACAATTCTGAAAAATCCATTTTCTTGCTGCAGTGCATGAGAGAATTATTTTATATGTTTTCTCATCTATACTTCAAAAAAAATATTTGTATGCCTTTGAAAATATTGCGTCATGTCTTTTCATTTGTGATATGTGTATCAGTGGTTTGTGTATTGTATTTATTCTATCCAATCTATTGGTTTAAAACTTTTTTTGATGAAATGTCACATACTCTCAATGAAAATGAGAAAGCCATTTTTTTTCAAATTTGGGTGAGTCCCGAGAATACAAAAATGTCTAAAGCATGTTGGATCGGAGGGAGTGAGCACAGAGAGAAAGAGTGGGTTAATTCTTTGAAGACTTTGCTGCATTCTGCAAAAATTTATAAAAAATTTTCTCGAAATATCGCATTTGAGTATCATCTTTTGGTAGATCAGAGGACTTATGATCATAAACGTTCGGTTTTTTTATATTTGGAAAATGCCTATCCTAATCTTTTTTTTGTGGATTTGAACTATGAACTGTATTCGCAAATAGATCAGAAAAATGTGGCAGCGCTCGCCGATCATTGTTCTCAAGGTTGCGGGGCATTGTGCAGTGATTGGTTGCGTTTAGAATATATTTTATCGAATCCAGCACATGTTCTTATTTATATGGATATTGATACTTTTTCGCAGGCAGCCAGAGATTGGTCTTCTTCCAGTGCAGATCTGTTCGGGATGCATAAAAAGTTAGATGGATTTTACCATACATTCAGATGGAATAAGGGCATGATGTCATTCAATTCGGATTTGTTAATTTCACAAAAAACAGAGCCTCAATTAAAAGAATATTTGCGAACGCAAATGAATAAAAAAATATTTCAAAGTTCTTCGATATATCATACCATGCTCCCAGATCAAACTATTCTTTCAATCAAAAGTAAAGACAGCTATCGTTTGTATCTTTCTACTCGTCAAAAAAATGCATTAAGAGATTCTAAAGAGAATTTTAATCCTTTGGGAGAAATTATTTTTGGAGTGGGGCCTTCCTTTTATCTTTATCATTCGTATTGGGGTTTGATGCGCCCTTATCGATATGGTTTTGTAGAGAATTTGAAAAATTATATGAGTTGGTCTTTAGACAATATGTATCCATGCTTACCCATTTGTGCAGAGAGATTAATATCATTTTATGATTACAATCTAGCATGTGTCTGGATAGATTTATATTTAGCAGTTTATGACTATATTCTTTTAGAAAAATATGGGCTATCTGGTTTAGATTTGAAAGTGATTGCAGATCTCATTTATGAAAAAAAACAACACCTCGCTATGATACCTCAGACCGATATTCATAGAATAGAAAAAAATCTTTTATTCTGTGTCAATCGGATTCTGAGTGATCAGTAAAACATTTAATAATGCTTTTTATTCGAAGTGAGTACACTGATGAATAATATTTTTTTGCTCGATCTCGTGTCTTTCCATATAACCGGTTGCAGTTGAAGAGCTTTCTTTTCGTCCAATATATCTTATTTTTTCAAGGTAGGGCGAAGAAAATAATTGTCTGATTAAAAAAGACCACACACCTTGATTTTCAGGTTCCTCTTGGCTCCAAATAAGCTCTTCATATATGAGCGCGTTTAATTGAGACTCTAGGTTTTTTAAAGGGAAAGGATAGAGTTTTTCTATACAAAAAATCATGATGGATTCGTTTTTTTCCTCTTCTATTTTTGTTTTGATCTCGTAAAAAATTTTTCCCGTGCACAAAATAATTCTTTTAAAAGATTTTTGTCCTTCTATGAGGCTGTATTTCAAAATATCTTCAAAGATTGGGTTCGTTAGGATTGTATTGAAATGAACGCATGCGTCTTTCAGTCTGAGTAAACTTTTAGGTGTGAATATAATAAGCGGTTTTTTGATTTTATCTTTTGCATGATTTGTCAAAAGTTTGAAGTATTGTCCTGCATTTGAAGGATAGGTGACTGACCAATTTTGATCTGCGCAAAGTTGTAAAAAACGCTCTATGCGAGCAGATGAATGCTCTGGTCCTTGTCCTTCAAAACCGTGCGGAAGGAGCAGCACCAGAGAACAGGGCTGTCTCCATTTTGCTTCACCTGAGGCAAGAAATTGATCAATGACCACTTGTGCTCCATTAGCAAAGTCACCAAATTGAGCTTCCCATAAAACCAAATGATTCGGGTTTTGACAGCTGTAACCGTATTCAAATCCAACTACACTTTGCTCAGATAGTACAGAGTCATAGGCTTCAAAATTTCCTAAAAAACTGAGTGTATTAATAGCTCTTCCATCTGTTTGTTCCACTGCATAACAGTGTCTGTGAAAAAATGTCCCTCTACGTGAATCTTGCCCTGACAGCCTAATTGAGATGCCAGATTGAAGCAAAGAGCCAAAAGCAAGAGCTTCAGCGCAGCCCCAATCTAAAGATCTTTTCTCTTCGAGCATGTCTATGCGATCACTGTAAATTTTACTCACTCGTAGATGGAGATTGTGCTTTTGTATAATATATAAATAATGTTCTTTTAAAAGATTTGCACTCTGTTGCAGATTGATTCTGATATCGTTTGCGTCTGTAAGAAAGTTTTCTGAAACTGCGACTTCTTTGCTATGCGCCCATAATAAAAAGGGCTCATGAGCTTCTCGAATTTTTTGTTTTCGCGTCTGTTCTATTTGATTAAAATCGATCTCTGTTGACCATGAATAAAGTGACATTTGTTCTTTAAAAAGAGCTGAATGGCTTTTTTTTGTAGCAATGCTTTTATACATAAGAGGCTGAGTCGCTGTCGGATCGTCAGCTTCATTGTGGCCATGTTTTCTATATCCAATTAAACGTATCATGATGTCCGCTCTGTGTGTTCTGCTCCATCTGCTTGCAAATTGAGCAGCAATTAATACTGCTTGAAGATTTTCAGCATTCACATGAACAACAGGAATATTGAACATTTTTGCAATATCAGAGCAATAAGAAGTGGATCGAAGGTCTGTATCATCATCGGTTGTAAATCCAATTTGATTATCCATAATAATATGAATCGATCCTCCATGACCGTATCCTTTTGTCAGTGCTAAATTCATCGTCTCCATCACTATGCCTTGCCCACTGATGGCGCTATCTCCATGGACAATGAGACTTAATGTGGATTCACGGGATTTTTTCTCGCTTAAAGCACGAATACGACCACATAAAACTGGACTAATAAACTCTAAGTGGGATGGGTTATGTGGTATGAAAAACACAACCTCTCTTTGATTAATGAGAAACTGAGATTGATAACCTTGATGGTATTTTACATCGCCAGATAAGTCTACTGGACTTTCTTTTGTATGCTCAAAAAGTGATACAATCTCACTCATGGGCTTTCCGGCTAAATGAACAAGAGCATTTAATCGACCTCTGTGTGCCATAGCCATGCCTACAAAATGTAAAGGATCGATTTGAGCAACGTGATTTACAATGCTTTGCACAAGAAAAGAAAAGGATTCCAATCCTTCTATAGAAAATCGTTTTGCACCTGCGAATTTATTTTGTAAAAATTGCTCAAAATATTCACAAGAAACAAGAAGCTCAAAACATTCTTGGGCATTTTTGCAATTAAAACTCACAGATTTGCTGATTTCTTCATAAAGAGTACAGGCGTCTTTTGATTTTTCTAAACCCATATGCCTAGATTCAAGAGAAATATATTCGCAATAAAGAGGAAAAATCTCATGCTGAGTCAAAGATTCAGGTGGCTGCATGTTTTTTTTGAGTGGGTTTATTCGGCTATAAAGATGGCCATATTCTCTGATTGCGTCTTGTGCTGAGCATGTTTCTGCAGAACTGATTGTTTGGGAGTTTGTGGCATTTTTTTTCAATAGCTTTTGTAAATTTTTGTATTCTTCGGAGTATGATGGAGTTTCATAATTTTTTTGTTCATGCAGAAAATCTGGGTTTGAGATAAGGTATGAGCTGTCACAGCTCATCATCCATTCAGAGTCGTAAAGTTCTTTTAAATTCCAAGATTGTGACATAAAGTCTCACCGCTAAGACCGAGATAATATCTAAGCTTAAAGATAGGTATTGATCTCATCATCCGTCAAACAATCGTCATAGTATGAATCGATAGTCGTTTTGCAAAAATACCCATTTATTGGGTATGTGCCATTTTTTTCCTTATCATTTTAGAAAGCGAGAATCAAACCAGTATATAGAGTTGTAAATTTATCTAAAAATAGGTGTTTATAATGAGTATTAGGGTATATTATCGTATAAAAACAGAACTATACTGTAAACTTATGAAAAAAAATCTTAGTTTTTTGATATATAATTCAGATAATGATCTGAATCTTGGCACAGATACGAGTATTGAGCTGCTAAGAAGGGGTAACTGAATATGAAAAATTGTGCAGAGACTGAGAGATTATTTTCAGCTATCAAAAACGGAGAAGTTGAACTGACTGCCTCTTTATTAAACAAGAGTCCCCAATTGCTACGTAGCATCAATCAAAAAAAACAATCTCCTTTGCTTTTCGCTGTTATGTGCGACAACATCAATATTGTACAGGTGATTTTAGAGAAAGGTGGCTTAATTCGAACTGCAAGAGGTGATGCATCTATCCATCTTGGCAGTTATCATTTCCACAATCCGTTTTCTGGGATTTCTCAAGCTCAAATGACTTGCTATGCAGGTGCATTTAAGTATGCCGTGATGAAAAACAAACATGCGAGCATTAATTTTTTATTCAATAATTTTTCTGCAATCAATAATAAATTATATCTTTTATGGACTGAAAATTTTACTGCACTATTCTGGGCTGTACGTCAAGGTAATCAAACTCTTGTGAATTTCTTTCTAGAAAATGCTGACGACACTCTGAAACAAGAAGCGTTTTTGTTTGATAGCGCCATTCTTTTGAGGAGATATGTCGTGTGTTCTCATCATGAAATTATGAGGATGATTTACGCACATGCTGCAAGATTGTTTGGTTTTTCAGAGATTTTAGAGATGAGAAGTTATGAATTGATGACTCTTCTTATCACGCATAATGATTCATATGCTTTGAGAATTTTTATGAGTTATGCACAAGACTTCACAAATGAGCAGAACGAGAGCAATCTCAAAATATCGTGTACCAAGATGTTGCAATATCAAGATTTTAGTGCATTTCATAATGCGATTGAAAGAGCGATTAATAGCCAATCAGCTGACAATCCGATGGGAAAAAAACATGCAGAACAGATAGTTGCGATACTGTTGGATAGCGCGGTCATTTGTGGGATTGCCGAGGATATGCTGAGTTCGAGAGATTTTTATGGATGGAGGTCCGCAATCGCTTCAAATCAGTTAGAAATTTTAAAGATACTTATGCTCTGTGCATATAATTTTGATTTCATATATTGGCAGATGTGTTTGTCCATAGATAGAAAGTGTTTTATTCGCTTGCTTTCAGAAAAAGATTCAAATATCAACAAAATGTATCTGTCGCAAATGGAGCGCCTTTTAACGATCGTTGAAAAAAAACTAAAAATAAAAACCGTACACAATGCAGTTCAGCTTGGTGATCATCCAGAATCAGATATGGTACATTTTGGGACAGAGATGTTAAAAGCACAATGGGCAGATCTCAAAAAATTATATGCAGATCAGATTGATACACCAGAAAAACAAGAGGGGATTTTGAATCATTTGCGTATCAAGCTTAGATATGCATATCAGGCAGCGCCTGCACAAGTTGTGACTTCTAATAATGTGAAAGTGACTATACCATTTGACTGGGATTGTTTGAGGAGGTGTATAACACATCTATCCGATCTGACAAGGCATGATTTCCATCAGATCCGTCAGGCCTATCTGAAACATCCTGTTCTGACTGTCCATCGTTATTTACTGCCAGAGAATCATGGTTCGGTGAGTGAATCCATTTCAAGAGAAATGATTTGTTGTTTTAAAAATACACTGTGTCTTGCCTGGTTAGTTTTGAGTGATCCCAATATGCTGGAACTCAAAGATAGCTCAGTAGAAGATCTTTGTGAGCAATTTATGAGGCAACTAACGGATATCTCTTCTTTCGGGGCAGATTCTCACAATTCAAAAGAAATAATAGGTTTTACAGCTATGCCATTTTGTCTTAGCGCATCTCTTTTTAGACATCCTATTTTTTTTGCAATTGAACAATGCATATCTAATCGATTAATCAGCTATTTCAAACAAAAATCACAATCTACGAATCGAGACGAGTTGTTGCAAGCGCTTATAAGATATAACCAATCTCACTGTGTAGATGCATTGAAAACATTACAAGTTCTCGATCCTACAGAGAATGAGCTGTATCAGATGACAAAGGAGATTATTGAACAACTTTACATAGATATTGAAAAATATTCAAATTTTTTGAATTATATGAAAACAATATATTTAGAAGCAGATGTTTTCAAAAAAATCTCCTATAGTCATATTATTGGCTCATATGTTATCCAATTTCAGAAAATGATAGATTTTACTCAGATTTTAAAAAATCCACCTGAGATTTTACAAAGTCAAAACGATGCACTTTTGTTTTCCAATCATGCGCCTGAAAAGCATGCTGTCAGATCTTTGTTTTTTGTAAATCCTGATGCATGCGAACTTGTATCTATAGAAAACAATTCGCATAAAAGTGCTATGGAGATATAGAGAGATTTTATAAAACATGCATCAAATGCACACGAAGTCAGAGCAATATGCGAGCAGTTTCATTTGTTTGATGATAGCCAAACAAGATGAATCACTATCATAGCGATCATTGATTGCAGCAGAATTTTGGACAAAATCACTTATTTCATTATTCTTAAAAATAAGATTTTCTTGAGATAAGTATTTTTTATGAAACATTCCCTCCGTGTTCCGATATTGCCTGAGTCTGTTTCGCAGGCAATCGTCGCTAAGTGGCATGCATCTGTTGGTGATTATGTGAAGCAAGATCAAACTCTCATTGATATCGAAACAGATAAGGTTGTTTTAGAAGTTGTTTCTCCAGTGGATGGGGTCCTTTTTGAAATCACTTGTCCTGCTCAAACAGCAGTGACCAAAGAGAGTGTTCTCGGTTTAATTGAGGAGAAGAGTCATTCCAGTGCTGATTCTAGTTCTGACAGTTCTAAAAATTTTGAGGATTCTTCTTCAGATTCACAGTTTTTTACACCGAGTGCGCGTGCTTTAATTTTAGAGAACGATCTGAATAAAGAAAATATTCCAAAATCTTCCTTGCGAATTACAAAAGATATTGTTTTAGATGCATTAAATCATGATGAATCAAAAAACATTACACATCCATCTTCTCGCACTCCTATTTCACATCAGGTTGATAGTGATCAAAGAAGGGAAAAAATGTCGCCTTTAAGACTAAAAATCGCAGATCGACTGAAATTCGCTCAAAATGAAGGAGCATTGCTTACAACGTTTAATGAGATTGATATGAGCGCCGTGATGGGGCTGAGAGAGGAGTACAAAGATCTTTTCGAAAAAAAGAAAGGCGTAAAATTAGGTTTTATGTCATTTTTTATGAAAGCTGTTGCACAGGCACTAGAGGTGTATCCTGTTTTGAATGCTTATATTGATGGCGAAGATATTGTCTATAATGCGCATACACATATTGCTGTTGCAGTGGCATCTGAAAGAGGGCTCGTTGTGCCAGTGATTAGGGGAGTAGATCAGCTTTCTTTCGATGAATGCGAAAAAGAATTGGCTATATTGGCAGACAAGGCTCGTAACGGAAAGATCTCTCTTGCAGATCTTTCCGGAGGGACATTTACAATCACTAATGGAGGTGTGTTTGGGTCACTTTTGTCTACGCCGTTAATTAATCCTCCTCAGTCAGGCATTTTGGGAATGCATAAAATTGAAAAAAGACCTGTAGTTATCGATGATCAAATTGTGATTCGACCTATGATGTATGTAGCGCTTACTTACGATCATCGTCTTATCGACGGAGCACAAGCTGTAGGATTTTTGGTCTCTGTGAAAAAATGTTTGGAAAATCCAGAGCAATTTTTTCTCAATCTTTTATAAGGAAATATCAGAATGAATTTACATGAATATCAAAGTAAACAATTGCTCTCATCTCACGATCTGCCTATACAGAAAAGCTATTTGCTACAAACTCCATCACAGATTTCAGAAGTTTTAGAATTTTTCTCAGAGCACTCGAGAATTGTTGCGAAAATTCAAATTCATGCTGGGGGGCGAGGAAAGGTAGGCGGTGTGCAGATTTTAGATTGTAAACAAGAATCTTTAGATTTGTTTATTCAAAAATATTTACATCAATATGTGCACACTCATCAAACAACCCCTCAAGGACAATATGTTTCTGCAATTTTATTTGAAGCTCCTTCTGAGATTGAGAAAGAGTTTTATTTAGGAATGATTTTTGATCGTGAAAAAAAATGTATTTCTCTTTTGGCGTCATCTCAAGGTGGCGTAGATATTGAAAGCCATGGCCATGATCACATGCATAGTTTATCGATATTTTCAGCCTCCATTTTGCCTCATCATGCATGGAGCATTTTAAATATTTATAAATTAGACAAGAGCTTCTATCCAGATTTGTTCAAAATTCTTAACAGACTACATGATGCGTTTATAAAACATGATCTTTCTTTATTGGAAATCAATCCTTTTGTTCTAACAAAAGAGAATAAACTGCTCATTTTGGATGCAAAACTTTCTATTGATGATAATTCTGTCTATAGACAACTTACTCTCGCAAGCTCTTATGATGAGACTCAAGATGATCCAAAAGAGGTTGCAGCAAAGCAGTCAGATTTGAATTACATTGCTCTTGATGGAGAAATTGGATGTTTGGTGAACGGGGCCGGTTTAGCTATGGCCACTATGGATTTGATTCATTATGCTGGAGGAAAACCTGCAAATTTTCTAGACGTTGGCGGAACAGCAAATGAAGAAAGAGTCAAAAAAGCTGTAGAAATTATTTTACAAGATCCGAATGTAAAAGTCATTTTCATTAATATTTTTGGCGGTATTGTTCGTTGCGATATTATTGCCAATGGAATTTTAGGTGCCTTAAAAGATTTGCGTTCGCACTGTTCTTTTGTGGTGCGCTTACAGGGGAATCAGTCTGACCAGGCAAAAGATGTTCTCAGTAGTTCATCATTATCTATTGTAGTGGAACAAGATTTTCTTAAAGCCGCTCAACAAGCAGTTCGTTTATCTAAGGATATTATATGAGTATTTTAATTAATAGTGAAACACGTGTGATTTGCCAAGGACTCACCGGAAAACAAGGCTCCTATCATGCTCAGCATTGTATCGAGTATGGAACGAAATTTGTGGGAGGTGTCACTCCAGGAAAGGGCGGGACGACACATTTGAATCTTCCGATTTTTGATACTGTTTTTGAAGCAAAAAAATCGACGTCAGCCCAAGCTTCCGTGATTTATGTTCCAGCACCTTTTGCAAAACAAAGTATTATAGAGGCTATAGAAGCTGAGATAGAGCTGATTATTTGTATTACTGAAGGCATTCCGCTTTTAGATATGCTCGAAGTGAGCGCTATTTTGCGATCTCAAAAAATTTCAAGATTAATTGGCCCTAATTGCCCTGGAGTGATTAGCCCTGGTAAATCAAAAATCGGAATTATGCCGAGTTTTATTCATAAAGAAGGCAGAGTGGGGATTGTTTCACGCTCAGGAACTCTCACATATGAAGCTGTGCACCAAACAACTCAATTCGGATTAGGGCAAAGTAGTTGTATTGGTATTGGAGGTGATCCGATTGTTGGGACAAGTTTTATAGATATTTTAGCACTTTTTGAAAACGATCCTGAAACTCATGCGATCGTTATGATTGGGGAAATCGGTGGACAAGCAGAGGAACAAGCAGCTGATTTTATTGCTCATAATCTTTCAAAACCTGTTGTTTCCTATATTGCAGGCTCTACGGCTCCTAAAGGGCGACGCATGGGACATGCTGGAGCCATTGTGTCAGGTTCTAGCGGCAGTGCGGAGCAAAAATTTGCTTATATGCAATCTCGCGGTATTATTACAGTGCGAGATCCTTCTGCAATTGGTATAGCTGTTGCAGAGGTTTTAAATGCCTAGATCCATGACAAAGCAATAGAGTGAATTTTTGAAGGATAAAGCTCAGAGAGTGCAGCAAAGATCGCCATTTCGGCGACTTTGCGCTCCTTATAGGATGTCCACCCAGGATTCTTCAGTTGAATTTCAAAATGTGATTGGGCCCCAAAACCCTCATGGCCCTGATGCAAGAAGGAAACATTCTGAATGGATACAAGAATGTAAGGGGTATTTTTTATCATTTTTTCAAGGATCTCAATCATTATTTGAGGACACGCAATGAATTCGTTAATTTCTATTTTTATTATAATCTTGGTCTATAGTTTTTCCCATAATTTTATTTATGCCACATTAGGCTCTCTCATTTTTGAAACACTTTATTATCTTGCCAGCTCTAACAAAAAGAAAATAAAAAATCTCTTTTTTCTTTTTAGTTGGATCTTTGTAGGTTTAAGCCTGACTCTCAATCAGCCTCTTTTTATTCAGCTCAAACTCAGTATCATTTTGTTTTTTGCATCTATGATGCTTTTATTTAATTGGTTTTCATGCACAAGCACTGTAATGGAGGCTTTTTCGATATCTCAATTAGATCATCAAAATTATTGTCATTCTCGCAATTCATTAGTTTTCGTTTTTCTTATGGGAGCTATTGCAAATTTGATCGCGGTCTGCGCCTTGCCAATTTTATACTGGTATTATTTTAAAATTTTTCTCAGTTTTTGTGTATCATTGAGCGCTTATAAAATTTTATCTGCAGAAAAGGTTCACTATGTTGAGTAAAGGATCAGAAAACGGCAGATGTAAATAAAATCTCTTGTTCAGGCTCGATTATGAATTTTTTATTTGTGTTTTGATTTTCCTAGACTTTTTTTTAATAGATCATGATCACGCAATCAAGAAAGAAACTGTATTCAAAGAGTTAAGGCTCTTATTGCATATCGCTATTAAAAAATAGAAAGTGAAAATTATACTCATTGAAGTGAGTATTGTGTTGATCTCAATCCATTCTTAAAAGATCATTTGCGACAAATTCAATGATCATTTCTTGAAAGCTGTATAATGATGGAGAAATCGCGTGCACTTGCTCATTATCCATGCAATTGGGAGGTATTGCTTCTTTTGTTGCCGTATCTTTGTTAAATACGCACCTTTTCGCGGAGTATGCTCATCTGATTCAATTGAAAGAGGCGTGCATTCATATATCTTTTAAAAATCTCTCAATCGACTCGTTGAATCTTTGAATACAGATAAATATCAATAAACATTCCTATTGGGGAGAAAATTTTGTTAAAATAGTGAAAATCATTTTTTCATAATGGCATATTCTTAAAAAAGAACGTGTCTAATTAAAACATTACAAAATCAAGGCTTTATCTATCATGAGACTCTCCGATCGCGATCTAAAATCTGCCATAGCTGATGGTTCTATTAAAATGACTCCTCAGTTGGATGACAAAGATATTCATAGTGTCAGTTGTGATCTTTCTTTAGGTCATGAATTTCGTGTTTTTGCAGGACATCATGTCCAATGTATCGATTTAGGAGGTGATTCCGGGAGCCTCAAAGAAAGCTTAGATCGGCTCATGAGTGAGCCTATTTTTATCGCTCAAGGTGAGCGTATTATTATTCATCCCGGAGAACTGATACTGGGAGTCACTCATGAGCATATTCAAATTGATGCAGCGCATGTAGGATGGCTGGATGGGCGCTCATCTTTAGCTCGTTTGGGTTTGATGATCCATGTGACCTCGCATCGTATCGACCCTGGTTGGTCTGGTCAGGTCGTTTTAGAGTTTTATAACTCTGGCAAAATTCCTCTTGCTCTAGCTCCAGGGATGAAAATTTGCGCAATTAATTTCGAAAAACTTTCCTCTCCTGCAGAGCGTGCTTACACAGAGCGCTCGTGTTCAAAATATAAGCATCAAAAAGGAGCAGTCTGTAGTAAAATCAGTCAAGATTAATAAATAGATTGTCACAATATGATTTGGCTAATTCGTACTGTTTAGGGGACCAAAAAGCTAGAACTTCAAAAGTTATTTTTTTATCGCTGATTTCGCGAATTTGCAAATTTTCAACAGCTTTGTTTTTATGAATGAGAGTGGCAAATCTGAGTATATCAGCACGATTCATGTGAGTCGGAATCGACATTTCAAAAAAATAATTTTTTGGACTGTTGAGAGGAAGGTAGTTTTTTAGCAAAACGTATTCTAAAAAATGAGCATACGATTGCAAATTATCTTTTTCAATAAAAACGCGATATGGTTTTGTTGTGTGATCTAAAAATGCTTGAATCATCCAATTTTTATCCAGCGTTTGTGTCATAATTAAGAGAAATTCAGAGTGATATTTGTTTTGTAGAGAAAGCAGGGACATATCAGGCAAACCATAAAGAGCCGAGGGATTGAGCAACAATTTATCTTCAAGATCGAAAAGAGCAAAACGGCAATTGATTGGACCCTTATCACACAAAGCACTTTGAATTATCTGCAAATCTTCAGATTGCTCTATAGGCACTCCTGTATGATTTGTACATAAAATCGTTGCCGTGGGTTTCAGATTGTTCAGTCCAAAATGAGCATCAGAGAAAGAAATTTCCGTCGCACATAAAGCGCTTGATGCAAATATCCAAAAAGTGCAAAAATTCTTGATTTTTTTGAAAACAATATGCAAAAGAAGCATCCTTGAAAATAGGTCTAATCATATTCTAACAAAATCCACCTATACTCAAAACAGGATTTTATTAAAACATTTGTATGAAAGGTTTCTTTAGCAGTGTTATGCTATGGGTGTGCGCTACTTCTGTGTTTGGATCTGAAAAAACAGTCTTTTCTGTGATTTATGATGTCTATTGGAAAGGTTGGTGCTGCGGAAGCATGACATCGATTTTGACTCAAATGGATGATGGAAGATACCGTTACAAGCAAAGTCTGGAGTCATCTTTATGGATTTACAGCCTTTACCACCAAGAAGAAAGTGTTTTTTATAAGCAATCTGGCCTGGTACCTATATCTTATTCAAGTCACAAAACCGGCATGGAACAAGATACGTATACTATTCATTTTTTTAAAGATTATGCTGTGATTTCGCGCCCTTCTTCCCAAGATGAACGTATTGAATATGGTGTTGTCGCAGGCATTCATGATAAATTAACAAGCCAGCTTTCGATGATTTTGCACATGAATCAGTCACCTGTCGACGGTGAAAAGGAGTTGGATTTTGTGGATCACCGCGGTTGGCATAAAAAAACGTATAATTTCTATCAAGAAAATGATAAATGGTGTTTTTATAGCGATGATGGAAAGAAAAAGAATCTTTTTATTCTCGATCCAAATTTTAAATATTTGCCTGTTTTTTTTGAACAATATCGTAATAATAGTCTGTGTTTTAAGGGTGAAATGCGCAAATATCTGATAGGGGAAGCGTGGGATGATTTTATGGATAACAATCTTTTGAGTGATTGTGAAAGATAAACTAAAGAAAAATGTTTATTTTTCTTTTTAAATTCATTAATATCAAAAGTATTGAAAAAAATTTCGTATTAGCTATGTCATCTTTTCAGTTACATCTCTATCTTTTATCACAGTGCCTCCATATTTCTTCTGAATGTGAAAGAATGATGACTATCAAGAACTATCGTGTTTTTAAAGAATGGGCTTGTACACGCTGCCCAGCAGCTCAAGCAGATTTAAATTACGATTTATATAAAAAAGTTCGCGCGTTTCTTGAGAAAAAAGCACCACATCTGCGTCTTTATTCTAGTCAGCATTATGTTTAAAACATCTTTGTATTCACGAGCAGTGCAGCCTGGCCTGAGTCCTTATCCTGGAATTAAAAATGTGATCGCAGTCGGAGCTGGAAAAGGAGGTGTTGGGAAATCAACAATCTCTTATTTTTTAGCACAAACATTGGTTCATATGGGGCTGCAGGTTGGCCTTGTAGATGCAGATGTGTATGGCCCTTCTTTGGCTGTTTTAACTGGAATCCATGAACGTGCGATAGCGAACAGTGAAAAAAAGTTTTTGCCTCATTTTAAAGATGGGTTATATTGCCTTTCTATTGCACATTTAGTCGATCAGGGTGCCGGCCTTCTTTGGAGAGGCCCTATGGCAAGCGGTGCTGTTTTGCAGCTCATAGAACAAACTTCATGGCCAGTTCTGGATTTTCTGATTATTGATATGCCTCCAGGGACAGGAGATATTCTTCTGTCTCTGACACAAAAAATCCCTATTGCTGGTGCGGTCTTGATCAGCCAGCCACATCCTCTTTCGTACAGTGATTATCTTCGTGCGAAAAAGCTTTTTGAAAAAACACATGTGAACATTTTGGGGACGATTCTTAATCAAAAAAGAGAACAATCCTTTCATGCTGTTGAAGATCTGCAAGATTTACTCGGAATCATTGGTGATTCCGAGATCATTGCTCATCTTACCGCACAGTCTCAGCATCCCTTTTCACAAAATTTAGAACAGATTGCTGGGATTGGGGAGCTGCAGTTGTTATTTGAAGGGTTGGCAAAAAATCTGTTGCAATCTTTGGGAAAAAAATCTCTTTTCGCAAAAATTCCTATACAAATGAAATAGTCTACTCAAAATTCTAAAGATTTTGAGTAGACATAGACGTATTATGTGCTGAGTGAGGACTTGTAAAACCAGTTTTGTTTTTCTAGGGTTCTCAGGCCTTCAGTCAATAAATCGATTAAAGAAGGGCAAAGCGCACTTTGAAAGAGCGAGCGAATATGATTCTGAATCTCTTCGCTATGACGATAGAGATTTTCCATTTGTTTTAAACTGTCTTGATGATTGGTTTGTTTTAATTCACGGTGCTGTGTTTGAGAGCATAAATGTAGTGTTTTTCCATGATGGTGCATGAGCAGATGTTCCACAAAGTCATCAAGGAGATTGGTTAATTGCTCGTAATGTTGCCCATATAATTTATGCCAAGATTCGAAATAAGGACCACTGACTGTCCAATGTGCCCATTGTGTTTCTTCTTTTAGGGCATACAAACAGTTTAATATATGGCCCAGTGACGCAGTATGTTCACAAGATTTTTTATTTTTATCCGAAGCGTGATGGCAGCATTCATTATGTTCTAGAGGATTCATAGTCGTGTATCATAAATTTCTTTCTTAATTGAAGTATAGCCTTTCTTCAACCAGGTGGATGTGAGGTGACTTTTGCAGATATAATAAAAAGTAAGAACTCATTTTAATGATTGCGATATGTCTAATAGCGCTCTGATAGCTTTGTCATGGCAAAATCTCTATTTTCCCGATCAGGGGGAAAATTATATTGATGCAAAAAATGACCTAGAAGCAATCGCATCATGGTTAGAAGAGTTTAAGCACTCTCCACATACTTATAGGGCTTATGAAAAAGAGGGATTGCGTTTTTTTTATTGGCTGCATCACACGTACCAAATGACTCTTCGAGATGTCAGAAAAACACATATTCATGCTTATCGTGCTTTTTTAATCGACCCACAGCCTTATGAGAGGTGGTGTGCTCCTGCAAGTCAAAGAAAATCCGTTCGAACTCAGGAGCAGTGGAAGCCCTTCAGCGGGCCACTCGCTTTTCGATCGATTCAGGCTGCTTTGACGATTTTACAGGGTATGTTTGATTATCTGAAAAATGCTGCCTATGTTTCTATGAATCCTTTTGCATTGGTGAAGCAAAAAGTGAGCGATACTTTCGAGTTTTCTGAAAGAAAAATTCTTCTTTCAGAAAGACTTTTATCACTCGAAGATTTTATCGCACTGGGTGCTGGCTTGGATTCTCTCGATATTCAAGGACAAAAAAGCTTTTTATGGGTCCAGAGGGCTCGTTTTATTCTTTATTTTTTAGCGTATACCGGCTTACGCGTCAGCGAGTTTGTCTCTTTGCGATGGAATCATTTTGTTTTTGAAAAAAATTGGTGGATTGTTCTCAAAGGGAAGGGCGGAAAAATTGGAAAAGTTCCTATCAATAGTGCATGTTTGAAAATTATTAGCGCCTATAGAGCAGCGATAGGTCTCACAGCGTTATCTGCAGAGAGCCTTGAATCCTGTCATTTATGCACTTCTCTTTCAAAAAAAGGCGATCGAATTTTATTTGATTCTCCTTTGAGTGATCGATCTGTCCATGCAATTTGTAAAGAGATTGCACAAAGTACAATCTATTCGCATCCTCATTTGGAAAGACTCAAAGCATTTTCGCCTCATTGGTTAAGGCATTTTTCAGCAAGCATGCAAAGCGCCAGTAATATTTCTTTTGAGATGATTAAGGCTCACCATCGTCATTCCAAAGATGAGACGACAAGACTGTACATGCACCACGATGAATTGAAGAGACATCAAGAATCAGAAAAATTTGACTTGTCAGAAATGATATCAAAAAAAATAAAATAAATATTCTTTTGGAAACATATAATTGTGATAAGATATGCGGCATGTGTCAGTATTATATTTCCTCAATGACTCGAACAGAACCACTTGAAAAAATTATCACAATCCTTTTCAAAATTATGCATATGGATGCTAAAAAAGGCGCTAAAAGTATCCGAAAAGAATTAGCCAGTAAATTTAAAGACCTGAGTTTGTCTTTAGATTACTTTACAGCCGATGATGGGATTTTAGTTCTGCTTTTGCAATCTCGAGTGCATAAATATCGAGATGAAATTTTTTCTTTTTTTCTTCAAAAATATCCAAATATGAATCTGGCCCTTGCTCGGATGAGTGCATCATTAGAAGAGAAATGTTTTTTACAATTGATCGTTGAAAGTAACGATTTTTCGTTATGGGAGGTCATCAAGAAACAAAATTTAAAAATTCCATACCAGATTGTTATGAAGTGCATGGAATCGGTATTCAACGAGAACATGCATTATCAGATCTTGCAACACTTTGATTTGCAAAACCCCTCCTTTGATTATAATGAAACCGTTCAAAGCGACTCGATGGAAATCCCTTGCACGCTGATGTATCCAGCGGCGTTTTATGGATATAAACAAATTTTTGATTTTTTAGTTGAAAAGGGATGTTCTGTTTTTAGGTGCTGCAGCACAATATCTGATCAAAACCCAACTGTAGACAAATCGCCTTTTTCTCTTGCAATACAAAGAGCTCTATATCATGAATACAAAAATAGGAATCAATGTGGGCATGAAGAAAAGAATCATGATTATCTGTACATCATTGAAAAAATATTAGAACGGATTGTGCAAAGTGATCAGTGTGATGAGCTTAAAAAGGAGCACTTGTCTCTACAAATGCCTCTCATTTCTGTAATACAGCAATCTGATCTCCATTTCATCCAGAAAATGACAGAATTCATTAAAAAATACGATTCCATAGGAACGACAATTAATAGTTGTAATATTACAGGCAATAGTCCTTTGATGATGGCTGCTGAATTATATCGGGCCTATAAAGACCAAGCTTATTTGGATATCTTTCAATTTTTAATAGAAGAGGGCGCTGATCTCTATATATGTAATAATATGGGCTATTCAGTTTTTTTTATTTTGACGCAGGAATTTCCATCTGAATCTATCGATCTATTATTTGATAAGGCGCTGTCTTATCCTGATGCGAATAGATATTTTGCAGAGCCTCTATCAGTAGTCGTGACTGCTGAAGAAAAGAATTTGGAACTTGTTATGCTAAAGGGGCAAACAATCGCTCATCACGCCGCATATTTGGGGCATAAGCGAACTCTCCAAAAGCTTTTGTCTGATAACTTCAATTTTTGTATACATGATTGTTTAGGTCGCACACCGTTTTTTCTTTATTTGATGTACAATGGTGATCTGGATACAAATCTTATGAAGCAGATTGTAGATAGTATGCTTCAACAAGGACATAATATTTTTAGTGATATCAATTTAGTACCTATTGAGTCCGATCATTATGATGAGCTCAAGCTGTACTGGGGCGATCTGAATCAAATCAATATTTTTGAAATGGCAATCTTCGCTCAAGAAGCTGATTTTTCAATTTATTTGATAGAAAAGGGCGCTTTGAAAGCACAAAAAGATCTCTCTTGTTCTTTTTTTCAAATTATTGAAAAGAAATTCAAAAAAAATTTGGCAGAGTCTCATGAGGCTCAAAAGTCCTTTTTTGACGATCTGCTCCAGCCTTTATGGACTTATTTTGTAAACAACCCTCAATATCACGACGATCTCAAATCTTACGACGCTTGTGCTCTAAAAAATCTGATTATTCTTTACGGATTACACCTGTTTCCAAAAAATTTTATTCGTGCATTATATCCGGATTGGGCCGATCCGAGATCGCCTAATTCTATATACAGAGCCGTGCTAGACAATGCATTGAGAGAAAACAATCAGGTTAGCAATGACAATTTATTTTGTCCTGATTACTTTACATCCGATCAACTCTTTTGCTTATGGCAAGATCGTTCAGACCGTATTTTCTTAGAAAAGCTGATGCAGGAAATAAAAACGCAAATGCATACGCTGTCTGATGTGCAATCACGATCGCCAAAAGAAGCCGACTCTTCTTTGAAAAATTATGCTTTTATGGCGAATTTTATTGCATCTTGTTTCGTGCACATCGATAAAGAAAAGATAGAATTTTTACAATATATTCTGAATTCTGATATATGTGATAATTTTTTTCCACAGCCAAATGCCGTGCGCTTTGTATTGAATTGCATACAGGGAGTTTATCGCACATCTCCTATTGAAACTCAAAAGATCTTAATAAATGATTTGGATAATTTATATCTAGCTGTTTTTGTAAATGCTGTTAAGAAAAAAATTCCTTTTGATTTCTGTCTGGAAGATCTGAATTTAAATGCAAAGACCTGGATCGACAGATGTCTTGAACGCAAGACTTTAACTCTCAATCTGCTCGCTGCTTTTCTGGAAAACACAAGCAAAGTTCCCATCACTTTCTTGCCGACGGATTTTTTTAAAGATTTATATCAAAAACTCAATAGCTTTTTTTCCGGCAATACAGAATGTGAGAGAAAATTTCTCGCAGAATTGGAGCTTTTTTTGAAACGGATGGAACAACCTCTTAGTCAAGAAGAGGCAAATAGTATAATCACCGAGATTAGAAATGCTCAAGACCAGCTTATGATGTTCAAAAACTATCAAAGCCGGCTTATGTCTTATCAAAGCGATCTTATGGCGGAAGAAGCGCCTAAAAAGATTGCATTTCTGAATAATGCAATGAACACGATATTGGAAAAAATCCAGCATATTCTAGAAAGAGCAAGCGCAGAGCATCTAAAATATCATCCCAAATTACAATATTCACTTCTTGCTGATCTGATTTCAACAGATGGATTGGAAAAGAGTATAGAGTATCTTTTATCGCAAAAATCATACTTGGACATCACATCTATAGATGTTACAGATGTGCCGCATCTCAATGTGTTGCATTATCTTGTGCACAACCAGAGTTGTTTTACTCGTTTGTGGCCTATTTTTGAAAGGCATTGTTTTTTAATGACCAAGACGAAAATGTTATCAATTCTTAATGTGTATACATGTAATGAAGAGATGCCTTTAAAAATTTTTCAATATTTTATGAATCAGAATAAAAACGCCTCTTTTTCTGAAAAGATTTTCGATCCCCTCATGCAAGAAAGTTTTATGCCTGCATTTATTGCAGCGAAAAATGCGTATCCTAATATTTTGAAGATATTGCTAGAGACAGGATCATCGCTGATTGATGTTGATCATAAAAATACCACATCCAGTGTTTTCGATGAGATTTGCAGTATGGAAATATTTTTGAGAAACACAGTGGATATCAATACGCTTATTCCAGCATATCTACAGTCTATCGATGTTGTTTTTAATTATTTGAGAGATCTCAAACAAAAAAGCCAAACGTCTGAGCCTCTTGCTACAACTGTTTTTTATCGAGAAGGGTCAACTCCGCTTCATGCAGCTGCACGTCAAAAAGAATCAAAGATTTTTTTAAAAATGCTGGATGCGGTTGAGATGGCGTTTAAAGAAAAATTAATTGAATGCGATATCAATACGCCCAACACATACGGCCAGACGTCTTTGCATTTGGCTTTAGATGAAGGTTACGATAAAAGTGTGATTGAGATATTAATTTCACGTGGTGCATCGTTACATGCGCGTGATGTGCTGAATAGACATGCATTTTTCTATAGTACAGATGTAGAAATAGCAAAAATGATTTATGTGCAGGTAAAATCACAGCTCCAAACTGAAGAGTTTCAACAATGGATGAATATACCGCTTGCCTTACATCCTGTGGAGCAATTGTGCTCTTTTAAGTATTATCTGGAAGACTCTCAAAGTACTGTCTTGCACAAAGCAGTTCTTCTCGGTTCATATGAACTTGTTGAACAGTGTATTGATGATGGTGCTAATTTGGCTGCTATAAATGGTCAAGGTTGTACCCCCTTTGATCTGGCAATCATTACTCCGGGTTGTTCTATGGAGATGCAAAACCTTCTCTATACTCGTATGAGAAATGCAAAAATTGAGATTTATCATCATATTGAACAAACAGATGAAATTGTGCGTGTGATGCGGGATAAAAATGATGGGGCACTTTATAGTATTGAATATTTACATTTTAAAACTTTGCTTCAAATATGCTTAGAGCGGCAGATGGAAAAAGAGCTGAATTTTTTAGTTGACCACGGCGCGTTAGATAAAGAGATAGATGCGCATAATCCAACGTCTCCTTTTATCTATTTTTTAGAGTGTGCTGCAAGATATCAAGAGATAGATTATTCTGATTTTTACCCAAAAATTGCAACAGTCATTTGGAATTTACCTCGGTATACAGAGCTGCTTTTGGGTCTTTCATCTTTGCATGATACCGATAGTTTTGTTTATTGTGCGCTCGAGCAAGAAGAGTTTCTTCTTTTATATTACATTTTTGAAAACAAAGATCATCAAAAGATTTTTTTCGAAAGATCATCTTTTGAACTTATTGAAAAATACGCTTTTTCCGTGATGTCCGCAATCCATCGAACTGTCGGCTCAGAAGAATGCGATTACATTTTGCAAGCGCATTGTGAGATCTTTGCACGTCATTTAGAATTGATTTTTTCAAAACAAATAAATGACAAGACAGTAGTTCTATTATGCTGGATTGAAAAGATATTGAATTTACCTTGGGAATATCAAAGCACTATGTTGGAGGCTATTAAAACACTTTCTTTCATAGAGAGTATTGGTTCAGATATAGGGCATGGAATAAGATTTTTGAATATGATTGTGTCCAGAGCCAGTCAATCAGAAGAATCGCAAATAGCATGGTTCTCAGTATTACAGGAATCAATACCTCAACAACAGCAGATGCCGATGCTAGATAAATGGGATGCGCAAAAAGATTTTGCTCTCTTGTTTCAGGCTATTTCTCAGGAGCAAAAAGTAGGTCGTGGATCTGATGCAATTTTGAAACTTTATTGCGAGATTTTTATAAAACGCTTAGTGAGTATGATGCAGTCCGAACATAACACATCTAACTCAGAGCAAAAATTGCAATGGATTGAAAAAATATTCGAATTTCCATCAAAATATCAAAATGACATTACGCAGATTATTGAAAAATCGTGCTTTCTTGATAGTATTTCAGAAAATATAAAAGATAGCATAAATCTTTTGAGTATGATTGCTGAGTCCATGAAAGTGAAATCAGAAGAAGCACAAAAATCTTGGCTCTCTGCACTCCGTATATCACTGACGAAACAAAAAGATGCTCTTATAACAAATCAATTTGATTTGCAATCTGATTTTAATCTCTTGAGCGATACTATCTCAAAGCTGCAAGAGGCAGATCAGATATACGATCCTCTTGTGAAACTTCATTGCGAGATTTTTATAAAACGACTAGTCAGCACGATACAATCCGAAAATAGCATAGAGAATACAGAGCAAAAGATTGCGTGGATTCAAAATATACTCACATTTCCAAAGCGGTATCAACGCAGGCTTTCTGAGCTTGTTCACGAAAGTCGTTTTTTCGATAGTATATTCACAGATACGCAAGATAGCATACGTGTTTTGAATCTGATTGTTAGGCCCATAGAAGAAACATCACAAGTGCGGAAAAGATCGTGGTTACCTCTGTTTTTTAACGCAATCAAAAATCAGGTAGTCTCTGTCCCAAACAATTGGAACCCAGAAACCGATTTCGACATCTTGTGCAAGCTCATATCTACGCGGCAATCAGATGATAATTCGAAGACATATGAGTTAATATTACAGTGTTATTTTAATATTTTTACCAAGCGCCTAGAGGCATACAGTCGCAAAGATTCAACAGATGTACACTTCTTCTGGATAGAAAAGATATTAAGATTGCCATCGCAATATCAAAGCGATATTGCACATCGTCTCAATATTTCAGATTGTATGCAAAACTTTTCGTTTATTGATAGAATTTCAAAATATATGAATCATGGTATAGTTCTGTTGAATATGGTTGCAAAGTCCAGTGCAACTCAATCAGAAGAATCTCAAAAAGCTTGGCTTTCTGTGCTCCATGACTCACTGAAAAAACAAAAAGATGTGATTCTGACAGATCAATCTGATCTTCAAGCTGATTTTAATCTTTTGTGTGATACTATCTCAAAGCTGCAAGCAGCAGATCAGATATACGATTCTCTTTTGAAACTGTATTGCGAGATTTTTACAAAATGCTTAGTGAGAATGATACAGTTCGAAAATGACACCTCGCACTCAGCGCAAAAACTCGCGTGGATTGAAAAAATATTACAATTCCCATCAAAATATCAATATGATGTTGCCAAGGTTATTGAAAAATCGTGTTTTGCCGATAGTATTTTCGTAAATATAAAAGATGGCATAGAGCTGTTGAGTATGATTGTTGGGTCCATGGAAGTGAAATCAGAAGAATCTCAAAAAGCTTGGCTCTCTGTGCTTCATGACTCACTGAAGAAACAAAAAGATGTGATTCTGACAGATCAATCCGATCTTCAAGCTGATTTTAATCTTTTGTGTGATACTATCTCAAAGATGCAAGCAGCAGATCAGGTATACGATCCTATTTTGAAACTTCATTGTGAGATTTTTATACAACGCCTAGTGAGCACGATGCAGCCCGAAAGTAGCATAGACCATACAGAGCAAAAAATTGCTTGGATTAAAAATATACTTACATTCCCAGCGCAGTATCAAAGCGATATTGCCCAACTTGTTGCAACCTATTCTTTTCTCGATAGTATATCACTCAATATGAATGACACTATCAGGCTATTGATGATGATTATTACGACCTTAGAAGACGATCCAGAAGAATATGCAAAAGCATGGATATCTATTGTTTGCGTATCAATGAAAAAACACACTGAGAGCGCATTATATACAAGGAATGAAAAGCTTGATGATTTTGATAGCTGGATTCGTATTATCAAAAAATTGATATCTTTGAAATTCAGTCATGGAGATATCAGTCTTTTTACCATTCAGCCTGAGGCATCATTCACCGATCAGCAGATTGCAGATATGAGTTTTTTATCTGAATATGCTAAAGAATACCCCTCTTTAATGAAAGTATGGTCTTCACAACTTTTGCAAAAAGCAGCTCAATCTTTGCCACATCATCTTGCAGATCTATTCAATCCAGAAGAAAATTTTCTCACAAGTTTTAAACAAAAATTTAATTTGAATTTTAGTGATGATGAGATATTAATGATTTTTCTGAGCCAGATTACAGAAATAAAAGATGATTCATCAGCTCTGTTAGAAAAAATTAAATCATTCTTGAATGATAAAAACAGAAAATGTTTCTCCAGGTTTGAAAAGTTTTTTGACGTCACAAAGATTAATGCGCTCAGAAATCGGATTAACAAATTTTCACCTCAAGGAACAAACCCTCCTGCGACATTTGCATCGCAAGCTGATATATTGGATTCAAATGAAATCTTAATTCTCGATGACATGCGCAATACATTTAATTCGCAGCTTTTTGAAAATGATGCCGATCATGCATCCAGCAAAGATTGTGATCATAAAGAATCACATACTGTCGCGACGAATGATCCGAATGAGCGCGATGGTCATTTTGATAATGCAGAAAATGTGAAGAAAGAATCTGATTATTTGAGTGTGCAATCAACTGTTCACAGGCTTAAAATAGAAACTCTTGAAGAACATAGAAAATGTGCGCTTGAAAATTTGATAGAAGCTGTTGTAGGTGAAGAAGACATCTACTCTATGTTATATAGAATGCAATTTTTGCAAAAAGAAGTGGATCATTCGATTTCTCATATGACCGTCAAACCTGGCAGCGACGCTGAGACGATTGCATGCCTTGATATCGATGATCCAGGCTATGATTTAAGTTCACATATTGCCACAGAACCAAAGAGTGAAGAGCCTTCTATGACAAGTTACAACGTGTCTGAAGCGCTTGATAAGTGGATTGAAAATTTGATTGTAAGTGTTTTCAGAGATAACGATACGATTCTCTCTCATCTAAACAAAATAGAGCAGATGCATAAAAAGCTATTGACTTGGATGCAAGAACAAAGTGATATCACGCCATCTTTCCAGCGCAATGCAGTGCAAAAATTAAATAACAGGATTCAAAGAAAAAAAAACAAATCCAAAAAAGAGATCTTTAAAGACATCTTGTCCGTACTGAAACCATACATCAAAGATATTGCATCCGCAAAGAATATGTATTCTATTCTTTGTAGAATACAAATCATACAAAAACAAATGGAGAATTATCCACTTCAAGATAATAGAAATTCTGGTACGATGATACAACCTGACGTAGATGCACTCAGTGTTGATGTGATTGCGCAGATCGCGATACAATCAAATATCGATCCTGTTATTGATGATTACACACAGAAGGCATATACGGCCCTGAATGTTTTTCTTTCTGATATTGTAAAAGGTGATGACAGCATATGGATAAAACAAAAAATACAATTGATGCATAACTATTTGAAAGAATCGATGGAGTTAGATAGGCAGATGATGAAAAAAATCAAAGAGGGTGCACTCTTCAAACTCGGTAACGCGATCGAAAGGGAAAACCAAACCAATCAGCATACAGCTAAGAACACACAAAAAGAGCCTGATAATCTGCGTGTGCAATTGAGTCCTTACAATCTGAGCGCCGAAATGCTTGAAGACTATCGGAAATATGCACTTCAAAATTTGATAGAAGCTGTTGTTGGTAAAGATGACATCTATTCTATGTTATACAGAATGGAATTTTTGAAAAAAGAAGTGGATCATTCGATTTACAATATGACTATCAAACAAGTGAGATACTCTAAGACAATTGCACGCCTTGATATCGATGATCCATACTATGATTTGATTTCACATATTGTCATAGAACCAAACAGTGCAGGCCCTTCTATGACAAGTTACAACGTGTCTAAAGCACTTGATAAGTGGATTGGAAATTTGATTGCAAGCGTTTTCAGAGATAACAGTGGCCTTTTATCTCATCTAAACAAAATAGGGCTGATGCATAAAAAGCTTGAGAATTGCATGATGAAACAAAGTGAGACCATGAGCGCGCTCGGACAATATGCACAGGGCCAATTAGCGCTTGGTATGTTGCAAAAAAATCCAAGATCTCAAAAAGACATTGATACAAATGAGCGACACATATTTACATCTTGCATGAAATATATTACTTCAGCAGAGAGTATGCATTCTATGTTGTATAGAATAGAACTCATGAAAAAACAAATGGATAATTATATACTTCAAGAGAATAGAAGTTCTGGTACGATTATACGCCTTGATGTAGATACAACAAGTGCGGATGTGATTTCACAGATCACAATACAACCAAATAGCGATCCTGTTTTTTATGATTACAGCGTACAAACGGCCCTGAGCGCTTTCATTTCTGATCTTGTAAGCGGTGATAGCAGCACGTGGATAAAACAAAAAATAGAATTGATGTATGAGCATGTTGGATTATCGATAGCATCAGCCAGCCATATGATGGAAAAAATCAGAGAGAACGCACTCTTAAAACTCAGTAACGCGATTACAGGGGAAACCCAAACCAATCGGTATGCAGATGCATTGAAATGTCAAAAGCCTTTTATTTTCAATCAAATGCAGAACTTTCAAAATAAGCAGAACAGCATAGCGCATACACAGAACCAAAAGGTACCGAGCTCAAAAGCGTAATCAGTCCCAGCATAACCATGTTATGAAATGGAATGAATGCGCTGTTATTTTTAAATCTAAGAAATTAGATATGGAATGCTTGATTGAGACTGAGAACTTCGATACGATCAGTCTCAATATCCTTTTTTTGAACGTCTATGAGTCTTTCTGTGCAGCCGCTTTCTGGATTTCCAGAATATCTCCCCTTTGAGCAAATATTTCTACAAGGGTGGATTGATACAATTCGATACAATTTTGAATTGTATGGATATAGCCCTATCGAGACCCCTGCTATAGAGCGTCTTTCTACTCTGATCTCTAAGGGAGCTGCTGAACATGAAATTTATACGCTTGGGCGCTATCGATCAAATGCTAGCGATCATAGTGAGGACTTAGGATTACGCTTTGATTTAACAGTCCCTCTTGCAAGGTATGTTGCAATGTATGCGTCTGACTTAGTCTTTCCTTTTAAACGATATCATATAGGACCTGTATGGAGAGGAGAGCGAGCTCAAAAAGGCCGTTTTCGACAATTTATTCAATGTGATGTGGATATTATTGCAAACGAGAACCTCAATCCTTTGTACGATATCGATGTATTAGATTTGCTTGATCACACGCTGGCTGAATTGAAATTGGGCCCAATCAAAATTGAGATTAATCATAAACAACTTTTACAAGGTGTTTTGCTCTTTTTTGGTGTGTCTAGCGATAGTGTTGAGGGGTGCATGCACTTACTTGATAAAAGATTAAAAATTCGATCAGATCTTTTTTTACAAGAACTCAGCACTTATACAGCACAGGCTTATGATCTTGTATCATTTATCGATCTGTATCATGGCTCCTTCAACGATGTTGCCGACAAAATATTGCAAACCCCGTTGGCAGATATTTTTTCACATGCGTGGGGCGATAGTTTAAAACCTTTGTGTCTATTGGCACAGCGTTCAAATGCTAAAATCGTTTTGAATCTTGGATTAGCGCGAGGGCTAGCTTATTATACAGGCATTGTTCTTGAAACTTTTTTAGAAGAAGCTCCACATTTAGGAAGTATTTCTAGTGGAGGGCGTTATGATAAATTGAGCGAGCATTTTTCTTCTAAAAAGCGTCCTGGTGTCGGTCTGTCTATCGGTATTTCAAGAATTTTTGATTATTTTTTAGAATCATTAAAGAAACAATCTTCTTTTTTACCGCATCAAAAAGCTTCAGTACTTGTTAGCACGCAAGATAAAGAGTCCATGAAAGATTACCACGATTGTGCACACTTTCTGAGAAAAAATGGTATTTTCTGTGATTTATATTTGGAAGATAAAGCTTTGTCTCAGCAAATACGTTATGCAGATCGTAAAGGATTTCGATATGTTATTTTAGCAAATAAGGCTGAAATTATGGATGATCAGTGGACGTTAAAAGATTTGCACTTGCATACTCAATCTCGATACAATCGTTTAGAGTTGGTATCGATTTTGAAGAGATAAAATTTTGAGTTTTGCAGCCCATTTAGCCTGGAAGTATTTAAAAGCACAACATATTCAAAACCCCTTTCTTAGATGGATGTCTCGTTTGGCAACATTAGGTTTGGGGTTGAGTCTGAGTATTTTGATCGTGACCCTTTCTGTTATGAATGGGTTTGAAAAAGATATTCGTGATGCGTTGTTTCTCAAAACACCCCATATTGTTGCCTTTCATACACACCAGATTGATTCTTCTTTCTCTGAAATCTTGTTTTCTGATAAATATTATCAATTAAAAGTTCTGTTACCACAGTCTTTTTTTCAACAGTCTTTAGTATTAATTAGCCCACGCTGGACTCACAGAAAGATTAGTACAACACTGTTTCCTCAAAATGAGGTTCCATTAAATTTGGAACTTCTTGCTGTAGGATCGAGATATCAGATGCAACCGATTTTTCTTAAAGATGTACAATCACTTCAAGATTATCAGCCTGTTGTTTTGCTTCCTATAGAAGATTTATCTCTTTTCGATCAAAATACTTTAATCAAAACACAAGGATTTTGGGTTAATGATCCGTTTAAAGTGGACGCTGTTCTCAAAGATTTAGAAAAATCTTACCCTACAGTTAAATTTATGACCTGGGCTCAGCAGTATCAACAGTTTTTCGATGCAATAACCAGTGAAAAAATATTACTTTCAATTGTTTTGAGTTTTTTAATTCTACTTATCTACGGCCAGTTTTCATTGACATTAATTTTGATTTTTAACGATAAAAGAGATGATATTGAAACACTTGCCAACTATGCGCATGACGCTTTTTGTGCGTATCGTACGCTATTTTATTATGGATTATATAATGTGTTTATTGGAGTCAGTTTAGGTTTGATAGGAGGGACTGTTTTTTCTGCACTCCTGCCTGATACTGTCGCTTTTTTTGAAAAAATATTGGGATATAGATTTTTGCCACAAAGACGATTTTTTGAATATAGTCTTCCAACGCAACTTTATTGGAATGATTTAATTTGGACAGCAGGCCTCACTTTTGCGTTCGGAGTTTGCATTTCTTATTTATTAGCACGCTATGCCTTTTACAAAGCGCAAAAAGACATTCGAGGTTGTAATGGATAAATCAGTTCCTCTTATTTTAAAAAACATTACTTTTTCTTATGAAACTGGATTTCATTTGATTGATAATTTTTCATTTGTTTTTGAGCGCTCAAAAGCGTATTTAATTCAAGGGCCATCAGGATGCGGTAAAACAACACTTTTAAAAATTATAGGAAAGCAGGTCACCCCTCAGAGTGGAGAAATTTTTTACCCTCAAGATTTGAAGAGGTTTTCTTGGATTTATGCTCAATCAGGGCTCATAGAAGAACTCAGTGTCAGGGAAAACATCTTACTTGATTGGCCTGCGACTTCAGAGAGAGAAAAGGCTTTTCAACAACATTTGAACTTTTTTGGCTTAATGAATTTAGAAAACGCTTTGCCAGGCAGACTTTCATCAGGACAGCAACAAAGAGTAGCAATTATTCGCGCTCTCATGATGCAAAAATCGTTTATTTTAGCTGACGAACCAACAGCGCATCTTGATTCTAAAAGATCGAGAGAGCTCATGAGTTCTATTATTGATGCTTGTCATTTGCATGATTATTGTTTGATTTGTGTGAGTCACGATCAGTCTTTGCACGATCTGTTCGATCAGACCTTGGATATTACAACTTTTCAAAAATTTTTATAATGAATACACACGATAAATACAATATTTTTTTTCTAGCCTTTCTGGGCATTGTTGCGCTTTGTGTAGTATATGTTGCAAAAGCTAGAAAGAAATGTCAGACGAGATACTATCGACACTCAGACGGCTTGATTATTGTCCAAGATCAAGGACCTTTTCGTAAACTGTATTTTGATTGTATTGAGCATTCTATTCAGTCGATTATTGAACGGCATCATAGATATAGGGTCATTTTCGATTATCAAAAAATTATATTAGTACTTTTGGTGCATGCTCCCCGTCGAGATCGTATTTTAGTTGTAGGTCTTGGCGCCGGGACATTGAGCACCGCGATACGAAGATTGTACCCATTTGCTTATATTGATCATATTGAAAAGCATTCTTTAATGTATACAATCGCTCAGAAGGAATTTCATTTTCAACCTGATTTGAAAATGACCTTCTATGAGCAAGATGCGTTACTTTGTCTCAGAAATCAGATAAACAAAAATCAATATAATGTCGTTATTCTTGATGCTTTTCACGCTGATGGTATTCCATCATCTTTGCTTTCAGCGGAATTTTACTCTCTTGTGCGTTCTGTTCTATCCTCTGATGGTGTAGTTTTGATTAATACCTTATATCAATCCAAGTGGGAAAAAGAGCAACAAAAATTATTGCGAGCCTATTGTGGAGCTTATTGTGTGACAATTCCACCATTAACAAGTCAAGAATATAATTCTATTTTGCTATGTGCTAAAAATCATTTTCCTTTAGAAAAAAACAATCTAGAGCAAGATGCTTTAGATTGTTTGAAGCAGATTAATGTGCAGTATCATTTGTTCTTTCAACATATTCAAAGGTCTTCGGATGATCTCTTCAGAATCTGATCTTTTTGTATTTTTGAAAAAATGGGAGAAAGTCTCTTTGTATGATTTGGCTTGTTATCTTCACTATCCTATAAAATCTAAAATAGATAAAGGTGATACAGGGCATATGATCGAAAGTCTTTTAGGCGCACAAATTTCAAATTCTCGTGATCCTGATCTTAAGAACTTGGGTATCGAAATTAAAACACTGCCTATTTGCCAAGATTTGCATATTCTGGAAAATACCTTTTTAAGCTCAGTGCCTCTGCCTTTTAATGAGGGCTCCTTGTTGCAATCCCAATTGTGGAAAAAAATTTCTAAAATTGTTTTTATTACAATTGTTAGGACCCAGAGAGCGCCATCTTATGAAGATTACATTGGCAAAACTTTTATTTTAGATTGGGCTGCAGAGCGCAAGGCTTTTCATACTCTCATGGCGGATTGGGCGTTGTTGAGCTCGATTTTACTACTGGAAGAATATCATTTTATCGATTCTACATTGGGAGAGGCTTTACATATTCGACCTAAAGCACGTAATGCTTTACACAGTATTCGTGTGGGAGCGGTCAAAATGAATCCCATGGGTTTTTATTTAAGGAAGAAATTTTTGCAGCCGTATGTTCAACAGATTTATTTATAAAGCTTTTTTTGACTAAAACCTGAACAATAAAAGCCTAGAAAGCTAACTTTCTAGGCTTTTGTCACTCTATTTTTGTAATTTTTGAGCGGCTATTTTAAGAAGACGTGGAGGTTTTTTTCGGATTAAGAGGAGGCCCTGACTAATCTATTGGATTTCTCAGCGAGGATTTCATTTGCCGTCTGACAGGGGGTTGTGAATCGGATCAATGCTGCATGACTCTCGGGAGTATTGGTATCGGAGTTAGGCGTATCTGTCGAATGATCGATAGTGTATCCATGGGCGCATGGTTTTTCTTCGAGTCGATTGTTGAGTCGATCTATGACGAGTGTATGATCTATTTGTGCTGCAAGAAGATGCCTTGTCATTCTGGATTGTATAATGAAATGTTGCATCCCCAAAAAAGGATAAGTAAGAAATCCTGCAATCATGAGTTGAACAACGGAATACGCAAAGTCATAAATGGAGCTAGGGTTCCTAAGTGTATGAAAGTTTTCTTGTACTATCGTATTAAGACCAAGAAAATCTGCGTCTGATTTACTTTTTAAAATAGTATATTGCTCATCAATTTGACGCAATAGCCAAGTATGGGGATAATCAGATAGCTTTGCATCGCATAGTGTTTTCACCGCGCCTTCTATCTTACCTCTTGTTAAAGCATTAAAACATGCATACGCGACTTTGTCTAATATTTTCATATCGCTTATAGCCGAAATGCTTCTAGGGTGTGCTTTTTCTGGATGTGCCAAGTGCTGTTGTGTGACATATGCAGCAAGAGCATGAATGGAAGAGGTGTTTTTATCGACAAGAATAACACTCTTATCAGGACTCATATTGTGCTTTTTAATTTGGGCATTATTTGAGAACCAAGACGGCATAAAATACGATAAGAATAATACTACACATCTTGCTCCAATGAGTATGTTTTGTGCAAAAAAAGCATACATGGATAGTTGATAAAGTGTGACGCCAAGAGATGAAATCCAGCCAATAGGGGAGCTCAACATGAGAGCCATTGACAAAGAGAGAGCAGAAAGTAACAGAATGTTTCTGGCGCGATTGTATGCAAAAACTGTAATTGCATACAAATAAGGTGTTTTCATTGCAAATGTGAAAACCCAAGAATAAAAATCTTTTGTAAAAGAGTGCATGAATCCAAATAAGACAGATTCTTGGTGCAAGGTACTGGCGCGATCGAAGTTATCTAGTGCAGTGCTAAAACTTTTGGCAGAATCTATTCCTATGATAGAGTTTTCTATATTTTTCAGTGGTTGGATCGCCCAAGATTGAGCAGAGCTAAAAATAGGAGAAAGCGCAGAATAAATAGGATTTAATGCAGAAAAGATATAGGAGATCACATTTTTGATTGGTCCTGCAGGTAAAAACAGAACACTAAACCGAGCTGGAATAAATAAATCCCAAACACTAAAGAGTGCGTTCAAATACCACGTGGTGTTTTCAATGATATCAATATTTGCATGCATGCTATATAGTGGATAAGATCCTATTAAACCGAGTCGCATCTTATGCGTCGTATCTGTAGATCCATCGACGAAGGCATTGTAATAATGGAGAGTCACAGGATCAGTGATGAGTTCGTAATCTGGTGCATGCTTGTACAGATCTTGCTCAAATGCAATAGAATTCAAAGAGTAAAAAGACTCTGTATTTGAAGGGGCAATTAAATTTTTGCTAGAGTATTCAGCGGAGGGATAAAGCAAGGCTAATGGGTTCATATACACATGGCGGATCTTTGTTGTAAATCTATGGTACCCATGATGGAGCGTTGTTGTAAGTCCTTCGTACCAAAGTTGTGCTGTATCATTAAGATTTTCGTTTGTGTTTTCTGCGCTGTTTTGCATCGTATAATGAGTTCAAACCTTTAATAAGGATATATTAACATATTGTATTGATTGTAACAATTCCTTTATCTGAAAATCCCATTATAGATCTGATTGTTTTTTTCAAATGAAGCAAAAGAACAAACCTACAACATCCATCTGTTGAATTTTTTAATGTGTAATCAATTTTAAAATGATTTTAAATGGTAGCGCTAAAATGATCATTCCAAGACAGCCGCTGATCCATAATACAATGAACCAGCCTAAAGGTGAAAGATGACTCTCTAAAAAGGCCATGAATCGTAAAAGGATCTTATTAGTAAAAATGATGCTTCTCCTGCTCTTTTCCCCAAAAAGTTGTGTAGGTGTATATCGTATAAAATAAAATACAGGGCAAGACAAAAATCACCCCAATGAGCATCAGCGAGAGGCTCGCAGGATGCGCCATCGCATCTGAAATTTTATAATGATAAGGGATCATCCATGGGTATATCGTTGCAAGGAGTGCTAGATAATAAAAGACAAAGATTAAAAAGGAGCATAAAAAAATTTTTTTTTCATTTTTCTGCCATAAACCTTTCCATAAAAATACGAATGTACCGATTAAGATAAGAAAAAGAGATAAGAAAAATATGTTTGAAGGAAATGAAAACCATCTTAAAAAAATTTCTTTTCTCAAAAAAGGCATAAAAACAAAAACGAAACAAGAAAAAAACACCATAAATATTGAGCAATATAACGCTGCCATGTGAGACCAACGATGTAAACGATCTTGGGATTTGAGCTGTGTCCACGCAGCACCCAAAAGGCCATACCCAAAAATTAACGCAGCTCCTGTGATCATGCTAAAAGCGCTAGCCCATTCAAAAGCGCCTCCAGAAAATGATCTCCCTGTCACGCTCACTCCTTGGATATATGCGCCTAAAACAGAGCCCTGAAAAAATGCTGCTCCTAAGGAACCGAAGTGAAAAAAATAAAGCCACATATGTTTTAACACGGTGTTTTTTTCTTTAAAGTAAAATTCAAATGACGATCCTCGAAAAACCAAACATAAAAGCATGGCAATCAAAGGAACATAAAAAGCACCCATTAAAATAGAATAAGCTAAAGGAAAAGCAGCGAGAAGGCCCCCGCCACCAAGGACCAGCCATGTTTGATTAGCATCCCAAAAAGGCGCTACGGTTCGCATCATTTGATGCTTATCTTCCATTTTAGGTGCAAAAGGAATCAAAATGCCGACACCTAAAACAAAGCCATCTAGTAAAATATACAGTAAAATGGCTACAGCAATAATTGCAGACCAAACCATAGGCAGATTAACAAACGATGAGAGATCAAGCAACATGAGTGGATACCCCTCTGAGGATTAAACGGCGAAGATAGTACATTCCTCCCCCAAACACAAAGAAATACACGATTATGAACCCTAAGAGAGACCAAAAAACTTCCGGTCCATCTAAAGAAGGGGTCAGTGAATCTTTTGTTTTTAACACACCGTAAACAGTGTATGGTTGTCTTCCTACCTCTGTGACAAACCATCCGCACAGAATCGCAATAATTCCTGATGGGCCCATGATCCACCATGCTTTGAGTATCCATTGATTATCAAAAAGAGTCTTTTTCTTATAATATACGAATGCACTTATCCAACCTAAGGCAACCATTGCGACTCCAATTCCAACCATCGCACGAAATGCAAAAAATGGAATCACAACAGGTGGTCGTTCTTGCGGGGCAAAGTTTTTCAGCCCTTTAACCTCACCATCCCAAGAGTGTGTCAAAATTAAGCTGCTTAGATACGGAATAGAGATTTCATAATCATTTTTTTCATTTTTTTCATTCGGCCAGGCAAAAACACGCAAAGCAGCGGGCGATTCGTTTTCCCATAGGCCTTCTATAGCAGCAACTTTTGCAGGTTGATGCTCTAAGGTATTTAAACCGTGCAAATCTCCTGCAATCATCTGTATCGGACCGAAAAAACATGCCATGGATACAGAACACAGTAGCATGATCTTTGCATGTTCTTGGTGTCGTTTTCTTAAAAGATAGTAAGCCCCTACAGATCCAACAATAAATGCTGTAGTTAGATACGACGCAATGATCATATGCACAAGGCGATAAGGAAAAGATGGATTAAATAAAATTTCCCACCAATTTTGCGGAATCAAAGTGCCATCTTCTAAAACAGAGTATCCTTGTGGTGTTTGCATCCAGCTGTTGACAGACAAAATCCAAAATCCGGAAAGTAATGTGCCAAAAGCCACAATCAATGTTGAAGAAAAATGCATTTTTTTACTCACTCTATGAAAACCAAAAAGCATAATTCCTAAAAATGATGATTCTAAAAAGAATGCTGTTAAGACCTCAAATCCTAGCAGCGGACCAATCACTGAGCTGACTTTGTCAGAAAAAAGGGACCAATTAGTTCCAATTTGATAGGATAAAACGACGCCAGATACAACTCCGAGACCAAAAGAAAGAGAAAAAATTTTAATCCAAAATTCGTATAATTCAAAAAAAACTTTCTTACCAGTGTAAAGCCATACGCCTTCAAGAAACGCTAAAAAGGACGCTAGTCCGATGCTAATCGATGGAAAAATAATATGAAATGTAACAGTAAATGCAAATTGTATGCGAGATAATAAAAGAGCAGAAAAGATCATAAGATCAGCAAATAATTAAAAGCATATTTAGTATAGCTAAGATATCAATTTTAAAAAATCAAACACAAGAATATAGCCCATGCAATGGGATATATATCGATAAAAGAATACAAGAACAATATCAGTATAAGTTGTGATTGTTTTTTGTATCAAAATATATAAAATTCGTTCCTTATCAACTTCGGTGCAAGTGTGATTCTGTTAACGGTTTTACATGCATAAGACTTCGAATTAAATAGATCTTATGGGGATTTCATGTTATTTAAGATGCAATTTTCAGTGAATTTAGATGCAAATCTTACTCCCTTGTGTTTATTTGTGCCATCGGATTTTTAAGGGGCTTTTATATCTGTTGATCTTTATGAGTGCACTGAGTTCATGCAGGTTTCTGTTTTTTTAAACGTGTTGACATTGATTCGCTCTCTGTAGATATTGGATTTGTTGTGAATATGATGTGTCGCCATGTGCTGGGCTGATTGTCAGGGTCCATATTCTCAAAAGATTGATCGATGCTCATTGGAAATGAAGAGCAGGAATCATCTGTATCTCTTGTACACTGATATTCCAAATATTCAATAAGTTCCTGATCATTTTTTTCAAGTGCAATTGTTAAGGCAGTGCTGTTCTTGTGATTGGTATAGGTGTTCAATTGTTTTGGTGTATATTTTTTTATAATTTCAAAGTATTTGTTCTCTATAGCAAGAAAAAGAAGCATTGATTGGATTTTCTCTGCAGAAGGTGAGGAACATAAAAATAATATCTTGAGTTTCAAACTATGTATAAAAGACAGAAATCTGTTTTCCGCAATATCGTTCTTGAAAATCATTTGCAAACGCCTTTCAGAACAAGGGAGATCTTTCAAAGTTAATGATCCTTCAAAAAAAGCAAGAATGATTTCTTGATGTTCTTTGCGCATCGCATTCAATGTTTTATTTGGCAAATTCAATAACTTGGACTGCTTTTTAATCAGCCGTGAAAACGGATCTGCTCCTGCTCGTACTAATAATTGGATCATTTCTGTGCGGTTTAATTTTATAGCACATGTAAGTGCTGTTGTTTCTGCATCAACACGATCTGGATCTATGCCTGTAGCAAGCAATATCTTTATACATTCAATTTGATTATACATCACTCCAATGATGAGAGCTTTTCCAGATGACTCTGCGATATTCAGCATTGCCTGTTTAGAAAGCAAATACCTGAGGCATGCAGTATCGCCGTTCATAACACTATACATCATGGCATTATATCCTTGACTTTGCGGCGGGCTCAGGCGCGGCATGCGGAGCGTGTTCTGATCAGCATAATCTGAAATATCAGTTTGAGCGTTATAATCTAAAAGTAATCTCACGCATTCCATGTGCCCTTTCTTAGCTGCTTTGATAAGCGCTGTTTGGCCTAATGAGCATTGTATATTAATAAGATCTGCATACTGATTATTATCAATGCGAGATTTTTTTTGATGCTCTAAAAGAATTGATAAAAGGCACTGAGAATGATCGTATTCTGCAGCAATCATGAGTGACGAAACGAGATTAGTGTGCGGACTGAAGTAATCTGTTGTCTCTATCAGTTGATAAATAATATTTTTATTAACATCTGTATCAAGCAAAGCTTTGACAACTTGATTGCACCCTGTCTTTAGAGCGTAAACCCAAAGAAGTTGTCTTGGATGTGTTTTGAGTGCTTGATAATTCACTTGATGCAGGAGCTCTCTCTCTGAACATGTGAATCCGAGTTCATTATTCAGCATTTTTATCACATTGTTTTCAAAAACATGATTAGGATCGGTACTTAATTTCTTTTTTAGCAGTTGTTTTTCGAGAGGCTTTTTAAGCTGAGAGCCAACAAGAGACCAGATGAGTTTCGCCTGATCGGAATTGGCAAAGATCTGTTTTTCAGTCATAAGATTTATAATCGCTTGATCTGTGAGATGCTCTTGTGGTGCATCAATACAAAAATCTGACTCTTCACCATCTCGTTGTAAAACTCCCTCCAGGCTGGGAAATTCTCGTTCACAATCAGATTCATCTTGTCTGCGGGTTACAAGATAAATGATATTCTCTTCCGATATTTTTCGAAAAGTTATTTTCCTATTTTTCTGCTGGTGGTGTTTTTTCCATGTATTGAATCGTGTGCGAGCGTCTTCTGAAGAGAGAGGAGCAATTAGCTTGTATAAATTTTTTTTTATCGAAGTACACGTGTATCCTGCTGCTGTATAGTATGCTTTGTACAAAAAATCTGATGGCAATAATTCGTTATTTATTATAACTAAATATTTTTCAAGTGTTGAAATTGTCATTTCATCATCGGCATTTAAGTCTATGCGGTTTTCAAGAGCATATGTTTCGTAATAGAGCGTCATTGTGTCCAAGACTCTCTGTTTCATGCTCTCTTCACTTGCGTAATCGTAGTGCGAATAATATTTTTTTTCAGAGAGATGATAGGCGGTTCTTGTATCATCTAAAGTGGCGACTAAATCTTCCAGAGCCTGCGCACGATCAGCGTTATTTGCAAGAGAATATATCCATATCAGCGCCTGGTGCAAAATTGTACAACATGCGGACTGAGGGAGCATTTCGCTCTTGAGCTGTCTTTCAATATACGCCACCATCTCTTTTTGGAGAGTAGAAATATCTTTTTCAGGAGTATTGGGAATTGAAAGGTTCTGATTACAGGCCTCTTGGCTAGCTTGGCAGCGTGCTTTTTGATTGGCACTTAAAATCTCATCGAAGTTACCGGAGTTAATAGAATGCACAATCTTATCTAAAGCATCTTGAAAGGAAATGGGTTCTTTTGTAGATGCAGATTGTTTTTCGAGCCAATTTTTTGTATTGGCAGTATAACAGTGAAACAATTGCAAAGAAATATCCACTCTTCCTGGTTTAGGTTGTGCAAGTCTTCTATCAATGAGATGGAAAAGTTTTTGTTTTTGTTGAAAGGAAAAAGGTGACCAAAGTTTATATAAATATTGTGTGGTAGGCAGATTCTGTAAAGATTTAATTAAACAATCCAAATGATAATCTGAAACAGGTTTGTTAGTCTTTGCTAGTGATTGAAAGGAGAAGAATAAATCCGCGTATGACATTAAAAAAGACCAAAACATGCTTAAATCCTTCGGAAAAAGTTTAGTTCGATTATAATAGAAATCGAGATTTTAAGTATAAAAAAATTTATTTTTCAAGTCTATTTATATGATGCATCATCCCGATAAATACATATCGGTCAAGAATAGTTGTTTTTTAAAAGAACAAGTTTTCTCATAAATGCAAAAAATTGTAAAAACACGGTCTAAGACGATGGTCGGTATTGAAAAAAATCGCAAACTCAGTGAGAATGAAATTCTCTTATTACTTCCTATATTTTCGTAAGATCCTGTAGATTGTTTTGAGAATGATATTGTATTTTTTTTATGATTGCGGTGAATAAGGGCTATGACTCTGTAGTTCGATATTGCATTGATATTATAGATATTAATTTAAATAATCATTGTGGACTGACAGCATTGATGAGCGCTGCTGCAAATGGACATTTATTTGCGGTGGATCTGCTTTTAAATCGCGGAGCGCAGATTGACGCAAAGGATCATCAGGATAAAGTTGTGGAACTTTTGCTAGTTCGAGGTTCTGATGTGAATACAGTCAATAAATGCCGGGAGAGCGCCTGAGTAAAGGCCGCTAAAAAGGACTATATCCAAATTGTTCAGATCCTTTGGTATCGCGATGATATTAATATGTATTTAAAAGATTTTTACGGAAACACTCCGCTTCTTTGGGCGGTTCAAAAAAAATATTTAGCTTGTTGAGCTATTTTTTAAAAAGGATCCAGATATCAATCAAACTGGTAGATATCAAGCTACTGCGTCTATAATCGCAGCATCGATTGGCGCAAAAGAGATTCTCTCTTTGCTTTTAGCGCATGGTGCCGATACAAATATTTCGAGTCTATATAGCAATACTCCATTGATGAGTGCGATTTTCCATAAAAGAGTAGATATTATTAGGATTTTATTAGCAGACAGTCGAAATAATATTAATGCATAAGATCGTTATGACAATACAGCGCTGATAAAGGCTGTAGAAGGTGGATGTTTTGAGATTGTTGATGCGCTTATCAAGCATAAAAATATTCAAATTAATGCACGTGATTTTTGTGGCAATACTGCGTTGATGCGAGCTGTACTTTGGGCTAAAAAAATATTATATCTTGTCTTTTAAGGCATCAAGCGAGAACAGACATTCGAAATGTGCAAAAAAAACTGCCTTAATGTTGGCGTGAGAGTGGCAAAATACAGAAGCGATTGAGTACATTTTATCCATAAAAAGTAAAAGTTTTAAAAGTCAAAATAATCACCAGTATGTTTTTTTTAATAAATTCATATGCTGTGCATATGACAAAATTGCTTTCTTTCCTGAGCTCAAAAGAAATGTCATGATCTCTTTTGAAAATCATAAAGGGCCAACAGCATGTGCATGCCTAGATCGATACAATCAAAAAAAAGCAATAAAGAGTATTGTGTATATGAAATTCACCCATCTCTGCCTTGCCAGAGACATAAAAAATGATAGAAAATCGCGGTATGCGATGCAAACTATTCAAACCTGTGCAGTAAAAAATGTGCAAAAATATTTTCAACAAAGTGATAAAAAATGGAATTATTCAGATCAGGTAAATTCCGAAAGATCTTTTTTGAAAATTGATTTTTTATTTCGAAAATCAATTTTCTATATTTTCTCTTTTTAAATTTGTTAAGTTTATGTCATGAAAAAAATGCACATCGGGTAGCTTTGCACTCCGTGTTAGCTCGGTCTCTTTCTCGTCAAAGTCCGCACTATCGGTCTATGTATGTGCTGTTTACATCTTTTTCAATACAAGTGTCAGAATCAGAAAAAAAACACAATCGACATCACTCTTTTCTGGTATGAAAAAGATTTTAAAAAATCAAACTTCATCACAATAAGGCATATAGACAGATCATATTGATCATATTGAAAATATATCACATCTATAAATTGCATCATATTTTATTGATATGCATATGTTTTTATATTTCCATGATATAATTTCCGTCAAAAGATATAGCGAGTTGTTCAAACTTAGAATATCTGGAATTCGTACAAGGAGATTAATTTTTATGGATTTGTCTTATAAATATTGCAGTCATCGTTTGAGTGAGGCTGGACAAGAGGCGTCGCTTTCACCACGAGATTCTCTTGTAGAAGCTGTCAAAGCAGGCAACTTGTCATTGGTCCAAACATTGTGTGGCCGGTATCGTTTGCCTATTGAGACTTGTGATGATGAAGGAAATACCCTCTTGAGTATTGCTTGTAAGCATGGTGTGTATCTGGTCGCTGAGAATCTGTTAGACTCTGGTGCTCTTGTGGATTGTGCAAATAATGTTGGGAACACACCTCTTATTTGGGCGTCATCAAATGGACATGAGAGGATTGTCAAGCTGCTTTTAGATCGCGGAGCTACCATAAATGTTCGTAATCACAAGGGCAAAAATGCCTTAATGGTCGCAGAGACAGCAGGATATCAGAATATTCGGAATCTCATTATTGGTGATTGTGTCAATCACAAGAGCAAACCATTGAAAACCCTAGATCCTCAACATCGAGGTGGTGTGTTGTGTTTTAGCGACCAGAATATCAAAATACAAAATACCAATAATGCAGTACAATTACCACCTATCGTTAGGTTGTAAACCTAGGGTGCAATGTAAATATTTTTTTTAAGCATTATAAATGTGGAAAGAGTCAAGAGCTTGGTTTTTGACTCTTTCTTGATGACATGCAGCCATTTCCGTCAAGGTGTGGATAATCAATTTTTTTTGGCGCGATTCTGAGGGGGGGTTATTTTTTGATTTGACTCAGGCTGAATGTGTAGTTGGGTTTCTAGGCCGGTCGGTATCTCGCTAGGTGGTATCTCGCTAGGTGCTCTGGGCACATCGCTATGAAAATATATTTTTTTCTCAATCCAAGAAAGTAAGTCCATAGTGATCTCATAAAAAAAACTCACAATGCTTGAGATCCATTCTTGCGCTATTTGTAAAGGACTCAGTTCAGGTGTCTTCAGCAGGATTTCGTTTTTCAATTTCTCGATGAACTTATTCGCTTCTTCGGTCTTATTATGCTCTTCTAAATATTGTGCACATAATTTATCCAGTACGCTCTTTCTGTTTTCTTCAGATTTGTCCTTTCCAGATAGGTATTCAATGATTTTTGATATATATTTCAAATTCGTCCGTAGATGGGCTAAACTTTGTGCATCTGATTTTTTATTGTATTCAAGTTTGGCTATTCTATAAGCGTTGAGCAACCCAAGTTTATGTTGGCTATATGAGGAATTGTAGCCGAAATTTTTCTTTAAAAATGTCTCTTTTTGATGAGTGTATTTTTTATCTTGATTCGCAGCGCCTGATGTTTGCGTTTCCTCGTAAGATTTGTAATCCAGGATGGTCCAGAATATATTTTTAATATGCGTTAATTCCGTTGCCTTCTGGCCAGCTTTTTCAGTGCGCGCATTCCAGGGTTGCTCGAAAGCAATATCGCACTCATCATTTTTGACCAGAATGTCGGCGTTATATTCCAAAAGACATAAGACTGTATCGGGATTATATGCATCAAACTGGTCATCAAACGGCTCAAAAAGAAGTGGTGGTTGACATATGCTACTATAACCCTGATCTACAGCAGGTGTTTTATTAATATGATTAATATCAAGATCTGGCTGTTTTGACATTAACAAGCGGATAATGTCTGGATGATTGTAACGAGTTGCACACCTAACAGCATCTACACCATACTTATCAGCATATGCGAGATCGGTTTTGTCAATGAGAATATTTATAATATCTCTGTGCGGACAGTTCTCTGGGGTTTTGGAGGCGTTGACTATAGCATACATGAGGGCGTTTCGGTTTGACCCAACTACCTGATCCACATTAACATTGTGCTCACATAAAGTTTTTACCACATTTTTTAGTCCCAAAATGCAAGCTATGATAAGAGGTGTGCATGGTTTAGGGATTGTTCGTGCAGGCCAGTTCTTATTTGCTTGCAATCTCTCAATCTCATGAATATCATTTTTTGTTAGTGTGATTGTCAAAAAAGTGGGGTTTTCTGTAAGAAACTTGGTTAACTCATCTGTCTTTTCATTTACAAGATATGTTAAGAATTGTTTTATTTGAACTTGAGAAGGTAAAACAAGGTCGTTAGAGGCGCTCTCTGTCATATCATTCTTCTTTATATCTGGATGTGCAATGTCATCTGTTAAAGGATTGTGTTTTTCTGAAGGGACATGAGTGCGCATATGTTGTTTTCTTTTTTGAATCATCACTATCATACTGTCGCATAAGTAATTTTGTATTGCAAGACATTATAAGTGGTTTTTTGATATTTGAGTTATGCGTGCTTCGAGGTGTTTGTTGCTCTTATGAATGCGCAATGGATAATAGAATTATATTCATATGATATATTTATAAGCTGCTGATATCTATAGAGATATTTAAGATGATCCATGATGAGAAAAAGCATGCGCATCATGGCTGTGCTTGTAAATCTATTACTGCATTTGTTTGATAGCATGCTCACAGAAAAGACTATGCTTTATAAGAAACACCATCACGGAGGAACGCTTCTTCTAAAACCGCCTCTTGTTCGATACTAGGACAATTCAGACTGCGTTCAGGTGCAACTGCATCTGTCTTGCTAAAGAGGCAATAACGATGATTGTCTGTAGATATGCTCTTTCCAGATTTATTCTTTTCTAAAAAGAATGCTGAGCTTTCAGGGTTTCTTAAAAGATATTCGTTAGGCTTTGACCATTTTTGAGCAATCATTAAAGCGGTCATATGAAATGCATTTACAAGACAGGTTTCTAGGGACTGTTTTTTTAATAAGGCCATAATAATTGCAGGATATCTATTCTGACACGCTCTCATGAGTGCAGTGTAGCCGTATTTATTTTGAAAGTTGATATCTATCTTTTCTTGATTCAATAAAGACTCAGTAATTTCGAGATATCCTTTTTCTGCAGCCAAGATTAAAGGGGTGTTATTATGAGTGTCAATTGAGTTGAGATTTATGTCTTCTTGAGACAGGAGGATATCTACTACCTCTTTTTGATTATTGAGAGTTGCAATAAACAGGGCGTCGTATCCTCTTTTGTTCTTGTGCTGAATACTGGCCCCCCGGTCGATAAGAAGTTGTGCGATCTTTGGATACATCAAACAGGCGCATATAAGGGGGGTATTTCCATCGTTGTCTGTACTGTTAATATCTGCTCCTTGGTCTAAAAAAAGAGAAATTGTTTTTTCTTCACCAGTAATGACAGCATGTATTAAGGGAGTGTAACCATATTGATCTTTGCTATTGATATCAATGCTATCAAAAATCACTTCGGCTAATTTTTGACTGTTTTTCTTTTCAGAATTTATTAAAGATATTATCTCATGAAAATTAATCTGATCTGTTTCAGGAGAACAAGGTAAGAAACTGAGGTCGGTTTGCAAATCATCTCTTTCAATATGTTCGGTTAATTTTAGCGGGATTTTTATGTTGTTTTGTTCGTGTGTATTCATATATGTGTGCTTCTCGTTTTAAAGATTTTTCGGATAACTGACATATAGGACGAATTTGCGCTTTTTGATAAATAATCATATAAAACAGCGTGTTAGAACAGCGCCTGCGATTTTCCATGTGGTGTTTATGGTTTGATAGGGATGCTTCTTATTGATTTTTTTTGATGAGCATATCGAAAAATGCGTCTATTTTTTCGAAACATGGAAATAAAATGTATGTAAGTTGATATATTCAGTTTTTTAAATTGTATACAAAATAGGCCGTAGATATTAAAACATATTTCTTGAGGGAGAGTGTGTTATATTATTTTCTGTATCTTGAGAAAGAGTATCAAGACTTTTAGTACTAAAGATCGCAGGTGTGCAGATTGCGTATTCTGGGTGTTCAGTTGTCGTGTTTTCATTTTGAGTACGATGAAAAGCATCCTCTGGAGACAGAGATAACAAGATTCTTTGTAATAGGTGATAAACCCAATCATAAAAACGGCATGCAGTGTTTATAAATAAAGAAAAATAACTTTGCTCTTCACTTGTGGTGTTTGGCTCATCGCTACTAGCATATGAATGAGGTATTTCTGCGCTTTGAAGGGTGAAATGATCATGAGGAATCTGCAGTTCTTCGATGACAGAATGTGTTGTATCAGTGGTTAATTGAAGATTTTCAGCAGTATTGTCAGAATGGATATTTGCATTTTGCTCTGAATCATAGGAGATAGGCATAAGAGTCTGATTGGGTGTATTTGCGCTTTGCGTCGTTAAAGTCAGTATTTCTGCGCTTTGAAGGGTGAAATGATCATGAGGAATCTGCAGTTCTTCGATGACAGAATGTGTTGTATCAGTCGTTAATTGAAGATTTTCAGCAGTATTGTCAGGATGGATATTGGAATTTTGCTCTGAATCATAGGAGATAGGCATAAGAGTCTGATTGGGTGTATTTGCGCTTTGCGTCGTTAACGTCAGTATTTCTGCGCCTTGAAGGGTGAAATGATCATGCGGAATCTGCAGTTCTTCGGTGACAGAATGTGTTGAATCAGTGGTTAATAGAGTCATTGGACTTTCATTTTTTGAATTTGCGTCTTGATTGAAATCCTGGATATTGCGGTTTTTTATTTGCTCCAAAATCGCGGCAGCGATATAGTGATGCCCATATTCATACGCATACATTAGTGCAGTATTGCCAAATTTATCCTGGGCATTTAAATCGATTTTGGGCTGTTTTATAAGAGTAGTAGCAATATTGCGATATCCGTATGCAGATGCATACATGAGAGCTGTAATGCCTGATTTATCTGGGGCATTTAAATCGATTTGTGATTGTTCTATAAGAGTATTAACGATATCGAGATATCCGTATTCACATGCGTATATGAGTGCATTTTTGTGTGATTCTGCATCAGCACTTAAAGTGGTTTGTAAATTTTTGATCAGTGTAGCAGCAACATCATCATATCCATATTGATAAGCATACATCAGCGCATTATTTCCGGATTTATCTTGGATATTTAAATCGATTTTTGATTTTTCTATAAGTGCAGCAACAATAAATTTATATCCATTCGCAGACGCATACATCAGAGCGTTTTTACCTAAGTTATCTTGGACATTTAAATCGATTTTTGATTGCGCTATAAGAGCAGTAGCGATATTTTGAGATCCGTATATAGATGCGTACATGAGGGCGGTTTTACCCCCGTGATCTTGGACATTTA
>JACCEA010132516.1_pt1 | contig 193037 bp, 187 predicted proteins | sample 7449851 | NCBI WGS metagenome assembly JACCEA01 (sample SAMN15323453, study PRJNA562643) | freshwater metagenome | isolation source: river surface water | place: USA:Blue River Watershed | collected 2017-08-18
ACTTTTTTGCCATCGCCTCTTTTAGGACATCGTGATCCATCTGTAATTCAGCAAACATCCGCTTTAATCTATTGTTCTCCGCTTCAAGCTGTTTTACTTTGGATAGCATTGATACATCCATACCGCCATATTTAGAGCGCCATTTATAAAATGTTGCACTACTTATTCCATTACTACGACATACTTCTGTGATTGGCATACCACTGTCAAGCTGCCAATTTTAGAATATTGATTATTTGTGATTCAGTAAACTTTGAGTTCTTCATTTTTAATACCCTTTTTGATGTTAGTCGATATTGTAAATCTCTCTACTTATCAATAGCGCTTTTTTTAAGGGGGTATTACCGGTTAAGCGACGGCAGCGAGAATTAGTATTGTTTAAAGCTTAGACGCCAAAAAATACAAAACCCCGACGAGTTATCGCTTATATGTCGGGGTTTTTTTGGTAATTTTAAAATTGATAGAATGAAATTATATGTTAAAATTCGATAATATTAAGTGATAATTATTGGTTAATTTTAATTAAATCAATATGTTTTTTTGTTAAGTATTTAAAGGGAAGTCTTAATCATATGAAAAATAACCACGAATTAATAGAATCGCAAAAGATGAAATACATTCCACCAACAGTAGACTGTTTTGGAGCTGAAACTTTAACAGAGTTTGCTAGTAGCGGTGGGGATGATAGTTTTGGACCTGGTACTGGGTCATAAAAGTAAACAAAAGTAGCCCCTTACGGGGCTATTTTAATGCTTTGTTGGCTCTGTTAGGAGTAGGGCTAAATCATCTGCATCAACATACAGCCGATCTTCAGAGTATGTCATAAATTTTGTGCTCAAGTCTGATTTTAGTTAAACTAACGTTAATTAATAGGACTCATAAATGCTTTGAAAAAGAAGGTGCTCAACTTTATAAGATATTTGAGCACCAATAATGGTTAGGTATTAACTTTAAAGCTAATTATTTTCCTTCTTTATAACGTTCTGAATACTCTCTAGTCGCAGTTTTTAGAACAATTTTTTCACCAAGGTTGACAAAAGAAGGTACAACTACACGGATACCGTTATCCAAGATTGCTGGTTTATCCATTGCTGTAGCTGTAGCACCTTTGATTTGTGGATCAGTTTCTACCACAGTACACACGATTGTTGTTGGAAATTCAACGGCAAGAACCCCGCCATCAACTAATTTAAGTCTTACATTAATACCATCTGATAAAAAGGCAACATCTTCTCCTAATACATCCGGAGTAACAGTAATTTGGCTATAATCTTCCATATTCATAAACACATAGTCTTCACCTTCTTTGTATAAGAAAGTACATTCCAGCTCTTCTGTTGACAAACGTTCAATTGAATCGGTTGATCTAAATGCAGTTTGGGCTTTTGAACCTGTTTGAATATTTCTCATCTCTGTTTGTATAAATGCACCACCACCAGTTCCTGATTTAACTGTGCGCGTACTTAGTACAGCAAATTGACGGCCTTCGTATTGAATAATCCAACCTGGACGAAGATCGACTGCTTTTTCTTTCATTTTGGTTTCCTTTTTATGATATTGAGAATGTTTTGGGGTTAGACAATCAAACACACTAGCGATGTAATAATAGAATTAACACACACAATGTATTTTGATTGTCTAGTCCATTTTTATTTTATTTAAAGTAGTGATTTTACACCATTTTACTCTTGAATAGATTCAAAATGCGTGCAAATGGTTCACGAAGAAGTATACAAGACTAAATAATGAGTGGATTGACAGCTCAGAATAATATTTTAGGTATCCAAAGTCTTATTCTGGAACGGAGAACAAAATAATTCTTCATGCAAGAACATTCTCATGTTGCAAGATCCAGTGCTGAATTTCATTTGTCTCTTGTTCTGCAAGTAGATATTGATTTAATGATGTATTACTGTCATGGAACCTATAGCGTAAAATAACGTCTGCTAGATTAGTCGCCATGATGTTTTGCGTAAAAACAAGCCTGGCAAATAGATCATAATCTGCGCACACTTTATAATGTGCATTATATCTCAGATTATTTAATGCTGACTTACGAAACATAATGCTGGGGTTGAGGAATGGCACCCCGTTAAAAAAACTTTGCTTTAATTCATCTCTTGACGATGAAAGCGAATAGTTTAAGTTTACGCAAGACCCATCTGGATAAAACGCTTCAGCTTGCCCACCGACAAAACCAAATTCAGGATTATCAGTTAAAAATTTAATTTGCCATTCAAACCGTGTTGCAATACACTCATCATCATGATCCATCATTGCGATAAATGTGCCTTGTGCACGATCGATTCCAATATTTGAAGCAATAGCAATACCGCTATTTAATTTACATGGTATCCAAATAATTCGGGCATCATTATAGCTTGCAACAATCTCTTGTAACCTTGATTCATCCTGAGGGCTATCATTTACAATTATAAATTCAAAATCTGAATAAGTTTGTTCCAGTACACTCTTAATTGCATTGCGCAAATAAACTTCATTAGTTTGATAGACTGGCATCACCACACTAAGTTTAATATTGCTATGATTTATAATTTTATCTCCCAAACGTGACGTCTCTTGTTTTAATCGGTAATTAATTCTTACTCCAATTATTTTAGTATACTATAGTAAGTATTTGTTAATTTTATGAAAAATAAATATTTAATTAATATGTCATTGAGTAAAACTTAATGTATTACCTCTTAATAAGCTCGTTCTGGAGTAGAAGCTTCTAGGTTTGCGTGTTTCTTGGTTAAATTTAGATATTTTAGTCTATAGCCATCAGGAAGTAAAAAGTATAGCCCACAATTGACTCAATTTAAGAATATATGCAATTTTCATGACTATTAGTTATTGCATGTAATAGTTTTATGTGTTAGAATGGCGTGCGTTTGGGGTTTTGAATGGTGTTTGTATTACACCTTATACCCTGAATTAATTTAACTTTTTAATAGAAGGAATAATCATGACAACACTAAATCATGCAAGTAAAACTACTCCAGTAACTAATTTAGAAAACACAATTGCGTTAACTTTGGATATGACTGAAGAAGATAAACGTAGATCATCTATTCAAAATATGGTGAAAGATGTTGAAAAAAATGCAGAAGCATTGGTTGATTAATTGCACTGGAATGACATTAATTTATAAATCTGAGTAGTTTCAGGTGTATACTAAAAATGCGGTTGTATTTTATAATACAGCCGCATTTTTTTATATTAGCTTGTTTTGGTTAAATAATTCATATAATATTATTGAATAATACTTGTGCTATAAACATTGCCGCCTTGAGTTGCTGCGTAAATTATTCCTGAAGCTGTAGTAATGGAGTTAGCATACCAACCATCAGGCATTCCACCACCACCTACTAATTGCCATGGTTGGTTAATAGATGCAGCATAAATATTTCCGTTATTAGTAGCAGCATAAATTAATCCATTGGTGGATAAATTAATTGAAGTAATTGAACCATTATCAGGTAAACTTCCTCCGCCAAAAACACTCCAGGAGTTGTTTCCTGTACTTAAATAAACATTACTATTCGAAGTTGCAGCATAAATTTGATTTGTAGCTGAAATCGCTAATGAGGTTACTACACCACTATCCGGAGTAGCGCCTCTACCAACTTGTTGCCAATTGCCATTATTTATACTTACATAAACACTCCCAAAGCTACTATTATTCGTTAAATCATAGCCACCAGTACCAGCGTAGACCGAACCAGTATTAGACAATACTACAGAATATACTTCACCTCCATTTGGCACGCTTTCACCACCAACTTCTTGCCATGGACTCTGTGCACCAGCGCAACTATAAACGTGCCCATAGTACGAATTATTATTTAAATCATAGCCACCAGTACCCGAATAAGCTGTCCCATTGCTTACAGCAATTGAGTTTATTCCACCGTTGTCTGGTACCGAACTCTCATTTGCTAAAATGAGCCATGATCCATTATTCCCTGCATTACTTGCCAAATAGCCTACAGTTGGACGATCACCAAAAGAACCAGGTGTAGTTGCATTAACTGCTACATACAGCGTTTTATTAGTATCAATTGCGATTGAGTTAACCTGTTCTGTAACGCCGTATGGATTTGGTAGATAATTACCGCCTGTAATTTGCCATGAGTTTTCAAAGCTAAAAACGGCTGGGTTATTGACATCTAGGCTTCCTCCAGTGTATATTTGCCCGCTACTATATGCGATTGAATTTAGGATAATATTACTACCGGGGATACTCCCTCCGACTAGGTTCCAATTATTTGTGTTGGTGCTGCTATTAGAAGAAGATCCATTACATCCGCTGATTAATCCAACAATGGCACTAAAGAATAATGTATGCAATAATTTGTTCATTTTATTTCCATTTATTCTAACGGTTATTAACTAAATATTGAATGAAAGTAGGACCATATGGTGATCCAAGTCCAGTAATATCATTCCAGCCAGGATTTGCCCCAAGCACACTCGATTGAGTGTATTTAGGTGCGACAATATTGGTAATAGGCGCTAATCCTTGGTGTTGAGAATAACTCATTTTATATAGGTATGGTGTTGTTAGACCTACTGTTGGCAGGCATTTGCCTAGCAGCTCTAGCCTGGTTGGCAATTACAATAAGCGAAGAATAAAGAGGGCAGGCTAAACTTGTACCTCCAATTTGCCGCCAAGCTGTGCCATCTGCCGTATCGTAAACGGGAAATCCAGAAAAAGGATCTCCATCTAAGCTAATATCTGGGACAGCTCGTCTGTTTCCAACCAAACCGTATCCTGTGGCATTCACTGTCGAAATCGCTTGTTGTTGCCAGCTTTGTGCGGTGTAGTACTGACTTAGCCCTCCTGTTGACCCTACATCTTCCCACGGCCATGCCCAACCAGTTTCATATTTATAACTACCATTTGAATTTAATTGAACTTTGGTACCGCCAACTGCAGTTGCCCACGATGAGGAGGAAGGGTAATCAACAGATGGTGTGCTCGTTTGAGTACCAACATTATCTCCATTATCTCCAGAAGAAAAATTTACACTTATTCCCTGAGCTGCTGCTTGCATGAGGATATACTCTAGTGGTGAATCAGCTGCTTCTGCACCACCATATGAATTTGATATTACATTTGCCAGTTGCTTATTTACGATTGTATTAATTGCAGCATATAGATCATCATTATTATTACTATTAGCTTCAATTAAAATAATTTGGGCACTTGGAATAATTGTGTGTGTTGATTGAACGTCTAAACTAATTTCCGCACTCCAATCATCTCCTGCTGGAAAAGATTCTGGCAGTGGTGATAATTGACCATATTGATTTAATTTTGTAAAACAGCCGCTAGCGGAAGTACATGCAGGTAGATTATATCGATTGCTAAAAACATTTAGATCATTTTCAATTGTAGCGTCGTCATATGCATCAACAATAGCTATCGTTTGTCCGTTACCATTTAAACCGTTGGCATGTAGTTTATCGACCCCATATGCTTTTTGCATTAATTGTGGAACCATTGTTCCTGGCATTCCTATTGCATTAGGTAATGCACCAGTAGCCACGTACTGAGGACGCATTTTTGATACATTGTCTAGTCCAGTTATAAATGATACTTTGTCATTAATCTCTTGATCGAGGGTTATTGCTCTGTCATTGCTATAAACTACTTTTCCGCTTTTAGTTAAGTAATTATTGATTTGAGTATTAAACGTTTGTTGAATTTTAGCAACATTCCCAATTGCTTCAATATAAGCCCCATTTCCTGCGATATTTGTTACCGTAAATCCCTTATTTACTAAATAATTTTTGACAGTCGAAATATCTTGAGTGGATGTCCCAAATTTTTGGGCATATTCAGAACTTGAAATAAATTTATGGTATTCCGGAGAGTTTGGATTATAAAGATTACTGAGAAATAATTTTAGTTCTTGTTGATTTGAAGGCTTAAGCCAAATTTTAAAAGTTAATAGCTCAGTTGGCATTTCTTGTCCCAAGAATGAAGCGCGATTTAAACTTGTCGATACCTGAGCGATGCCACTAGCATTGGCAAAGTTTATAAATGCAACTGATGAGATGAGTGCTACTTTAATCAAATTAAACTCATATTCAGCTATATATATTTAATGTAGTTGTTTTATAAACTCTCGACGGTAGAATATATTTCTTGCTAAACATCTGTTAATTATGGAAAGTCGATAATCTGATTTACCGTGTACATTTACGACAAATTAAATTTGGAATTTAAGAAAGTACTCTCATTATATGCTAGATGGGGCAAGTTAATGCCCTCATCTTAAAAGGTTAACATATACTGTGCATCAGTTGCTAACGAAGAGGTATTGGAACTTCAATTGCCAAAATACGTGTTCTTTTTTCAATTTTAAATTGTAGCTTATAGGCATCAACAACCATGATAGCGTCTCGAGGCTCTAGTAGCTCATTCTCTATCTTGATACTTCCTTCAACTACCATAAGGAATAAACCATTTGTACTTGAATTTAGTTGATATGAGTGCAAAATAGTGCTGTCGTCGAACTCACCAAGTGACAAATAAGCATCCTGATTAATCATTAGCTGTTCACTGTTGTGCAATGGTGATACCAGTAACTGCCATTGGTTTTTTAGTGTCTGGAGTTGTGAAATGAAATTACGCGTTGCATAGCGAGGTGCGAGGTTTTGCTCACGAGGGTAAATCCAAATTTGAAAAAGACTTAATGCTTCTTCTAAAGACGGATTTGCTTCACTGTGAACAATTCCACTACCCGCACTCATAATCTGAATTTCTCCGGCTTTGATATATTCTTTATTACCTAAGCTATCCTGATGTTCGACTTTACCAGATAAAACAATGGTTATAATTTCCATGTTATTATGTGGATGAGGGGGGAATTTTCCTCCCGCGGCAATGAAATCATCATTAACAACTCTGAGCGCACCAAAATGCATGCGCTCGCGGTTGTGATATTCGCCAAAACTAAACGTATGCCAAGTATCCAGCCAACCAAAGTTAACATGTCCACGACTTTCTGCACGAATAATTGTTTTTTCCATTTTATACTACTTTTGACGTAAAGTTAATTCGGCAACTCTTTGCCCTAAATAACGCGCGGTTGCTAAATCACCAAGAGGAGGTACGACATCGGCACCAAGATCTGAGTCTGATTGAGCAAATGCACCTAATGATGACCCCATTCGATTGAGATCGTTGCGTTCTGATTTTGAGCTGTTTGAGGGTAATAATCCTAGAGAAACCCATAACATTCCATGTTGTGCTGCAAAAGTTGCTAGTTGAATAATTGCGGTTTGCTTATCGCCATTAAAGCTAGCTGAATTAACAAAACCTGCCGCTAGTTTATCTTTCCATGCCTGGGTGAACCATAGTTTAGAGCTAGCTTCCATGAATTTCTTAAACTCCGCAGAAATGCTTCCCATATACACTGGCGAACCAAAGATAATAGCGTTAGCAGAATTTAGATCTTCCCAATGTTGCTCAACATCTGTAACGCTGATTAAGTGAGCATCTATTCCATTTACACTTTTAGCTCCATCTAATACTGCTTGTGCTTGTTTTTCTGTATGTCCATAGCCACTATGATAAATTATTGCTACTGATTTCATGATTACTCCTAAATAGAATAAGATTAAAAATTTGAACCTTGAAATTCTAGCATATTGAAACTGAGTGTGTAATTTATAGCTGAGTAATTAACTCAATTAATGTTAAAATGTATACACTATGAATATATTTTGTTGAGGTGGATTATGTCAGATGAGACTTACAAACCGCATGAATTTGCTGCTTTAATCGGTAAATCGGTCTTAACTTTGCAGCGATGGGATCGTCAGGGTAGGCTGGTTGCCCAACGTTCAAGTACCAATCGACGCTATTATACCAAACAGCAATATCTCGAATATAAGGGGGTACATGCGCTTGAAAATTCATCCATAGTTGCTTATTGTCGTGCTTCATGTGCATTGCAAGTTGATGACATTCAGTTACAGCAACAATTGATTAATAACTACGCCAAAACTTGTAGTTTAGAAATTACTCATTGGTATGTCGACCATAATAGCAGTTTAAATTATCAACGTGAACAATTTAACCAGCTCTTGGAGCAAATTGAAATGGGTAAAGTTAAAATCTTGTTTCTTGCGCATAAAGATCGTTTGGTTAGATTTGGCTATGAGTGGTTTGCTAATTTTTGTAATCGGCATGGCACGAAAATTAAATTGGTTAATCATAGTGAATGGACGCCAGATAAACACGAGCTAATTAATGAACTTAAGCTTATTGTGAATATGTTTGGTGGTAAAGTTACTGAGCTTAATATTCATAAGGAGCGCATATTACAAATTATTAATCAGGTAGAAAATATGCTTGATAATGCTGCAGAGCAACTTTAGAAATAAGATAATTTATGCTATAATCTTCAAAATTTTTTGATAATGGAGTAAGGAATTTGAGCTGTTTATATGATGCCAAATATTTTTCGTCTCGTTTACTTGGGCGAAGTAGGTTTTTTAGTGAAGCTGGAGCTGTTATTGATGTTGAATTAAAAGAAAATATTTCATCAATTGCCGAGCTTTACGTCAGTGAGCTAAAACGTTTATTATCAGCGCTCCCGATTAAGGATTATGAGGTTAAAGCAATTACTTTTTCCAATGGTTTTAATGTTGCAATTCGTTATCCATATGATTTATTGATGGTTGCTTGTGAGATTTTAGATTGGGTATGGTATGACATTGTAGACTTAATTGACGACGATATTTCTATTAAATTTGAGCGTTCTAAACGACGTTTTAAAGCCATGATTAATGAAAATCAGCAGCTATTGTTGCGTAAAGTATACGCTAAAGCTCGACAAAAACAGATTAATTTCTTTGTTCATAAAGATTTATTAATTTTAGGTAGTGGAATCCATCAATTTAGAAGTAAACTCAATAATATTACCAAATTATCAGATATACCTTGGAAAAAAATTGCTGATATTCCAAGCGTGCTGATTACAGGAACTAATGGTAAAACCACAACAACACGGCTGACTGAGTTTATTTGTCGTAAAGCTAAACTGGTATCGGGTTATTGTTCTACCGATTGGGTGATGGTCAATAATAAATTAGTTGCTGAAGGTGATTTATCAGGACCAAGCGGGCATCAGTACGTTCTTATGCACCCCAAAGTAGAAGTCGCGGTTTTAGAAGTAGCACGCGGTGGTATGATAAAGCGTGGTTTATTACCTAATTATGCTGTAGCTGCAACGGTTACCAATATTTCTCATGATCATATTGGACAGAGCGGCATTGAAAATTTAACAGATTTGGCTCGGGCTAAAGGTATTGTTTATTCTGGTTTGAAATCAGATGGTATTGCAATTGTTAATTTAGATGATGAACATATTTGTGCACTCTCTTTGGACAACCAGTGTAAGGCATATTTATCTACTAAACTAACGGCAGAAGAAATGCAGAAGTTTATAACTGCAGATAACTTTGTTGTTTATTTGGATAATCAGCAAATTGTGATTAAAACTTTAAATGAAGAGCATTGTTTAAATAATATTACACAGATTCCAATTACTGTTCATGGTTTAGCTCATTATAATTATGAAAATGTGCTTCACGCCACGGCGCTTACTTTCGCGCTGGGGCTAACTCCGACACAAATTATGTTTGGTCTGGCTAAATTTGGTGCTGATGCTAGATCTAATTTTGGGCGCTGGAATTATTATCATTCTAAACAAGCTGGGCATTTAGTGGTGGATATTGCACATAATCCAGCGGGATTAATAAATATTCTTGACTTAGCGCAAGGTTTTCGTAAATTACATGGTTTGAACGGGCGTTTGGGATTAATGTATGGCAATACTGCGGATAGAAAAGAAACTATTCCTGATGTTGTCAAGATTATTCTTGAACATAAAGTTGATTTGGTTGTGATTAAGGAATTCCAGGAGTCGCTTCGTGGTAGTGTATTAGGCGAGATGCCAGAATTATTTAGGCTCGAATTACTTAAACAAGGTTATCCTAAAGCACAGATTAAAGTTATTCCAAATGAACTGGAAGCTACTGAGTATATCTTGGCTCAAGCACAACCAGACGATATGTATTTGCTATGTAGCCATGAATTATTAACTGACGTGAGCAAATTTTTGCGGGAACGAGTCGCTGCTGAAAAAAATACTTAATTTCATATTAATATAGATAGTAAATTATCACTATACTCTTTCTGATTTAATCCTAAGTTATTGTTTTGAATCAGTTTGAGTATGTCGTACAATGTTGTTAAAATAACATTTTCGATTAGTAAAATATAGTGCCACAAAGAAGCTGTTAATAAGACAGAGTATTGATGCAAATAGACAAATCGCAATGATATAACGATAATCATTAGTAAGTGCTAGGATACTACTTGTCCAGAGCGGAGTTAACCCACCTCCGATTAATGATGCCAAACTAAAACAAGCTGCCACACCACTATAACGTACTTCAACCGGAAATAAATCCACCAAAAGTCCCCAATAAACTCCATTAACTCCACCAGCAAAGATGGATAACAAAATCACAACACTGTAAAGTGTTTTTAGATTATCCAAAGGCAATGTTCCGGTTAAAACCAAAATTAAGACAATAATTAAGCCAACAATTGAAAATTTAACAATTGCGATTGGATTTATTTTACTGGCTAAAAGCGCGGATAAAATAATTGCCGCAGAAACTGTTAGTGCACCAACTGAGCTAATATTGGCAGCAACGCTTAATTCCAAATGTAAAAATTTAACAAATAGATTTGGTAGAAAGACATGAAATACAGATGTAATTAACGATGCGATTAACACCAAAAAAATTCCCATGATTAATTCTTTACGATAAGTTGTAAATAGTGCAAATGCTGGAATTTTTTGTACTTTGTGTTGCGCTTTAGCCGCCTGGAAATCACCACTTTCGGCGATATTTTTACGGATATAAAATCCGATTACAGCAAGTAAACTACCTAAAATAAATGGAATTCTCCAGCCAAAACTATACAAAAAATCATGATTCATCATTTCAACCATATTTCGAATCGCCCACGAGCCTAACGCTATACTCATATTGGCACCAAAAGGCATCCATGCACTGTAGAAATAGTAGTTTTTATGGTGGTAGGTTTCTGCAATATAAGTAACCGATCCGGGCATTTCTGCACCCGATGAAAATCCCTGAAATATCCGAGAGATTAATAAAATTGCGACCGCAAAATAGCCAACTTGGTGAAATGTAGGAGAAAGCCCAATAACCAAAGAGGGAATTGCTGTCATTAAAATTGACAGACTAAAAATCGATTTACGTCCATATTTATCACCCAAACTACCTAAGATGATCGCTCCAAATGGGCGCAACATATAACTGATTGTAACGGTCATATAAGTAAAGACGATGGCTAGATAACCAATGTTCTTGGGAAAGAATAAATCCGCTATTACCGAAGATAGAAACACAAAAACAAAAAAATCAAAAATTTCAAAGAAGTTACCAATTCCGGCGGCAAGAAAAAGTTTTTTGCGGTTAGTAACAGGCTGATCTATAGTTTTACTCATGAGTAACTTTCGGTAATTTGGTTAATTATGCGCAATTTTACTATGCGCACAATCTTTAGCGAGATAATTTACTTATTATTGAACTACAACCTTTACTCCTGATAATGAGCTTGAATGATCCTTGGGTAACAAACCTATTCGCATATGGGTTTCATGGGCAAGAGTTTTATAGATGTTTGCCATCGGATTATCTTCAAGCAATACAATTGGTTGACCTAGATCACTTTGTTGACAAATTGCCAGATTGAGTGGTAATTTTACTAATAAATCTAAATTGTACTCATCTTTCAAGTGGCTGCTTCCACCAAGACCAAAAATGTGAGATTCATGCCCGCAATTTTCGCAAATATGAATGGACATATTTTCAACAACGCCAAGGCATGGAATATCCAATTTTTGAAACATATTGATACTTTTACCAACATCAAGCAAGGCAATATCTTGAGGTGTCGTAATTACGATTGTTGCCGTTAGTGGAATTGTTTGTGCCATAGTCAAGTGAATATCCCCAGTTCCTGGGGGCATATCAACAAATAAATAATCAAGCTCTTCCCACTCTGTATCATTCAATAATTGATTAAGTGCTTTGTTAACCATTGCACCACGCCAAATCGTTGCGGTCTTAGAATCTACAAGAAAGCCAAATGACATTACTTTTATCCCAAATTTATCTAACGGAACAAAACAATTATTTTTACTAACTGCTGGCTTATAATCTTCCGCGCCAACTAAAATTGGTAACGATGGTCCATAAATATCAGCATCTAAAATACCAACTTTTGCGCCAAGGCTGCTCATTGCTACAGCTAAATTTAATGCTGTAGTTGATTTACCAACACCACCTTTACCAGAAGTAACTGCAATAATGTTCTTGATGTTACTAATCCGCTTTAGTCCATTTTTAACCTTATGTGCTATAATCACAGGTTTATTAACTGTATTATTCATAAATAATTATTCTTTTCCATAAAACTGTATATTAGATACTTGCTAATAACTATACAAATTATAATATGCTCCATCTTAGCATATCATATTAAAATTAGTTGACTGTTTTAGTAGGTGGTTCGCTTTTGGGGATTAACAATATGTCAAAAAATATAATCGTAACCTGTGCTTTACCTTATGCGAATGGCGACATTCATTTGGGGCATATGGTAGAACATATCCAAGCTGATATTTGGGTGCGTTTTCAAAAAATGCAAGCTAAAAACTGTTATTTTATCTGCGCAGATGATACTCATGGAACACCAATTATGCTCAAAGCAGAGCAACGTGGTATTACGCCAGAGCAGCTAATCGCTGAGTCGTATCAATCGCATACCGCAGATTTTGCTGGATTTGGAATTGCCTATGATCATTTTTATACAACTAATTCTCCAGAAAATCAACAATGCGCCTATGATATTTATAATAAATTAAAAGCAAATAATAAAATTGTAGTTAGGACGATTAGCCAGCTTTTTGACGAAGAAAAACAGATGTTTTTACCAGATCGTTTTGTCAAAGGCACATGTCCAAAATGCAAAGCTGAAGATCAGTATGGTGATAGCTGTGAAAAATGCGGTGCGACTTATGCGCCAACTGAATTAATCAATCCTTATTCAGCGGTATCCGGTTCGACCCCAGTTATTCGGGAATCAGAACACTATTTTTTTAAGCTTAGTGAATGCGGAGAGTTTTTAACCGAGTGGTTATCAGCGAAAGGTCGCTTGCAAGCTGAAGCGCGTAATAAAATGCAAGAATGGTTGGATGGTGGTTTGCAAGATTGGGATATTTCTCGTGACAAACCTTATTTTGGTTTTGAAATTCCCGATGCTCCAGGGAAATACTTTTATGTCTGGCTAGATGCTCCAGTTGGTTATTTAAGTAGTTTTATGCATTATTGTCAGCAAAATGGTCTAAATTTTAATGAATTATGGAATAGTCAAGATACGGAGATTCATCATTTCATCGGTAAAGATATTCTATACTTTCATGCGCTATTCTGGCCTGCGGTATTACATAATTCGGGCTATCGTACTCCGGATAATTTATGTGTGCACGGCTTCTTAACGGTTAATGGACAAAAAATGTCTAAATCTCGTGGTACATTTATCACTGCCAGCAGTTTTTTAGCTAGTGGTTTAAATCCTGAGTTTTTCCGTTACTATGTAGCAAGCAAGATGACAGCTAAGATTGAAGATATTGACTTTTCTTTTGATGATTTTGTTGCTAGAATTAATTCTGAATTAGTTGGCAAGTATATTAATATTGCTTCGCGTTGTGCAGGCTTTATTAGTAAACGCTTTAATAATCGCTTGGCAGCTAGCTTAGACCAAGAATTAATTAATGGTGTTTTAGCAGTTAAGACTGAATTAGCAGGATTATTTCAGGAGCGTGAATTTGCTAAAGCTATTAAATTAATTATGCGAGTGGTTGATGAAGTTAATCTTTATGTAGATAATCATAAACCATGGTTATTAGCTAAAGAAGATGGTAAAGAACAAGAGTTGCACTTAGTATGTACGACCTTAATTAATGCATTCAGATTAATTGCTATTTACTTGAAACCAGTAGTTCCGCAATTAGTAGCTAAAATAGAATTATTCCTTAATTCTGCATCATTAATGTGGCAAGATTTAGAATATTTGAGTCTTGGTCATGAAATTAATGATTATACCCATTTAATTAATAGAGTCGAGCCAGTAATGATTGAAAAAATAATTGAAATAAACCAGCAGCAATTGGATGCACAAAATACTTTAGCAAAGGCAGAAGCAGAAAACGTTATTTATGAGAAGATCGCTGAAACCATTTCGATTGATGATTTTAGCAAAATTGATTTGCGAATTGCTAAAATTGTTGCAGCAAGTCACGTTGTTGGTGCAGATAAGTTAATTCAGTTAACGTTGGATATTGGTACTGAAGTACGTAATGTTTTTGCTGGAATTAAATCTGCATATGACCCGGCGGATCTTGTCGGAAAACATACTGTAATGGTTGCGAATTTAGCACCACGTAAGATGAAATTCGGAATGAGTGAAGGCATGGTGTTGGCAGCAAGCTTTGAAGATAAACATGGTGGGCTCTATATTCTGGAACCTCATGAAGGTGCTCAAGCAGGGATGAGGGTTCGCTAAATTAAGCTAAAAGTTGCCAGTATAGAGCTACTTATGTTTATAATAGCATGTTGATTTTTATTCTCAAACTGAGACCTGTTTTATGGAGTGTGTAATGAAGCTAAAAAAATTTACTTCGGTATTGGCGGTTTCATCCGCATTAGTGTTGAACGCTTGTGGTGGCGGTGGTGCCGCTGGACCAACTCAGAATGCCGGGTATGGCGATGTAGTATCAATTTCACAGCAGAATCTTGGTGTTTATGCCAGTATGAAGGTTTTATATCCTGTAATGTTGCAAACTGGTAATTTCGGTATTATTAAAGGGACTTCATTTAGTGTTGAGTCTGCTTTTGAGTCCGCTAATATCATAAATAGTGCGACAACATTTAATTTTAATCCTGTAGCTCCAGTTACGACTAATCCTGGCTATTTTAAAGCTGCATCAGTTTCTGCATTTGCAGTTGAGTATAAAACACCTGGGCAAAATGCAACTACAAATACAAGTCAAATTAGCCGAACTGGATCTGGTTTAATTATTGTACCTAATGGAGTTGCACCACGCGGTGTGGTAGTTTATTTCCATCCAACAACATGGGGTAAAAATCAAGTTCCTTCATGCTTAGGTCCATTGGCTTCAGGTAATATATCTTCAAATGTACCATCATATTGTAATGTCACCGCTTTGGATAGTACCGGAGCTGGAACTTTTGCAATGTTGGCTGCAGTATATGCTGCGCGTGGATTTGTGGTTGTGGCTCCTGACTATGTAGGGCAGGGTTCAGATTATGATAACGTTCATCCATATGTTGTCTTCCCAGAAAATAATGCTTTAGCGGCATTTAATATGTTTCCGGCAATGCGTCAGATATTAGCTGCAGCACCGTTTAACATATCTTCTTCAACGACACTTCCTTTGTTTATAACTGGTTATTCAGAAGGTGGTGGCTACGCGCTTAAAGCATCACAATTGGCTCAGACAACTGCAGCTGGTGCGCTTAGTAACGCTAGTTTGTCATTAAAAATTTCATCCCCACAGGAAGGTGCATATTCATTAACAGATCAAATGAACTTTGCGTTTAATAATAACAATGATGGTCTACTTAATTGTGCCAGTAACCCTAGCTATAATTGTGGTAATGTTGATATGATGAATGCAGATCAAAGCAGCGTAACACCTGAAGTTTCTGCAATGAATACTTGGAATATTGGTAGTGCTCCATATGCAGCTAAAATTAAACCGCTACTAACCAGTTATGTATTAACTGCTGCTACTTATTATGATTTTGAAAACTTGAATGGTGCATATGACATGAGTATGAATCATCAATTTTGGGCTGATGTAGTAATGCCTGGAAATGTTGTAGCAAGCTTATACCAATTATATTCTGGTATTTTAGGCGATGTTTATACTGGTAGCCAAATTGTGGCTGGTATTTTTGAAAATTCAACTAAGATTAATGGATATGATCCTGTAATTACGCCACATATTACGGTGTTTAGTCCGCTGGGCGATATTCCTGAAGTTTTACCAGCAGGCAATTGGGGTACTAATAACGCAGGAACTAATTTCATTCATCAAAAAATTGCCAATGATCCGCAATTTATTACTATTTTAGCGGATGGATCAACTTATAATTGGCGCACTAATTCACCAATTAACTTTATTCACATGAACTATGATTCTGCAGTAACTGTACTCAATTCACATCAGGCGTACTCATGTATGAAAAATGGCGTTAGCTTCTCTGGTAGTGGTAATTTGGTTGCATCAGCCGCTCCATGTTCTACGCCGTCAAGTGGCGCATTGATTGAATCAACTATTATTCCTAATTTTCAGTTAACAAATAATGTAGTACAGCTTGCGCCAATGGATTTTTATAACGAATCGCAAGTAAATCGATTAGCAAAAAATAAATTTTGGACAGCATCTTCATTTGGGATTAATTATTTAGGAACTCCATTCGATCATGGCGATATGTTTGTTCAAGGGAGTATAGTTGCTCTTTGTACCTTTGAAAATTCATTAAAAGATGGTTCTAATTCTGGAGTGTGTCCAGCATTATAGAATATATACTTTATTGCATTACTAAAGCCTCCAGAAATGGAGGCTTTTTAAAGTAAATTTGACAAAAATACAGTAAATTAAAAATTCCAGCCCCAGCTAGGCGTAGTAATCTTATCTGGATTATTACTTGTATTATTGTCCTGCTGATTTGGTGTCAAAGTATAGTCAGGTAACCCTCCGCTAGGGTTATCTACTGTAATTTTATTTACAACACCACCAGGTCCACGTTGCTCTGTAATTTGTTTAAACCTAGTTGGTTGCGATTCATTCGCAATTGCTGCCGCACTTTCACTTATAGTTTGGTTTGTAGCATTTCCTGGTTGAGGCAATAAGATTGGGGCGCTACTACCATTTAAACTTTTTGGCGGTGGCAGTGGAATAGTTTCAGGTGCCTGATGTGTAGAACACCCACCAACCCAAATGGAGGTGATTATAATTAGCAGTGAGCTGGCTACTATAGAAAATTTGTTTTGCATTTTCTTATCCTTATGCAATTTCTTCATGCCAATATAAACCATCACGAGCTAATAAAGCTGACGAGCTAGCTGGTCCCCAAGTTCCCGCTGGATATTGTTTAGGCGCAACTTTCAACTCTTTCCATGTTTCCAAAATCGGTTCAACCCATTTCCACGCTGCAATTTGTTCATCACGGCGAACAAACAAGCTCAAATTGCCACGAATAATATCCAATAATAAGCGTTCGTAACCATCAGTGCGACGTGCGTGGAACATCTCATTAAAATCCAAATCTAAATAAACTGGCTGTAGACGATTGGTATCTCCCGGTTGTTTTGCGAGGAAGAATAGTTTTACGGTTTCTTCAGGTTGGATTCTGATAATCAAACGATTGGCAAAAGTACCTCCGCTAGTCGGAAATATTTTACATGGGATATCTTTAAATTGAATTACAATCTCAGCAACTTTTTCTTGCATCCGTTTGCCCGTGCGTAGATAAAATGGAACACCAGCCCAACGCCAGTTTTGAATTTCTGCTTTTAATGCCACGAATGTTTCTGTAATACTGTTTGGCGCAACTTTTTCTTCTTCAAGATAGCCTTTAACTGATTGTCCTGCTACTGCACCAGCTTTGTATTGACCTTTAATAACATTTTTTAGTACATCATCTTCGGATAATGGTTTCAATGAGCGTAAAACTTTTAATTTTTCATCACGAATTACATCTGCATCCAATGATGAAGGTGGCTCCATTGCTACGATACATAACATTTGTAACAAGTGGTTCTGTAGCATATCACGCAAAGCTCCTGTATGCTCATAGAAATCGCCACGTGAACCGACACCAATATCTTCGGAAACCGTGATTTGAACACTATTAACCCATTGGCGACGCCACAATGCCTCAAATAGTGTATTACCAAAACGGACAGCCATCAAGTTTTGCACTGATTCTTTACCAAGGAAATGATCAATACGATAAATTTGATCTTCTTTAAAATATTGTGCAACGTAGTCATTAATATCATTGGACGATGCTAGATCATTACCTAATGGTTTCTCTAAAACCACCCGCGAACGTCCGTGATTAAGCCCAGATTTAGCTAAGTTATGGCTAATTGTTTTGAACAGTTCTGGCGCAGTTGATAAGTAATAGATGTTAGTTTTGCTTTGATCCAAGAGAGAACCTAATTTACTATATCCAGCTTCATCATTTACATCTAATTGAAAATAATTTATTAGTTTGATAAACTCATTCCAATGGTGTGGATCTATCTTATTTTTTGCATCCGTTGCGTATTTATATGCTGACGTAATATAATCTTCTGATGACATATCTCCGCGCCCTAGGCAAAAGAAGCGTGAGCTGGACTCAATATTACCATCAACAAAAGCATTATATAGTGCTGGTAATAATTTTCTTTTTACTAGATCCCCAGTACCGCCAAATAACACCATATCAAAACATTCAAGCTTACTTACCATAATTAAACCTCATTTACATAAATGTCATATTATTGACGATATTATAGTCCATATTTACATAGTTAGTTACAGAATCTTAGCTATTGTCACAAAATGATCAAATTGCTGCAGCGCACCTAATTAATTGCAATAGTTATGTTAAAATCCACACCAATTCTATGTTTAAAAGATAAGGGTGTTGTTATGAGTTTTCAGCAAGTTATGTTATTTCCTCCCCTAAAAGGTGTCTTTGTTGATCTAGCAAAAGTTCCGGATCCTGTTTTTGCTGAAAAAATGGTTGGGGATGGTTTTGCTATTGATCCACTTGACAATATTCTGCATTCGCCCATTGATGGTAAGATCAAGTCAATTCACCGTGCCAAACATGCGATAACTATCGAATCTAATTTGGGTTTTGATATCTTAATTCATGTTGGACTAGAGACTGTCTCCTTGGGGGGGGGAGGTTTTAAAGTAAAAGTCAAAGAAGGTGATCTGGTCAAAGCAGGAGATATACTTAGTGAATTTGACATCGCTTATATTTCTGAAAGAGTAGTGGCACTGATAACTCCAGTTTTAGTTACAGATATTGAAGAAAAGCAGCTGAGTATTGAGATTTTATCTCATGACGCTATTGTTGATTTAAGTAAACCAATCATGATTGTTAACTGTGGACAAGTTACAACAATTAGTCATGCCACTTCAGCACAAAATTCATTGGAGTCAGAATTAATTACAGTTCCTAATACTCATGGTATCCATGCTCGCCCAGCCGCACAACTTAATGCAATCGCACGTAAATATCCAAATCATGAGATCGTAATGTTAAAAGGTGAACAATCGGGAAATGTTAAAAGCGTAGTTTCCTTATTAAGCCTATCAGTACAGTACCAAGACCAGATAAAAATTTTGGTAAAAGGTGATGGTGCACAAGCGATTATTGATGAGCTGAAAGCTGCATTATTGGAGATGCACGATGATGAAAGTGAAAATCCTAATGCAAATCCAAATGCTGGCGAAGAAGATAGTAAAGTTGAAAATGGCAAATATCATGGAGTAGTTGCCTCAACTGGAATGGCAGTAGCAAAATTGGTGCAACAAACTGGAGTCCAGTTTAAATACGAGCGCTTTGCTGCTGATTCTGAAGCTGAGTTAGCCAAGTTAGAAACCACAACAAAAACATTAATTACAGAGCTAGAAACAGAGATTAAGGCGCTAACAGAATTTGATGTTGCTCATAAAAATATCCTAAGTGCTCATCTTATGATTTTAACTGATCCAGAATTGACTGCAAATACCAAAAATCTGATTATGCGTGGGCAATCTGCTCCTTTTGCTTGGGATAAGGCTACCGATGAGTCGTGTAAAGCATTAGCTGCAACTGGGAATGCACTATTAATTGAGAGGCAAAGTGATTTGTTAGATGTTAGAGATCGAGTGTTAACCGGGCTTTGCGGAAGTGAAAATAAAGTCATTCAGGAATATACAGAAAATGTCATTTTAGTTGCTGAAGATTATACTCCATCACAAGTTATTGCTTTAAGCGATAAAGTTAAGGGGTTAGTTAGTGTACGTGGTGGAGTAACTTCTCATGTTTCAATTTTGGCTCGCACCCGTGGAATCCCACTCTTAGTCGGCGTTGCTAAAGAAGTATTACAAGAAAACTCCAAAATAGTAGTCTTAGATACATTAAACACTGCAATCTTAAATTCGTGTCCAAATGAGCAGGAGTTGAGCATTGCCAACCAAGCAGTTGCCAAACGTGAAGAAGAGTTACGCGTAGCACAAGAGTCATCTTCCTTGGCGGCGGCGACTAGCGACGGTATACAAATTAATTGTTTGGCAAATATTGGTAATATTAACGAAGCTAAAATTGCCGCAGGTAATGGTGCTGAAGGCGTTGGATTATTTCGAACTGAATTTATGTTCCTAGAAAGCAAAGAAGCTCCTAGTGAAGAAATGCAATTTAAAGAGTATTCTGAAATTAATCAGGTTCTTAGTGGTAAAAATTTTGTTATCCGTACATTAGATGCTGGTGGTGATAAAAAAATTCCGTATATTACGCAAGTTCATGAAGAAAATCCAATGCTTGGTGTACGCGGTGTGCGTTTATGTTTAGCTAATCGTGAATTGTTCAAAACTCAATTGAGAGCTATTTTACGGACTAAAGCAGATAATATCAAAGTTATGATTCCGATGATTTCCAAACTTAGTGAATATCGTGCAGTTAAACAAATTTTTGAAGAGTTAAAAGCAGAGTTAAATGTAACGGCTAATGTTCAATTAGGGATTATGGTTGAGGTTCCATCCGTAGCATTTATGAGTGAAGCATTTGCTAAAGAAGTTGATTTTATGTCAATTGGTACCAATGATTTGACCCAATATGTCATGGCTGTAGATCGTGAGCATACTGAATTAGCTAAAGAAGTTGATCATTTGCATCCTGCCGTATTAGCTGCAATTGCCGCAACTGCGCGTGGGGCTCACAAACACGATACTAGCTTATCTGTATGTGGCTTAATGGCATCTGAAAAATTGGCTATTCCTGTATTAATTGGTCTGGGGATTAAAAATCTTTCAATGACAGTTAGTGCTATTCCAGAAAATAAAGCATTTATTCGAACGTTAAACTTTGTTAAATGTAAAGAAATTGCATACCATTGCTTGGGCTTGCCAACGGCAATCGAAGTACGTGAATATTTAAAAAATCAATTCAATTAATTGTTAAAATTTTAGAAAGTAATATGATGGCTTTTAAATTTTCTTCAATTCAGGCTCTTGGTCGAGCTTTAATGCTTCCTATAGCAATGTTGCCTGTTGCCGGGTTATTGCTACGCTTTGGGCAACCTGACTTACTTAATATTGCGGCAATTGCCGATGCGGGTAATGCTATTTTTGCCAATCTTCCACTGCTCTTTGCGATCGGGGTTGCAGTTGGTTTTGCCAAAGATAATAATGGCTCTGCGGGTCTGGCTGGTGCTGTTGGTTATTTGATTTTGGTGGCAATGCTTAAGACTATCAATAAAGAGATTGATACAGGGGTATTGGGTGGTATTTTAACAGGTAGTATCGCTGGTTATATGTATAACCGCTATAGAGATATAAAGCTACCTGAGTTTTTATCATTCTTTGGTGGTAAACGTTTTGTTCCTATTATTACTGGCGTGAGCGCGGTTCTTTTAGGGGTGATCTTAGGTTATGTTTGGCCTCCGATTCAATATGGGTTGCATACCTTTAGCTTATGGATGGCAAACTCTGGTGAGGTTGGATTATTTCTTTATGGCTTGTTTAACCGCTTATTATTAGTTACTGGTTTGCACCATGTCCTGAATAGCTTATTTTGGTTTCAATTGGGTGATTTTACTAATGCGCAAGGTGTTGTGGTTCATGGTGATATTGCTCGTTTCATGGCCGGAGATCCAACAGCAGGGCACTTTATGGCTGGATTCTTCCCAATCATGATGTTTGGCTTACCTGCAATTTGCTTAGCAATGTACACTACTGCATTTAAAGAGAATAAAAAAGCGGTGGCGGGTTTACTGTTGTCAATGGCATTAACCTCGTTTTTAACTGGTGTTACTGAGCCAATTGAGTACTCTTTTATTTTCTTAGCGCCAGTTTTGTATGGTATCCACGCCGTTCTAACTGGTATTTCTCTTGCTGTTAGTTATTGGCTGCATATCCGTTTAGGATTTTCGTTCTCTGCTGGTGCAATTGATTACGTATTATTCTTTAAGCTGTCACAAAATCCATTGATGATGCTAGCGATTGGTGCAGCGATGTTCATTCTTTATTATTCCTTGGGCGTATTTTTTATCAAAAAATTTAATCTAGCTACTATTGGACGTGAATCAGAAGATGAAATAACTGCTGCGCAATTAGCAGAGACAGCTAGTGATAGTTTGGAAATGCAATATATTAATGCATTAGGTGGTGCTGAGAATTTACTAAACGTTGATGCTTGCACTACTCGTTTACGTTTGGTAGTTCGTGATGCAGCACTGATTAATAAACCAATCCTAAAAGCATTGGGAGCCAAAGGCTTTGTCAATCCAGCACCTGATTCTGTGCAAGTTATTTTAGGTCCTCAAGCGGAAATTGTTGCAAGTAGTATTCGAGATACTTTAACTTTGATTGGTCACTCACAACTAGTTAAAGCGTCAGTTAAACATACTACGGCAGAAAGTGTAGTTGATAAGACCAATAAATCTAAAATAGTTAGTGATTTAAATGTTATCGAGAATATCTTAGTCGCATTAGGCGGTAAAGACAACTTGATTAGCGCTAACCTAGTTGCATTAACTCGTGTTAAAATAGAGATTAGAGATACCAGCATAATTAATCAAGATCAATTGAAAGATTCTGGAGTAATTGCTTTTATCTCTATTTCGTCCAATACATGGCAGCTTTATCTTGGCACAAAAGCTGAAGAGGTAGCTAATGGATTGAGTCAACTTATGAAGTAAAAATAAATAAAATGGAATGTTTTAATGGTAAGTGTACTAATAATTGCGCATTCAGAGATTGCGAATAGTTTTGCCTATTGTTTGGAACATATCATGAATAAGCGGGTAGATAACTTAGTTATTTTACCCATTAAGAAATCAGAAGCTCCGGATAGTATCTATCCGCGAGCTGAAGAAATCATAGAACGCCAGTTGCGAAAAGCAGATGGCGTTCTTATTCTTTGTGATATATTTGGTGCTACTCCGAGCAATATCGCTAGCAAGTTAATTGAACCTAATCGTGTCGAATTGATTACGGGTTTAAATCTACCGATGTTGATTCGAGCGATTACTTATTCAAATCAAAGCCTTGACGTTTGTGTTAGCAAGGCATTAGACGGTGGAGTCTCAGGGATTATCCACCTAAAAGGAGATTGATTTAATGCTAACTTATGAGTTGGAAATTATTAATAAATTAGGACTACACGCAAGAGCTTCTTCTAAGCTAGTGCAAGTGGCTAGTTCATTCAAATCAGACATTCATATTGAACGTAATGGTCGCAAAGCTAATGCAAAGAGCATTATGTCGTTAATGATGCTCGCTGCTGCTAAGGGTAGTCTCATTACTTTGACTTGTAATGGTGAAGATGAAGAGCAAGCGCAACAAAAAATAATTGAGCTATTTGCCGGGCGCTTTGGCGAAGCTGAATAAAAGAAAAGGCATATCATGAATATTGCATTGCACGGTATTGGTCTTGGTGGTGGTATCGCAATTGGTCAGGCTTTTATTCTAGATAAAGACCTCGAAGATGTTGCCCAGTTTACGCTTGAAGATAGTGAAGTTACGGCAGAAGTTTTACGCTTTGAAAATGCTTTAAGAACAACACGGAAAGAGTTAGAGTATTTGCGTGGTAATATTCCTTATGATGCTCCTGCAGAGTTAGGCGCATTTTTATCGTTGAATATCATGATGTTAAGTGATTCACAAATTGCTCAAGCTCCTGTTGAATTAATCAAACGTGAGTCTTGCAATGCTGAATGGGCAATTAAACTTCAAGCCGATTATCTTTCACATCAGTTTGATGAGATGGAAGATGAATATCTCAAAGAGCGTAAAACTGATGTAGTGCAAGTGCTGGAGCGGATTTTTAGAAATCTTGAGGGTAATAAATTTGACTGGGATGATGAGGGTAAATTTGAACGAGGAATACTTGTTACGCGAGATCTGTCACCTGCGGATTTAGTTCATTTTAAAGACTCTAATTTTGCGGGGTTCATCACTGATTTTGGTAGTCGGACATCGCATACTGCAATTGTTGGCAGAAATTTAGATATTCCGGCGGTGGTTGGTGTTACAAATGCTCGCCAGTTTGTCCGTGAAGATGAGATTATTATTGTTGATGGTATTCAGGGCGTGGTTATTATTAACCCTGATAAAATTGTGCTTAATGAATATAAACGACGTAAAAAAGAATGGCTCGAATCACGGCAAAAATTAAGAGCAATTCGTAAAGATGAAACCGTTACCAAAGATGGTGTTAAGGTAGAAATATTTGCCAATATTGAGGTCCCCGATGATGTCGAAGACGTAAAATATAATAATGCTGCTGGAATTGGGTTATTTAGAAGTGAATTTCTCTTCTTTAGTCAGGATAACCATATTGCGGGTGAAGAAGAACAATTTGAAGCATATCTTAAAGTGGTTAAGGCAATGAAAAAGCTTCCAATTACAATCCGTACGGCTGATCTTGGTGCAGATAAAAATCCATTATGGAATTCATCACATGGCGAAGCTGAAAATCCAGCTTTAGGTCTCACAGGGATTAGGCTTTCTTTAGCGGAGCATGGTTTTTTTCGTACTCAGTTACGTGCGATACTGCGGGCATCACATTATGGAAAAATTCAAATTATGTTTCCGATGATTTCATCCGCTTGGGAACTAAAACAAGCAGTTAATCAATTAGAATTAGCTAAAGAAGAGTTACGAGAAGAGAAAATTCCTTTTGACAACGAAATAAAAGTTGGAAGCATGATAGAGATCCCTGCAGCAGCGCTTTCGCTTAAAGGTATTTTTAATTATGCAGATTTTATTTCGATTGGAACCAATGATCTGATTCAATATTTATTAGCAATTGATAGAAATGATGAATCAGTAAGCTATCTATATGATCCGTTACATCCTGCTGTTTTACAGGTAATTAGTCATGTAATTCGTACGGCAAATAAAGAAAATATTCCAGTTTCTATTTGCGGTGAGATGGCAGGAAATGTTAAATTAACGCGTTTACTGTTGGGGATGGGGTTGCGCAGATTTTCAATGTATTCAGCAAATATTCTGAATGTTAAGAAAATTATTTTAAACTCAGACGTTGCAGATATTGCGAATAAGGTGAGTAAAATTTTGCGAAGTGAGAGTCGTGAGCGGATTTATGAATTAGTCGAACAGTTAAACGAAGATATTGAATTATTTTAAAGATGAGGAATTATGCGCTTAAAAACAATTAGTAAGTTTGTACTTGGGGCTGTATGCGGATCTTTTTTAACAATTAGTATTTATGCTACTGCGGATAGCGGTAATAGCGCTGAAGTCAATACCGATTCTGCGGTTGCAAATACTATTCCGATTGATGAGATAAATAATTTTGCTCGGGTTTATTCGATAACCAAAAATTATTACGTAGAAAGTATAAATGATAGTAAATTAATGAAGGGTGCTGTGACAGGAATGTTAAGTAATCTGGATCCTCATTCAGACTACTTAGATGCAGAAGATTTTAAACAGTTATCAGAAATGACCAGCGGCTCGTTTGCTGGACTTGGGATTGAAGTTAGTCGCGATAAAGGCGATAGTGGAGTTAAAGTTGTAGCACCAATTTATGGAACGCCAGCTTACAATGCTGGAATTAAAAGTGGTGATTTTATTGTACGAATAGATGATACGCCAGTTAGCGGTATGAGTTTGGATGATGCCATCAAAAGAATGCGTGGTAAAGCTGGGACTAAAGTTCGCATCAGTATTGCCCGGGCAAATGAACTTAAACCAATTGAGTTTACAATTATCAGAGCAAAGATTGAAATCCATAGTGTTAAATCTGCTATGTTAGCACCAGATTATGGCTATATTCGAGTTACTAATTTTCAGGCAGATACTAGCAATGAATTAGCAAAAGCATTAAATAAACTTGCTGCGGCAGATCCAACGATTAAAGGACTGGTGCTAGATTTGCGTGATGATCCGGGCGGGCTTTTACAATCAGCAGTCGGAGTATCAGGAGCCTTTTTACCGAAAGACAGTCTGGTTGTTTATACCGATGGTCGTATTGCGAGCTCGAAACAAAAATATTACGTGAAACCAGATGATTATGATGTAGATGGAACACAGGAAAAAAGCTTGAGTAGTGTCCCGGAAAAATTTAAAACATTGCCGATTGTGGTACTAGTTAATCAAGGAACAGCGTCAGCATCAGAGATTGTTTCTGGAGCGCTACAAGATTATAAACGGGCTAAAATTGTTGGAGTTAAGACTTTTGGTAAAGGCTCTGTACAAACAGTTATTCCATTGTCAAAAGATACTGCAATCAAATTAACAACTGCCTTATATTATACACCTAAAGGTCGTTCAATCCAAGCTGAAGGCATTTCTCCAGATATTATCATACAAAGTGAATATAGTGATTTACTAGACAGCTGGGATGTTTCTGAAGCAAGTCTGGATAAACATCTAAGCCATCCGGATAATGCGACTAAAACTAAAAATATTGAATCAGTTCCAGTAATTCGTCCGCTAAAACAAATTGCAACTAAAGCTGAATTAAAAGCTAAACTTGATACGAAAATGAAACAAGTGCCAAAGGTAGTTGATCAAAGTCAAGCACAAGTTGATTTGAAAGAGGATTTTCAGTTGCAATGGGCGCTTAATATTCTAGAAGGTAAACCATTGCCAGCCGATAGCTTGCCTAAAGCTCCAAAAGCGAATTAATCATTATGCGTGATCCTGCCGCTGTTTTACTTGGCTTACTAGATGATCAGATAGTGCTGACCAAGCGTTCAGCCGGATTACGCAGTTTCTCACAACATGTTTGTTTACCTGGTGGCATGAAAGATGTTTCTGATACTTCATTAGTTGATACTGCTATTCGTGAATTTAATGAAGAGTTGTTTTTTAATGGCAAGCTTGAAATTACAGCATGTATGTATCCGGAATATAGCATTGTTTCACAGCAGCAGGTATACCCAGTAATTGCCCGTTTGGATGGTCAAATTACTGATGTTAATCAGGATGAGGTAGAACGCTTGATTATGTTACCTCTAGAGCTGTTAGATGAGAGTAATTTTTATGTTCACCCCCATTATCCGGAAATTAAACATCGTTTTTGTCTAGATTATGATGATGAGCTAATTTGGGGTTTAACCGCCTATATTTTATATAAATTTAAAGATTTGAAGAGCTATATTAAATGACTAAAGGAATTATTGCGCCGAGTATTTTATCGGCAGATTTTGCTAATTTAGGCAAAGAAATTAAAACGGTAATTGAAGCCGGAGCTGATTGGATTCATTTTGATGTAATGGATAATCATTATGTTCCAAATTTAACAATTGGACCAATGGTTTGTAAAGCAATTAAACCATATTGTACGAATGCATTAATTGATGTGCACTTGATGGTAAGTCCGGTTGATCGCATGATTGAAGAATTTGCCGCAGCTGGCGCGGATATTATTACTTTTCATCCCGAGGCAAGCTTACATATTGATCGAAGTTTAGCTTTGATCAAAAGCTTTGGTTTAAAAGCTGGCCTGGTATTTAATCCAGCTACGCCACTAAGTTATCTAGAGTATGTTTGGGATAAAATTGATGTGGTATTGCTTATGTCGGTTAACCCCGGATTTGGGGGACAGGCTTTTATTGAAGAAATGCTAACTAAAGCTAAACAAGCTAAAAAATTGATTGACGCATCAGGGCGCGATGTTATTTTAGAAATTGATGGCGGAGTTAAAATCGATAACATTGCGCAAATTGCGGCTGCTGGTGTTGATGCCTTTGTAGCTGGTAGTGCGGTATTCAATACTCCTGATTATGCTAAAACTATAGCAGCACTTCGTTCTCAGTTAGCTTTATGCAATTAAGCGTGCAAACTCTTACTTTTCAACATTTCCTCATCGGGATTTTTGCGGTTGCCAATAATTTTCCGGCTTTAGGTGCGTTTTTGCAAATTTGTATTGGGCTTGAGCGCAAAGACCAATTACGACTATGTAAAATTGCAACTTTTTCATCTTTAGTGGTAATGTTGGTAGCATTAATACTCGGGCGTAGTCTACTGGATTTTTTTGGTATTTCAATTGAAGCATTCAGGATTGCTGGCGGATTGTTGCTTGGCGTCTCTGGAATGAATATGCTCAATTCCAAACCTGATGATGACGATCAGCCAGCCAAAGCTAATACTTACTCCAAGGTTATCTCATTGGCCGTTATACCTATAGCAATTCCTTTAACCACTGGTGCCGGAACATTTTCGACTATTATCATTTTTGCTGATGAAGTAGGGCGTAACTGGCTAGAATTTGGTTTATTGGTAGCTGCAATTTTGGTTATTACAGCATCAATTTATTTCATTTTCAAATACTCAATGAAGCTTCTCGATGTTCTTGGGCATACTGGTATGAATGTATTAATTAAAGTGGTAGGCTTATTTACCTTAGCTTTAGGAACTCAGTTTATATTAATGGGGATTTCTGCTGCTTTCCCTGCTTTGGGAATAAAATAAATCCTACTATTTAACTATGTTATAATATTGTTATAAATCTTTCGGGGCGGGGCGGAATTCCCCACCGACGGTAATAAGGTAGTAATACTTTTAAGTCCGTGACCCGTACCAATATTCTGATATTGGCTACGGTTGATCTGGTGTAATTCCAGAACCGACAGTATAGTCTGGATAGGAGAAGGATAAGTGTATTCTTACTGTTAGATATTAAAAATATTTGATTTTTAAGCGTAAGTTTTTGATAAAAAAGACAGCAATGATATTAAGGCCTTTTTTATTAAGATAGGACAGAATTCAGCGTATTAAGTTAGCTTTTGCCGATCTTTATGATTGTGCATGTCTGTCATCAAAATCATTTATGAATGCTAATAAATTTTCCCATCTTATTCCCCCTTATATACAAAACACATTAAATTTTGATTAATTTGAGCAAATTACTAATGTCAAATCATGCTTATTATATGCAACAAGTTATACAGCTGGCACGTATAGCGTCAAGTCAAACTTTGCCTAATCCTCAGGTAGCATCAATTGTGGTTAAGGATCAGCAAATTGTTGGAATCGGCACACATTTGTTTGCTGGCGGTCCACATGCTGAAATATATGCTCTAAATCAGGCAGGCGAAAGGGCAATTGGCGCTACGCTGTATGTCAGTCTTGAGCCCTGTGCACATTTTGGGCGGACACCTCCCTGCGTTGATGCGATAATTAAGTCGGGAATTGCTAAAGTTTATGTGGCAAATTTAGATCCTAATCCATTGGTATCAGGTAAAGGGATTGAGGCGTTGCGCGCTGCAGGTATTGATGTTGAAATTGGACTCTGTGCGGCTGAAGCTTCAGAAATAAACCGTGTTTTTTTCCATAATATGCGTAATCAAATGCCATATGTTACTTTAAAAGTTGGAATGAGCCTAGATGGTAGAATTGCGACTAAAGAATATCTTAGTCAATGGATAACCGGAAGTGAATCGCGCAAGGATGCACACCAGTATCGTGTGGATCACCAAGCTATTTTAGTTGGAGTTAATACTGTTTTAAGTGATGACCCGAGTTTAACGCCGCATATGCTTACCAATCCCCAAGTCCTGCCTATTCGTATTATCTTGGACAGTAATTTACGGACGCCACTGGATGCAAAACTTCTCAATGATAATCAAGCTCCAGTTTGGATTATAACTTCCAATCCAGATATTAGTCGGCATCAGCCATATATCAATCGCGGAGTAAAAATTCTTCAGTTGAGAGAGTTAGACATAAAATCGGTACTGACTGTATTATTTGAACATAGTGTTTGTTCCCTATTAGTTGAAGGTGGTGAACAGATATATTCAAGCTTTATTGATTCAGGATATATTAATCAGTTAATTTGTTATTATAGCCCTCAGTTGATTGGTTCGCTTCAGGCAAAACATTTCTTTAGTGGGGTTGGTTTTACTGACTTGCAAAATAACATGAAATTTGTTATCCGTGAAGTCAAGCAGCTGGGTAATGATGTAAAAATAGTTTGTATTCGTGACAATGAGGATAGAATCTAATGTTTACTGGAATTATTGAAGAAATTGGTAATATTGCACAGATCAAACGTGGTGGAAAAACTTTAGAGTTAGTAATAAATGCCAGTTTAATTATGAGCGATATTAAGCTTGGTGATAGCATTGCGGTTAATGGAGTTTGCTTAACTGTTACACGTTATACCAAGAATAATTTTAGTGTTGATGTAATGCCTGTTACTTTTAACGCGACTAATTTAGCTGAATTGAAGAATGGTTCTGAGGTTAATTTAGAACGTGCAATGGCGGCAAATGGTCGCTTTGGTGGTCATATTGTCAGTGGACATGTTGATGGAGTGGGCAAAATTATTGCTCGTGATCAGTTAGAAAGTGCCGTAATTTATAAAATCGCTTTAGCATCTGAATTAACTAATTTGTGTGTAGCCAAAGGTTCTATTGCGCTGGATGGAACTAGTTTAACTTTAGTAGAAGTTACTAGCAATTATCTAAGTGTAGCTTTAATTCCACATACGCAAAAAATGTCTTTACTTGGACGTAAACAAATAGGGGAAAGCATAAATATCGAATGTGATATTTTAGTGAAACAAATGCAAAAAATGTATGCCAAGTCAGAAAAAAACTCCAAAATAACTAGTGGTTTTTTACTTGAGCATGGCTTTTTATAGGGTTAATAAATGTTTAATACAATTGATGAAGCGGTAGAAGATTTACGAGCTGGTAAACTTATTTTAGTTTGCGATGATGAAGCGCGTGAAAATGAGGGTGATTTAGTTGGCTTAGCCGACAAGATTACTCCTCAGTCACTTAATTTTATGATAACTCATGGTAAAGGATTGGTGTGCTGTCCGCTAAATCAGGAATATGCTGCTAGACTTGATTTGAAACCTATGGTTCATAATAATCAAGATAATCATCAGACAGCATTTACTCAGAGTATAGATTATATAAGTAGTACTACTGGAATCAGTGCTGCAGAACGCGCACTTACGCTAAATGAGCTAGCTAATCCAGCAAGTAAACGTGGTGATTTTCGCGAGCCAGGGCATATCTTTCCATTAATTGCCAAAAATGGTGGAGTTTTGGAACGAGCAGGACATACCGAAGCTGCAGTTGATTTAGCTAAATTAGCAGGCGCTAATCCAGTTGGGGTAATTTGTGAAGTAATTAATGCCGATGGAACTATGTCGCGTTTGCCAGAATTGGTTAAATTTGCGCGTGAATATGATCTCAAATTAATTCATATTCAAGCACTAATCGCTTATCGCAAGCGGAATGAGAAATTAATTCAGCGTGAAGCGGTAACAAAATTACCTACTAAATTTGGAACATTTGATATGTACGGGTTTCGTTCTTTAATTGACAATCAAGAAGCGGTTGCTTTGGTTAAGGGTACTCTGACTGCTGATACTCAGCCATTAGTGCGGATACATTCAGAGTGTTTGACGGGAGATGGTTTTGGTTCATTACGTTGTGATTGTGGCGAACAATTAGCAGCAAGTCTTACGCGAATTGAGCAAGAAGGTGGGATTTTAATTTATCTTCGTCAAGAAGGGCGCGGAATTGGATTACTCAATAAACTAAAAGCTTATGCTTTGCAAGATCAGGGAATGGACACGGTCGAAGCTAATCTGCACCTTGGGTTTGCTGATGATTTGCGCGATTATTATCTTGCTGCACAGATTTTACGTGATTTAGAAATTTCTAAGATACGCTTACTTAGTAATAACCCTCGTAAATTGAATGCGTTAGGCGATTATGGAGTTGAAATTGTTGAGCGACAAGAGTTAATCATAGCAGCTAATGCGGTAAATAAAGATTATTTGGATACGAAAGTTAGTAAATTAGGACATTTATTATTTTAAAATGGTTGCTGTTCATTTGATTGTTTTATACTATAACAGCGATAGATCGATTATATATTTTGAAGGAAATTAATCATGATATTTGAAGGAAATTTAGTTGCCACTAGTGGTAAATATGCAATTGTTGTTAGTCGCTTTAATGAGTTTATTACCAGCAAATTACTTGGAGCGGCATTAGATGGTTTGACTCGCCATGGTGTTGTAGAAAGTGATATTGATACCGCTTGGGTTCCAGGTGCATTTGAAATACCTCTAGTGGCTCAGAAATTGGCAGCTAGTAAAAAATATGATGCAATTATTACACTTGGTGCTGTTATTCGTGGTTCAACTTCGCACTATGACTATGTGTGTAATGAAGTGGCAAAAGGCGTTGCCAAAGTTCAGTTAGATAGCGGCGTTCCGGTGATTTTTGGAGTGGTTACTACTGAAAATATCGAGCAAGCTATTGAGCGTGCTGGTACTAAGGCTGGTAATAAGGGGTATGATGCAGCAATAAGCGCTATTGAAATGGCAAATTTACTTAAAGGTCTTTAATTTATGAATATTGTGGCACATATATTCCGGCTCAGATGACATTAGTTAAAATATAATTCTTATCTTCTACCGCGTAGTTTTGGATGTATGATAAAATCTTAACGCTGTTGGTATAAGTGTTATGGGTATGATTAACTTGATTATTATGATTGACTAACTAATGAAAATAAATGCTAAAAATTTATGGTTGCCACTGATTATTGCAGTAGGGCATGTTTCATTCAGCTATGCTGAAAATATTGATAATATGGAATCAATGGCAATTGCCAATAAGGTTAACACCTTGAATGGTTCAACTCGTATGATGTGCGGAAAGGTTACACGTTGCAGTTTAACACAAACCACTCAATTCTATACTGCTCATAACTATCTTCCCGTTTGGACTGCTGCTGGGCGGATTAAGCCTGAAGCTGATAAATTTTTAACACTGTTACGTCATAGTTATGAGGATGGTCTTAACCCATTTGATTACCATACCAAAGAACTTAAAGAAATGGAACAACAAATCAATGATGGTCTACAGACAAGTAATAGCATTGATCCAGGGTTATTGGCAGAATATGATATTACTATGAGCGATGCATACTTGTTGTATGCACGCCACATGGAGTTTGGACGGATTGATCCAGTTATTAATTATCCTGATTGGCAAATTAGTCGCCGTTCATTAAATATTCTTGATTTCTATAATCAGGCAATTGCACAAAATAATTTAGTTACGAGTTTGAGTAAACTTACTCCAACTTATTCAGGGTATACTGATTTAAAAGTGCAGCTAGCTAAATATCAAAAGATTGCGAGTAATGGTGGTTGGCAAACAATACCAGCAGGCAAAGATTTAAAAATTGGTTCTATTGGTAGTCGAGTTGAGATATTGCAAAAAAGATTATCTGCAACTGAGGACTATACATTGGATGATACGGATCAACCTGCAAAATATGATGAGGATACTGCAAAGGTAGTTAAACAGTTTCAACATAACAATGGTTTAAAAGTAACTGGTATCGTAGATAAAACCACACTACAGGCATTAAATGTGTCAGTTGAAATGCGTGTTAAACAAATCCAATTGAATATGGATCGTTTGCGCTGGCTACCAAATAATTTGGGTAGCAAGTACTTAATGGTAAATATTCCAAGTTATTCTTTAGTTATTGTTAATGGTCAGCAGATTGATTTGTCGATGCCTGTTATCGTAGGCGGTGGAGGTAACAATAAAACTTGTGTGGTTAATAGCAAAATAACTACTTTAGAGCTGAATCCATTTTGGGGAATCCCTAATCGAATTGCAACTAAAGAATATTTATCTAAGATTCAAAAAGACCCATCTTATTTGGAACAACACAACATTAGAGTTTTTAATCCAAAAAATAATCAAGAAATTGATCCAACAGGAATAGATTGGCAAAAAGTAACTCAGACTAATTTCAATTATTTCCTGCGCCAAGATCCCGGTAAAAAAAATGCATTAGGCAAATTAAAATTTTTATTTCCCAATGACTGTGGAATTTATTTGCATGATACATCAAACCCTAATTTATTTGGTAAAAAAGCTCGCAGTTTAAGCCATGGTTGTGTACGAGTGAGTCAACCGTTGGCACTGGCTGATTATTTAATTGCTTCAACTCCTAATTGGGATGATGACAAGCTTGAAAGTGCAATCAATACTGGTAAACATCGTTGGGTAAAATTGGCTGATCCTCTTGAAATCCACATTATTTATCAAACTGCATGGGTTGAAAGTAACGGGCAACTACAGTATCGCAATGATATTTATAAAGCTGATAGTGTCGATTTTCCGATTTATATCCCTAAATTAGCGAAGTAATCAAATATGGTACAATTAATAGCACTAAGCCAATTTAGAATTGAGCGTTTTAATAAAGAGTTATTAAAATGTGATGAGTTGTTGATTAACCACGGAGAGCAGATATTTTTAACTGGTGCGAGTGGTTCTGGCAAAACTAGTCTGGCTTTGGCACTAACAGGGGAATTATATGCTTCTGGTGAAATAAAATTTAATTACCAAGCAAATGATTTAACGCCCAAAGTAACGTTGGTTAAACAATTTTTCCATTTTAAAAATAATTGCGGATTGAGTGATTTCTATTATCAGCAGCGTTATAATAGTTATGATGCTGATGATGCTCCAAGTGTTAGACAGACTATTAGTAATGCTGTTGATATCAATGACGCTAAGACGCAACATCTTTTAACTCTATTAGGTTTTAATCATCGTTTGGATGCTGCTTTACTTCAGCTTTCCAGTGGTGAGCGTAAAAAATTACAATTAATCTTAGCTTTAGCTAAACCATCACAAATAATAATTTTAGACAATCCTTTAATCGGCTTAGATGTAACCACGGTTAAGCATTTGCATGAGTATATGGCTAAATTAGCTCAAGCTGGAGTTTGCTTTATTTTGATTGGTGATAATCATACTATACCCAAATTTATTACTCATGTTTTGAGTATTTCACCTACGCATGATCTAAATAAAATTAGCAAAAATAATTATCATCCAGAAATAATGCCTGCTGCAACGAGTTTTAATTATAGTAATCTTAGACTACCTGAGTTTACCAGTAAGTTTGCAAATATTATAAAATTTAAAGACGTAACCATCTCTTATGCTGAGAAAGTAGCATTGAATAATATTAATTGGCAGGTAATACCTGGTGATAAATGGTTAGTCAGTGGTGCTAATGGTGCCGGTAAGTCTACCTTGTTAAGTTTAATAAATGGAGATCATCCACAAGCTTATGCCAATGAAATTTATCTCTTTGATCGTAAGCGTGGTAGTGGTGAGACGATTTGGGAGATCAAACGTAATATTGGATTTATTTCGCCAGAATTACACTGGAACTTTGATGGCAATATGACGTGTTTACAAACAGTAATTTCTGGATTTTATGATACACCAGGTTTGCATCGTAATCCAACTGATGAACAGATTGATTTAGCTCAGCAATGGTTATCGGGTGCTGGTTTGGATATTTATGCCAACCAACGCTTTGCCAATGTCTCAAATGGAATGCAAAGAATGTTATTGCTGCTTCGGGCAATAATCAAAAATCCACCATTATTTATTTTTGATGAACCTTGTCAAGGCTTAGACGACTATCAAACACAACAGTTTGTTGCTTTGGTAGATTATTTGTTTGCCGATAGTCAGCATACGATTATTTATGTCAGCCACCGAGCGGATCAAATTCCTACCTGCATTAACCAACAACTAAATCTAGTTGGCGGTGTGGCAACTGTCGTGTCTCAATAGAGGATAATACTTTATAATTTTGTGCAGTATTGTTTTACTTCGAGATCAAGTGATAGTAGTTCTTCTATATGCGTGGGCGTTGTAGCTGCAAATTTTAAAATAGCAGTTTCAATCATTCTAGGAATATCATAAAACCCGTGTTCATTTGCCAAAAACTTAGCTACAGCAACCTCGTTCGCTGCATTAATGACTGCAGCGACGTTACTATTTTCATCTAGTGCGTCTAGTGCAAGCTTCAGGCATGGAAAACGAACATAATCCACATCACAGAAAGTTAAATTCTGCAAGCTGGTAAAATTGAGCTGTTTACTTCCTGAGCTAATTCTTTCTGGTGCAGACAGGGCATACGCAATTGGAGTTTTCATGTCTGGCGTACCCATTTGGGCAATAATTGAACTATCAATGTACTCAACCATGGAATGGATTATGCTTTGTGGGTGAACGACAACTTCAATCTGTGTAGGTTTGGCATTAAATAACCAATAAGCTTCAATTACCTCTAAACCCTTGTTCATAAGCGTTGAGCTATCAACTGAAATTTTTTGTCCCATGCTCCAGTTAGGATGTTTGACCGCTTGTGCAGCAGTAACCTTACATAATTCTGTGTATGGTGTATTTAAAAATGGTCCACCAGATGCCGTTAAGATGATTTTATTCACACCGATTTTATCGAGGCTAACATACCCATAGGGTAAAGCTTGGAAAATTGCGCTATGTTCGCTATCAACTGGAATGATTTGTGCATGATTAAATTTAGCTGTGTCTGTGATAATTCTGCCACCTGCAACTAGCGATTCTTTATTGGCGAGTAGAATTTTTTTACCACTTTTTGCCGCATGGTAAGTTGGAATTAATCCGGCACTACCAACAATTGCTGACATAACCAGATCAACTTCAGCATGTGCTGCAAGATAAGCGAGGTCTTCAGGTTTACATAATACCTGAGTGGTGGAATTAGCCTCAGTAAGACGATGTTGCAATGTACTCGCTGCTTCATCACCATTAATGTAAGCATAGGTAGGATTAAATTCTAAACATTGCTGGTACAGCAAGCTTGCATTATTATTGGCAGTTAGCGCAAATACAGAAAATTTATCGGAGTGTAACTTAATTACTTCTAAGGTTGAAACACCAATACTACCAGTTGCGCCAAAGATAACTATTTTTTGCATTATAACATTCCACGAATAATGGCAAAGGCAATCGCTAATACTGCAATTAAACTATCAATTCGATCAAATACTCCACCATGACCAGGCAGAATTGAACCACTGTCTTTAACTCCAGCAACACGCTTTAACCAAGATTCAAACAAATCTCCCGCAATACTAATCACCGTCAAGATCGCAGCAAATTTAAATGCCATTGAGTAAGTAATTAAATAATCTGCTAGATTAAAATATTTTAAAGCAACTAAGTAAATAACTACTAAAATCAAGCCACCAATTGCACCTTCAATACTTTTACCCGGGCTTATTCTTGGAGCCAATTTATGCTTACCAAATTGTTTACCAACGAAATAAGCACCTGTATCAGCTACCCAAGCAATTGCCATAATGCTAATTAACTGCCATGGACCAAATAGTGCATGTAAAATTGTCAGCGCGTAATATGCAGGGATAAATAATAAGCCACTAAAAATGGCAATTGCAAGCTTGCTAAAATGCTTAGGCGTAAAAATCAAAACTAATGGCACAGCAAAGCACCAGGTTGCAACACTCACAATTCGAATAATTTGGCTTAGATCATAATTAACTTGTCCAATGCCTACTGCGATCAAGGTGTTAATAATCATACTAACGGTTATTTGTAGTTTGTTAAAGCGATACATTTTAGCCAATTCATAATTGGCGATTAAGCATAATAGCCAGCATGAAGCTGCAAAAACTAGCGGCGGTGTAAAAAATATGGCGCCAACGGCCAAGAAAAATAAGATTAAAGCGGTAATTATTCGTTGTTTAAGCATAATTTTGATTTCTAAATTTGTTCTGATATTTTGCCAAAGCGGCGTTCTCGGTTATTATACCACTCTATAGCATGTTCTAGCTCGCTTGGCGTAAAATCTGGCCAGTAAATACCGCTAAAATAAAACTCACTGTAGGCTAATTGCCATAGCATGAAATTACTGATTCGACTTTCACCGCTTGTCCGAATTACTAGATCTGGATTTGGCATTCCATCCGTTAATAAATAGTGACTAAGCGTTTCTTCAGTTATTGGTGATTCAGGACGTTCAGAAATTATTCTATTTATTGCCTGAATAATATCATATTGACCGCTATAATCCAGACAAATACTAAAATTTAACCCTGTATTTTGTTTTGTTTTATCCTCGGCTGCAAGAATACTCGTTAATAACTCATTATTAATTCGCGTTCGATCACCAATAAATTTAATTATTGCATTTTTACTATGTAATTCATCAAGTTCTTTATCTAGGCGTTTAAGCATTAAACGCATCAAAAAACTAACTTCATCTTGTGGGCGATTCCAATTTTCGCGACCAAAAGCAAAGACGGTTAGGTATTTAACACCTAAGTTATCACAATGATTGACAATGTTCTTTAGTGCATTAACGCCCTTAACATGTCCAGCAACACGCGGTAAAAAACGTTTTTTTGCCCAGCGTCCATTTCCATCCATGATGATTGCAATATGTTGTGGAATTTGTGTCATTTTTTATCATATATAAACGCACAAAATGCAACGCTAGAGAGCATTGCATTTTGTGAAGTTAATTGAGGTAGATAATACGATTAAACTGTTAAAAGTTCTTTTTCTTTATCTGCAGTTAATTTATCAACTTCAGCAATATATTTGTCCGTGAATTTTTGAATTTCATCTTGAGCCCGCTTATCGTCATCTTCGGTAATTGCTTTATCTTTTAACTTTGCTTTTAGTTCGTTATTAGCGTCACGACGTACATTACGAACTGCTACTTTGGCTTCTTCTGCTTCGCCTTTTACAACTTTAATAAGTTCTTTACGGCGTTCCTCAGTCAGTGCAGGCATAGGTACACGCACGGTGTTACCATTGGTTGCTGGGTTTAATCCCAAATCTGCATCGCGGATTGCTTTTTCAATAGCTCCAGACATTTTGGCTTCAAAAGGTTGTACCGTTAAAGTGCGGGCATCACTGGCAGTCACCGTTGCTACTTGATTAATAGGCATCATTGCACCATAGTAGTCAATTTGTACATGATCAAGCAAACCTGCATGCGCACGACCCGTGCGAATTTTAGTTAATGTATTTTTATAGCTGTCTAAGCTTTTCCCCATCTTAGTTTCTGCTTGTTTTTTTATTTCACTTGTCATTTTGTTATAAACCTATAAAGAAATATTTGTCAGGCGGTTATTATAGTAAAGTTTACCCGATTTGTCAAAGACATATGCGGGAAAGAACCTAAAGGCGTTTAAACTCTTTAATCGCTTTTGCAGTTTCTTTTTTACCATCGCGTTCTTTTTCTGCTGCGCGCTTGTCGTAAAGTTTTTTACCTTTAGCCAGAGCTATTTCAGCTTTTACGCGCCCTTTTTTATAATGCAAATCAATTGCAATCAAGCTATAACCTTTTTGCTCGACTTTGCCGATAAGCTTATCAATTTCACGGCGGTGTAATAATAGTTTTTTCAGACGCATTGCATCTGGATTAACATGGGTACTGGCAGATAACATCGGGGTTACTGTAAAACCAAGTAGCCAAACTTCATTATCTTTTATTTTGACATAGCTATCTTTTAATTGTCCATGACCTTCTCGAATTGCTTTAACTTCCCAACCTTCAAGCGCGATGCCAGCTTCAAAAGTTTCTTCAATCGTGAAATCATGAAATGCTTTTTTGTTACGAATAATACTCATATAATTAAAACCATATCTAAGTTGAATGCGCTGTATTCTAGCATAAAGTTGAGATTGCAGCATAAATTTCGGCGAAGGATGTGGAATTTTGCTAAAATCATCGGTTAATTGTAACAGAATTTTGCTTGAAAGAGATAAACATCAATGGCGGAAAGTACTAACATATTGACATTTCAGGATATTATATTAAAATTACAGTCTTATTGGGCCAAAGTTGGTTGTGTTGTTCTACAACCATACGACAAGGAAATGGGCGCTGGGACTTCTCACACTGCTACTTTTTTGCGTAGCATTGGTCCTGAGCCTTGGTTTGCTGCATATGTGCAACCATCACGCCGTCCAAAAGACGGACGTTATGGCGAAAGTCCAAATCGTTTACAGCATTATTACCAATTTCAGGTGGTGTTAAAACCATCTCCAGATAATATTCAGGAGCTATATCTTGATTCACTCCGTGAACTTGGTGTTGATACACTGGTTCATGACATTCGCTTTGTTGAAGATAACTGGGAAAATCCAACTCTTGGTGCGTGGGGGCTTGGCTGGGAAGTTTGGCTTGATGGAATGGAAGTAACTCAGTTTACTTATTTTCAACAAGTTGGTGGATTGGATTGTAAACCTGTTCTTGGCGAAATTACTTATGGTCTTGAGCGATTGGCGATGTATCTGCAAGGCGTAGATAGTGTTTATGATTTAGTTTGGGCGCGGACTTTGGATGGACGCAATGTAACTTATGGCGATGTATTTCACCAAAATGAAGTTGAGCAATCCAAGTATAATTTTGAGCATAGTAATAGCGAATTATTATTTAATAATTTTAATAATTTTGAAAGTGAAGCTAAGCGTCTGCTTGAAGTCGAATTAGTTTTACCAGGTTATGAAATGATCTTAAATGCAGCGCATACTTTCAATATGCTGGATGCTCGTGGAGCAATTTCGGTGACAGAGCGGGCTACTTATATCGGACGAATTCGTAATTTAGCTAAATTGGTTGCTGAGAAATACTATGCTTCACGTGAGCAATTGGGTTTTCCACTAATTAAATCTGCAAGCTAGGGCACGCTAATGAAGTGTCCTTTTTGCAATTATGATGATACCCAAGTCATCGACACGCGACTTAGCGATGATAAAATGATTGTTAAACGTCGAAGAAAGTGTGTTCACTGTGATCGGCGTTTTAATACTTTTGAGAAAATTGAATTACAGCTTCCTGCGGTAGTTAAAACAGATGGTTCGCGGCAGGAGTATGATGAGTCTAGAATCCGCATTAGCTTCATGAAAGCATTGCATAAACGCCCAGTGCCAATGGATTTAGTGGATAATGCGATTGAAGCTATTCGTCAGCAAGTCTTAATGCACCACGAGCGGGAAATAAATAGCCGGGTGATTGGAGACTTGGTAATGGAGCAGTTATCTAAATTGGACAAAGTAGCCTACATTCGTTTTGCCTCGATTTACCGAAGCTTTAAGGATGTAACAGATTTTACAAATATTATTAAACAAGTAGACGATAAATAACGATAGGAAACAATACCATGTTAAAAATTTTGCAAAAAGCTTATGCTTTTGATGACGTTTTATTAGTACCAGCTCATTCTGAAGTTTTGCCTAAAGATGTTAGTTTAACTACCAAGTTGACGCGTAACTTAAATTTAAATATCCCACTTGTTTCTGCAGCAATGGATACGGTTACGGAAGCCAGAATGGCGATTTCTTTGGCGCAAGAGGGGGGAATTGGTATCATTCATAAAAATATGACACCTGAACATCAAGCAAGTCGGGTTGCCAATGTAAAACGTCATGAATCAGGCATCGTTAAAGATCCAATTACGATAGCTCCAGATGCCAGTGTCCGCGAATTACTAGCAATTACGCAACGCCGTAAAATATCTGGAGTTCCAGTCATTGAGCATGGTAAAGTGGTTGGTATCATAACCAATCGCGACGTGCGTTTTGAAACCAACTTAGAACAACCAGTGCGTAATATCATGACACCGCGTGAGCGCTTAGTGACAATATTAGAGGGCGATTCAGTCAATCATGCTAAAGAACTAATGCATAAACATCGTCTTGAGCGAGTTTTAGTAGTGAATCAGGCTTTTGAACTACGTGGTTTAGTTACGGTTAAAGATATAACTAAAAATGTAGCTTACCCATTGGCAAGTAAAGATGATTTGGGTCGTTTGCGAGTTGGTGCGGCGGTTGGCAGTGGCGGAGACACAGAAGAGCGTGTATCACTATTGGCAGCCTCTGGAATTGATGTTATTATTGTTGACACAGCTCACGGACACTCTCAAGGTGTGATTGATCGTGTGCGCTGGATTAAAAATAATTTTCCGCATATAGAAGTTATTGGTGGAAACATTGCAACTGCGGCGGCTGCAAAATCTTTGGTTGATGCAGGAGCCGATGGAGTTAAAGTCGGCATCGGACCTGGTTCAATTTGTACTACGCGGGTAGTTGCTGGAGTCGGTGTGCCTCAATTATCAGCAATTGCCAACGTGGCAGATTATTTGGCAACATCAGGGGTTCCTGTGATTGGTGATGGCGGGATTCGTTTTTCTGGCGATGTGGCGAAAGCATTGGCAGCTGGTGCATCTTGTGTTATGCTAGGTAGTATGCTTGCTGGTGCTGATGAAGCTCCTGGTGAAATTGAACTTTATCAAGGGCGCAGCTATAAATCTTATCGAGGCATGGGTTCACTCGGTGCAATGAGTAAAGGTTCTGCTGATCGCTATTTTCAGGAAAAAGATGCTGGAAATGATAAATTAGTGCCAGAAGGAATTGAGGGACGCGTTCCCCATAAAGGGTCTTTGAATTCAATCGTCCATCAGCTTTTGGGTGGACTGCGCGCATCAATGGGATATCTCGGCTGCGCAACAATTGCGGATATGTATCGCTATGCTGAGTTTGTTGAAATTACCGCTGCAGGAATAAAAGAATCACATGTTCATGATGTGCAGATTGTTAAGGAAGCACCAAATTATAATATTGGTGGGTAATTAATTTTTGATTATTGTATGTTTTAGTTGTCAAGTTAAGTTTAGATAGGGTTTAAAGATGTTTAATGTTGTTGAAAAACACCAAAAAATGGTCAAAGGAATTATGATCGTGATAGCCAGTACCTTCGTAGTATGGGGCGTTAGTGGTTATTTTGGTATGGGGGGCGATGATGGTTATGTTGCCAAAGTTGGTAGCAATAAGATTTATTCGCAAGACATTGATAGGGCTATGGATCAATCTCAAGGACAGTCACCAGACAAAATGCAGGTGCTTTTTGGTTTGATTAATCGCCAATTATTATTAAACTCATTTGATGATCATCACTTAAGCGTGACAACCACTCAATTACAAGATGCAATTGCTGCTATTTCTGCATTTCAAACAGATGGTAAATTTGATGTAAATAAATATCAGGAATTCCTTAAGCAACGTTATACGACTTCCACTAAGTTTGAACAGGATATGCAACAGCAGATTTTAATTAATCAGGAGCTTGATTTCTTCAAAAATTCATACTTTACTTCACAAACTTTTCAAGATAAATTTGCGGCGTTGTTAAGTCGCGAACGTAATGTGTCACGTTATGTGATTGATCCTAAGCAGTTTTATGCCAAAATTAATATTTCTGAAAGCGATATAACTGCTTATTACCAGCAAAATATTACAAAATATACTATTGCAGATCAAGTTAAACTACAATATATTCAATTATCTGCCGATAGCATAGCAAAAACAATCACTATTAGTGATGCCGATGTAACTAAATACTTACAGGATCATCCAAATGCAAGCAATAATGAGCAAATTGATGTTTCACATATACTGTTTACAGTCGCTCCGGATGCAACAGCTGCTCAAAAGGCACAAGTAAAAGCTCAGGCTGAGAAGGTACTGGCGCAAGTAAAAGCTAACCCCGCAGACTTCGCTAAATTGGCAAAACAATATTCTCAAGATCCTGGTTCTGCTGCCAATGGTGGTGATTTAGGGTTCTTTGGTCATGGAGTAATGGTTAAACCATTTGAAGATGTTGCTTTCACCATGAAAAAAGGTCAAATTAGTGACTTAGTTGAAACTCAGTACGGTTTCCATATTTTGAAACTAAATGATATTAAAGGTAATGATGAGGCTTCGAAGAAGGCGCTGGTAGTACAACAATTACAAAAGCAAAAAGCACAACAGCAATTGCCCGCAATGATTGATCAGCTAAATGATTTAACTTATAATAAAGCTGATTCATTAGACCCTGCTGCGCAAAAACTTGGGATTGCTATTCAAAATAGCGATTGGGTAAGCAAAGGAGCTTCTGCCAAGGGGTTATTTGCTAATCCTAAATTACAAAAATCAATTTTTAGTGATGAAGTGCTTAAACAGCATCATAACAGTGAAGTTGTTGATTTGGGCGATGGTAGTTATGTGGTGGCACGTTCTACTGAATATAAACCAGCAGCTATGACACCGTTGGAAACTGTTAAACCTCAGATCATTGATGCGCTGAAAGCACAGCAAGCAAGCCAAATGGCTTCAGCCCTTGGACAGCAAGATCTAACTCAGTTACAGCAGGGTAAATTAAAACTTAATTTTGCCAATCCTGAAAATGTAACTTTACTTGGGCAAAGTAAAACCATTGATCCGATGGCAGTTAAACAGATTTTTGCTGCACCAGCTAATTTCCCTAGCTATACTGGAGCACTAGCACAAGATGGCTCGTATGTTTTATACCAGATTAATAGTCAAGCTACGGATAAAAGCTTGGATGCGCAAAATGAGAAAGTTGTTTCACAATTATCTGAACAATACTCAATGATGAATCTAAATGCTTATGTTGGTTCACTAAGAAGTTTATACAAAGTAAATTATAAGCTTGATCGGGTACAAAATACTGGCGGTGATGTTGCGCCAGCACAAGCAAATCAATAAATACACAGCCACTTTCGGGTGGCTTTTTTAATTATTTATAGCCTTTTTTATGACTATAGTTTAAGGTTGAAGAATTATGATAAATCAACAAGTAGTGGATTGTTTATTAGCTAATAACGGTATTGATTCAAACTTTTTAAATGTACAATTAAATCAGCTCTCAAGACGAGGAATTGATTTCGCTGATTTATATTTACAAAATACAGCGAGTGAATCATGGGTGATTGATGAGGGTATCATTAAATCTGGAAGTTATGCAGTTAATCAAGGTATTGGCGTACGTGCTGTATGTGGTGAGAAAACGTTCTTTAGCTATGCCAATGCTCTGGATCAGCGCGTAATTAAAGATCTAGTTGATAATTTATATATTGAATCAGTAGATAAACATAATCAAGGTTATTCAAACGTAAATAACCATGCGCTCAACCTGCACACTTTTGAAAACCCACTCCAAAGCTGGGATAGTGCCAAGAAAATCCAGTTATTGCAAAGCATCAATCAGATTGCACGTGCCAAAAATTATGTGACAAATGTTATTTCGAGTATTAATCTTGAATATGATCAAATTTATTTGGCGCGAAGTGACGAACATCATTTTAGCGATATTCGTCCGTTGATTCATTTGAGTATTACTATAATTGTCAATAAAGATGGTAAAATGGAACGCGCGGCAGCTGGCGGTGGTGGACGTTATTCGTTAGACTACTTTAGCATAGAGATGATTAGCAATTATATTGAAAAAGCTTATGTGCAAGCACAATTAAAATTGGAAGCAAAACCTGCACCAAGTGGAGAGATGCCTGTAGTTTTAGGTAATGGTTGGGCGGGAGTTATTTTACATGAGGCGGTAGGCCACGGTCTTGAGGGAGATTTTAATCGCAAGGGTAGTTCTGCCTTTAGCGGTAAAATAGGTCAGCAAGTTGCCAGTAAAGGTGTTACCGTAGTTGATGAAGGATGCATCAGCGATCGTCGTGGCTCGATGAATATTGATGATGAAGGTAATCCAAGCTCGCGGACTGTTTTGATTGAGGATGGTATCCTTAAGGGTTATTTATTTGACGAATTAAATGCACGACTAATGAATACTCAATCAACGGGTAACGGTCGACGTGAATCTTATGCTAGCAATCCGATTCCACGGATGACAAATACTTATATGTTGGGTGGTAAACATACTCCAGAGGAAATTATTGCCAGTGTTGATTACGGTTTATTTGCAGAAAATTTTGAAGGCGGTCAGGTTGACATAACTTCAGGGCAATTTGTATTTAATGCCTCAGTTGCGTGGGTGATTGAAAAAGGTAAGCTTGCATATCCTGTGAAAGGTTGTGCATTGGTCGGCAATGGACCAGAATGTTTACAGCATGTAACAATGATTGGTAACGATCTTGCATTAGATAGTGGTGTAGGAGTTTGTGGTAAAGATGGACAGTCTGTACCAGTTGGAGTCGGGCAGCCTACTATGCGTTTAGATGGTGGCTTAATTGTTGGTGGTTAGAGGATATGTAATTTTTCATTGAATCGGAAATGGCTATGGAATTTGATTTAGAACATAAAAACAAGTTACAAAGATTAGCTGCTGTAGAACATTTACTTAAAGATAAATGGGTTGAGCGTGACCAATTGGTAGCTCTACTGCAAATCGTGATTCACTCTGGAGATCGAGTCTGTCTTGAGGGCAACAACCAAAAACAAGCTCAGTTTTTAGCACAAGCTTTGGCACAGCTAGATCCGGAACAAACTAATAATTTACACATAGTTCAATCAGCGTTAAGTTTACCAGAACATATCCGTGTCTTTGAAAAAGGCTTAGCCAATCGAGTCGATTTTTGCTATTCGAGTGGACAGGGTGCCCGCTTGGCACAGCTTGCTGCCAGTGACAAAATAACTATTGGCGGAATTCATACATATTTAGAGCTATTTGCGCGCTATTTTGTAGATCTTACCCCAAAAGTCGCATTGGTAGTTGCGGCAAAAGCCGATCGGCAGGGTAATCTTTATACTGGACCAAATACTGAGGATACTCCAGCGATTGTTGAGGCTACTGCTTTTCGCAATGGTTTGGTAATTGCGGAAGTTTATGAAGTAGTTGATGAACTACCACGAGTGGATATTCCAGCTTCGTGGGTTGATGTAGTTGTACATAGTCCACTGCCAATGGTACTCAATCCATTATTTACTCGCGATCCTGCAAAAATTGACGAACTAAAAATTTTGATGGCAATGATGGTAATCAAAGGTATTTATGCTAAATATGGCGTAAATCGTCTCAATCACGGAATAGGCTTTAATACTTGTGCCATTGAATTGCTTCTGCCAACTTATGCTGAGAGTTTGGGGTTAAAAGATAAGATTTGCCAAAATTTTGTAATTAATCCTGTTCCAACTTTGATTCCTGCGATTGAGGCAGGCTTTGTTAAGACTATTTGCTCGCCGGGTGGTGAAGTTGGAATGAATGACTATGTCCGTGCCCACCCAGATATTTTCTTCAATGGTTTTGATGGTTCGCAGCGTAGTAATCGCGCATTTGCTCAATTAGCTGGTTTGTATGCGATTGACTTATTTATTGGGGCAACTTTGCAAATTGATTTGCAAGGGAATAGCTCTACCGCAACCTTGGAGCGGATAACTGGTTTTGGTGGTGCGCCAAATCTCGGTAGTGATGTAAATGCACGGAGGCATTCTACACCATCTTGGTTACAAGCTGGGCAAGAATATGCCGCCAGTCAAAATAAACCATTTTTACGTGGGCGTAAATTAGTAGTACAAATGGTTGATACTTTCCAAGCTGCTGGAGTGGCGACTTTTGTCGATAAACTTGATGCTTGGGCATTACAGGAAAAAATGCACACGCCGTTACCGCCGATTATGATTTTAGGTGACGATGTTACGCATATCGTGACTGAAGAGGGAATTGCCAATCTGTTACTTTGCCGTAACTCTATTGAACGCGAACAAGCAATTCGTGGTATTGCGGGCTACACTCCAGTTGGTTTACAACGTGATAAAGAAATGGTAAATCAATTACGTGAACGTGGAGTAATACAATATCCGGAAGATATCGGAATCAGCTATCGTGATGTGACACGTGATTTATTAGCGGCTAAGACCATTAAGGACTTAGTTCATATTTCTGATGGCTTATATCAGCCGCCATCAAGCTTGAGGGATTGGTAAAATACGATGGAACAGCTAAATTATAATCTATCCAGCAAAACTGCTCCTAGTGGACAGATTGGTGCGAGTACCGGAGTGGTAAATTCAGGTAATCTTGAAGTTTTATTATTAAGCCATGATGATAGTATTAGTGCAAAATTTACGGTTGCTACCAGTGTAGCGGGATATTCTGAAATCTGGCATGCTGTACTTAGTGATTTTGCTGCTAAATTTGCTATTGGCGGGTTGGAGTTTATTTTGCATGATAGTGGTGCAACTCCAGCAATCGTAGCATTACGTTTGCGTCAAGCCTATGAAACATACCTAATTGCATCCGCAGATAAAGATATAACTAATTCACATTATGTTGAGCTTACCCCACGTGAACGAATCATTGCCTTAGTTGATGAAGGTAGTTTTAAAGAAATTTTACCACCTTCAACGCAGGTAACTAGTCCACATCTTGCTCAGCTTGATTTATTAACTTCATTTGATGATGGCGTGGTGATTGGTGATGCCATGCTCGATGGCAAAGAAATTGCAATAATTGCGCAACAAGCTAATTTTATCGGCGGAGCGGTTGGTGAGGTAAATGGCGCTAAAATTGCCGGAATGTGTCTACGGGCACTTAAGCGTAAAGTAGATGGTGTAATCTTGCTGCTAGATAGCGGTGGAGTTCGTTTACAAGAAGCTAATGCTGGTGAAATTGCGATTAGTGAAATAATTCGGAGTATTTTTGCTTTACGTCTAAATGGTATTCCGGTTATAGCAGTGGTTGCGGGTAAAAATGGTGCTTTTGGCGGTATTGGTATCACTGCTACATGTGCCGATAGTTTATTTATTAGCGAACAGGGGCGTAGTGGTGTTTCAGGACCAGAAGTTATTGAAACAGTCATGGGGGTTGATGAGTATGATTCCAAAGATCGTGCCTTGGTCTGGCGAACATGTGGCGGTAAACATCGTGCTTTACTCGGGTTGTCAAAATATGCTATTCCTGAAATAGCAGAACTTCAGCAGCAAATAAGAAACACCTTGAATAATAAGCTGGCTTTGAATGTTGAGAGTTTACGTGCGGATAATGTACGTTTGGCTGAGTTGCTGACAAAGTATACGACTTGCCATGATGCTTTAGATATTTGGCGTGATTTAGGTGTGAAAACTCCTGAACAGGTTCCAGATTTAACTGATACGCAATTTATGCAATTACAACAATCCTTAGCGGAGTAGTCATGGAATACCAACAATTAATTAATGCTACATTTGGTAGTAACGCTAAAATAACAGTTGAACAAGATATATTGCTCGGTGAATTTAGCTACCAAGAACAAACATATGCTTTATGTGGAATTGTTAACCAAGCAAGCTTGGATAATGCTATGAGTATTAAATTGGCAGATTTTGTTTTGGATATAATTGAAAATCATCCAGAACGTCCAATCTGTATCGTGATTGATACCGCTGGACAAAAAGTCAGTCACAATGCAGAATTACTTGGTTTAAATAGTTATTATGGGCATTTAATCGCAACGTTTAATCTTGCGCGTGCACAAGGGCATAAGATTTTTGCGTTAGTTTATGGCAAAGCTTTAGGTGGAGCATTTATCGCAAGTGCACTGAATGCTGATTATATTTTTGCGCTTAAAGAGGCTCAAATAGCTGTAATGTGGTTAGATGCAATGTCACGGGTAACCAAAGTTCCAGTTGAGAAGCTTGAGGAATTAAGCAAAACCTCAGCAATTTTTGCGCCGGGTGCGGAGAATTACGTACGTTTAGGTGCAATAGAAGAGGTCATTGCAGCCGAAGAATTTATGCCCAAAGTTAGTGCTTTATTGCCTGCTACAACAGATATCCATCGTTGGCGTATACAAGGTGCTTCTCGTGGTGGTCGTACTCAGGCAACTCAAATTGTTGCCGACATTTTAGCTGCAGAATGAGTCTCCAGCGCCATGATTTAGTCTGGCTTGATTCTGAGTTTCGTTATAGCCCAGAATTAAAAGAGTGGGTTATGCAAAAACTTCCCTGTGTTGTGACGCGGCAAACTAATTCAAGCACAGATTACCTGAATATTGCGTGGTGTAATGGATTAGATAAAAATGTTTCACGTCATAGTTGTTTGATTCCGATTAAATCTGTAATTTCACAGAGCGCAGCTTTATCATTGGTTAATATTGTTCCATATTTCATAGCAAAATCATCATCGCTTACAAAAATTATTCAAAAGTTAGAGTTACTAAATCTTAAGCCATGCATTTATGGCTCATTTAGCTGGCAGATTTTAACTAAGAAAAACTATACTCATGCTGATTCTGATTTAGATCTTTTACTGCATATTTCGATGCATCATCAGTTGACGCAGATAGTTCCTTTATTGAACGCTCTGGCTGTGGCAAGTGGGCGGAAAATTGATGGTGAATTAATTTTTCCAGATGGTTATGCAGTGGCTTGGCGTGAATGGTTTTCTGATTCAGAGAAAATATTATGCAAAGATTTTAGTCTAGTGAAGTTTATTCATCGCAACGCTCTATTGGAACAATTGGCATGATTAATAACTGGCAACAGCGCATAGTTTCATTAGCTCATAACTCGCTCTATGCTGAATTAGTCTGTTATCCTAAAGCAGGATTGGTGAGTTTAATTGATAATGGTAGCCATCATGATATGAATAAAGATACGTTTTTAGCGAGTATTGCAGTGCTCGATGCTTATTGGATGCAGATGATTATGTTGGGTGAGAAAACTGCGCCATTTGCTGAATTAGTAGCGGCAGGCAAGACGGCTGAAAATGCAATGTTACGCGCAACTAATGAGATTAACACCCATCGTGGAGCAATTTTTATCTTAGGGATTTTGGTAGCTGCCTGTGCTGCAAGTTATGTAAAGCAAATTAAATTTGCGATGGTTCCTGATTTAATTCGTAATTTGTGGGGAGCATCTATCCTCGAGCATCGTATGAATAAAACATCTCACGGGCAACAAGTCAGGGATAAGTATTTGTCAAATAAATGTGATATTATTCATCATGCCGCGGGCGGGTTTGGAGATATTTTTAGTCAATACCTGCCGGTGCTTAAAAAACTTTATCCGCGATATAGTGAAGCTGCTTATGTTCAGTTGTTTTATATTTTGTTATCACATGTTCAGGATACTAATTTATTGTATCGTGGTGGTTTAGCTGGTTTAAAATTTGCGCAGGATCAAGCTCAAAAATTCATCAATACTGGTGGTATAATGCAGAGAGATTGGTTAATTCAAGCGCAATCAATACACCAACAATTTATAGCGCGTAATCTTAGTCCAGGTGGTTGTGCAGATTTACTGGCAACAGCAATTTTTGTTTATCATGTGGAGATTGAATTATGGGGCTAGGTATAATTTGTAGTGGGCAGGGTAACCAAAACCTGAATATGTTTAGTTCTTTGAATGCTTATTCAAATTCAGAACTCTTAATTAGTAACTTGACAAAACAGCTATCATGCCAGTTGCTTCCACAAATTTTACTCAGTGACGAAGAGTTATTTCACAATCATCATGCGCAACCATTAATTACTGGACTAAGTTATATTCAATGGCAGTTGCTTAAAGAGCGATTACCAGTTCCAACAGCTTTTGCCGGATATAGTTTGGGTGAATTAAGTGCTTATGCATGTAGTGGCGCTTGTGACTTGGAAACACTGATTAACCTAGCAAAGAAGCGTGCTGAATTGATGAACATTGCCGCACAAGAGCATCTACCCAATACTTTACTGGCAGTTAGTGGTATTTTACAGGAACAGCTTTTACGACTTTGTTCTGATTTTGCCGTTTATCCGGCAATTCAAAATTCGCGTGATAATTGGGTTATTGGTGGTTTAGCTGTAAATTTACAGAATTTATTTAGAATGTTGAGTAGCAATTTTCCAATGTTTAAATTAACTTGGATAAAAGTTAGTCTAGCATCACATACACCGTTATTAAGTAACGCGAGTGTAAACTTTGCACAGTATCTTGGTAAACAATCATGGTACACATTAGTTGCGCCAATTATCGCAAGCGTTGACAATCAAGTTATCTATACGGCAAAAGATGGTATTTTGTCGCTCAGTCAGCAAATTTCAAATACTATTCATTTTAGCCGGACAATCGAAATAATGCAAGAGCTGGGCGTTACCGTTATTCTTGAGATTGGTGCAGGCAGTGCATTAACCAATATTATAAATAATCTAAACTTGAGCTTAAAAGTTCGTTCATTTAATGATTTTTTATCTCTTGATGGTATTATCAAGTGGGTTAATAAGAATCTCGAGTGATTGGAACCTAAATCAGTTGTTTCTGCGCATTAAAAAAACCGCGATAGGCTAGAAAACAAGCAATAAATGAAGCTATTGAAGTTGTTGCAAGCAACATAAATGTGACTATTATTTGATATTTGACTGCCGCAAGTGGAGAGGTACCAGCTAAAATTAATCCCGTCATCATGCCGGGAAGAGAAACAATTCCTAGTGTTTTTGCTGAATCTAGCGTAGGGATAGTTCCTGTTTTTAACGCATCTCGTACTAAATTTATGGTTGAGGGTAAAATATCTGCACCGAGCGCCAGCTTAGTTTCAATTTCATTTCGCTTTTGTTGAAAATCTTTTAGTAATTGCTTGTAACATAATCCCAGTGCAATCATTGCATTACCAATAATCATTCCACTTACTGGAATAACCTGATAAGCGCTAAAATGGATAGTTTTAGAACAAATTAGCACCGTTAATGTTACAACCGTTCCCACTCCAATAGCTAGACATGAAATTAGAAAACCATGTTTAATCCCCGCGCCGCGCCGTGCAGCATTATATGCTGCGTTAATAATCATAAAGAGTAAAAGTAGGCTAGTAAACCAAACGCTTTTTTGCCCAAAAATAAACTCAAGTACATAACCGATAGCGATCAATTGCACCACTGCCCGTAGCACGCTGATAATCGTGTCTTTCTCTAGCTTTAATTTTTGCCAGTAAGAGAAAAATAACGTTATTAAGATCAGCGATGAGGCAAAAAATAATGATGTGTTACTAACTTGGCTAACTTGGTGCATTGTTTACTCCTGCGTGTTCACTAATGATTGCACCATCTTTCATGGTGATAACCCTGCTGGCTACCCGCTGACTTTGCTCAAGACTATGCGTAACCCAGACTAAACTTGTACCCAACGCATTAACATCGTTAAGAACCCGCTCGACGATTAAAGTATTTTCATGATCTAAAGCAGAAGTTATCTCATCAAGCAATAAAACTTCAGGCAAAAATAATAGACTTCTGATCAGTGCAATACGCTGTTTCTCTCCACCCGAGAGAGTGTTTATCGAACTATTTTCTAAATTTGAGTTTAGCTCAAATTGCTCAAAAAGCTGTCGTACTTTTTTGGTGTTATATTTTTCTGCGTGAACTTGAAATGGAAAAAATAAGTTGTCATAAACTGTTTCGCCGAATAAGCAAGGGATTTGGAAGCAGTAAGCTATTTTGCGACGTAAGTATATTGGAGCTAGTTCTGTATAATCTTGATTGTTATAACAAATAGTTCCAGCGCTAGGGCTGACTAAATTAGCACAAAGACGTAATAAACTGCTTTTGCCACAGCCAGAAGCACCAACTATTGCTAGTGATTCACCAACTTTGATCTCTAAAGATACATCATTTAGTATTAGTTTATCAGTCTGTTTTAAAAGGATATTAGAAAGTTTTAGAATCGGCAATTTGGCGCTCTTTATTTTAAGATATAGTGGCATCTAGGGCATGATTTTAACATCTTTATCTAAGGTATTGCCCCAATTTTCTTACTATACTGAAACAGATTCATTACATTGAATCGTTACTAAGCTCTCAACTACTAACGGTAGGCTCAATCAGCATCGTCTACCAGCATTTCGAATCTATTTCAGTATAAATAATAATCATTCTCTTATTTATGCGCAAGTATCAATAGAAGTTGTATAATCTAGGGATATCTAAACATTATAAGGTGGATTTTTATTATGCACCCAACGGTTATTAAAATTAACACTCGACAATTTATTACGAATCTACAATCAATCCGTAAACAAATTGGTCCTAATGTAAAATTATGTGTCCCGGTTAAAGCTAATGGTTATGGTCATGGGATAGTTGAGATATCTCAGGTAGCTGAGCCATATGTTGACTATCTGGCTGTGTCGTGCCTAGAAGAAGGACGGTTGTTGGTTGAACATCAGATTCAAAAACCAATCTTAGTTTTTGGTTCTTTTGATGATGAGCAAATCCCTGAGTTGATTGATAATAATCTTGAAATCACTGTAGCATCGCAAGAAAAAGCCGACGCATTGGCTAAATATTGTGCATCTAAAGACATTAAGTGCAGAGTTCATATCGGTGTTGATACAGGGATGAATCGTATTGGCGTTGGTATTGATAGTGCTAAAGAATTAATTGATTTTGTTTTGCAACATCCGCGATTAGAGCTAATTGGAGTTTATTCGCATTTTGCGGCGAGTGACGGCTTAGAACCTGCTTTAACTGAGGAGCAAATCCAGATTTTTGGTGATATTGCTGACTACATCAAGCGCCAAAAGCCTTCGGTGATTTGTCATTTAGCAAATTCTGGCGGCGTTGCATATTACCCACAAAGCTATTTCGATATGGTGCGCCCTGGTTTGATGAGTTATGGCTATTTTCCTGCTGGCAAAGTTACACATGGTCATTTAAGTAAGATCAAACCATGTTTTAGTTTAACAGCAAGGATTCTTCATTTTAAAACTGTAGCAAAAGGACAGGGAATTAGCTACAGTCATCGTTATTATACTGGTGATACAACGCATATTGCAACTATTCAAATTGGTTATGGTGATGGTTATCGTCGTGGTTTGTCTAATCTGGGGCAAGTTTTAATTGGCGGTAAAAAATATCCTATCGTTGGTAATGTTTGTATGGATATGTTAATGGTTGATATGGGACCAGATGATGAGGCTTTGGTGGGTGATGAGGTTGTTTTAATTGGACAGCAAGGCGATCAGGAAATTTTATTAGATGAATTAGCTGATAAGTTAAATACGATTAATTATGAGATTTTGGTTGGTTTTAACGACAGAGTTTGTCGAGTTTTAGTAAACTAACTACCCATTAATAGAATACTACTATTTTAAAGAGGTTTATTATATGCTAATTGGTGTACCTAAGGAAATCAAAAATCACGAGTATCGAGTTGGTATGACTCCAGCAGGAGTTTATGAGTTAGTACGACATGGGCATCAGATTTTAGTTGAAACCAATGCTGGTTTGTCAATTGGCTACGGAGATGAAGATTACATCAAGGCTGGTGCAATGATTGCAAAATCGGAACAGGAAGTTTTTGCACAATGTGAAATGATTGTTAAGGTCAAAGAACCACAACCATCAGAATATAAAATGCTTAGACCTGGACAGCTATTGTTTACCTATCTACATTTAGCAGCAGATTCTGAACAGACTAAAGGTTTACTTGAGTCAGACTGTGTCGCTATTGCCTATGAAACAGTTACAGATGATTTTGGCGGTTTACCATTACTTGCACCAATGTCTGAAGTTGCAGGTCGCTTAGCAATTCAAGCTGGAGCGCATGCGCTGGAGCGCCATAATGGTGGTTGTGGTGTGCTGCTTGGTGGTGTACCTGGTGTAAAACCTGCCAATGTTGTAGTAATTGGTGGTGGAGTGGTTGGGTTAAATGCCGCACGTATGGCCGCAGGGTTGGGTGCTGATGTAACTATTTTTGACCGCAACTTAAATTTACTTAAAAAAATTGATAACGATTTTCAAGGTAGAATTAAAACTATTTATAGCAATCACATGAATTTGGAAAAAGCAATTCGTTCAGCACATATGATTGTTGGTGCGGTATTAATTCCTGGTTCAGCAGCACCAAAGCTGGTATCACGGAGCCTGCTAAAAGAAATGAAAAAAGGTGCAGTTTTAGTTGATGTTGCAATTGATCAGGGTGGTTGTTTTGAGACTTCAATGCCAACGACTCATGAAAATCCAACTTATATTGTAGATGACGTAGTACATTATTGTGTAGCAAACATGCCTGGTGCAGTAGCTAAAACATCTACTTTAGCATTGACCAACGCTACTTTACCATTTGTCGTTGAATTAGCTAATAAAGGCTGGAAACAAGCGGTACAGGAAAATCATCATTTATTAAATGGTTTAAATATTTGTCGTGGTAATGTGACGTATTATGCAGTTGCACGTGATTTAGGTTACAACTATGTTGATCCGCAGGCCTGTCTATGATTTAAATTTGGCTAGACCTACACAAGGAACTTTGTAAGGATCTACTGCAAAATAGTCAGGACAGTTACAAAATTTGTTAAAATACCTACTTAAATGTAGGTGTTTTTTTGAACGGTATAAGATATTAAAACAATTGTTTCCAAAGATAACGTATTAGTCAAACGAATTAGTCGCTTGAGTAATGATAGTAAATTTCGCTCTACGCAACTTCAGGCGCTTGTGTACGGTGAACATCTGGTAATTGAAGCGCTAAAATATTCTCTAATTAAATACGTATTATTAGAAGAATCTAATTTCATTCGCTATTCGCATATAACTGAATTACTTACGCCTGAACAAATAATCTTAGTCAGCACTGAAGTATTGCAAAAAATAAATATCTTTGATTCTGAATTATCAATTGTTGCACTAATTAAGCAGCCAATAGCTTGTGAGTTGGATTTTAGTTTGCAATTTGATTGTATTATCTTAGATCAAATTCAGGATCCAGGCAATCTAGGTGTAATTTTACGTGCAGCTAGTGCTGGCGGAATAAAAAATATAGTTCTATCTAAAAATTGTGTTGATATCTATAATCCTAAGGTTCTACGAGCATCGCAGGGAATCCAATTCGCACTGAATATTTACCAAGGTTATGATATTTTTGAGTTTATAAAACAATATTCAGGGCAAATTTATGCGCTAACGCCCCATGCTAAAGATAGTATTTATGAGCAAGATTTAACTCAAAACTGTGCTTTAGTTTTAGGTAATGAGGGAAATGGAATTAGTGGTGAACTGTTGAGCGCAATTAAGCAGCATCTTACGATTCCAATGCCAGGTAGGGCAGAGTCACTAAATCTGGCAATGGCGGCAACTGTTGCGATTTTTGAACTATCTCGTCAACGCATGGTAAATTTAAGAAAGAAATAATGAAATCAATAACAATTATTACACGTAACAGCAAATTAGCTATGTGGCAAGCGTTACATGTCAAACAATTATTGCAAGATGTCTATCCTGAATTAGAAGTTTTGATCTCTGGAATCACTACGGAAGGTGATCGAATTCTCGATCAATCACTTGAAAAGATTGGTGGAAAGGGCTTGTTTATTAAAGAGCTCGAATATCAACTCTTAGCCGGAAATGCCGATATTGCAGTTCATTCCTTAAAAGACTTACCAGCAAATTTACCGAGTGAGTTCGAATTAGCAGCAATCTTAAAACGCGAAGATGCGCATGATGCATTTGTAAGTAATCAATATAAATCCTTAGATGAAATGCCAATAGCTAGTGTGGTTGGTAGCTCAAGTGCGCGACGGGTTGCGATTTTAAAACAACATTACCCACATTTGCAGATAAAATTGTTACGCGGTAATTTACAAACGCGGCTGGCAAAATTGGATAATAATGAGTATGATGCAATTATTCTGGCAGTAGCAGGTCTCAAGCGCTTGGATTTAGAGGTGCGAATTACGCAGATATTGGCAGACGATAAATTTATTCCGGCAATTGGGCAGGGAGCATTAGCAATTGAAATTAAAGCTGGCGCTTTGGAATTAAAGAAACTACTTGCACCGCTAAATGATAATATTAGTGCGGCACTGGTTGGTGCTGAGCGTGAAATGGGGCGTTATCTCAATGCTAGTTGCAATATTCCTTTAGCTGGGTTTGCTCGAATAGTTGATAATCAATTAAAGCTAAGCGCACTACTAGCCGATGTTAATGCTAATATGTATTTAACTGCCGAAGTTAGTGGCGCTCCTCAAGATTATTTAAATATAGGCAAATCATGTGCTGAACAACTGATTAAGCAAGGTGCGGCAGAAATTGTTCAACGCTTGTCCGCGACTAATCACAGATAATTAATACAAAATGTATCTAGTTACCCGCCCAGAGCAACAAGCCGCAGTTTTGATTAATTTGCTAGAACAGCAACAGATTAAAGCGAAAAGCTTACCTCTAATGGCAATTAAATACTATGATTTCGAGTTAGAAAATCTAGTTAGCAAAATAAATACTTATGATAATTTGTTACTGACATCTCCAACTACTATTGATTGTTTGATTCCATTGCTAGGTAAGCTAAAGCCAGAGTTAGACGTAATCGTTGCCGGAAAAAGCTCTGCTAATTATTTATTAGACAAAAGTGGAGTTAAAGCACTATATCCTGAATGCGGAAGCGGAGTTGCTGAATTAATTAGCGCAAACTTAATCCGCCAAGGAACAAGCTATCTGATTGCAGGAGGTCTACCGCATAATCAGCAATTGGCAGTATATTTAAATATAAACAAAATAAATCATGATTTTATAGATTTATATCAGCGGACTAATTCTGCGATTTTAAATTTGGCGCAAACTGAGAAAATTATCTGTGACCCGCAAAATATAGGTATAATCATTACTAGCAGCTCCTTAGCCGAGTATTTGTATGACTGTGCACAAATTAGTCATTGTATTTTGCAAACATTATCTAAAGTATATTTAATTACATTGCATCCAAATATAACCAAAAAGCTAAGTCAGGCGGGCTTTAGCAATATAGTTGAAACAGATAATGCATCGAATCAAGCAATAATTAACACCATCAGGAAAATTGAGAATGAGTGAAAATAATACAACTGAATTAAAAAATGAACAGCCTGCGATGGTAAAAACTGTAAATAAGCCAAGGATGTCAAAAGTTCCTGTTTTATTAGCAATCTTATCGTTAAGTTGCACCGGATATCTTGCCTATCAAAGTTTTCTGGGTATTAATGGTTTTATTGCACAAAATAAATTAAATAGCCAGCAAAGTCAGAAGATTGCAGCATTATCAACTGATAACTTGCGCCTAAATCAACAAATTAAGCAACTCACACAAGAACAAACAGCACTAAAAGAGCAAGTTGATAAAACCAATAAAACTGTAAATAATGGCAATATGGTTTTGTATCAATTAAATAGCTTGATTAGTGGTGCGAATCAAAGCTTGTTGCTGTATCATGATTATGCATCGGCAATTAAACAACTTAATTACGCGAAACAAATTTTAACCAGCGTTAGTGATCCGCTGTTATTGCAGTTGAAAATTAACTTAACTACTGATTTAGATAATTTACAAGCAAAAAATAATTTTGATGCGACGATGCTAGCAACACAATTGGATGAACTTTATCAAAATATAGCTCAACTAAATATTACTGCACCAGTTGCCCCACAAAACCAGCAAGATAATTTGCCAACCAGTGCTTGGCAACGTTTTGTAATGAATGTTAAACAGTCAATTTTTGGTCTAGTCAAAGTAGTAAAAGCCAACTCTGATAGTGCAGAGGTTTTAGTTCCAGAAAATGAATTAGTGGTGCGCCAACATTTACAATTAGATATCTTAAGTGCGCGTCAAGCATTGTTAAATCAAAATGCAGCATTATGGCAAAGTAGCCTGAATGATGCGTATAATCTAACGCAACGCTTTTTTAGCAATGATTTAACTCGACAAAAAGAGTTATTATTGATCCAACAACTCAGAGAAATCTCGCTAGGAGTTAACCAACCGACGCTAGATCTAACGATGCAGGCACTTATTAAAGCGCAACAATTAAGCGATGGAAATAAATAATGAAGCGTAACTGCTCACCCTATGCCGTAATAGCGTCGTCACAAGGCTCCTCATGTACTTCTCATGTACACTACGTCGCCTTGTTCCTAACTCTTACAGCATATTGTGGCAGTTATAGGTGAGGAGTTACAATGAAGCTATTTATTAAAACCTTAGTTATTTTTGCACTAGCATTGGCTGTAGCTGGATTTGGTCTTTTTAACAATGGTGCAGTTGCAATTTATGTCACAAGCTATAAGATTGAATTAAGCTTGAACTTATTAATCTTGTTGTGGTTACTAAGTGTTGTCGTAATTTATTATTCATTTCGGATATTAATTAATGTCAAACGTATTCCAAATAAAATACATCGTGCGCGGGTTAGAAATGCATTAGTTGCAGCTCGGCAACGATTAAATTTTGCGGGCTTACATTATTTTGAGGGTAAGTATCGTAGCTGCTACGAAAATGCTTTGAAATCACTCAAGCGTGAAGCAAATAAAGATAATAAATTTTTAGCATATATGCTGGCGTATCGTGCTGCAAACATTATGCGCGACCAAGAAAAAGAAGATAAAATCGCAACCGAGCTTGAGCAATTTAGCGAACCAAAGTGGCAATTAGCTAAACATCTATTAATCGCAGAGAATTTTTACAATCATCAGCTTTATGGACAAGCAATTGATCATTTAAATGCAGCTCTACAGCTTGATCGTACTCATGTGCCAGCACATCGCATGTTGCTTAAAGTATATCTGCATCTTGCCAATTACTCCAAAGCTTATGAGATGCTAGAGTGGCTATTAAAAAATGATAGTTTACGCGAGTATAAAGCCAGCAAATATAAAGCGCGGGTAATCGGTGGTCTATTTGCCGAAATTAACGATACTAAAGAATTAAATAAATATTATAATAAACTAGATAAAAACGAGAAATCAAGTTTCTTGTATGGCAAGCTTTATTTCAATGCTTTATTGCGTATTGCTGATTATTCTGCGGCAGTGGAATTTTTGGAGCGGAATTTTAAAGATAGCTCCATTCAATTGATTTATAGTGAATCATTACTTGCATTAGCAAAAAAAGTTGACGATGCTAAGCTATTAGAAAAATTGACTAAGCTCTGCGAAAAAGCACTGGTTACAAATGCGCAAAATGCTGAGTTGTTATTAACTTTAGGTGTTTTGAACTATCAACAACGTAATTTGGAACAGTCTCGGACTTATCTAGAGTCTAGCCTTAAAATAAAACCTAGTCTTGATGCAACAATTTATCTGTCATTTGTTGCTGAAGCGACTCATGATAGTGCGCTATTTGCCGATTGCCAGAAAAAATTATTAACTAATATCCGTAATTTTAATTAATGCTTTTGTGAAGTGAAGATGAAGAATATAAAAACTGTACGACCTAAATTTGCTAAAAAAAATCGTGATACGATCTTACCCTCTAAATTAGCCAGATTTATCAATGATTGCGTAGCAATCCTCCTGTTTGCCTTAACTGCAATGGTAGCTTTAGCTTTGGCGACTCATTCACCAAATGATAGCTGCTGGTCAAAAAGCGTTAATTCACCAATTGTAGTAAATAAGCTGGGCGTAGCTGGAGCTTATTTATCCGATATTTTATTTTATGTATTAGGATTTTCCGCTTGGTGGTTGGTTGCGGGTGTTTTTTATCTAGGATTTCATAAAATTGTACGCAAAAAAATCCCAACTGGAAACTGGAGTACGATTTACCGAGTTATAAGTTATATTTTCTTAATTTCAGCTTCTGCTACTTTTGAATATATCTCATTTTTTCATCAAGCTTCAAGTTTGCCAGATGGTTGGGGTGGTAGCCTAGGGTCGTTTATTTTCAACAACTCATATCGTGGTGTTGGTGAAGTTGGCGTTTCAGTATTAAGTTTACTTTTTATTATCATTTGCTTTTCATTTTCCTTTGGTATTTCATGGTTATTTATTGCCGAAAAAATTGGTGCAATTTTGGAGATGGTTTATGTTCAGCTAACTTCTTTAGTAGCACGTAAGTCACCTGTTGCAGAAAATGGTGCCGCGGTTATTGATGATGAAGAGGATGGGTTCATAGCTCCCAAAGCTGTGGAGCAATATTTTGAGCCTGAACCATTGGTTGTACCGAGAAAAGATATCGATATTGAAGAACCAGTTAGCAAAAAACTTTCATTTTCAGAGCGGTTATTTAAATCAAGAACTGAAGGTTTTTCTACTGAAAATACGAATATTAATGATGAACCAGACTTCGATATTAATGATCCGTTATTTCAAGATGATGAATCAGATGAAGTGGTTGATGCACCATTAACTGAAATTAAACCAATTGTTCATGAACCGATAGTCAATAGTGAACCACCACGGGTGTCGGGCTTAAAAATAGCATTAAAATCAAATAATGTTCGGACAATAGATTTACTAGATGCGGTACAAAAAGGTAGTTTGCCTAGTACCAGCTTACTTAATTTACCACGAGTACAAGCTGAGGGAGTACCCCCAGAGACAATTGAATATGTTTCAACCGCAATTGAAAATACTTTGGCTGAATTTGGAATTGAAGTTAAAATTACCAATGTTGAAAGTGGTCCAGTAGTAACCCGTTATGAATTGATTCCGCCTAAAGGTGTCCGTGGCGACAAGATCGCTGGCTTAGCTAAGGAAATCGCGCGTTCATTGGCGCTTACTAGTATCCGGATTGTTGAAACTATTCCTGGTAAAAATTCGATGGGGATTGAAGTTCCTAATTTTAAACGTCAGGTAATTTATCTTAAAGAAATATTTGATTCAGCTGTTTATCAAAATAACAATAGTTTGCTAACATTAGCACTCGGTAAGGATATCGCAGGCGATGTTATTGTGACTGACTTAGCTAAAATGCCACATCTGCTGGTAGCAGGAACCACTGGTTCTGGTAAATCGGTTGCGGTTAATGCAATGATTTTATCAATTCTTTTTAATGCTACGCCGGATGAAGTTAAATTTATTATGATTGATCCCAAAATGGTCGAGTTATCCTTTTATCAGGATATTCCGCATCTTTTGGCACCCGTTGTAACCGATATGTCGCAAGCTGCCAATGCACTGAAATGGACGGTTGGCGAGATGGAACAGCGCTATAAAATCATGGCAAAAATCGGTACTAAAAACATCGTTGGCTTTAATCAGAAAGTGGAAGCAGCGATTAAGGAAGGGATGCCGTTATTTAATCCATATAGCATTGATTTAACTGACCCTGAACCGTTACAAAAATGGCCATATATTGTCGTGATTATTGATGAGTTGGCAGATTTGATGATGGTTGCGGGTAAGAAAATTGAGCAATATATTGCGCGTATTGCCCAAAAAGCGCGTGCGGTGGGGATTCATCTGATTGTAGCAACCCAACGACCTTCAGTGGATGTGATTACTGGTTTGATTAAAGCAAATATTCCTGCGCGGATTTCATTCCAAGTCTCAAGTAAGATTGATTCGCGGACAATCTTAGATCAAATGGGTGCGGAAAGTCTGCTTGGTCAAGGAGATATGCTATTTTTAAATCCAGGTTCGGGATTTCCGCGGCGGATTCATGGTGCGTTTGTGAATGATGATGAGCTACATCACGTGGTAAATTATCTCAAAGAGCAGGGCGCACCTAATTATAACGATGAAATACTGACTGGCGCTAGTGATATTGCGATTCCTGGTTTTGAAGATGATAGTAATAGCGACAATAATAGTGTTGAAAAAGATAGCGTTTTTGATGAAGCAGTTAAATTTATTCTCGATTCACGGCGTTGCTCAATAAGTTCTTTACAAACACAATTTGGAATAGGATATAATAAAGCTGCACGAATTATGAATCATTTAGAAAAAATTGGTATGGTAAAGCGCACCGATCGTGGTGGCTTTGAATTGCTAAATCATACACCAAATTAGGTAAGTGAATTAGAGAGATATTAATTTTTAAAATATTGATAGGAAGTAGTTTGAATTATATATTGTTAAATACTTTATGATAAAGCATTGTACTTCAAAATCACAAATACAGTATTTCGGGGGTAAAGAGTGAGTGAAAATCCAACAGTTTCCAAGATTGTTAATGATTTACAGCTGATTCCACATGAAGAAGGTGGTTATTGGAGTCCAATTGAGCGCGATGAAAACGCTCAAAATTCGTATTCATTAATTAATTATCTGTTAGCTGCCGACGATTTTTCATCCTTTCATAGATTAAGCAAATCAGATGAGACACTAATGCTCAAAGAAGGGCAAGCTGTTAAAGTTATTATAATTTCTCCAGCAGGAACGCTAACCGAAGAAATTGTATCTTCAAATAATTCTGTTACTGTGCCTCATCATTATTGGTTTGCAATAACTCCGTTAGACAAAAATAAAGGTTATTCGCTTATTACTTGCAAATGTGTTCCGGCTTTTGATTATAATGATTTTGAACTAGCGAATAGAGATTCTTTGATAACATTATATAGTGAACATAAGGATATAATTCAAAAATTTACTAGAAGTTAGTCTAAATATTAAATCAAACTTATTTTATAGTTATAATAAATAAAATTAGGGGAGTTAGTTATGAATGAAACATTATCAACCGAGTTATTTTATGGCATGATTTTATCGGGTGCCAAACAAGTCATCCATAGTGAGGGAGAGCTTAATCGGCTCAATGTCTTTCCGGTAGCAGATCGCGATACAGGAACTAATTTAGCTTCAATGATGCGCTATATCGTGGATAATCTGTCTATGACTAAAGATACGCCTGAGCTACTTCATCAATTGTCACAGCATGGTTTAGTTGGTTGCTGTGGTAATTCTGGTCTTATATTCTCTCAGTTTTTTTATGGGCTCACCCAGCATCGCTTGACTGAGAAAACACTGTTAAAAATACATGATTTTGTTGAGATGATTGCTCACGGTTATAAAAGTGCTTATAGCTCAGTGAGTAATCCTAAACCTGGGACAATTTTAACTGTAATGGAAAAGTGGGTTGAAGGATATCGTGAAACTCTGGCGAATGCGCGGATTAATTTGCTCGATAGTTTTAAATCCAGTGTTGAAAAAGCTAAGGTTGCGTTAAAAGATACGATGAATCAATTGGAAGTTCTACGTGCTAATCATGTCGTGGATGCTGGTGCTCAAGGATTTGTTAATTTCATTGATGGAATGCTAGCATATCTTAGTGGTGATAAAGAACATCGTGACCAAATTATGGCTGATCGTAATTTAGATCATCAAGCAGTTCGACTAAGCCACGAGTTTGAGGATGTTACCGAGTTTCCTAATTATCGTTATTGCTTTGAAACGGTAGTTAAAACCGCAAATGAAGATGCGCTAGTTCCATATCGTGCCACGCTAGATAGCTTAGGTGATAGTATCGTGATTGGTAAAGGTGCACAAATGTTAAAACTGCACATTCATACCGATCAACCTGAAACTGTAACGCAATTATTAGCTAAAGCTGGTGACGTAATTTATCAAAAAATTGATGATATGATTTTGCAGTTCAATATTGCTAACCGTGCACACCAAACCCGAATTGCGATTGTTGCGGATACGATGGCAGATATTCCCTTAGCAGCAATGCAGGACAACAATATTTATCGAATCGCACTTCAGGTTAAAGTCAATGGTAACTCATTTCTTGATAAATTTTCAATTAATTATCAACAGACGTTAGATTATTTATCTAATCCTAAAAATCATGTTGGTACAGCCGCTCCATCTGCTGCAATTGTTGCGCGTACGCTACATTTTCTTGAGCAGTTTTATGATTCAATAATTGTTATTCCTGTAGGTAAATCATTGAGCTCCACTTATGATGTGATTGTTAATCAGGCGCGCAAATATAAAGATAAATTAATTTCAGTAATCGACTCGAAGTTAAATTCCGCACCGCTGGGATTATTAGTGGCATATGCAAATCAATTAGTAAACTCAAACAACTATAGCCATGAGGAAATTGTAGCCAAGATTGAAGTCGCCCGATCTGAAGCAAATGTTTTAATTATGTTAAATTCACTAGAAGGTTTAATTCGATCTGGTCGTTTGTCCAAATCTCTTGGTTGGATAGCGGGATTATTTAGATTAAAACCATTGGTGCATATTGATGTAGCAACTGGTAAGCCTAAAGTTATTGGTGCTGCATTTAGTAAACGTAGTGCATGGCGCAAATTAACTAATCAGCTTAATCTACTGCAAGAGCAAAATAAAGTTAAAAGCATTGCTATTGTCCATTCGGATACGGCTAGTCATGCGGATGTTTTTGCCAAATATATCAAACGCAAAACTAATCTTGAGCCATTGTATATTACTGAGGTTTCGAGCATTTCTGGGATTCATACCGATAAAAATAGCTTTTCTATTGGATATATCAATCAGGAAATTAAACTTTAATTAAGGATCTGAGCTAGTTATGCCTGCGACACACCCTTTAGCAACTAAACGTATAAAATTTGATCTCTGGGAAAGTAATGACCGTGAGTTAGCGTTTAAACTTTGGGGTAATGTTGATGTTAGTCGTTATATTGTTGCTGATGGCAAATTTACTGACACACAGATTGAGCAGCGTTTGGCGACTGAAGTCAAGAATAATCAGCTCTATAGCGTTCAATATTGGCAAATATACAGCTTAGATGGTACTTTTATGGGGTGCTGTGGTTTGCGTCCGCATGATCTCCCAAGTAACTGTTTTGAAATTGGCGCGCATTTATTGCCTGAGTTTTGGCATCAAGGATTTGCTAAAGAAGCAATGCTGGCAGTAATTGAATATGCCAAACAGCGTAAAATCGCCAAATTATTTGCGGGTCATAATCCACATAATCTATCTTCAGAAAAAATGCTGTTGAGCCTAGGTTTTATTAGAGTTGTAGATGAATTTTATCCTCCAACTGGACTCTATCATCCTTCTTATGAATTAATGTTATCCTAATATAAGGTTTTTTATGAATCATTTAAATAGTATCAATAATCCTAAAGCCGAACTACATATTCATTTAGAAGGTAGTCTTGAACCACAAATGATTCTGGATTTAGCCAAAAGAAATAATATCCAAATAAAATATTCATCGCTTGCTGAATTTGCTAAAGCGTATCAATTTAAGAACTTGCAAGAGTTTCTCGATTTATATTATCTAGGAATGTCAGTTTTAAAAACTGAAAATGATTATTTTGATTTAACCTATGCATACCTGACAAGAGCGCATCAGGATAATGTAACGCACAGCGAGATGTTTTTTGATCCGCAAGCTCATCTGGAGCGTGGTGTTTCACTTGATATTATGATGAGCGGTCTTTGGCGTGCGATAGTTCAAGCTAAAGTTGATTACGGTATTAATGGTAGTTTAATTCCTTGTTTTTTACGTCATTTAAGCGAAGATAATGCTTTATCTGTTTTTGATGATTTGATGAATTATCGTGATAAAATTATTGGGATTGGTCTTGATTCTTCAGAGTTGGGTAATCCACCAGCTAAATTCAAGAATTTGTTTAATTTAGCACGTAAAGAGCAGCTGAAACTACTTGCTCATGCTGGAGAAGAAGGTCCTGTTAGCTATGTTTGGGATGCTTTGGATATTTTAGGCGTAGATCGGATTGACCATGGAAATGCAATATTATCGGACCAAGCATTAATCAAAAGAATTGCCACAGATAAAATTGCACTAACTATGTGTCCGCTCTCCAATCGTTGCCTGCAGGTTGTGCCTGATTTGAGTAAACATCAAGCAATTGAATTATTAAACCATGATGTGTGTGTAACAATTAACTCTGATGATCCAGCTTATTTTGGTGGTTATATAAACCAAAACTATATAGAATTAGCCACAGCACTAAATTTAACTGATGCTGAGATAAATAAGTTAACCGAAAATAGTTTGACTGCCAAATTTGTTTGAGATAGTGCGTGAAAATTTCTTGTTAGGTAATTCTCGATGAGTGGATACTTGGACGCTGGGATTTATGTACTATTAACTTCTATTGCGTTTGTCTTCCTTGATCATCTGATAGCTGGGCTAAATCCTGTGATCGCTTTGTTTGCAATGAGTGCAATTGCGCTTTTGGTATTCAATGGGCTAAATATTCGTAATCTAAGTGCTACCTATCTGGCGTGTTGGCACAATAAAATGATCTATCTCATGATGAGTACTGCACTGGCTGTAGATTGGGTATGTATGGTTTTTGCCAGCCATATTGCTGATCCGTTTATTGCTATGGCGGCATTATTTAGTGCGTTGGCATTATTTGGCTTTGGAAAAATATATATAGTCACGCGCAATAAAGCAGTCTTACTCAGTTTATTTTTGTTGGTGCTGGGATTAGGCATATTATTGTTTGCATATCAAGTAAAAGCAGGGCATAATGTTGCTGGTGGAATTATTCTTGGCTCGGTTGCTGGACTAGCTTTTTATGTTTATATTGCTAATTCATCTAAATTAGCATCATTAGCACATCTTAGTTCATTACAGGTTCTCGCTACTCGGTTTTGGCTGCTATTTATTGGCGCGAGTATCTTTGTTCCCAAACATGACTTATATGGCATATTAAAACACAATTTATTAGCCCTAATTATTATTAGCTTTGGCTCGTTAATTATTCCAATTTACTATAATCAGCAAGCTATCAAAAAATTAGGAAGCGAGCTAACTTCAGTTTTTATCAGCCTAGTTCCGCCAGTTACTTATGGGTTTTATGTCATCTATAACCGGCAGGTAATTATGATAAATGTAATTGTATGTGTACTAATAACGCTGGCGTTGCTTGTCCCTAATTTAGTTAAAGTTATACGCCGTTAAGATTGCTTCTCTGCTAGTTGTTATATCATTATAATATTCATAATATGACAAAGCTAAAAATCCTCCCGCAAGATTATAGACTTCATTAAAACCATGTTGTTGTAGCACTAACGTTGCATTATAGCTGCGCTGTCCGCTACGGCAGTGAATATATATTGCCTGATCTTTGGGGATTTCAGCTAAACGATCACGTAGTTGACTTAGTGGAATATTAGTAGCTCCTTTGATTATACCTCGTGCTAGCTCAGCCTCTTCACGAACATCTAAGATATATGCATTAGCTTTAACTAATTCTCTAACTTTATTTGCGCTAATTTGTTTAAATTTACCCCCATTTAGATTGCTTGCAACGTAACCTGCCATATTAACTACATCTTTGGCAGTGCCAAACGGTGGAGCATAGCATAACTCCAAATCGCAGAGATCAGTGATTGTAGCATTAAATTTGATGGCAGTCGCAATTACATCAATACGTTTATCGACATTGCCTTTGCCTATTGCTTGAGCACCTAAGATACGCCCATTGTTTTTATCGTAAATAAGTTTAAAATGCATGGTGTGATTAGTTGGCATTAAACTTACTTTGTCATTCGGTGTGATATATACCGTTTCATATTCAGTCGGTAGCTTAGCAAATTCTATCAACCCCTCGGTTAAACCTGTTGATGCTGCGTTTAAGTCAAATACTTTGATGCATGATGAGCCAATGTAGCTACGAGGCTTGTTGTTGATTCCATTGATATGATCAGCGGTATCACGAGCTTGTTTTTGAGCTGGTCCTGCCAAGGCTAGCTTAAATTTATCTTGGATCAATGCACCATAAACTTCAATCGCATCCCCAACAGCATAAATATCTGGATCATTGGTTAGACAATTATCATCAACTGCAATTGCTCCAGTTTTACCTAAGTTAAGTTGTGCAGCAGTAGCTAATTTGGTTTCTGGTGCAACGCCAATAGCCATTATGACAACTTCTGCGTTTACAACTCGACCTGAATCAAGCAAGATTTGGTTAGTCGCAAAAGATTCTACTTTGTCACCAACGATTAATTCAACGCCATGATCATATAGTTCTTTATGCAAAATTTGCACCATGTCATAATCAAAGGTGCGCATAATTTGGGGCATTGCTTCGATTAGACTTACATTATAACCAGCTTCACGTAAATTTTCGGCAACTTCAACACCGATAAATCCACCCCCGATTACCGTGATATTCTGCGGATTACTGTCACTAATTGATTGTTTGAGATGAGTAATATCGACTACGTTGCGCACTGTAAATAGGTTTACGTGCTCTTTGCCAGAAATATTAGGAACAATCGGCTTTGCACCAGGTGAGAGTATTAACTTATCGTATGATTCTTCATATTGGTTACCACTTTGGTGATCAAGAATACTGACTGTTTTACCCCCACGATTGATTGCAACTACTTCTTGGTTTACTCGAGCATCAATATTAAACTGTTTTAGGAATTTTTGTGGGCTCATCATAACTAATGATTCAGCATTGGCTACCGTTCCGCTAAGATAGTAGGGAAGACTGCAATTAGAAAATGATACGTGAGGACCTTTTTCAAACATTATTATTTGATCTGTTTCGCTATGACGACGTAAGCGTGCTGCAGCTGACGCACCACCAGCAACTCCACCAATAATTAAGATTTTTTTAGACATTACAATTCCTCTACTTGCTATTTAGTTATCAACAGCATTATTTTAGATTATTCTAATATACTATGTCAAGTTTAATTTTGCTAGATAACATTTAGAAGCCACTGATAATAAGATAAAAGGGGGTAAGAACATACTTTAAAAATTAAATTGTAAAAAAAGGCAGAGAAGTTTACTCTCTACCTGATTCATTAATTGGCTAAAGTTTTTAATGTGCTTCTTGAATTGCCACGGCTACAGCAACAGTTGCGCCGACCATGGGGTTGTTACCCATACCGATAAAACCCATCATTTCGACGTGAGCAGGTACTGAAGATGAACCTGCAAATTGCGCATCAGCATGCATCCGTCCCATCGTATCTGTCATTCCATAAGATGCTGGACCTGCCCCCATATTATCTGGATGAAGCGTCCGTCCGGTACCTCCACCTGAAGCAACTGAGAAATATTTCTTACCAAGTAATTGGCGCTCTTTTTTATAGGTTCCGGCAACGGGGTGTTGAAAACGAGTTGGGTTGGTTGAGTTACCCGTGATAGAAGCATCAACGCCTTCGTTATGCATGATTGCCACGCCTTCACGCACATCATCCGCCCCAAAGCAACGTACATTGGCACGCTCAGTCTTAGAATAAGCTTTTTCTTGCACAATATTTAAATCACCACTATAGTAATCAAACTGAGTTTGTACATAAGTAAACCCATTAATTCGTGAAATAATTTGTGCGGCATCCTTGCCTAAACCATTCAAAATTACGCGTAAAGGTTGTGTTCTAACTTTATTTGCAGAACGAGCAATTCCAATTGCTCCCTCGGCTGCGGCAAATGACTCATGTCCTGCTAAGAAAGCAAAACATTGTGTTTCTTCGCTAAGTAGCATTGAGGCTAAATTACCATGTCCAAGACCAACTTTGCGATCTTCAGCAACTGAACCCGCGATACAAAAAGCTTGTAACCCTTCGCCAATTACTTTGGCAGCTTCAACCGCGCTGGTTGCGCCTTTAGTAAGGGCAATTGCAGCACCTAGTACATATGCCCATTTGGCATTTTCAAAACAGATTGGTTGGGTCTTCTCTGCGATTTCATAAGGATCAAATCCTTTGTCAGTACACAATTTGCGTGCAGCATCTAAGGATGCGATATTATATTGCGCTAACACAGAATTAATTTTGTCAATTCGACGATCATAACTTTCAAATAGTTGCATCTTATTTCTCTTTCCTTAAATTATTCTGCCCGAGGATCAACATAGCGCGTAGCTTCTGCGAAACGACCGTAGCTGCCAGTAGCTTTTTTAACTGCTTCATTGGCATCAATACCTTTTCTAATTGATTCCATCATTTTGCCTAGATGAACAAACTCATAGCCTATAATTTCGCTACCATCATCCAGTGCAACTCGAGTTACATAACCTTCAGCTAATTCCATATAGCGAGGTCCTTTAGCAACTGTGCCATACATTGTGCCAATTTGACTGCGTAACCCTTTGCCTAAGTCTTCAAGCCCAGCACCAATAGGTAAACCACCTTCCGAGAATGCAGTTTGTGAACGCCCATAAGCAATTTGTAAAAATAATTCTCGCATCGCTGTGTTAATTGCATCGCAAACCAAATCAGTATTTAATGCTTCAAGGATAGTTTTACCTGGTAAAATTTCCGCAGCCATCGCTGCTGAATGAGTCATTCCTGAACAACCAATAGTTTCAATTAGTGCTTCTTGAATAATCCCGTCTTTGATATTTAAGGTGAGTTTAGTAGCACCTTGCTGTGGCGCACACCAACCCACACCATGAGTCAAACCTGAAATATCTTTAATTTCGCGTGATTGTGTCCATTTTCCTTCTTGAGGAATTGGTGCCGGACCATGGTTAGCACCTTTGGTGATGCACGTCATATGTTCTACTTCATGTGAGTATTCCATAAATCTCTCCGATAAATTAGTTAAATAAATATTAACTTTATATGTTAAAATGTTCTATCAAAAATTCGTAACAATATTGTACCATAAAAAATAAGGTTATTATTTATCATTATGCGTTCGTTTATAAAGAAAAAGCCTGGGCCATTTATTGAATTTGGCGAGAGATTGAAAAAACTTGCTGAACAAGATGATTTAGGTCGTCTAATGCAAGAGTTAGCTCGAATCAGTGAAATCATCTATGCACACCATATTGGATTACGTGATGTTTGTCACTGTGGCGCGATTGACTATCCAAGTGACCTCTTGGTGCTATTTGTTAATAATAACAGCGGATTTTATTTAGTTAACAATATGATTAGTACTATTCAGGATACTTTATATAGTAATGGAGTTTCATTTAGTAAAATTCTGGTTAAAGTAAGACCGCAAAAGCATCAGGCAAAAAAAATTAAACATGAATTAAGTCTGGAACAACAGCAAGCTCTGCAACGCTTTGCCAATGCGCTTGGCCGTCCGGAATTAATTAAACCTATCTCTCGAGTAGAGGATGAAAGTGAAGACGCGTCTGAGTGGGAAATTAAGCTGTGAGTGCATCTGGTGTAGCCAGCGCTAATTCACGAAGTTATCGTGAGTTTATTGTTCATACCCGATATAAAAAAATTCGTCATACTTATGTCCGAATTAATCATGATAAATCATTACTAGTTTCTGCACCATTACATGCTGATGATAAGCATATAAATGCCGTAATTGATAAGTTTTATAACAATATCCTTCATAAGCAACAGCTGGTAACACAACAACCAATTCAAAAGCATCAGCAGGACACATCGCTTCAAGATGGTAATAAGATTAGTTATCTAGGACAAAGTTATGTCTTGCAAGTTATTCCAGCAGCATGTAATCGTCTGGTGTTTAACGCGGATGTCTGTTTGTTAAATGTTAAAGATATTAATACTGAATATAAATCTGCAGTATTGCACGCTGAATACAAGCGTTTGGGAATAAAAATTTGTACAGAGTTATTGCAGCAACGATTTACTTATTTTGCAGTTTTGGGATATAAATTACCACGGCTAAGTTTAAAAGTTATGCGCACGCGATGGGGGAGTTATTCAGTAGCGGTTAATAAAGTCAACTTAAATCTGGCATTGATAAAACTAGAACCTAAATTAATTGATTATGTTGTAGTTCATGAGCTGTGTCATATTATTGAACAGAATCATAGTAGTCGTTTTTATGCTTTGATGAATAAAATTTTACCAAATTGGAAAGAGTTGAAACAAGAGTTAAATTCATTTAGCCATATTCTACGTTAATTGTTAAGAGTGATTAGTATGAAAAAATGGCATAAACATTATGGAGTGTACGGCTTAGCACTTAATGAGCACAATCAATTATTAGTTATACACAAAACACGTGGACCATATAAAAATCGTTATGATTTACCTGGTGGTACTTTGAATAAAGATGAATCATTTAAAGATTGCTTGCGTAGAGAGTTTATTGAAGAAACAGGTTACTCCATACATCTGAAAGAATGTTGTGGTGTATATGATTTTTTGCTAAATACGCCGTATAATGGCTGTGAGTTTACGCAGCATTTGGCAATATTTTATTTGGTCGAAATTCATGAAAAAACCGCTGAAATTGAAAACCTTGTTACGGACAATCGCAATATTCTAGAACTAAATGATTCAGCGTTTGCTAAATGGATTGACATAAAGCAAATAACTTATTCAAATTCTTCGCCTTTACTACATCGAGCAAAGGTAGTCTTAACTACTCAGCAAACTGAATACGAAATAGAGCGATATTTTAATTGGGAAATCATTGAGAGTCATGATGATTAAAATACAAAAACTCCAGATTAACTGGAGTTTTTATATTAAGAGAGCAAAAGTAAATTATTAGCTGGCTTTAGCAACCATTGTTGGTTTGCTAATTTTATTATCCGTGCTAAATTGATAATCTTTAAACACATGCTCTGCACTCAATAGTTGATAGCTACCGTCATCAAGACGGTTAGTTGTATCTTTTAAGCGGTAAACATAATGTCCACAGGTGTAGCATTGATATAATTGCATATGAGTACATAAGCAAGTTTTTTCAAAAACTTCAAACGATTTGCCATCAGAGCTAGCTGCTTTGGCACGCTCGTAAGCTTCCACATAGCTGCAAGTACCATTTTCTAATAGGTAACCCAGTGATTCGCAATTAGGTTTCATTTTACCGCCAATTGAAGGTGAGTAGCGTAGCATACGCATTGGGTACCCAGTTGGTGACGTTGTATTTACTTCAACATCGTCTTCTTCAGCACGATAGTATTCTTGTTTTGCTTTATCTGTTAAGCCACATTCTTCAGTAATGGTAAAGCGCGTTGCAACTTGTACTGCACCAGCTCCATCTGCCAGATAATTAGCCGCATCGGTACCAGTGAAGATACCACCAGCAGGAATTACTGGAATATTTAAATTTTGTTCTTTAAGGAAGTTTAGTACTTCACTAAAAATAATCGGTAAGCTATATTCGTGCCAATTTTCTAGCGCAAAACCTAAATGACCACCGGCCAGTGGACCTTCAACAACGATATAATCCGGAATACGGTTAGAGCGTTTAGCGCGTTGTAAAAATGGTCTTAGCGCACGAACTGAGGATACGATGATTCCAATTTTAGCATCATGGAAACGTTTATTGTCCTGCATCATTGCCATACTATTTAAATGTAGACCCGCACTTAGGGTAATTCCATCTATTCCAGCATCCAAAGCTGAATTCAGGCGCTCTTTTAAGGTATCGCGGGTATTGTTCATGGTAAGTTTTTCCATGCAATTAACAAATACCAGTCCGCTGCCTTTTTTAGCTTCCATCGTTTTACCGATATGATTTTTTGTAGCTTGACGAATATCAATCATATTAAATTGAATCAAGCTTTTATCAGGGCTATTTAAGCTAGCTTTAAATTGTTTACGTTTATCAGATACAAAAGTAGTGTCAAACTTACGATCTGAAACGTCAGTAATTAGTGCATCTGATATATGCCCGATGCCACCCAAATTTGCTGCAGTTAGTGCTAATTCACTAGTTGAAATATCAACACCCATTCCACCGATCATGATAGGAACGTATTCTTTATTATCATTTGGGAACTGAAGGCGGAAATTATCTACTTTATTCATTAATATCTCTTATTTAATTTCATGTTAAAATCATAGGTTAATACAGCTATGCTACTCAATAAGCTCTGCTCGTATTATAACTAAGCCATATCATAACATGTGCCTTAGTCAATTAGCCAATTTGCCATAAAAAGCTAGACTAGAATAGCAAAATTAAGAGGGGTTAAACAGATGGAATTTACCAAAAACAAATATGTGCGTCGCGCTAAAATATCGGAATATAAATTCCGTAAAATGGTGCGCTATTTCGCTGAAGACCTCTCAGCAACACAAATTGCACTCAAGACTGCAATTAATCGTAATACGGTGAATCGTTATTTAAACGAGATACGTGAACGCATTGTTGAATTCAGCGAACAATATGCGCCTTTTACTGAAGAGATGGTGGAAGAACGTGAGTTATTTTTTAACTCTACGACTGATGAAGAAAATGAAATTGAGCAACCAGATACTCTAGGTACCAAACTTGCTAATAATTTAGGCATTTTAAAACGTCGTGGTAAGGTATATGTTGATATGCTGGCAAATTGTACTGCAGCTAAATTACGCAGTATTTTGCAAGGTAAGGCAGCTGAGGAAGTTACGGTTCACGCCGTAGAGGTAAAATCAGAAGATGGTTTTGTTGCCGTTGGTTACGATCATGATAAGAACTATGCTAATAAGCCAAGCTATGTTGAAAATCTGGATAATTTCTGGCAATTTGTTAAAAATCGTACCGGAAAATTTCAAGGTTTAGCCAAGCATAAAGCATATTTACACCTTAAAGAAAGCGAATTTAGATTTAATTTTCGTAATGATAACCTTTATGAAGTTATGCTGAAATTAATTCTGGCAAAACCAATTAGCTAACAAATTTTTTACGGGTTAAAATTTGTAATGCTCTCTGCTACGATGCACTTTATTTCACTAAACCTGCACTAAAGTTATCCTAAATGGATAGCAAAAGATGAAATATTTATAATATAATACATAAACTATCTAATTAATATTTCAGGGTGCAGACAATTGGGAATGAATATATTAAAATTAATCAGTTTATTAGGTGCATCTATAACACTCATTTCTTGTAACGGAGGTGGGAGCAGCTCTAATTCGCTAGTATTTTACTATCTGGTATTAGTACATTCTCTACTAGTTGGATACAAAATTAAGATTGTAACTGCTCACACTATGCAGCAATAGCGTCGTCACAAGGCATCGCCTTGTTCCTAACTCTTATAGCATATTGTGGCAGTTTGTGAGTGAGTAGTTACTTAAGATTTGTGGATAAGAAGCAAAATGGAGTCACTGATTATGACTCCATTTTTTATTTATAAAGCATTCGGTTAAATATCACGATATTCAGTGATGTGAGTTATTTCAGATGTTTGGTTAATTAGTCGATCTTTAAAAAATGCAGGGTAAGCTTCCAGATCATTTAGGTGATTAATATCCAACCAAGATAGTGACTCAACAATTCCATTTTCAGTAATGCTTGTGCAATGTGGGGCAAAGTTTTCAGGGATTTTCATATAGTAATACAATGATAATTCGTGAAAAGTCTCATTAGTTACTTGTTCCACAAAAAAATTCTCGTGAATAAATCCTAATCGTTCAATCTCCAGATAAACTCCAGTTTCTTCAAACACTTCGCGAATAATTGCTTGCGCGCTACTTTCACCATATTTGATTCTACCACCAACTGAATAATAACAACTGGATGATTGGTTTTGCACCATCAAAACTTTACCATCGCGGATAATTATTGCTCCAACCCGGTAATTGAAGCGACCAGTAGGGGTTTTAAAAGTTAAGTCTTGATTGTTCATAAAATAATTTCTTATAGACGCTGAGTATATAAGGTTTACTCAGTTTCGATATAAACATAGGCACTAGTTCCTACCCGTAGAGGATACTTGTCGTCTAAGTCCAGTACTTTAATTTGTACGGGAAGCCGTTGCGGTAATAACACCCATTGATTCTCATTCGTCACATTTTGCATTTGTGAACGAGTGTCGGTTATTTGACGGTTGGCACCCCAATAGTCAGATACAACTACGCCATGAAAGATTTTTTGTGCAAAATAGGTACGTGGCATAATCAAAACCTTTGAACCTTTGTGAACTTTGCGTAAGTCAGTCTCGTTAAAGTTTGCCTGAAAGTATACTTCACTAGTATCAATAAATGAAAATAGTGGCTGATTAACGTTAACAGGGGTGCCAATACTTAAGAAAAAATTTTGAATAATCCCATCATTTTCAGCATAAACTGTAGTTAGATCCAAATCAACTTTTGCATTTTTGAGTTTAGCTTCAAGTGAAGCAATTTCTTTCTTTTGGGTCTCGATGCTTGATTGATCAATTTCAATTTGCTTTTGGCTGGCTGCTAAGCTGGCTTTAGCACCCTTAGTTTCCTGCTCAGAATTTTGTAACGTCATCAATGATACGGCATTTATCTTGTATGCTTTTTGATATTTATCGTCATCCTGTGCAAGCCGAGTATAGATTTCCCGTTGATTTTGACTAACTAGTTCATCACGTTCCAGCGTTTTTTGCATGGTATTTAGCTTAGATTTGGCCGCCGCGAGATCTGCTTCATATTGTTCTACGGTATAAAGATATGGTTTATCAAAGACCGTAAAAAGTTTTTGTCCTTTTTTTACATTATCACCATTTTTGATATAAACATTAGTCACATAGCCTTTAACCAGCGCAGCTACTGGGCGTACATTATTAACTACAAATGCATTATCAGTGACAGGAAAGAGGTAGGAGAAAATATAAAGCAGTGCAGTAATTGCACCAATAAAAATCACACTATTAGCAAAAGTAATATTTCGTTTCAGTCTGCGTAACAAAGATAATCTCATATAGTTAATCCGTGGTAGAAGTTGTTGATTCTGGTTTTTGATATTTATAACCGCCAGCTAAATCTTGATAAAGATTTACCACGGTTATGGCTTGTTGGAGTTTGGCTTGATTAACTGTTAGAGCTAGATTATCCAATTGAATTTTGTTTCCTAATAGTTGAGTATAGGACATAATTCCAGTTTGATATAATCCTTGTTGCAGTTTGTATTGTTTGGCTAAATCGTTCCATGCTTGTTGGGTATTTTGATAGTTGCTGCTATATTGTCGGTTTGCAGAAAAATCATTATCAACATCCTTGAGAATTTTACGTACTGTTTGGATGTAGCGATACACCTGAGCTTGATATGCACCTTTTTGTGCTTCAATTTGTCCAAAAGTACTTGGATTAATTCCCCAATTCATATACGCATCTTGCATCGGTACATAATTTGTAGGACTACCAAGTTCGCCATTAGTACTTCCTGCGCCAAAAAAACTATCTAGTTGTAACGATGGAAATAAACCACCATAAGCAACAGCAACACCAGCGTGAGCTGATTTAACTGCATATTCCGCCATTTTAAGATCTGGACGGTTTTGGAGCACTGTTGCAGGAAGCGAGCCTGGTTTAAAGCGATTAAAGTCTAACTTAGCAAAATTATCTGTACTTTTGATTTCGCCGGGATTTTGGTTTAATAAATAACGTAAAGAGTTTTGACTTAAAATGATATTGTGCGTGGCGATATCAATCTGTGCCTGAATTAATTGCTGTTTAGACATTAACCCGCTTAGATCAATATTATCCTTTAACCCAATGTTAACTTCTTGTTTAAGAATCTTAACTAATTCATTCATGTCATCATTTAATTTTTTAAGCAGGGATAATTGTTCTTGTTGTGCAATTAAAGTGAAATATCCGGCACTAACTTGACCGATCACTGTCAAACGTACTCCGTCAACCATAGCCTTATTCATTTCCAAATTATAATTTGCGCGTTCTTGCTGTTTGATTACTTGTGCTATATTGATTGTATATTGTGGCCAGGCGCCGTAAAAGGTACCAATATCTCCAAACGCTGGATTTGATGAAAAACCCGCATATAAATTAATAAATGGAATCCAACTTAGTTGAACCTGACGTAGCTGTCCTTGAGCCTGCTCTAAATTGGCCAGCGCAACTTCTAAATCAAGATTGTTTTTTAGTCCACTCTCAATTAACGCATTTAGTTTTGGATCATTAAACTGCTGCCACCACGCCAGATAGGGTAAACTTTCCAGATTTTGATAGTTTACCTGTGCTTGAGCAAATTGCTCAGGACTATTTACTTGTGGGGTTGTTGGGCTGGAGAGCCAGCTACAACCAGCTATAGCGAGAATTGCACTAAGGCAAGACCAGTTACGTAGATGCACTTTTTTTACTCAAATTGAATTAAACTCAAACTGACTCATTCTTCTAAGTCATTGATTTGCTAATCACCTAGGCTTCGTCGCTAATTGCTACTATATTTAGAGAATCGTGTTTGGTTTATTTTGTTTATAGGATAGGGTTTACGGGCGTATTTTAGCATTTTTTGCTAGAGTAGAGCGAAGTGATTGATGGTGTTTTATGGTAAAATACAAGTAATATTACTTGATGTTAGAGTAGGGAATCATTGAAACTATTACACACTTCAGATTGGCACCTCGGTAGGACGCTCTACGGTAAAAAACGTTATGCTGAATTTCAAGCTTTTTTAGACTGGCTAGTACTACAAATAAACCATATTCACCCAGACATTCTTTTGGTGTGTGGAGATATTTTTGATACTACCACACCGAGCAATAAAGCTCAGGAAATGTACTACCAATTTTTATGCCAGATTGCAACAAGCGGTAATTGTCAGCACGTGGTAATTATTGGTGGAAATCATGATTCACCAACCTTATTAAATGCGCCCAAAGAACTTCTCAAACAACTTAAAATTCATGTAATCGGCAATATCAGCCCAGATTATCGTGATGATGTGCTGGAATTAAAAGATGCAAACGGTATAACTCAAGCATTAGTTTGTGCTATCCCTTATCTACGCGATCGTGATATTCGTATTCTTGAGGAATATGAGTTAGCTGCTGATAAATATAAAAATTTCATGAAGGCAATTCAAGATTATTATGCTAAAGTTTGCGAGCATGCTGAGGTATTGCGTCAACAGATAGAATATCCCGTGCCACTTATTGCAACAGGACATTTATTTGTCACAGGTGGCAAAATCCTCAAGGATGATGGGGTGCGTGAATTATATGTTGGTTCTTTGGCACAGTTTGGTGCTCATGATTTTCCGCCTAATATTGATTACCTAGCACTAGGGCATTTACATGTTCCACAAAAAATTGCAACTCTAGATAATTATCGCTATAGTGGTTCACCGCTAGCAATGGGATTTGGGGAAGCACGCCAGCAAAAGATAATTATTGAAGCTGATATTAATGTGGGAAATGTAACGGTTAATGAAATAGCAATCCCAAAATTCCAATATTTAGAACGTGTTGCTGGCGATTTGGATACTATTAAGTTAGCGCTGACGAATTTAGCCAATCGTAACGAATCAATTTGGGTTGAAGTTGATTATACTGGGCAAGAAATCGTTACTAATTTACAGCATGAATTACAGGCTATTGTATTAAACACACAAGTCGAATTAATCAAAATCCATAATAGCCAGTTATTGGCGCAAGTCTTATCCTCTGCCGAATATGATGTCGGTATTGAATTATCTAACTTGAATCCGGAACAAGTCTTTGATAAATGCTTAAGCATGAATAATATTCCAGCTAATCAACAAGAGGAATTAAAAGAGTGTTTTGCTCAAATTATGCAAGACTTGACGAGTAATGATGTGATGGCAGAATAATGAAAATTTTAAAATTACATTTCAAAAACCTTAATTCGCTAGTTGGTGAATGGACAATTGATTTTACGGCAGCAGAATATAGCGAGCAAGGTATCTTTGCAATAACTGGACCAACTGGCGCGGGTAAATCAACGATACTTGATGCAATTTGTCTGGCACTCTATGGCCGTACTCCACGCCTAGAACGAATTAATGCCAGCCAGAATGAAATTATGTCGCGTCAATGTGGCGAATGTTTTGCCAGTCTTGAATTTCAGAGCTCATCTGGTACTTATCGTACACTATGGTCACAAGCCCGTGCACGTAAAAAAGCTGATGGTAATTTACAAAATGCGCAACACATCATCGAAGATTGTATAAATAATAAAACCCTTGAAGATAAGCTAAGTAAAACGCCTTTAATCGTTACTGAAGTGACAGGCATGGACTTTGAGCATTTTACTCGCGCTATGCTGCTTGCGCAAGGTGGCTTTGCCAAATTTCTGCAATCCTCTGCCGATGAGCGCTCACCAATCCTAGAAAAAATTACTGGTACAGAAATCTATAGCCAAATCTCGAAGCTGGTGCATGAACGTAAAAGCAGCGAAGAGAATGTTTTAAATAATATCAATGCCAGATTAGCCGGTATTAACTTGCTAAATGCTCAAGAAATAGAAGAGCTACAAGCCGAATTAGCGGAATTAACCAACCAAATCACGGCACTAATAACTAATAAAAGTACGCTGGAACAACAACAGACTTGGCTAACTAATTTGCAAAAATTAGGTGATGAATTAGCCACAATTCAGCAAGCACAGCAGCAATTGCAGATACAACAAGAACAATTTGCTACCGATGAATTACGCCTCAAAGATGCGAAACTGGTTGAAGAAATAAATAGCGATATTTATATCCAGTTGCAGGAGCTACGTAAACAGCTAACGACTATAAAAGCTAATCTTGCTACCAATCAAGAACAGTTACCCAAGCTGCAAGAATTGCTAACTACACAACAAACTCAAGTAAGCCACGTACATAATCAATTACTGAGCTATAAAAGCAACTATGCACTGAATCTTAAAACTTTGCAGCAAGTTCGCTTGTTGGATGCAGAGATCCTAACTAAACAAGATGGATTAGCCAAAGTAGCAACTAAATTAAATACTAGTCGTGGCGAATTAGATAAATTACTAGCTGAGCAGCAGGATTTTGCCAAACAACAAACCAACCAGCAACAACAGCAAATTCAAATTGATAATTATCTAACTGAACATCATGCTGACGCCGAGCTACTTTTTGCATATAGTGGTATCTGTGCCGAATTGGATAATTTATTGGCTTTGGATAAGAAGCTAAAAGATAATCAAGTTGCGCAAATTTCTACGCACGACAAGCATGCTAAATTAATAGCGCTAATTGCTGAACAAGAAAGCACACAAACTAAATACAGCACGCAACAAGGTGAGCTAGACAGCAAAATTACGCAGCTACAACAAAGCATTCAGCAATTAGCTAATGGTAAAAATGTGGCAATACTCAAAGATGAGATTTTACAGCTCAATAGCCAACATACCGATTACCGAGAACTGGCGAGACAGCTACAAGAGAAAGCTGATTTCGCACTGAAATTACAGCAAGTCCAGACTGAATTAACTAAAGCGCAACAGTCTAGCACTGAGATTAAACCACAGCTTGAGCGCGAGAGTGAGCTTTTAGATTATACCAATAAATTACAGGATAATTTAACCGCTCAGAAACTCTTGCAAAGTAAAATTATTAGCCTGAGTGATGAACGCGTCAATTTGCAAGCCAATCAACCATGTCCACTATGTGGTGGATTGGATCATCCATATGCACAGGATGGCGTAGCGGTTAATAATGAGCTTGATACTCAAATTGCTCAAGCCAAAGCCAAGATTAGTCAATTACAAATCACACTAAACACTTTTAATGCACAGCTTGCTACTAATAACGCGAATATAGCTAAACTAAGTGAACAGCAAAACGAACTAATTAGCCGCCAAGGACTCTTACAACAAGGTATTGATGATTTTGTTGGTAAACATGGCTTAACGATCAGCCAAATAAGTGATCCGTTTATACACGGGCAATTAAGCGCAATAACTGAACAAATAAATCAGCTCAATCAGCAAATTAAACTGTTACATGATTACGAGCAGCAATTAGCTGATTACCAAGCCAAGCTACAAGAATTAGAAAAATCATTGCATGAGATTAAGCTTGATGCAACTCGTTTGACGGAGCAAAAATTGACCAGTGAAAAACATTTGGCTGAACTTGCTCATGAAATTAGCCAATCAAGTGGTGAATATGACAAGTTATCAAATGTACTTATAACTACCTTAACTAATTATCAAGTTATAACAATTACATCTGCGATAATTCCGGCAATTAAGGATAATTTAGCCAAACGTCGTGATGCATGGCAAAATACAGAGCAGCAAGCCAATGCCATCAAACAAGAGCTGCAAAAATTAGCTCATCAACTAGAACAAAACAGCAACTTACAAATAGCGCTGAATCGACAGATTACCGAGCAACAACACGAAGTTACTACACTGCAACAAAGTATTAATGAGTTGACTGCAAATCGTAGCGCTTTATTTGGCGATAAAAATACTGATGCAGCCGAAATCCTGTGGCAGCAAGAGCTACAGGCGCTTGAAGAAAAAGCCAAAGCTGCCGAGACTGAGTTCAATCAATTGAGCCAACAGCAAACGGCACTAATTGCACTGATTGAAAAAGATTGCGCGCAGCTCGAAGCGCTACAAACTACTCAAGCTAGGCAGGAAGAGCAATTTATAGCACGTCTAAATCTAGTTAATATCACCAGTGAAGCAGTATTTATTGCCAAGCGCTTATCGCGTGACGAAATGATGGCTATTGGGCAGACTGCGGATAATCTGAAACAGCAAGCGATTGAACTAGCCAGTCGTCTAAAACAAACTAGCGAAGCTTTGGCAAATGAGCAGGTTAAACAGTTAACCGATAAAACGCATGACGAGCTACAAACTGAGATTGATAGCATCCAAACTAATTATGAACACTCTAATCAACGTATCGGTGAAATTCGTGGGCAGCTAAGCGCCAATCAAAAAGCCCAAGAGCAGCAACAAGAGACGATAGCACAGCGTGATAAACAGCTCCAGATAACTGAACGCTTTCGACGACTTCATGTTTTAATCGGCTCTAGTGATGGTAAGAAATTCCGTAACTTTGCGCAGGGTTTAACTTTTGATCTGGTGGTAAAACATGCCAATCAGCAACTCCACCAGATGTCAGATCGTTATTTGCTCATCCGAGATAATGATGCACCACTTGAACTAAACGTAATCGACAACTATCAAGGTGGCGAAATCCGTACCACCAAAAACCTCTCGGGTGGGGAAAGTTTTGTGATCAGCCTAGCGCTGGCTCTGGGATTATCTAAACTATCCAGTAATAAAGTTCAGGTTGATTCGCTATTCCTTGATGAAGGCTTTGGTACGCTGGATGAAGACTCGCTACAAACCGCACTTGATGCACTCGATAGCCTCCAGCGTGATGGCAAACTGATCGGGGTAATCTCGCATGTTGGCGCACTCAAAGAGCGGATTAATTTGCAGATTCAGGTTGAGCCTTTGAGCGGTGGCGTGAGTCGGATTAGCGGTGTTGGCTGTAGTGGAAAATACTAATTGATGCATATATAGGATATGTCTATGAACGTATTTATGGTGTGCTAAAATTGCAATATCTGCAAAGGGGTGGTATTATTTTTTGTCGTGATTATATAATACCCCAAAATCATTTTGTGAAATTGAACCATTGGATAATATAAAAATGCAAATACAAACAATAGAGTTAATTAAGCAAATTGATGCCAGAAAAGTGGCGTTAGATAATAAGCGCCCATTTAATAATGAACAGTTATCCAGAATTAAAAGAATTTTTGATGTTGATTTAACTTATAACTCCAACGCAATTGAAGGTTCTACTATGACCTTTAATGAGACCAAGTTAGTTATAAATGAAGGACTAACCATCGGTGGTAAAAAATTAAATGAGCATCTGGAAATTATCAACCATAAATATGCGATAGATTTTATTGAAGAATTAAGTAAAAATCAAGTGATTACTGTACGGGATATTAAAGATATTCACGGATTAGTCCTACGCGGCATTGATGATAAATACGCTGGAAAATTTCGCGATACCCTAGTTGGCGTTCGCTTAAGCAATGGTCAAATTAGGAATTTTACGGATCCATTATTGCTTGATGAGGCAATGAATAAATTTATTCTAAATTTAAACAATACTCAGGAGCATCCATTAATCAAAGCAGCACAAGCTCATTATGATTTTGTCACGATTCATCCTTTCATTGATGGAAATGGACGAACCGCAAGGCTACTTATGAATTTAATTTTATTACAACATGGCTACCCACCAGCAATTATTCGCATAGCTAACCGCGCTAATTATATTCTAGCTTTAGAATCTGCACAAAATGGCGGTGAATTGGATGAGTTTTATCAAGTGGTTATTGAAGCTGTTGCTGAGAGTATTGAGAGTTATTTGATTATGTTAGTTCAGGAAATTAAATAAGATAAATTAGAGCATAAAAATTGTCCTCAGAATTTAAATATTATAATAAGGTCGTATATTAATGGGTGTTCAAATCAAAAATCATGCAAAAGAATATTTATCTGAGTTTTCTCAGAACCAAAAATTATGGTACAGGTATCTGATTACAGAAGCAATAAATACAAATGGCAAAATTTCTGATGAAATAATAGAGAAGATTTATGTCTGTTTAAAAGATGATTTGAATATAGGACTCCCTAACTTAATTCTAAAACAAAGCTACGTTACTCAGAATGTTGCTTTGAAAATGCTAGAGCATGTTACAGGTGTTAATGCTCTAGCACCAAACCAAATGATAAAGTTTAGTAAAAATATTACCATTCTTTACGGACTAAATGGTGCTGGGAAAAGTAGCTACTTTAAGATTCTAAATGAAATTGTTGGTGGTAATGAAGAAAAAGATATATTATCAAATATTTATCAAAACAGTGTAAGTGATATTAAGGTGAATTTAACATATTATGATACACAAGAACGTTTAATCGTTTTTGATAAATCAAAAAGAGGGTATGCTCCTTTAACTGGATGTAAGGTTTTTGATTTTTCATATTTGTCTGGCTTACTTTCACAAAGAACTCAAACTGAAACTATTCTGGAACCATTGGGGTTACATCTTTTTAAGTATATTGTTGATAAAGTTGACTATCTCAAGTCTGTGCTTAAATCCGAGGCTATTCAACAGAGAACCTTAAAGCCTGTTATTAATTGCGAAAATTTTTCTGACGCTCTAAAACAAGATTTTGTAAATCATAAACTTTCAACAAAAATACAGGATTTATTGAGCGATAAATTTCAATTTACTAGTGAAATGAACGAGACTCTTGAAATAAATAAATCTAAACTTGGAATGATAAGTCAAACCAACTACTCAGATCGTATTTTTGTTTTAAAGACAGAGAACTCCGAATTACAGAAAATAATAATATTCCTTGATAATAAAAACAAACTAGATGAAATGTATTCTAAAATAATTACATTAATTAATGAAAAAAAAGATAAAGAACAAAAGAGTTTTGATGTCTTAAACCAAACGGAAATTCTTAAAAAAATTTCATTGGCTGGCTCTAAAGAGTGGAATGAATTTATTCGGGCTGGTTTTAACCTAGAGAATAAACGTCAGTCAGATAAAGAGAGTTGTATATATTGTAATCAACCATTACAAGATAATGCTTTAAAATTAATTAATGCGTATCATACATTTATTAATGACAAATCTGCACACGAATTGGGTACTGCAAAAACAAATTTAAATGAAGCTCTAAAAGATTTAAGTGAGATTTCAATAAAATTGGATTTATCAAAGGATATTATAACTTATTTAGAAGGTATAAAATTAGATAATACAGATACAACCTATTATATTGTATTGAAAGAGATTGAGAAATCACTTCAATCTTTTAAAGATCATATTTATACTTTGAGTAATTGTGTATCTATTGAAAAGCCGATAGTAATCATAAACCAACGAATGTTAGATATGATTAATAAAAGAATAGAACAAAATAATAAAGATATTGATAAGTTAAGTTCAGAGAGTGAGAAAAAGCAAGAAGAGTCATTGGCTCTAGAAAAAGAAATAAAAAAATTGTTGGAAATTAATGCTATAAGTAGCCAACAGCATGAAATTGAGAAATGGATAAACATTACAGAAAAAGAAGAGCAATTAATAAAAAAAGAAAAATCTATAAATACAGCTGCAATAACACAGGTTTCAAATACAGCTCATAGCGATCTATTAACAGAAAACTTAAATACTGCTTTTCAATACGAACTAGATCAACTTGGATATGATAGTCTTGACGTTAGAATAATTAAAGCAAAAAGAGGAAAAGGTACAAATTCAACCAAATTAATCCTAAAAGATAATGATGCTATTCATAATATTTTAAGTGAGGGAGAGCAAAAAGCAGTTGGTTTGGCATTATTTCTGGCAGAAGCTACAGTCCAGAAAATAAATGCTCCAATAATTTTAGATGACCCTGTTAATAGTTTAGATCACAGAATTGCAACAAATTTGGCAAATAGACTTCTTAGTATAGAAAATCAGATAATTATTTTTAATCATAATAAATTATTTCAGGATTCATTTGAAACAACTAAAAATGGGCATATCTGTAAAACGGTTGACACAGTATGCAACAAACAGCTTGGTAAACACATATTTGTTTATGGCGTTAGTTCAGAGGATAAATTAAGAAAAGGTGTATTGTGTTTTTATAAATTTAATACTGCGTCTAATCATATAGAGGAGGCAAAGAAGGAGTTATCGAAATCTCCATTTACTGAACATACTAAGGTTGCAGGTCTATTGCGTAAAGCTGTTGAGTGCTTGATAGATGAAAAAATATTAAATGGTGTCACGCCAACAAAATATAGCAATAAGAATGATAGGATCCATTGGGATCATCTTAAAAAAATAAATAGTAATCCTCATAATATTGAAAAACTGCAAAAAGTTCATGACCGAATTTCTGGTGGTAATCTACATAATGGCACAGAATCAGAAAATAATCATATTGATGTTGAAGAGTTTAATACCTTTATCCAAAATTTGGAGTATGTTTTAAATGGTACTTTAAATGACTAACTCACACGAATCACAAAATACAGAGTTTAAATCTTCATGGCAGGATGATTATCTCAAATGGATTTGTGGCTTTGCCAATGCCATCGGAGGAATCATTTATATTGGCAAAGATGATAATGGTGAGATTGTTGGATTAGCTGATTACGCCAAGCTAATGGAAGATTTGCCGAATAAAATCCGTAATGCTATGGGCATAATTTGTGATGTGCAACTTCACGATGAAAATGGCAAGAAATTTATTTCGATAAAAGTTAATCCATATTCAGTACCTGTTTCTTTGCGTGGGCGATTTTATTATCGCTCAGGTAGTGCCAAGATGGAACTTACCGGAGTTGAACTTAATGAGTTTCTGATTAAAAAAGCTGGTAAGACTTGGGATGATATGGTTGAAGGTAATGCAACTATTGCGGATATTGACGAGGGGAGCATTGCCAAATTTATTGCTGATAGTCAAGGACATGGTCGCTTGCCTGAAACGGCTGGTTTAAGTGTTTTTCAGATTCTGGAAAAATTAAAACTTACGGCTGGTAATAAGCTCAAACGTGCTGCAATTATCATGTTTGGCAAAGATCCGCTGAAATTTTATCCCAATATACAGGTCAAAATTGGACGCTTTGGTGTTGATGCCGCTGATTTGCGTTTTCAGGAAGTTATTGAAGGTAATCTGGTTCATATGCTGCATGAAGTGCAAGTACAGCTGAATTATAAGTTTTTGACTCGTCCAGTAACGTTTGAGGGTTTTCAACGCAAAGAGAATGACATTTACCCAATTGCCGCGCTACGAGAAATATTGCTTAATGCCTTGGTGCATCGTACCTATATGGGAGCAACTATTCAGATACGCGTTTATGATGATCATCTTTCGATTTGGAATGAAGGTTCATTACCGTATGGTCTAACCCTTGAAGATCTCAAAAAAGAGCATAGTTCTCGCCCGCGTAATCCTGTACTAGCCAACGCCTGCTTTCTAGGCGGGTATATTGACTCGTGGGGGCGTGGTACTTTAAAAGTAATTAATTCATGCAAAGAAGCAGGGTTAAGAGAACCAGAAATAATTGAGAAAAATGGTGGTATTGCCATAACCTTATTTGCACAAAATTATTCTGAAACGCTAACTAACGGAATAGAAACGTCGGGGATTACCCCGCAAGCTACCCCGCAAGCTACCCCGCAAGCTACCCCGCAAGCTACCCCGCAAGCTACCCCGCAAGCTACCCCGCAAGCCAATGATAAATATAATTCAGTAGTTTTGGAGTATTGTAAAATCCCACGCTCAAGAGACGAAATTCAGAATTATATACAAATATCTGATCGGGAGCATTTTAGAATATCAATTTTACAACCGTTATTACTAAGTGGCAAGCTTTTACCTACGATTCCAGATAAGCCGACCAGCCCCAAACAAAAATATTATACTAACCCACAAACTAATCATATCTCAAAAAAGGTTAAATCTTAAATGAATATACTCTACATAAATCAATATCTACTTCTCATCTATTAATATAAATTACTATATATTAATATAAAACAGATAATTATGTCTTGCTGCTTTGCTTTTTGATCTTATATTTTCTCCTTTGTTTCTATAATTTACGCCCTATATTCCGCCCTATGATATAATGATGCCATAGGGTGGAAAATATGAAAAAAATTGACATAAAAACAATAAATAGTTACAAAGGTAAGCCTCGGGAAAAGCAGCTTGAAATTGCGATAGGGGATAATCTTTGGTTATTTGTTACAAAAACTGGTAGTTGTATCTTTAGATATCGAGTTTATTTCACTACTAATTTAACTATTGATGGGAAAATTAAAGTCATTAGGAACTGGATTACTATTGGAGAATATCCTGCAATTAGTTTATCTCGAGCTAAATATGAAACCGCTACTTTTAATAATTATAAACAGCAGGGAATTAATCCCATTGATAAAGCGAATACAGAAGTAATTAATGGTGTTAGTGTTTCAGGCTTAATATCAGATTATGAAACTAATCAGTTAAGGTCAGTCCGCAAGGTCGGCAATAGTCTACGCAAAGCAACTTATAATTTAAATTATATCAAAAAAATATTGGGCAATCACGTATTAGGTGATCTTAAAAGAGTTGTAATATTTGATAAATTGATTCAACCAAAGCTTGATGAAGCATTATTGGCAGCAGCTCGCGATATATTCTCACAAATGAAAGTATTATTAAATTATGCGGTAAAACTAGACCATATTGAAACTAATCCATTATCTGCCTTTACTGTTAATGATATTAATTTACCCAATGGAATTGTTAGAAAAGGATTTGAAACAGTTGGAAAAGAGCGTGAGCGAGTTTTATCAGAGGATGAGTTAAGAACTGTTTTTTCAGATGTTTATGGAGCTAAGATATATCTTCCAATTAAAATTGCAATTCATTTATTGCTAATGTTGGGGTTTAGGAAAGGCGAACTTCTTAATATAAAATGGTCTGATATTGATTTTGAACAGTCATTATTATCTATTTCGGTGGATAAAGTATCCAAACCTTTAACAACCAAAATTCCAGCCCAAGCTATTAAGTTATTGAAGATTTTGCAAATTGTAAATGGACGTAAGGAATATGTATTTTGTATGCCAACAAAAAATACGCGCATGGCATATACAATAATTAATAAATGGTTAACTGAGTTATTTGTCACAAGTAACAAACTTACTCAGAACCTTACGGTTCACGATTTAAGAAGAACTTTTGCTACTAGTTTAGCTGATTTAGATTTTGATAGGCAGCATATAGAGTTTCAATTAGGTCATTCATTAATGGGGAGTCAAAAGCATTATTATCATGCTGAGTTTCTCGAACAGCGTGCTGTTATGCTTCAGTCTTGGGCTGATAAATTGGATGGTTTTATTCCTAATGAGGTTAATCCTTATAATAAATTATATACAAGATCTTCAATATGTTTAAAGACAGAGTAATTATAGTAATTATTTATGCTAATTTATTGAAGTGTTAGTGTTTTATCTATTACTATTTTTGATTTTCAATAATTGTATAATAATTTATGATAATTGTTAATTAATTATCAAATAAATTACTATGCAATGCTGGCTAAAAATTTACATGAGTCTAATATAACTATGTATATCAATAAATTAAAATGGAAATTACTTTAATTACCATGATTTGAAAACTATTTTTTAATCTTGCATATGAATGCAAAATTTTTATTGTCTGTACCTCTTGCTACTTTAACTCCTAGTTGTCTTAGCCGTTTACTAAATGCCCTGTCTGACATTTTATTATATCCGCATTCAGTTTGAAAGGTTTTGAATTCGTTGAATAAATTCTTGAGTAAGATATTGTTGTATTGATCTGGCTCATAATTGTTTTCTTCCATAAAAATAGCAACGCTGTCAGTATCTTTTTTATACGATGAAATTAGTAATTGTGATTTTCTGCATGATGAGAATCTTTTATTGATTTGTAGTCGTTTGATGCCATCGATTATCCAGTTAAGAACCCCTGGTAACTCTGTGTCTATTATTTTTTTTGACAGTTCGATGTCAATTTCATTTTCGGATATAGTTTGATCAAAATGGATAATTAAGAATCTTCGAAAAAAAGCATCGCTGTGTTCCACATTTTTGGGTAATTCATTCGCATTAAACATCATTCTGGCATAATTATGTAACTCAAAAGGAGATCCGTATTTATGGCGTGCCTGAACTGGCTCTCCACTGGCTAGCTGTTTAAATAGGTCAGGATCTATTCCACTATTAATTTCGCTTCCATAATTTAATATTTTTCCGTCAAGTGCTGCTCTGTTATGTTCTTCTTGTAAATGTTTTAGGCTAAACGTTTTAACATTGTTTTTTCCTAATAATGCAAGCAAAATTTCAAAGAAAACACTTTTACCATTTCGTCCACTACCATAAAGAATTGCACATTTTTCAAGTTTTAGATTCTTGATGAAAAGGTATCCAGCCCATTCTTGAAGCACTAACTGGCTTTCAATATCTGGTAACACCTTATTTAAATATGATAAAAATAAGTTATTTGCTGCATTTTTCTCATAGTTAAAATTGAGTTGGTATAATAAGAAATGATCTGCAGAGTGGGGAATTAAATTTACTTGATTATATGTTACCTCTAATGTACAATTATTTAAATTAATTAATGTATTCGTGTTATCTTGCATTCTTGGTAGTTCTGCATTAAGCCAAAATGTTTTAATTAGTAACTCCTGAAACACTGCCGTTTTGCTTTCTGATTTTAAATATCCCAAAGCAATTGATGACTGATGCAGAAACTTCTTCAATATTTCAATTTCAAATTTTTCCCAAAATTTGCCATTATAAATGTAAGATTCTCCATTTTTTTTACGTATATTGATATTGAGATTTTCAGCTTTTTGTAGGATTTTATCTATAACAACTACCGCAATTAGACTTTTTGGTACATTAACAAATCCAGATTTTTGGGTATATCGACTTAGATCATCATCGTATTCCGATAGTAAAATATCATTAAAATCAATTCGTTGAAGAGAGTTAATAATTTTATCTAAAATATTAGATAATTTGTTATCGTAATTAGTTGAGGTATCTTCAAGTGTGGTGGATGTTTTGATCACGTACTTTTCAATTTGCTTTTTTAGCTCATTTGAACCATGACGACTTAATATATCATTAGCATCTGTATTTACAAGGTTTTTATTCATAATGTTTTAGGGATGTAGATATCTAAGTTAATCATGTTTTTGTATTTATTGAAAATAAATGTGCAAGTTTGTACCCCAATATTTATTTCACTTGCACAGTCATTATCTGCTACTAAAATAATTCGAGGGTTTGAATTGTACTGGATAATGTTATTTAAGACATCTTCAATATTGTAGACATCAATTGCCATAATGGAACAAATGCGTATTTCGTTAGAAATTTTATGGGCTGCGATATGTATGCTTGCCATTGTTGAGAATCCTTCACCAATAAATATAATTTCCGCATTTTTAAGATTTATACCTTTATAACTAATTGTATAAAAATTTCCTTTTTTCTGAGACCCTTTTAGCATGAGTTTTTTACCATTAACGTCTATTGTCTGTAACCCCATTAATTCACTGCTAATATTTCTAATTGGAATCACTAATTTATTATCATTGGTTACGCCTAGCTGATCATTAAAATTGTTAAAATCTAGTTCTATTAGGTTTTTTTGCTTAAGATATTTATGTAACAATATCATTGGGCGTACTTCTTTTGAATAGAATAGGTTAATTTTTTCCAATAGAAATTTCTTCTCAAGAGCATTTTCAATTTTAGTTTGGTTAATTTTATTTTTAAGAACAAGGTATTGGTTTTGTGATGTTTTGGTAATATTAGTCCATTTTATTGGTTTACAGTTCTTTTGATGGTCGCCAAAAATCGCTACAATGCCGTAATTGGTAACATGTACGACATACCAACCATTTTTGCTTTTAGGCTTAGTTTTTGTTGCAACTCTTTGAATTTTACCGTTGGTATTAATATTGTAATAATCAATAAGTAAGCCAAATTGTTGCATTTCAATGATTAAGTCAGATATCATAAGTTTAGACTTATTGCATTAACAATTTGTTACGCCATTCAACTACTTCATCTTTTAACCATGTTTTTTTTCCTAAAATTTTTTTAGGGGCTGGAAATCTACCTTGGCTTACATATTTATCAATTGTACTTGGAGCGCATTTTAAAAAAGTACACACATCCTCCATGAGCATTGTATCGTCATCTGAATTAGTATTTGAGTTTTTAAAAATTTCACTTTTTTTCTTTGACATTTTCTTATTTCCTACTATAAAATGTTGTATAATACTTTATTCTACTTTAAGCTATTAATTAACGCATAAAGTGAGTTATAATAACACAAAATAACTTAAGTAAAGTTATTTTATTATGGAATAATAAGCTATGGAACTAAGTGAAATCAGAGTTGCAAATTTTTTATCGTATATAAGAGAATTATTTGATAACTCAATAAATAAATTTGCCAAAGACAAAAAAGTTAATGTAAATCAATACTATGCTATAGTGAGAGGTGAGCGGCAATTTGGGGATAAGGCAGCTAGAAATGCAGAAAAATTGATGGGTTTAAATGTTGGGGATTTAGATAAAAAAACAGATTTAGGTAATGAGTTATTTTTTGAATGTCCATTAATTATTGAAGGCGAACCAATCCCGAAAGATCCAATGGCATCACTACGTAAAAGAAAAATATCATCTCAGGCGCTGCCCAATTTTCTTTTGGAACAAATGGGTATTAGCAAGAAAAACATTTTTGTGGTTGAACTTAAAAGTAACTTATTTCCACCTGCATTTAACGAAAAAGGTGTTTGGGTTGTAGAGAAATTTGCTGGTTATTTTGTTAATAATAAATTTTATTTATTTAATGATGGCAATAACTTATTTATATATAAAGTAGAAAAAAATATTTCAACGACAATTTTATTTGATTGTAATAATAAAGCTATACTAAAGATAGAGAATAATGATGAAAATAGCATTTTGAAATATGTAATAGGTCGGTTAAGGTTTGGACTTTCTGGAGGAGTTATGTAATGAGCAACAAATTTTTTAATTATATGAAAGAGATGCATTATAAAAATAAGCTACAGTTGAGGAGTTTTGTTAGTGGTATTACATTCTTTTTTAAGCGTGATTTTATTTTGGTAGCTAAAAAATCTTATATTGAAATTATTCTTACGAATTTGGTGATTTGTATATGCTTGGATTATTTTCAGTTTGCATTTTCATTTATTTATAGAATTTCTGTTCTAATTCATATGTTATCGGTTATGTTTTTGTACGCTGTGATAATGAGAAAGTCATCAAAGACAAACAAATTCACCGATTTACAAAAAAGTGAAATAAATTCTGAATATTTAACCCAAGTTTGGAGTAAAAGAAATCAGATGGTTATAAAGATTTTATTAATATTGATTCCATATTTTATCCAGCTATATTTTCAATTGAATATTCAATTATTTACTTTTGAACCAATTCTTGCCGCAACATCAAATGAAACGATGCAGGGATGTATTATGTATTTAATTGCAGCTCTATTGATATATTTTGCGTATCAATCACAATTATTTAAAATTGCATACGAAAATAAAATGCATGAATTTGAGTTATATTGAGTTAATTATAACTAATTTGAGTTATAATCATGGTGTCGTATTCTTTACTTAAGCGTAGATATCATGATTATACACAACAAAATAAATTTACTTAATTACCGCCAAAAAATTGAATTAAACAGCACTCGTAGGCTAAAAGTCATTAATTATTTATCTCTTGTTGGGTGGTCAACAGCCAATAATATTAGGAATCTAATTCAGGTTCTTTCTCTCCAGTATTCACGCAGATTATTAGACCGAATGTCTGATGATTTACTCATCTCTAAGCATAAATTTATTACTAATACAGGGCATCGTACAATTTATGCGATAACACAATTGGGATATCTCGAGTTGGGGTTAGAGCATAAAAATATTAAGCGCTTTAATATTTCTGCTCAGAACTTTATGCATAATGAAAAAGTCCAACAACTGCACATAATTACAATCAATAATAATATTCAATGGGTAACTGAACAGCAAACTATTAAATCAAAACAATATAAAAGTTATCCAGATGGGTTAGTAGTTATTTATAACCAAAAAATTAGTATTGAGTTGCAACGCAATCGCTATAGCCTTGAAGGACTAAAGAATAAGATTACTAAATGTTTGGCGGATTGTTTGTCTGGTAAATTTAGTAAAGTGTTATTTGTTTGTGTCGATAATCTTAATGCTGAAGTAATGCGTAAGGCATTATATTCGGTAACTATTTTGAAAGGCAAAAATCACCAAGATATTCATTTTTCCGATGAATATAAGGCATATTTTGAATTCATTAATTTTGATGAATTTCAAAATTATTTATTAAAATTAGTTTAATTTTTAGGAGTAGTGTTATGACATTAATTAAAGCTATTGAAAATAAATCCGAGTTAAAGCTTAAAATTTCTCATCAAGTTGTTAGTGAACTTGAGCAGCTAAAGGCAGCTGCAAAGGAGCAAAATTTGATGCTTGATCTTGATGAGGCACTTGAGGTTTATCTCAAGAAACTCATAAAAAAAGCAAACGAAGAGCTAACTAGAAATAGTTAGCTCTTTTTTTATTCGTTGTCTTGCTCGTTGTTTTCTTCGTGTCAGGCTGACAACGATTTGAAACAACGAGTAGGATAGGTTAATACCATAGTTATGGTATCAACAAGGCTCGCTGCAACCTTCCGCTGAACGCGGGTTTGCAGCTATTCGCTAGGGCTCATACCTTGTTGTTATTTATTGGCGCCATTCGCCCCGCCTGAGCGAGGCTCCCCCATTTTATCGCGTGTTTTAGCTTTGCTTAATCCCGATTAAATGCGCCGTAACATCCTGCGTCAGCTGCACTTACGTTTGCCGACTAGTCTGTTACTTAAAATGGGGGAGCCTCGCTCACAAAACCCTAGGGGGCGCTGGCGCTGTTTTGTGGCAGGCGAATGGCGCGGGCAAGCCCCCACTAAGTCACCGCAACTGGGGTTGCTACAATCGTTGGGCGATTGTTGACTAAGTGGCACCCCCATCCTTCGCTTGCGCTACGGAGGCTGCGCTCTGAACGAGCTAGCCCCATAAAGCCATTGCTTGCTTAAACTTAAGACCCGCCGCAATGGCTTTATGGTTCCCAGTCGTCTCATCTAATGTGTGTTTTATTTTATAAAGGCTCTTATTATGCAAAATTTTTTAGATCAAGCATTTATATTTTTAATCAAATATTTTTTTATTCAGCCGTATAACCAAGTATTTTTATTTTCAAATATTTATTGGGTAGCTATGTTATCGGGATGTTTTTACTGGCTCGTTTTGAAAAGTTTAAAATCTGAAAATATTATTTTGAGTTTTATCAATCGAGTTGGAATGGGATTATCTTTTGGGTACTTTGGTTTAACCAGTTATTTGCTATACGTACCATTCCCAGATATTATTAATGACTATGGTCGTCAGATGCAGGCAAGTAGACGAGGGGATTTTTTAGAGCATACACTTATTTATTTGCTAATATGTTTTGTTATTGGCTTTAGTGTTGCGCTACTGGGGTATATTTTTGTAAAACGTAAATGGGGAACTAAATTTCAAGCTTTGATTGGTTATTTTACAAAAACTAATTTTAATAGTACCATGAGTACTGAACAACTGGCAAAGCAAATTAATAAAATTCAGCCAAAAAATTATAATCCTCTTAAGTATTTTAAAGCTAATAAGCAATTGGTGTTTTTAAATTGGGATGCTGAGAATAATCAACCTATATATGAAGAATATGCAAAATTTAGTAAGAAACATGCCCAGTTTTTAGGTCGCAGCCAGTCTGGAAAAAATTTAGGCATCCAACCATTAGCGGTACAAATGATGATGTTTGGTGAGTTTGTGATTATGCTGGATGTTAAAAATGGCGGCGACGATATTATGGCTCCGTTGCTTTACAAAGCCGCAAGTGAGTTAAAACAACCATATACCTATATGGAGTTTGGTGTATCTGCTTCATTTCAGCTTAATATCTTACAATCCAAAGATGTGGACGTACTTCAAGATGTAATTTTGCAACTCTGTAATATTCAAGAAACTTCAGATATGGCAACCGACTATTATCAGAAACAAGCGAAACGAATCGCATTAAGCTTAGCACAGTTTGTAGCTAATACTCAGGAAGAGATAACTATTCGCGATATCATGACAACTCATTATGAGCAGTTTTTTAATCCAACAGCTAAAGATAATGAAAAATCTAAAATTGAAACCAGCTTACAGATTTTAGCCGATTGGGATTGTATTAATGCTAAAGGTGGAATTAGCATTGATCAGCTAATTGCCGATGGTGGTGTTTGGTATTTACAAACAAAAACTAAGGAATCTTATGCAATTGTTCAAGCGATAATCTCGGTGCTTTTGAAATTACCAAATCGTAAACGAAAAATTTGCTTAATTGCCGATGAGTTTTTTAAATATGTGAATAAAGACTTAATTGAAGTATTTACTGAAGGAGGCGGGAAGGGGATTCATTGTTTAGTGGCTTATCAAACTGCGGCGTTATTAAAATCGCCACAACTAAATATCACTAGCCAAGATATGATCGGGACATTATTTGCAAATTGCAGTTACAGTTACGTTTATGGTTCTAATGATCCATTTATTATTGATCAGCTAGAAAAGGTTGGTGGTATAGTCAAAGTTCAAGTGGAAACCCAGCAGACAGAGCGAGGATTTACTTTGGTTGATAAAGGAACTGGCAAAAAAAGCTATCGTGAGCAAGACGTGCCAAAAATTACCAAGGATATGCTTAACTTGTTAAGAGATAGAGAGTGTTTCTTACTATGTTCTGGCAGACCAACGAATCGCACTCATACAGGCATGATGCAAGTTATGAGTGGTACATTTGATAAAGACAGTACTGTATTTAGGTCACTATTAACAACTTCACGAGAGGTTCATGAAATTCAACAGGCAGATGGAATTAAACTAATTCAAGAGAAACAAACACAAGTAGTGGGAAGTAACCCATTTGCTTAATTTTAGTAATTGGTACTGCAATCTACGTGTAGATTGCAGTACCAATGTTATATACAAACAAAACCAATTATTAATAATTGTATCATATGTTGTCAAGACAATTTTGTATTTATTTTAGATGCCATTAATATGTCACGTTGTGGGTAGATATCAAACTCATTAGTTGATAAATTTTACCAAGGCAAGATATTTTGTTTATTATCTGTGTGATTTGATATAATATCTCAAGAAAAAATATATTATATTTCTTGAAAAAAATTAAGAGTAAATTAAATGCAATCTATTGAAAATAAATTGTTTTATATTATCAAAGGAACTGGTAGAGGTTACGTATTTTCGGCTGCTGATTTCTCGGATAAATTTAATGGTACAACCGTTGATTGGGTATTGTCTAATTTGGCATTGCAGAACAAAATTCGGCGGGTAATCCGTGGCATTTATGACTTTCCCAAGTATAGTGAGCTTTTAGGTCAATATCTCAGTCCAGAAATAGATAAGGTGGCGCATGTTCTTGCCCGTAAATTTAAATGGCGAATTGAGCCATCAGGAGATACCGCACTTTATTTACTTGGCTTATCAACTCAAGTACCAGCTAGATATGTTTATCACAGTGATGGACCGAAGCGCGAATATGATATTCTAGGCAATCAACTGGAATTTAAAAAAATAGCACTTAAAAATATCGGGTTTAAATACGCAGAAAGTGCGCTACTGGTTCAAGCAATCACAAGCCTTGGCAAAGATAATGTCTCAGCTGAAGTTATTGCTAAACTTAAACAAAAAATTGAAAGTAAATTATATCCTAAGATAATAAAAGATACCAAAACGGTTACGGATTGGATATATAGCATAATTAAACAAGTTTGTCAGGAGTAGGATATGGATCACATTGCCTCATTTAATAAATCTCAGCTTCGTGAGCTCTTTAATGAAACAGCCATTAAAAAACAAGTAACTCCAGCTATTGCAGAGAAAGATTTTTGGGTTACATGGGTACTGAGTAAAATATTTGCTGATGAGTATTTATCAAAAATCCTGATGTTTAAAGGCGGTACTAGTTTATCCAAAGTATTCAAGATAATTGAACGTTTTTCTGAAGATATTGATTTAATTTTAGACTGGAATACAGTAACGCAAGATAATCCATTACTCACACGTAGTAATAGCCAGCAAAATAAATTTAATCAATCGCTCAATGATAGCGCCCATGAATTTATGCAGGATCAGATTTTGCCGAGGCTCAATACGCTATTGCAACCAATTTGTCAATGTGCGTTAGATCATACTACCAAGCTAGTTATTTATGTTAATTATCCAGCAGTTTTTAATGATCTGTACTTGCGACCACAAATTTTATTAGAACTTGGCCCGCTAGCTGCGTGGCTACCCTTTGGGGAATATACGATAACTTCATTTGCAGCAGATGCCTTCCCTCAATTATTTACACACGCAACATGTCAGGTTAAGGCTATTGTTGCGGAACGTACATTCTGGGAGAAAGCCACTATATTGCATCATGAAGCTAATCGCCCCGTTGAGAGTAAATTGCCGCTACGTTATTCACGCCATTATTACGATTTAGCAATGTTGGCATCTTCATCAATAAAGAATAGTGCATTAGCTGACGTAAGCTTGTTAAGGGATGTAGTTGAATTTAAGCGGAAATTTTATCCGCGTAACTGGGCTAAATATGAAGATTGTTTAACTGGTAATTTGAAGTTAATTCCACCAGAATATCGTCAGAAAACGTTGCATGATGATTACAAACAAATGCGCGCAATGATCTTCGGGAACTATCCAGATTTTAGTAATATCCTCAATAAATTGCAACAACTTGAGAATGAAGTTAATTCGTTACAGTAGAATTTAATTTCGTATTAGGTATATACTAAATTAACATCTTCGTCAAATAAAAAACTAGTTGTAATAATATGTTTCACTTAAATTTGTTAAAATAATGCATCATGGATCACATAAATTTAGAGCTTTTTTTTATTGCTTTTTATTTTGTGCTTTTTTCAATAACTTAACTTTTTTAGATTCTAGCGTCCATTTGCTCCTAGACTTTAGTTCCTCTTCAAGTTTACATAAATCTGAATAATATTGAGTAATGTGTGCTTTTTCTGGAGACTCAACGATATCTTCAACCATTTTTGCTATCAACGACAGTGCATAATAATTTTTAGCTATTTCTACAATATCTAATCTTTCAATTGAATCAGTTAAATCGTTATTTACTACAGAATTATCTTTATTTAAAGCAACCACAAATTGCCCATGAGCTAATTTATTTCTTATTTGACTTGGATTTAATAGGTGTGTGTTAATTAATTTATTTAATTCTTTCTTAACATTATGACAGTGATTAGATTTTCTGAATTTGGCTTTTCTTAATGCCATATCAACACATTTTTTCCAACCTGTCGTTATACCATTTTTTGCGACTTCAAACTTAATATTCTTTATTTCGTCTAACTTAAATCCGTGTGGTGTATGAATAATCTTTAGAAACAAAGACTCAGCATAAGCACAGTAAGTTACTTGCAATATACTTGTTACATAACTGAGTTCAAACTCTTTATTACATCTAATAAGTGAATTTGCCTGAGCCATAAAATGTTTATAAATTTTATTGGCATATTTTACATTTTTAGTTTGTGCTTTATACACCGATATATCGGGGAAATTTTTTATCACAGCAAATTCTCTAGTAAGTAAAGAACACTATAGACATATACAATATGCTTTACTTACCAGGAATCGAACCTGGTTCTCCTTTTGGATAAACAAAAGGCGCCTTAACCATAATAGACCACAAGTGCATCTGGATTGTAACATAATTATCAGTGAAAGAGCATTCTTTATGATAGAATAATCGTAACTAAAAGATGCTAATATGATTATGTTTTAAAGGGTTGCAAATGATACTCAAAAATTTAAAATTCAAATTAAGTGACAAAAAAATTATTGAAAAACAATTTCTAGATATACCTCATGGAGATCATTATGAAAATGAATTAATAAATATTTTTCGCAATGATCAGTCTCCATACATTGGGCGAATGGGAGAAGTAAATTTTGATTATTATGCTCAAAAAATTGAACCAGAAATAGGTAAGTCACGTGACGCATGGTTTGGAAGATTTGGTGAATTTTATTCAGTAAAAAAACTATTAGACATTTGTGGAGCACCTAATATTATTATTGAGATAATAGCAGAAAGTAGTAAAAAAAATGAACGAACTCCTGATATTAAACTTAATAATGATTTAGCAATTATTGAGATATATACGCCTAATTACATAAACCTAGAACTCTTTGACGGTAATTTAGATATTGACTTAATATTAAGAAGTCCAATAAAAACATTCCTTGAAGGAGAAAAAAGAAAAATTGATCAGCTTACAACTTATAAACATGCAGGTTTATTTAAGAAAAAGATCGGCTGGGTAAATACAGTTTTTTTTAAATTTATGCCGTTGGGTATTCCGATTCATCCGACAGAGAATATTTGGTCAGATCTCATTAAATGCGATGAACTCCATATTATTTTAAAAAATATCTATGACTGTCATGTCAAAACAAAATTAGATAGTAAGACTTTCATTATTTTGTGTTTACCAACATTTGCTGAGGGCTTAGGTATAGATTATTTTGTAAAATTCGATAAAAATGGCTTTGATATACTAACAAGTGCAGAGCTGAAAAATACAATTTTAGAAGTTTCTGACAATATTGAGGATGAATTCAATGATTAATTCATTGCAAAGAATACTAAATTTTTTATTTTGCGGCTAACATTATTAACGCCGATAAAGCATAGCCCTGCTATGGTGGCTGAGTGTGAAATTAATTGCGCTCAGTCATGCTTCCTTCACTCAATTAATCTTCATAAACGACACTACGTGAAACTTAGCTGATTAGCCGCCTATATTCATAAGCCGCTAATCCGAGTTCACGTGTGCACCAAACTTTTATAAATTCTTTTACTCCGTAAACTCCATAAAACAATTTAAAAAACTTTCCTGTTGGCGCAATCGCACTAGCAACCGCAGTTCTATGCTTTTTAGTATCGCCATTAAGCCGCAAAACAAAAAATGTTGGTTTGGTTGGGGTTATGCCTCTGGCAGTAAGGGGGTAACCCCCTTAACCGTAATATTTTAGGTTTGGCTTAATTAAATAGCGGTAGCGCTCGTTGGCGCTAATTAACAGATGTTTTAATTGATGGAGTTACTCAAATGGATAAATTACAAAATGCAATTGTTATCTTTGGTCTGGAAAACGGTCAATATACGTTAAATGAGATTAAACAAGCTTATAGAAAATTAGCCAGTGCAAATCATCCTGATAAAGGTGGCAATACCGAGACGATGCAATTGATTAATACTGCTTTTGCTGAGCTATGCAAGTATTTTGAGGCTAATCAAACTCTGGATATCAATCAAGAGCAAGAACCCGCACCAACTTTTGATTTTAGCTTTCTGGATACCCTTAAAACTATGCACGGCGTAATTATCGAAGTTTGCGGCTATTGGGTATGGTTATCAGGTAATACCTACCCACATAAGGAAGCAATTAGCAATCTAGGCTTTAAATTCTCCGGTGCTAAAAAATCATGGTATTGGTCACCAACTATCAACATTACCAATTATAAGCGCGGCAGTAAATCAATGAAACAAATCCGTAAAGATTATGGCAGCCAAATCATTCAAACCGAGATGCAGCCCGCAATCCATTAATCACAGGCGGGAGCAATCCCGCACCAATGAATAACCATTAAATTTTAAATTACACTTTAACAGGAATTATCATCATGACTAATCAAGAATATGCAAAAGAAATAGTACAGACCATTTATGCACAATTAGGCGGTAATAAATTCATTACCATGACAGGCGCAAAATTATCATATAGCACCAATCACAAAGAACAGCCAGTTTTAAATTGTGCGCTACCCAGTGATTTAAGCATTAAAAACAGGATTAATTTAGTCGCAATAACCTATAACATCGGATTAGATTTATACGAATTAACTTTTAGCAATACCAGACTAACCACGAATAAAGTAATCAAGCAGATTAATGAGGTTTACGCTGAAGATTTAATACAGTTTTTTGAGCAAGAAACAGGCTTATACTGTTATCTATAAAATAAGGCTTAGGATACCCCCTAAGCCTGTATCATTAATTAGCGCTGAATCCCTGTTTTGCCTGCAAAACCCGCCATACCCGAAGCCAGCGCAAAAGCATATCAAACCAAGCACCTATATTTTTTAATAGGAAGATGTATCGGTAATATTTTATAGTAGTTTTATAATTATGATAAAATTAATAATATTCGTTGTTTTGTAACAAATTTAAGAGCCCCCAAGCTAGCATCATGCAAACTTCTAAAGTAAATGTTAACAGAACATGGTAATCCAAAATATTTAATAGGGTAAGATGGACAAGAAAAAACTTACTGAGCAAGATATTCGTACCAAATTTATAACCCCAGCTCTAATAGCAGCTGGTTGGAATATTTATATTCAAATATTAGAAGAATTTTCTCTCACCGCAGGTAGGATAATAGTTCGTGGTAAACTGCATACTAGAGCAAAACCAAAACGAGCTGATTATGTACTATTTTATAAACCGAATATTCCTATAGCGATAGTAGAAGCGAAGGATAACAATCACTCAGTCGGTGACGGTATGCAGCAAGGTCTCGGATATGCCGAACTTCTGCAAGTTCCTTTTGTATTTAGCTCCAATGGTGATGGATTTATTTTTCACAACAAAATTGCAACAGATGGCGTTTTAGAACATGAGATAAGTTTAGATGAGTTTCCATCGCCGCAAACACTATGGAATATGTGGAAAAATAATCAAGGATTAAATGAAGAGCAAAATACTTTAATCACTCAAGATTATTACAGTGATGGAAGTAAAAAAACACCTAGGTATTATCAGATTTTAGCCATTAATAAAACAATTGAGGCGATCGCTAAAGGTCAAAACAGAATTCTCTTAGTAATGGCAACAGGAACAGGGAAGACTTTCACTGCATTCCAAATTATTTGGAGGCTATGGCAATCAAGAGCCAAAAAAAGGATTTTATTTTTAGCTGATAGAAATATTTTGGTTGATCAAACTATGACCAATGATTTCAAACCATTTGGTTCAGCGATGACAAAAATCAAAAAAAGACAAGCGGATAAGTCTTATGAAATTTATCTTTCCTTATATCAAGCCGTAACTGGTAATGAAGAAGAAAGAAATATTTATAAACAATTTAGCCCTGATTTCTTTGATCTAATTGTAGTTGACGAATGTCATAGAGGAAGCGCCGCCGAGGACTCGGCATGGCATGAGATTTTGAGTTACTTTTCATCCGCAACACAAATAGGTCTTACTGCTACTCCGAAAGAGACCAATGAAGTTTCTAATATTAATTACTTTGGTGAACCCATCTATACCTATTCGCTCAAACAAGGTATTGAAGATGGATTTTTAGCACCTTACAAAGTGGTTAGAATTGACATAGATAAAGATATCGCTGGTTGGCGACCAGATAAAGGTATGATAGATAAATATGGCAATGAAATAGAAGATCGAATCTACAACCAAAAAGACTTTGATAAAGTTTTAGTTTTGGAAAAAAGAACTGAACTCGTAGCCAAAAAAGTAAGTGATTTTTTGAGACAAACTAATCGTTTTGATAAAACAATCATCTTCTGTGAAAATATCGACCATGCAGAACGAATGAGACAGGCACTAGTAAATGAAAATAGTGACTTAGTGGCTGAAAATTACAAATATATTATGCGAATTACAGGAGACAATGAAGAAGGTAAAATTGAACTGGATAACTTTATCTTCCCAGAGAGTAAATACCCTGTTATTGCAGTGACTTCAAAGCTTATGACCACAGGGGTTGATGCACAGACCTGTAAGCTCATCGTCCTTGATCAAAGAATTCAATCCATGACAGAATTTAAGCAAATTATTGGGCGTGGAACTCGTATCAATGAGGATTACAAGAAGTTTTATTTCACAATTATTGACTTTAAAAAAGCCACAGAATTATTTGCAGATCCTGATTTTGATGGTGAACCAGTGCAAATATATACGCCTAAAAACCCAGATGATTCACCTGTTCCCCCAGATGATGAGATTACCGATAATTCAGAGAATCAAAATAATTCAGGAGAGCACAATCAACCAAGCGATGGTTTTACTTTTGACGGTGAAATTAGCAACGAAGAAGGCTTCAAAATAAGAAAATATTTTGTTTCAAATGTTGAAGTAAAGGTAGCCGCTGAGAGGGTTCAGTACTTTGATGTAAATGGTAAACTCATCACCGAGTCTTTAAAAGATTACACTAAAAAAGCTCTCTTAAAAGAGTTTGCTTCTTTGGATGACTTTTTAACAAAATGGTCAGAATCAGAGAAAAAGCAAGCTATTATTGAAGAACTATCAAATCAGGGTATATTTTTTGAAGCTCTGGCCGATGAAGTCGGTAAAGACTGTGACCCTTTTGATTTATTGTGTCATGTGGCTTGGGATATGCCACCACTTACGAGAAAAGAGCGAGCTGAGGAAGTAAAAAAACAAAACTACTTTACAAAGTACGGTGAGAAAGCAAGAATAGTGCTTGAAGCACTTCTTGATAAATATGCAGATGAGGGAATTGTACAGATTGAGCAAACTCAAATTTTGACAGTTTCACCATTTATAAATATCGGAACACCAATAGAAATCATCAAAACTTTTGGTGGGCTGGAAAAATATAATCAAGCAATACAAGACTTAGAGCAAGCTCTATACTATGCGTAAAATTACATTATTAGGAAGATAAATGGCTATTGGAACTTTGATAAAATGTATACAAGATATTATGAGAAAAGATGTCGGCGTTGATGGGGATGCTCAACGGATCAGTCAGGTCGTATGGCTCATTTTTCTAAAAATATTTGATGATAAAGAACAAGAATGGGAACTGACTGTAGCAAATTATAAGTCTCCGCTGCAAAGTCGTTTCCGTTGGTCAAACTGGGCAAAAAATCCCGAAGGTATCACAGGAGATGAGCTTATAGATTTTGTAAATAACGATCTTTTTCCCTCACTTAAAAAACTATCCAACACGGCTGGAGTCTCTGAGTACGGTAGGGTTGTTGGGACAGTATTTGAAGATGCATATAATTACATGAAATCAGGCACGCTTCTAAGACAAGTTATCAATACTATCGAAGATGATGTAGATTTTAATTCTTCAAGTGACAGACATCTATTCAATGACATTTATGAAAAGATTTTGGCAGATTTACAATCAGCAGGAAATGCAGGAGAATACTATACACCAAGAGCGGTAACACAGTTTATCGTAGATATGATAGACCCACAACTTGGACAATCTGTAATGGATCCAGCTTGTGGTACAGGCGGATTTTTGACATGTGCTATAGACCATCTTAAAAAGCAAGTAAAAACTCCAGATGATACAAAAATATTATCAAACTCTATTCACGGTATAGAGAAAAAACCACTTCCTCATATGCTTGCTATGACCAATATGATGCTTCACGGTATCGATGTACCTACAAATATTAGACACACAAACACTCTAGCTGATAGACCATACAAAGATTATGGACCAAAAGATAGGGTAGATATCATCATCACAAATCCCCCTTTTGGTGGTATGGAAGAAAACGGCATCGAGTCAAACTTCCTCAAAAAACACCAAACAAGAGAAACCGCAGACCTTTTTATGGCGCTTATTATGCACCTTCTTAAACATGATACAGGGCGAGCGGCGGTAGTATTACCTGATGGATTTTTATTTGGTGAGGGAGTGAAAACTACACTAAAAAGAGAGCTTCTTGAAGAGTTTAATCTTCACACCATAGTAAGACTTCCAAAAGGTGTATTTAGTCCTTATACAAGTATCAATACTAATATCTTGTTTTTTGAAAAAGGTGGATCAACAAAAGAAGTGTGGTTTTTTGAACATCCTTATCCTGAAGGGTACAAATCATACTCAAGATCAAATCCACTTACCATAGAAGAGTTTGACTTAGAAAAAGAGTGGTGGGGTGGAAGTAGCAGAAAAGGGAGAAAAGTTACAAAAAATGCTTGGAAAGTAAGTGCAAAAGAGCTTGAAGATAGAAACTATAATTTTGACTGTAAAAATCCTCACTTTGAAGAGATAATCCACCAAGACCCAGTTGAACTTATGAGTGAATATGAAGAGATAAATAAAAAGTTTTTACATGTACAGCAAGAACTAAAATCTGAGCTTTTAAAAGCCCTTGGAGTTAACTAATGCAGGTTTTAGAAAAATACTTCGATACGGCATTTGATGCAACAGATGGTATCAAAAAATTAAGAGAGTTGATACTCACTCTTGCTATGCAAGGTAAAATTGTACCACAAGACCCAAATGACCAACCTGCAAGTGAGTTGTTAAAAGGGATTGAAGAAGAAAAACAGCAACTGATTAAAGATGGAAAAATCAAAAAATCAAAACCATTAGGACAAATACAAGAAAGTGAAATACCTTTTGAAATTCCTAGTAATTGGAAGTGGAGACATATTCGTGATATTGGCTATGATTGGGGACAAAAAACACCAAATAATGAATTTACCTATATTGATGTAGGTTCCATAGATAACAAAAATGGAAAAATCAAAAATTCAACTCAAGTTTTGAAAGCATCTGAAGCTCCTTCAAGAGCAAGAAAAATTGTTAAATATGGAACTATTATATATTCAACAGTTCGCCCATACCTTTTAAATATTGCTATCATAGACAAAGAATATCTACCTGAGCCAATTGCAAGTACTGCCTTTGCTATTATTCATCCATTTAATAAATTAGATAATAAATTCATTTATTACTATCTAAATTCACCTATATTTATAAAATATGTTGAACTCAAAATGAAAGGAGTGGCATATCCTGCAATTAATGATGGAGATTTTTTTTCAGGACTTATTCCAATTCCACCTTATAAAGAACAAAAAAGAATAGTAGAAAAAATCAATCAGCTTATGGGGTTATGTGATGAGTTAGAAAAACTAAAAGAACAAAAAGAAACCAAAAAGCTCACAGTTCACAAATCAGCGATAAATCAACTCCTTGATAGTAAAGACAAGAGCAATAGCCAAAAAGGTTGGCATTTTATTTCAAGCCATTTCAATGACCTCTACACAGTCAAAGAAAATGTATCAGAGTTAAGAGGAACAATCTTGCAACTTGCTATGCAAGGTAAACTTGTACCACAAGACCCAAATGACCAACCTGCAAGTGAGTTGTTAAAAGAGATTGAAAAAGAGAAAAAAGCCAATAAAGTAAAATCACTAGAACCTATCAAATCAGAGTTACTTCTTTATGACTTACCAAATGGATGGCAATGGGTCTATTTAAATGATTTTGGTGTATGGAAATCAGGTTCAACACCAAGCCGTACAAATAGTGCTTATTATGGTGGAAATATTCCATGGGTAAAATCTGGAGAAGTAAAACAAGGCTTTATTAAAAATACCGAAGAAACCATCACTCAAAAGGCATTAGATGAGTGTTCGCTAGGGCTTAATCCTATTGGTTCTATATTGGTGGCTATGTATGGGGCAAATATTGGAGAAGTTGGTATATTGGGAGTTGAAGCTACAACAAATCAAGCAATTTGTGCATGTCAAACATTTAGTAGGATTAATAACCATTTTTTAAAATTTTTAATTGATTCACTCAAAGGGTATTTTATCTCTCAAGGAGCTGGTGCGGCACAACCAAATATTTCAAGAGTAAAAATTATCAATTCGATAGTTCCTTTGCCACCACTTAATGAACAACAAAGAATAGTAGAAAAAATAAATCAGCTTATGGCGTTATGTGATGAACTTGAACAACAGATAGAAAATAGCTCATCAAAACAAACACAATTATTAAATGCCATCATGTCAAATTTAGGGAAATAAGATGCGACTAAAATACGTTTTTATTAAAGAGTACAAAAACCTAAAAGATTTTGAAATAACCTTTGATGGGAGCAGTTTTATTGATGTATTTGTAGGTAAAAACGGCTCTGGAAAATCTAACTTTTTTGAGGCTATGATAAAGATTTTTCGACACATTGTAGAGTTTAGAAGTAGTAAATTTATTTGTGATTTTAATTTCACTATTAAATATGAAATTGCTGGAGAAAATGTTGAACTCAAATGGAAAAATGGTATTTTAAAATTTGATGGAAGAAAAAGAACAACCACAACAACCATACCAAAACCAGATAATGTAATCATTTATTACTCTGGTCACAATAAAACCGTATTAAGCTTAGTGAATGAATACGAAAAAGAATTTAGTGCTCGCATAATCAAAGCAAGTTTTCAAGAGAGTCGATATTTTATAGGAATTGGCCCAGAATATAAAGAACTTTTACTAACAATGTTATTAATGCAAAATAGAGATTCTAAAGCAAAAGAATATATTGTTAATAAGTTAGGAATAAGTACAGTTTCTAATGAAATATTTGTAATATTAAAAAGACCTTTATATGCCATTAATGTAGATGGAACAAAAAAGAGTTCATTTAACATTGATTTTTCTGACGATGAAAATGAAAGATATTGGAAACCAAAAGGGATAACAAAAACTTTTTTAGATAGGTTACATAGATGCATAAATACAGTCACAAGTGGACCAGTAAGATCTGAAGGTTATTTCCCAGAAGAAGATAAGTACCGATTATATTTTGATATTTCGAGCGTTTGGAGTGAGTTTTCTGACTATACGCCTCAAGATTTATTTAGGCAATTTGATAATTTAAAAACTCTTGGAATGTTGGAACAGATTTCTATATCAGTAAAATTGTATAATGAACAAGAAGTAAAAATTCAAAATTTTAGTGATGGACAATTTCAATCAATATACATATATTCAATTATAGAGTTTTTTAAAGATAAAAATATTCTTTCACTGTTAGATGAGCCTGATGCTTTTTTACATCCAGAATGGCAACTGGTGTTTTATGACCAAATTTCGCAAATAAGCAGTCAATCTGTTCATAATCATATATTAATGAGTACTCATAGTGCACCTACTCTTATACCATTTGATGATAACAATATTAATCTTTTCAATGTTATTGAAAATGAAGTTAATTGGAAAAAACAATCCAAAAAAGAAACTATTAACGAATTATCAAATTGTTTTATTCAATATTCTGAAGATGAGAGTAAGCTTCTGATAGATAATGTTATAAGAACATCTGATAAACCAATATTATTTGTTGAGGGTGTATCTGATGTAGATATATTAAATACAGCATATAAAAAGTTGTATCCAACAGATGATATGCCAATTTTGGTTCAAGATGCTTTTGATAGAGGTTTTATTAGAACACTATTATCACGAAATGATACATATACTAGGCATCCTAATAAAAAATTCTTTGGATTATTTGATTTTGATGATGCATATGAAGACTGGAGAACTCTTGGATCCACAAATGAGGTAAATCAAATTGAACTAGGTTTATGCCGAAAAATAATTGATAAAGATGCATATATTTTTATGCTTCCAATACCAGATAATGATTTAAAAACTCAGGTCTATAACGATGCAAGTCTTATAGATAAAATAGTTCCAAAACCTCATTTTTGTATAGAGCATATTTTTTGGGATGCTTTTGATGATAAAACATTATGGTTTAAAGAAAAACATGGAATTCAGCATTTTAAAGGTGATAAACATAAAGTAAGATTTGCCAAAGAAATAGTACCTACCTTATCTCCTAAAAACTTTGAAGTTTTTAGACCAATTTTTGATTTTATTAAATCAAAATGCGAAGGAAATTAAATATGGCAGGTAAAACAATTTTTACGGTCGGGTTTCAATTACCTACAAAAGAAGTCTTTCAATATCAAGATTTTCATTCTAATGCTTCGCTTTTAGATGCTGATATTATTTTATTTGAACCTAATTTAGAATATAATGTAATTTATTCTGGCACATTTAACGGTAAACCTAGCTTATCAGAGTCATGCTCAATGCAATGTATCAAATCAGTTCAGCATTGGAGGGAAGAACTAAATATTGCATACAAAAGTGGAAAATTAATCATTATATTTTTAAATGAGTTTGAAGAAGTTTATTATAAAACGGGGCAAAAAGAATTTTCAGGAACAGGGAGAAATCAGAAGGTTACAAATATTGTTAATCTTTTGAATAGTTATTCAATGTTGCCAATAAGCTTTAAAGACAAAAGGATCTCTAAAGGTAAAAATATAAAATTTACTAAAGAAGCAAATCTTTTAAAACCATACTGGGAGCTTGTAAAAGATTTTACAGAATATCAGCTCTATTTTGAACTTGACAAAGTAAAACCATTAATTCTCACTAAAACTGGAGATAAAATTGTCGGTGGGATGTTGCAAAATGATAAAGGGGGAACCATTTTATTATTGCCTCCGTTAAAATTACCAGACAATTTTATAGAAACAAATAACTGGTCTAAAGAGGCAATACAATTTGGGAAGTCACTCTTAGGTCAAATTATAGTAATTGATAAAGCATTAAAATCATCTTCGGAAAGTACCCCAGCGCCACAATGGCTTGAAAGTGAGGCGTTTCAACTAGATATAGAGCAGAAGTGTTTAGATGAAATAAATACATTAAATCAACAAATAGAGGCAATTAAATCTGAAATTGAACAAAAAGAGATCGAGCTTTCTAAACACTCCTTGTCAAAAAAACTATTGTATGAAAATGGTAAGCCTTTAGAATATGCAATTATAGATGCTTTACAAACAATAGGTTTCAGAGCCGAAAACTATGATGATGGAAAATCAGAATTTGATATTATATTTGAATCTGAAGAAGGTAGGTTTATTGGTGAAGCGGAAGGAAAAGATAATTCAGCAATCAATATAACAAAATTTAGGCAACTTGAGTCAAATATTCATGAAGATTATGAAAGAGATGAAGTATCAACTCATGCAAAAGGGGTGTTATTTGGTAATCCATTTAGACTCTTGCATCCAAATGAGAGAAATGAATTTTTCACACAAAAAGCACTTGATTCAGCAAAAAGAACTGGTATTGCTCTTGTCAATACTTATGAACTATTTGAAGTTGTGAAATACTTGAAAAATACAAATGATCAGGATTATGCAAAGTTGGTTCGAGAGTGCTTTAAAAACACTAGTGGTGATATCGTTAAATTCCCATTGGTAAAAAATGAGCTAAATTGATAAATAAACATCACAGTAAAATAATTCTAATAATTTTATACGAAGAGTGGAGTTGATTATGCCTGGTTTCCAAAGCCCAATAACAGTTAAGTTAGCTTTAGACCGAATAGATAAAAAGGAGTTTATGCTTCCAGCTTTTCAAAGAGAGTTTGTTTGGTCGACTAGGCAGATAATTAATCTGTTTGATTCATTGATGAAAGGCTATCCTTTTGGTTCTATGCTTGTTTGGAAAGTAAAAACTCTAGATGACAAAAAACATAAATTTTATCCATTAGTTAAGTCATTTATTCAAAGACATCATACGAGTGAGCAAGCCGAAGGAGTTGAGAATAAAAAAGATTTCCACGCTATAATGGATGGGCAACAACGGCTTACTGCATTAAATATAGGATTTAGAGGTTCATTTGCTGAAAAAACATATTATGCGAGAAAAGATGATCTAACTGGCTACCAAGAGAAAATACTTTACTTAAATATTACTAAAGGTCTTAGCGAGGATGGTAATTATGATTTCAATTTTTTTTCAATTGATGAAACTACAAAACAAGATGTTTTTAAAGATAATTGGAACCATAATTGGGTTAGAGTAGGCTGCGTAGAACAATGGAAAATTGGTATTGATGATTGGAGAGGTATCGAGCTAGAAGATGAAAAAAAGATGATTTTTTCATTAAAAGAAATTTTAAATGCTAGCTCTATAAACTATTATGAAATTGAGGATGAGAATTACGAAGAAGCTGTTAAAATATTTATACGTATAAACTCTGGTGGATCATCATTATCATACTCTGATATTATGTTTTCGATGATAATTGCGGCATGGGACAGTAAAAATGGCGCAAGAAATGCAAGAGCTGAGTTTAATAATCTCATAAAAGAAGTATCAGATACTGGTTTTTGTATAGATAATGATTTCATTTTAAAATGCATACTAGTTTTATTTCATAAAAAGGTTCAATATGATTTGAGTTCATTACACAATGAGTTCTTACTAGAAATCGAAAATAAATGGAGTAATATTTATTGCTCAATATCTACGCTTTTCAGATTGCTTCAAGGTTTTGGTCTTTCTGGTGTAAACATTACCTCATATCTGTCTACAATACCTGTATTATATTATTTGTATCATAAGGGGTACCAGAATCTTGATACGGGTGTCAATCATGTAAATGATAGAAAAATTATTAAAAATTGGCTTTTAAAAATGTTGTGTTTAAAAGTTTTTAGTGGCAGCTCTGATAACATTTTGAACCAAGTACGGCAAGTATTTACACATGATATTGAGGAAGCATACTTTACTGAGAATTTCAATGAGTTTCCAAGTGTCAAAATTTTCAATAAGTTGGGAAGTAGGATAAATATTAATGACGATAGAATAAACGAACTAATAGAAATACAAAAAGACAATCAGTACGCATTCTCAATATTAGCGTTATTGTACCCACATTTGGATTATAGAAATAATAATTTCCATAAAGATCATTTATTTCCAGAGGCGTTTTACAAATTAAATCCAGAAAAATTTAACAATGATTGGAAAACATATAATTCAATTGTTAATTTGCAGATGTTAGATGCTAATGAGAATATGTCAAAACAAGATAAATCATTAAAAGAGTGGATCAATAAAGAGGTTGGTACCGATAAAAGCACTTATGAATACCAAAATTTTCTTAAGGCTCATCTAATTCCTGACGTGGAGCTAGATGTAGAAAATTTTGAAATATTTTTTAGTGAGAGAAAGAAAATTATATTAAATAAGTTAGAAGATATTTTATCTTAAAAATTGAAGTGTATTTTTTTATAAAATAATCTGATTTATTTTATGTTGTAGAGTCATTTACATACGTAAAAATATTTACTAATCTGGTTAATTATTTATTCTGGTTGTATTGTTTAAATCTAATAGTTTCAGTAATATTTTATTAAGTTATTCGCTCATGATTTTTTCTGGAGCATAAATTTAAAAATATCAGATTTATATCTGTGGGTTTTCAGCAGTAGTTATTCAGATAAAACTAATTGATAATAATAACTATTATGAAACTATATAACAGGAATTATTAGTTCGCCCTATTTTACGCCCTATAATTTTTTATGCATATTGCAATTATATAATTAATACAAAAGGTTAAGTCTTAAATGAATATTCTCTACATCAACCACTACGCAGGCTCTATCTACCACGGCATGGAGTATCGCCCGTACTATCTCGCGCGCGAATGGGTCAAGCAGGGGCATAAAGTAACGATTGTTGCCAGTAATATTTCTCATGTCCGCCATAAAAATGTTACGCTAGCTGAGGGGCAAGATTATTTGCATGAAACAATTGACGAGATTGAATATATCTGGTGTCGTACTACGCCCTATGGTGAAAATGGTCTCAAACGGGTAATTAATATTTTTTCTTTCCTAAATAAAGTTAAGCTACTCAAAAATAAATTAGTTCACCAATTTAAACCTGATTTGGTGATCGCATCTTCAACCTATCCTTTTGATACTAAAGTTGCCAATTCTATTGCTAAAGCAGCTCATGCCAAATTTGTCTATGAAGTGCATGATTTATGGCCGCTAACTCCGATTGAAGTCGGCGGTATGTCGCGCTGGCACCCATTTATTATGGCGATGCAACGTGCCGAAGATTTTGGTTATCGTAATGCGGATAAAGTGGTAAGCCTTTTACCCAAAGCCAAAGAATATATGCAGAGCAGGGGAATGAGTGAGGATAAATTTGCTTATATTCCCAATGGGATAGTGGCGGAAGATTGGCTTAATTCAACGCAAAAAATGCCTAATGAGCATCAAAATTTACTCAGTAGACTAAAACATGTTGAAAATAAATTTATCATTGGCTATGCTGGTGGGATGGGAGAAGCTAATGCTTTGGATTACTTGCTAGCAGCAGCTAAATTAATTACTGATCAAGCAATTGCAATTGTCTTGATTGGGGATGGCCCAAATAAACAAAGTATGATTGAACGTGTGGTTAATGAAAATTTGAACAATATCCATTTTATGCCATCTATCAGTAAATTACAAATTCCGTCGTTTTTACAGGCATGTGATGCGCTTTATATTGGTTGGAATAAATTACCGATTTATCGTTTTGGTATCTGCCCAAATAAACTATTTGATTATATGCTGGCTAAAAAACCAGTTATTCATTCCGTAACTGCTGGGAATGATTTAGTTAATGAAGCTAATTGTGGTATATCAATTGCCGCCGAGGATGTCGAAGCAATTGCTAACGCCATGACTACATTGAGTAAATTATCCGAGGTAAATTTAGCAGCACTTGCGCAAAATGGCTATAACTTTGTCCTCAGGAATCATGATTATAGAGTATTGGCCACACGCTTTCTTGACTTGATTGCTAGCTAGAGCTAAGCTTCTTTTTTGAGAATAACTATCCATCCGGCGGCAAAGAGTATAACCGTCGGGATAGTGGCGGATAAAATAGCATTCCAGTCAAAAAGTACCGCCATATAGCCAATTAATTTATTGCTAAAGAAAAAAGTTATTCCAATTAATATCCCTGCGAATAATTTTGCCGAAAGATTAATATTACGCCCGTTATTTGGGATAAAACCAATCGCAATAAATGCCATTGAGATACACGCAATCGGGTAGAGTAGTTTACTCCACAATGCAATTTCATGACGATTAGTTGCTTGATTATTAGTTTTTAAATGCTTGATATATTGGATAAGTCCCAGAGCGGGCATATCTTCTGGCGAAATAACTAAAACGTTAAAATAACTTGGATCAATAGTTGATGGCCAGCTATAGTTAGTTGGTTTAACAATAGATATCTTATAACCATAATAATTATAGATAGTTACACTTTCTAATTCCCAAGCATGTTCATTACTGTTATAATGTCCTGAGTTTGCGGTTATATAACGTTGGAGTTGTTGATTTTCAGTGAAATTAAAAATTTGTATCCCAGAAATATTCTGACTATCGTTCTGATTGATTTGTTTGATGTTAATAATGCTGTGTTCACCGTCTTTGCTCCATACTCCCGAAGATAATTCAGTTGAAACTTGTTGATTTAGCTTGTTCAATTTATACAGCTTAGCAAAATGACTTGCGCTAGGGGCAATAACTTCACCCAATGCAAAAGTAACAAAGGTAAAAAATATTCCAAATATTGCCAGTACATGCGTTATATCTTTTAGTGATATTCCAGAAGTACGCATGATTGCATATTCAGAATTTTTAACCAACCCAAGCATCGTCGTCATAACACCAATCAGTACAGCCAATGGAGTTAACAAATAAATATACCCTGGTAGTAAAGCGCCTAGATAAATAAACATTGCTAGAGTGGTGTAGTTTCCTTTACCGACATCGCCAAGCTCTGGAATTGCTGTGACAATTGTATAAATAACTGCAAAAGCAAACAGCAACATCGTGGTATTAAGCAAGCATTTTTTTAGTATATATTTGGATAGAATTTTCATTTGTTTTTAGATCTAAAATATCCGTTAGGTTTACTTTTATAATAAGTAAGTCCAATAGCAAAAGCAATCAAAAGTACATGCACTGGCATCGTCCAAAATGCAGAATAAAGCTTATCATCATTAATCTGCGCATTAACTGTCATAATTATGTTTTGATAAACCCCGTAAATAATTGGAGGGAAAATAAAGACTAGACTCCCTTGTACCCGTGATGTTTGCATACTAAGCGGAACTGCAATTAATCCCATAACAAAAGTCATAATCATAATCGAAACTCGCCAAGACAGTTCGCCGCGATTGTGTGCCTCATCATAGCGTTTAATCAAGTCAAGCGTGGAGTAGGATTGAGAATTCAGCTGGAGTTTATCGCGTTCAGGGTCATACGCTTGTTTTAAAGTTGCTGTAAATGTGGCAAATTTCATAGTTAAAATATTCGAGCTCTCAAAATTACTTAGTTGATTACGCGTCCCATTATATAAAGTTAGCCCAAGCATTCCTTCATGATTTGTTATGCGCCCCTCTGCTGCATTAATATTGTAACTGGTATTACTTTCGTCAGTATATTGTAAAAATAAACCATGAGCGTAGCCATTTTCAATTGAATATTTTTCAATGTAGTACACATCTTTACTGTCGCGAGACTCTTTGAATAATCCTTGCGATAGCGCCATTGGTGCTGCTTGTTTAGTTAAAAAATTAGCATATTGATTTGATTGGCGCACCGCCCATGGAGTAATAAGCATAGAACACATTCCACAGGTAAGAGCCAGTGGCGCTACAAACCAAGCGGTCAAGCTCAACCATCTAAATGGAGAAATGCCACTAGCTAACCAAATTGCTAGCTCGTGATCTTTTGAGTAGCGATTCATGGTGATTACTATCGCTAAAAAGCTCGCAATATTTAAAATCATGGGAAAACTAGCCAGCGTTCCATAAAGCATGAAAGTAAATAAGGTTACTGTGGGTATATGCCCACTAGCTGCTTGATCTAGTAGTTTAAATAATTCAGTAATGGGTAAGATTATAACCAATACAGTCAAAATTCGCGCTGCGTTAGCAACTAATTCTTTGTAAAAAACGTTTTTTAATAACATAATAAGTGCTAGAATATTGTAATTCTGTGTATTTTATCATAGGGAGCAATTCTCTATGGCTTTTGTTTTATAAGGAATCTATTATGCAATTTAAATTTAAACATTCAACGATTAAGTTTAACGCAAAACCAAAGGCTCAAAATGGCTTTAACATCCTGTTTACTTTTGCAGAAAATGCGGAAGAAAGTTTTCACGACTTAAATGGTAACTCTACCGATCTTTTAATTGATAATTTAGCCATTGCTGGCAGTTTGGTAGTAAATGGTAGTAATTTATTGGTAAGTCTTGGTAATTCTAGCAAATATTCTCTAGCGGTACTCAGTAATGTTGCGGCAGCGTTAGCTAAATTTGTTGCAGGTCATAAAATAGCCACAATTAACATTCATCTAAATCAACTTCATACCGACAAAATTGAACTTGATTTAGAATCTTCCGCTGAAAAATTTCTGGTGGATTTTGTTAATGGATTATATTACTTTGATGATTTTAAAACTAACAAATCTGAGCTGGAACTAAAAGCCATCAACCTTATATCTGAAGCAAAATTAAACAAATCCCTTAGTAATGCAGTCGCAATTTTGGAAGGGTATTTTATTGTTCGTGATTTAGCAAATAATCCATCTAATGTTGCAACTCCTACTTATTTGGGTGAAACTGCAAAAGATTTTGAGAAGATAAATAAGCATGTTAGCGCTGAAGTATTAGATGAAAAAGAAATTAAAAAATTGGGTATGCATACATTTTTAGGCGTTGCTAAAGGCTCAAAAGAAGAACCACGGTTTATTAAACTAGAGTACAAAGGTGCTAAAAAAGATCAGAAACCTGTTGTTTTAGTCGGTAAAGGTATTACATTTGATTCTGGTGGGATCTCCCTAAAACCAGGTGCAAATATGGATGATATGAAATACGATATGTGTGGTGCAGCTACTGTATTAGGTGTATTTGCTGCTGTTGCCAAACTAGAGTTAAAAGTCAATTTAGTTGTGTTAGTACCTACTTGTGAAAACATGCCTTCTTCTAAGGCGCAAAAACCAGGTGATATTGTTACCAGTATGGCTGGTAAAACTATTGAGATTTTAAATACAGATGCGGAAGGTCGTTTAATTTTATGTGACGCTCTGCATTATGCCAAACAATTTAATCCTGAATGGGTAGTAGATGTTGCGACATTAACTGGTGCTTGTGTAATCGCTCTTGGGTCTGTCGCTAGTGGCTTATACGTTAATGATGAAGAACTTCACACCGCAATTCAAAATGCTTCGGTTCTTGCCAGCGATAAGGTTTGGCGAATGCCATTATTCGATGAATATAATGCATTAATTAAGGGTAATCATGCTGATTTGTTGAATATTGGTGGCTGGGGTGGTAAAGCTGGAAGTGTGACTGCAGCATGTTTTCTCCAAGAATTTACCGATTATAAATGGGCACATTTAGATGTTGCTGGAACTGCTTCAACGGCAGAAGCTAAGGGCAGTACCGGGCGTCCATTTAAATTATTAGTAGAGTTAGTACGCTCACACGCAAATAAGGAGTAATATGAAAACATATTTGTTACTCGGTGTAATTAGTATAGGCTTATTTGCTTGCGCTAATTCTGGAGATACGGTTTTTGGGCAAGCAATCCCTGATGAGCAAAATATACCGCTCAATCAGCAGATGCCACCTAATGACCCTAACATCCAATAAATTATTACTCATTCATCTATATTTGCTATTGTACAAAAAACTAAAATATAGCAAGTGCGTACATAGAACATTAATGTCGCTGGCAAAATTAGTAACTTGGAGAGTGCGAATAAGATATGATATAATCAAGCTTGATTTAGGAAAGCCGCACTTATGCTTAGCTTAGCGTGCGGTGTTTAAAATTTAGTCGAATAATAAAGAGTGCGCTAGTTACCTTTAAGACGAAATAATTCTGGAGAACATAATGTCTAAACTTATTAATTTACAAGATCCATATCTTAACGGTTTACGTAAAGAACAGATTCGAGTTTCAATTTACTTAATCAATGGTATCAAGTTGTCAGGTATTGTGGCATCATTTGACCAATATGTGGTGGTGTTGCGCGATGGAGAAAGTACTGTCAGCCAGCTTATCTATAAACATGCAATTTCAACAATAGTTCCATCACGTCCATTCAGCAATAATTTTGATACCGAAATTGCTAAGTAATTGATGCAAAATCCTCAAAAGAATTTGGTATTACTTATCGCGGTTAATCTTAATCGCAACAGTGAATTTGACGAAGATGTTGCTGAAGGCATAGCTTTAACTGAATCAGCTGGATTTTATGTTGCGCAGGTCTTGATGACTAATCGCCCGAAAGTAGATCCAAGTTTTTTTGTTGGAAGTGGTAAATTAGATGAGATCAAAACACTTTGTGAAACACTCAAACCAGTTGCTGTAATCTTCAATCATAATATTAGCCCGGTTCAAGAGCGTAATTTAGATCGCGAACTAAAAGTCCGGATTATTGATCGTACCCAGCTAATTTTGGATATTTTTGCCAAGCGGGTTACCAGCAATGAGGGTATTTTGCAAATTGAACTAGCCCAGCAGTCATATATTGCCACACGACTAGTTAGGCGATGGACGCATCTTGAGCGTCAGCGCGGTGGGATTGGCTTACGTAGTGGTTCTGGTGAGAAGCAAATTGAGCTAGACAAACGTGCTATCTCAGATAAAGTTACTTTATTAAGAAAACGTTTGGCTATAGTTGTTAAGCAGCGTGACACACAACGTAAAGCGCGTTTAAAAAGCGGATTGCCTACGCTTTCGATTGTCGGTTATACCAATGCAGGGAAATCAACGTTATTCAATGCATTAACTAAAGCCAAAGTTTATGCTGAAAATCGCTTGTTTGCAACGCTACAAACTACTTCGCGACATTTATTTATTGATGAAACTCATGAAGTAGTTTTATCTGATACAGTTGGCTTTATTCGTGATTTACCACACAAACTGGTTGCGGCATTTCGAGCAACACTTGAAGAGACAGTCTATGCACAGCTACTTTTACATGTTGTAGACGTGGCTCATGCTTCGAGAATAAGACAGATGGAAGATGTAAATAGTGTTTTATCTGAAATTGATGCTGATACAATTCCGCAGCTAGTGGTTTATAACAAAATTGACCTCTCAGAGAATGTAGAACCTCACATTACTTATAGTGATGAGCAAGAACCAATGGAAGTATTTGTTTCAGCCCATCAAAATCAGGGTTTAGATTTGCTTCGACAAGCAATTATTGAAAAACTGGAATGGATAAAAAATAATAATAATCAGCAACAGGATTTAGTATATGAGCCATGGAAAAACTGAGTCAGCCGTAGATCGTCTGAATCGGAAGTTGGCAAGATTAATGGGGAAAAAAGACCCTAATAGCCCAATTAAAACACCTTCAATTCCCAGTAACAATAAATTTACTGTAATTATTATCACCATGCTTTTAGTGCTTTGGGGCTTAACAGGTGTTTACTATGTTCCAAATCAAAGTTATGGAATAATTCTAACTAATGGCAAGATCAATCAGGTTATAAGTGGAATGGACATTGGCGTGACTTTTCCATTTCCATTTAGTGATATTGTTAACCTTGACTCCTCTGAAAACACATTGAATCTAGCATCATCTAATGAATCGGGCGTTTTGGCGGCCACTGAGGATGGTAGTGTATTAAATCTAAATGCTAATTTATCATTTACAATTTCAGACCCACAAAAATATTATTTAAACTATTATCAAGAGAATAGTGATCTCAATCAAAAAATTAACTGGTTGATGGCGGCTATTGTTCAAGATTACTTCATTCATCGCCAGAGTCAAAAATTGATGCAAAGCAGCGCAATTATTACCGCAAATGAAATTCGTAATTTAAGTATGATAGTATTGCGTAATTATGGTTTACAAATTAACACCTTTAATATTAAGTCTCTGCAAAATATATCGCAAGTTAAAGCTTCTTTACCTAAAAAAAGTAACGACATGACGCCAGCTAAACAAATTATGACAGAGGCAGCGCAATATCAAGCTCAAAAACTATCACAGACAGAATCAATGGTTGCGGAATTTAACAATTTACTTCCTCAGTATAAAGCAAATAAAACCGCCATCGTCGAATTGATGTATTATAAAATGTTAAGTCAAGTTAACGCAAAATCATCAACGGCAGAGAGTTTTCAATTGCTTAAATTAAGTGAATCACAATTTTTGCGAATAGAAAGTAATTCTAGCGGAGCTTACTCTGTGACGAGTAGTAAATCAAATATCAATGATGATGTGCGATCAGTGGATCGCAGCGTTGATCGTCAACGTGAATTTAAGGATCGTTAAGACTTATGCGTAATTACTTAATCATCTTATTAGCTATTATTGCTGCTGTATCAAGTGGGTTTTTTGTTGTGGATCAACGCGAGGTTGGCATAGTAAAACAAAATTCAAAACAGCTACAAATTTATGCACCGGGTTTACACTGGAAGATTCCATTTTGGGGTGAGTTAACATTTATTTATACTAACTTACGTAGTTCATATCTTGCATCATCACAATCATTGCATACTACAACAGGTCAGGAATTTTCAGCAAATGTGGTTGTTAATTGGCAAGTAATCAAGCCAGAGGTTTATTTTGTTTATCTAAATACCAATGGAGTAAAAAACCTCGATGTACAAATAGCTAGTGTAGTTAGTAATAAATTACTTAATTTAGCAAGCAAATCATCATCTTTAAGTGTATTTGAAGAACAGGTAAATTCTCAGCTAAAAAACATTGCAGAGCCAGAATTGGGGATTAATTTTGTTAATATTGGTTTAGCAACCGTTAGTCCCATAACTAAAAGTACATCTACAGTAGACAATTTTAAAAGCATGTCTGCAGAGAGTGCGTTTAATTTAGCACAACAAATTAAAAAACAAGCAGATGAAACCCAACAACAGGCGCAAGAAAAGTTACGGACTAAAAATAATAAATTTTATGAATATTTTATGAAAATTTATAATTTAAGCAATAATGCGGAATCAAAATCAGATGTTCCACCATTGAATCAATTGTATACTAATTAAACTAATTTCGTAGGAGATTTATCATGCCTTCTTGCGCAGTAGATGCTTTAAAAAATCATTACCAACAATTATCTCAGCTAACGCTGTTGGATCTGTTTAGACAAAACCCACAACGAGCAAAAGACTTCTCCTTAGAATTAGATGGAGTTTACTTTGATTTTTCTAAAAACAATATCAATGAACAAACCTTAGCGCTTTTATTAGACTTTGCCAAGCAGCAAAATTTAACTACTAAGATTCAAGCTATGTTTAATGGCGAAAAGATTAACAATACCGAAAATCGTGCTGTTTTACACACTGCGCTACGCAGTAATAAAGAATCTATTTGGGTAGATGGGCATAATGTTATGCCTGAAATCAAAGCAGTACGTGCACAAATGGCTGAATTTTGCCGCAAAATTCATAGCGGAGAACATTTAGGTTATACTGGCAAGAAAATAACTACTATTGTTAATATTGGGATTGGTGGTTCTGACTTGGGTCCAGTATTAATTTGTCAGGCACTAAAACCATACCGAGTAAATGGAATGAATATTCATTTTATTTCCAGTGTTGACGGTTATATGTTAAATGATATATTAGCAGACATCGATCCCGAAACAACCTTGTTTGTAGTTGCCTCAAAAACCTTTACTACTCAAGAAACAATGACTAATGCACATAGTACGCGCAGCTGGTTTTTAGATAAAACTACAAATAACACCGCTGCGATTGCAAAGCATTTTATTGCATTATCTACTAACGCCGCAGCAGTGGAAGCTTTTGGAATTGCGCCTGAAAATATGTTTGCTTTTTGGGATTTTGTTGGTGGACGCTATAGCTCTTGGTCGGCAATTGGTTTAAGTATTGCACTTTATATTGGTTATGATAATTTTAATCAGTTTCTTGGCGGCGCACGCGCAATGGATGAACACTTTAGCCAAACAACTGATTTATGTCAAAATCTTCCTGTTGTTTTAGGTTTAATTGGGGTTTGGTATAATAATTTTTACGATTATCACAGTCTAATTATCTCTCCATATAACACACGTTTAACCCGATTCCCAGCCTATATTCAGCAGTTAGAGATGGAAAGCAATGGTAAATCGGTGAATAAAGCTGGAGAGCAATTAAATTATGCTACTTGTCCGGTAGTGTGGGGCGATAGTGGAATTAATGGTCAACATGCGTATTATCAGTTACTTCATCAGGGAACCCAAATAGTTCCGATGGATATCATTGTTGCAACTTCAGATAAATTTAGTAATCAGGAACATAATGATATCTTATGGTCAAATGCGATAGCTCAAGCTGAGGCGTTTATGGCTGGTAAATCTTATGAGACAGCAAAATCTGAGCTGCTAGCGCAAGGTATGTCACAAGATTCGGCCAATGAGATAGCGAAGCATAAAGTATTTCTGGGGAATCGCCCAAGCAATATGCTTGTATTGCCGGAAATAAATCCGCATTATTTAGGAATGTTAATTGCATTATATGAGCACAAAGTATTTGTGCAAGGTGTAATCTGGGATATAAATACTTTTGATCAAATGGGTGTTGAGCTTGGAAAAGCATTAGCTAAGAAAGTTTTACAGGATATTGAAAGCCAGCATATTTCAGAACATGATGCTTCAACTGTCGCAATAATTCAACATTATTTAAGCAAAAAGACCCAAAATTAGCAAAAAAGCTAACTAATATTTGGCGTTGTTGAAGATTTTAGCGTATAATCACAAAAATATTTGGGAACTCACCATGCGTAAAATTTTAATTATTCTTGGATTTAGTATCAGTTGCACTTATTCTTTTGCCGCAGATGTCGCTGCCGAGAGTGCAGTTTTACCCGAAAATCACGCTTTTCAAGAGTTTGATAACCAAATGTATATTGGTTACGGTACTACTTATGGTAACTTAACTAATGCTTACAATCAAAATAGTAATTACGGTACAACGCTAGTTGGTATTGGCGTAGAGCGTTTGTTTGATATGGGGTTATGGTTGCGCTTTGACGCTACACTAATGACTGGTTATAGTAACTTTAATTCTTCAAATCCAAATGCAGTAACAGGTCCATTGGGGCAAAATCCTAGTGTTGCTGATTTAGATATTAAAGTTGGTTACGCTTTTCCTGTAGTTAAAGATACCTTATTAGTTACACCATATGCTTTAGTTGGAAGAAATACTAACTTAACCTCCAATTCGTTAAATAACAATAATTCTTCAGGTTCTGGTGGTACAAATGCGCTAACTGCTAATGTAACTCAGGACTATTTTTTAACTGGCGGTATCGGTGGACGTATTGAGTATCGGATTAATAGCATTTTTGATATTTATTTTGATCAAAATGCACTATATAATTCAGATCGTTCAGGTCCTACTTCTAATTATACTTCAGCTACCAATTATCAATTAACCTCAACTCTTGGTGCTAAATTTAATGTTTGGGATGAATTACAACTTGGATTAAATGGTTTTTATACCTATAATCAATTATCAGGTGCTGCAGCTCCGGAACAATTCTACCAACTTTATCAACAAAATCAAGTTGGTGGTATGGTCACGGTTGGTCTGACTTATTAGGTAATATAGTCACATGAATATTCAAATGCGCTTTAATAGCGCATTTTTTTATATCCATTTGATCTGGGTTTTGTTTAAATTTGAAACGATAAACTCTTATTTTTGTGATAGAAATCAAATAACCGCAAGTCAAATAAACAGAGCTCTCAAGCAAATATTAGGTTATGCTTAGCAAATAGTGATAAAATCACATCAGTAATATATAAATTTTAAAAAGATATAAGGAACATTATGCCATTTACCAATTTAGGTTTGTCTAAAGAAATTTCTCGGGCAGTTGCCGAAAAAGGTTATACAGAACCGACTCCAATCCAGCAACAAGCAATACCAGCAGCACTTGCTGGAAATGATGTCTTGGCAGGCGCGCAAACCGGCAGTGGTAAAACCGCGGGCTTTACTTTACCTATTTTGCATCTTCTCTCTGATAAAAGTGTTAAAGGTCCTTCAGAGGGGCGTCCACCAGTTAGAGCTTTGATTCTGGTTCCAACCCGCGAACTAGCTCAGCAAGTTGAGGAAAGCATTATTGATTATGGGCAGCATCTTAAGTTAAATTCAATGGTAATGATTGGTGGTGTTAGCATCAATCCACAAATTCAACGTTTACGTAGCCGTGTGGATATATTGGTTGCAACTCCAGGACGTTTACTAGATCATGTTGGGCAAAATACGGTTAATCTCTCACAAATTCAGTTATTGGTATTAGATGAAGCAGATCGCATGTTAGACATGGGATTTATTCGTGATATTAAGAAAATTATGGCATTACTTCCTAAAAAACGGCAAACAATGCTATTTTCAGCTACATTCTCTCCTGAGATTAAGGCAATGGCAAGTGAATTTCTAAATAATCCGGCCATTATCGAAACATCAGCGCCTAATTCTGCTGCTGCACGCATTACGCATAAGGTTCATCCAGTGGAAACCAGCCAGAAGCGCATGCTATTGGCACATTTAATAAAAGAGCATAATTGGTATCAAGTATTGGTCTTTACCCGCACCAAGCATGGAGCAAACCGTTTGGCTGATTATCTAGCGGATCAGGGTATACCTGCTTTAGCTATTCATGGTAATAAAAGTCAGTCCAATCGCACCCGTACTTTAGCACAGTTTAAAGATGGATCATTACAAGTGTTGGTTGCAACTGATATTGCTGCACGAGGTTTGGATATTGTCGACTTACCACACGTTGTCAACTATGAGTTACCAAATGTTCCTGAAGATTATGTGCATCGGATTGGGCGTACAGGACGGGCAGGAAAAACTGGCGATGCAGTCTCGCTTGTCGCGTCAGATGAGCTTAAGCTTCAACAAGCAATTGAAAGAGTATTAAAAATGAAGCTTGAAGTTGAAATTGTTCCTGGGTTTGAAATGAAAAGCGCACCACGGGCTAGCCAAAACTCGTCACGTAGCCAGAACAACAATGTGCGTAAAGTAGTTTCTCAAGAAGAAAAACCTGCTCAATCAAAATTTAATCCTAAGCCAAATTCACTTCGTTCAGCACTTAAAGCAAATGCAGAAGGAAATTTGGGTGCTGCAGGGAAAAGCAAAGAACATAATGAGCCAATGCGTAAAAATACTAATCGTAAGCCTCATGCTGCTGCATTATTTAGTTCTCCGACTAAAAATAGGAATAAGTACTAAACGTCATTTAATCAGAGGAGATTAATTGTGCCAGCTGCATCACATCGAGTTGTAATTGTTGGTGGTGGATTTGCTGGTCTTTCGGCGGCATTAGCGCTGAAAGACGATAATATTAGCGTTACTTTGCTAGATAAGCGCAATTTTCACTTGTTTCAACCATTGCTCTACCAAATTGCTACAGGTAGTCTTTCTGAATCAGAAATTGCGTCTCCTCTTCGCTCCATTCTTGCCAAACGTAAAAATGTGACGGTTTATAAAACAGAAGTCAGACATATTGACTTACAGCAAAAAACTATTCATTCCGATACGATGCAACTAGAATATGACAGCCTAATTGTTGCAACAGGAGTTACACATAATTACTATGGTAATTATCAGTGGGCACAATACGCACCAGGATTAAAATCTGTCGAAGATGCTCTGGAAATTCGTCAACGGATATTTATGGCATTTGAACGGGCAGAAAAAGAGCTTGACCTTGAGAAGCGTAAAGCACAAATGCGCTTTGTTATCATTGGCAGTGGACCAACTGGGGTAGAATTGGCAGGTTCTTTAGGGGAGCTTGCTCACCATACACTTAAAAATGATTTCCGTAATATTAATCCCAAAGATGTCGAAATCCTTTTAATTGAGGGATTCGAACGTGTTTTGCCACCGTATTCTGCTAAACTATCATCAATTGCGGCAAAAGATCTAATTAAGCTTGGTGTCCAAATTAGAACTAATACCAAGGTCGTGGATATTCAGAGAGATCATATCAAAATACTTTGTGATAGCATCGAGTCGGTTATTCAGACTCGAACTGTCGTTTGGGCTGCCGGAATGCAAGCTACGCCGATTACCAAAGATATTGCAGAACAAGCTGGAATTGAATTAGATCGTATGGGGCGTATTGCTGTAAATCAAAATTTATCATTGCCTAAATTTGATAATATTTATATCCTTGGAGATATTGCTTGTTGCAAAAATGCGGAAGGTAATCTCTTGCCAGGGATTGCTCCAGTAGCAAAACAGCAAGGTGAATACGTTGCACGTGCTATTAGTGCTAAATTAAATTCAAAATTGATTTCTGGGTTCAAATACTTTGATAAAGGAAATATGGCAGTAATTGGGCGTAATAAAGCTGTTGCACAACTTGGTAAGTTTCAATTATCTGGCTATTTTGCTTGGATTATCTGGGTATTTGTTCACGTTTGGTTCTTGATCGGTTTTGATAGTAAGCTTGGAATTATGTTACGTTGGGCATGGAATTATTGGACGGATAAGCGCCAAGCACGCCTCATTACATTGGAAAATGCAAACCGTGATAATAGTAGTAAATCATACCGTTAAGTGATGTTATTATTATAAAAATATTAAATAGCTAATAATTTCTATTTTCAATAGCGCTGAAGTCTTCAAATAGCATATAATAACCTCTAAACCAAATCTACTAATACCAAAGGGGAGATTTATGCTGAAGTTTTCTGACGCGATTGCCAATAGCAAAATGCAAACATTTGAACGCGATGTCTTACTTAAATATCAGATTTTTAACGGACTTTTTTTAGGTCTACCATTTGCGGATCCCGATCAAGCTGGTGCACGCTTACCAATTTTTTCAAAAATGGCAAATGATTGGTTAGAAAATGGTAAGACAGCACCACAAATTGTTGCAGATTTTTTGGCAATTTTACCAATTGCGCCAGAAAGACATTTAGGTTTACTATTAAAATTTCTTCAGTTTATCGAACGTCAGGTCGTATTATTTGACTCTTTAGAAGATGCTGCATTTGCAGATGTTCAAGATATGTCTGGTTATGGAACGCTGGATTACTTCCTTCATCAAATTAATAGTGATAAAAATAAATATGCTAAACAACTAACCACCTTGTTACATGATTATAAAACTAGGTTAGTATTAACCGCGCATCCCACCCAATTTTATCCATCAGCGATTTTAGTCATTATTGAAAATCTAATTCAAGCAATTCGTAATAATGATGTCAATGAAATTCGTAATCTTTTTCTGCAAATGGGACTGACGCGCTTTGGTAATCAAATTAAGCCCACACCTGTTGAAGAGGCAAATAGCATTATTTGGTTTTTAGAAAATGTTTTCTACGTAGTTTTACCACATATACAAAGTAAGCTTTCCACGTTTAATACTAATTTGGATATTGGATTTTGGCCAGGTGGTGATCGCGATGGTAATCCTTATGTAACAGCTGAAGTAACGCTTCAGGTTGCGCAACGCTTGCGTGATTCTGTACTTCGTAAATATTATGCTGATATTCAAGTTCTACGCAGACGCCTGACTTTTGATTTGGCACACTCAGAGTTAACCCGAATTGCTCTGGTAATTAAACAGGATCGGTATGGCAATGCTGATGAATTAATCAGTGATCTTGAGAATGTTGCACAAATATTACATAGTGATTATCAAGGTTTGTTTGTTGAAGATGTTAATGCGCTGATTTTAAAAGTTAAATTGTTTAGATTTTATTTTGCAAAAATGGATATTCGCCAAAATAGCGCTATTCATGCCCAAGTAGTATCCTATATTTTTGCCGAAGCAAATATTTGTTCAGATTATTTAAAACTAAGCGATAATGAACGCAGTCAACTATTGTTAAGCAATTTTACTCAAGATATACTTGGCAAGATTAAATTAGATGATGCACTAGCTCATGAAATTATTGCAACAATTAAAGCAGTTGCAAAGATTCAACAACATAATGGAACTAATTCAATCGAACGTTATATTATTAGTAATACTGATTCAGTTGCAAGTGTATTGGAAGTATTGTGGTTGGTCAATTTACTTAACCAACATAATCCACAGGCAGCAATTGTTCTGGAAGTTGTGCCTTTGTTTGAAACAATTGATGACTTGGCTAATTCAGAACGAATTATGACTACACTATTTGAAACCCCACTATACATCCAAAATGTCAAACATTGGAAGATGTGCCAAACAATTATGTTAGGTTTTTCCGATGGAACTAAAGATGGTGGTTATTTAATGGCAAATTGGTCGATATTTCAAGCCAAAAAACGCCTGAGTAAATTAGCACAGAATTACGGTGTAAATTTGGTATTTTTTGATGGTCGTGGTGGTCCTCCATCGCGTGGAGGCGGTGAAACTTATTCTTTTTATCGCAGTCTTGCTCGAGAAATCGAAGATCATGAGATTCAATTAACCATTCAGGGGCAAACCATTTCCGCTAATTTTGGAACTCCTGCCGCGGCAACTTTTAATCTTGAACATTTGCTAAGCGCTGGTCTCGCTGGACGATTGTTTAGTACCGATGGCGACACTTTAGATATGCAACAAGAGGAGTTAATTGAGCAACTAGCGCAATATGCCTATGACAGCTATACCAGTCTTAGAAATGATCCTTTGTTTGTAAGTTATCTTGAAGAAATAACGCCGTTAAAATATTTATCTGAAGCCAACATAGGTTCAAGACCAGCAAAACGTAATAGCGGAACTAAATTAAAGCTTGAAGATTTGCGTGCTATTCCATTTGGTGGTGCCTGGATGCAGATGAAACAGAATATATTGGGCTATTATGGAGTAGGGAGTGCACTAAGCCAGATGATTCGTGAAAATCACGACAATGTGAATAAGTTTAGTAAACTTTATCAGTCTTCATTATTGTTTAAAGGCTTAATGGATAATGCAATGCAAAGTCTGGCACATACGAATTTTGCATTAACTCGCCATCTGCAAAGTGATGAAAAATTTGGCAAATTTTGGCAAAAGATTTATGCTGAAGCTCAGCTGAGTCAACAATTGTTGCTATTGACATCAGGACATGACAGATTAGTGGCAGAAAACCAAATTAAAGGGCAGTCAATTAAGTTTCGCGAGCAGATCATACAACCGCTGGTAATAATTCAGCAGTACGCAATGGATAAACTGCGCCATTTATCTTCAGACGATCCACAATATGCGATCTTTGAGAAAATAGTCAAAAAGTCACTTGCAGCCAGCATTAACGCCAGCCGCAATTCGATTTAGCAAAAGAAACTATTTAGCTGCGGATGAATTTGTATTTATGCTCGCCGAAGTGGTTGTTTTTGTCGCTTTAGGCGGGCGTACTTTACATTTTACAAAAACATAGTCTTTGTAATAGCAAACCATATAGCTATGATCATCGGTATAAAATTTAACTTTATCTAGATTAATTTCATCATAAGGATCGCTATTTTGAGTCATAGCAGCACCGCCACCTGGGCCACGGAAAGTGCGGCCTGCAGTGTTTTCTTCATGTTCTACAATAGTTGCATGACGGCAATTATTGAGTAAGTCAGATTCGCTGCTATTTGGGGTAATTGCGATTTTATTGCAAGTATAATTAGATTTACTAAAGTCAACTTTAGTCATTGCAAATGCTGAACTACAGCTTATTGCTAAGATACTAAATAATAATTTTTTCATGATGTCTTCCTATTTTATTAGTTGTTTAGACTCTTCTTGCTTGTTTGAGTTAGGTTTTTTTAGCTCAGCCTTACATTTATGTATTTTGCCACCTTCAAAATTACAAATAAGTTCTTGGTTTTCATCATCATAGAATCTCATTTTATGTAATGAAATTTCCTGATCCGGGGTCGTCATCTGGGTGATATCAGCACCACCACCGGAGACTCTTGATGGATTGCGTCCCTCAATTCCATTTTGTTTGTAAAATGATTTTACCTTATCGCAATTAAGTGTGATTTCAGATTCACTTGATTTATTGGTTAATTTAACCTGATTGCAAGTAAAATCATGCTCATCCAAATTAACCGATGTCATAGCAAAACTTGGAGTAAAGACTATTGATAGACACATTGCTGCCACTATTTTCTTCATGGTGATAAATTTCCTGTAATATAAGTTTAATTTAGTAGGCATAGAATACACCAACTTCAGATGTCCATGCGTTAGTACCATTTGGATTTTGTGCAGGTAACCACTGATTAGCATATACTCCAAATAAATATAGCCCACGCACTTGCGGAATTGAATAGTTTAATAACAAATCAGCCTCTTGGATTCCATTATATTGAACATTACCACTAGTTGCCATAATGTATGCTGGTGAGATAGTTAAGTTATTATTTAAAAAGCCAAATTGTGTAGATAATTTATACTCTGAACCAGTGAAACCATTGCTAATCATATTGGTAGACCAACCATTTGAGTAAGTAGGGTCAACGGATTGTCCAACTGTATATGGAGATACAAACGCACCACCATTATAGCCATTGGCGGCTCCCCACATAGTATTGGCACTTAAATTTAGCTGAAACCAATCATATGTCCAGTTACCACGGATACCCGCCATATAACTTTGAATAATTGTACCATTGTATTGAGTAATCGCATTATTAGCTTGAAACCATTGCTGATCGGTACCAGCCTGAGCTGAAATATTAAACGAAGATTTATCATTTACTGGCAAAGTTAAACTGGTATCACTATACAAAAGCGTTCCATAATTATCGAATTGATAACCCCATAGCCGTAAGTTATAGTTGTTGCTAAGTCCACTGTAATTAGCACCGAGCGCAACAGTTCCATTTGATGCAGCGTACCCATTACTCACGGAGATACCATTCTGGGTGATACTATAGTTGGTATTGCCGGTAAAGCCTGGGGCAGCACCGTATTGTGCAGCATTAAATGCCAAGGCAGTCAATAACCATCCGCCACCAGGATATATATTAACTAAAGCGCCTTGATAGGTTGCAGGTACTGTTAATAGGTTATTTTCATAATTTCCATTTATCCATGGGCTATTGTTTATTCCAATATAACCAACATCTGCCTGAACTGTATTTTTGTACTGGTACTCGACAAATGCTTCGGATATCATGGCTTGGGAGTAGGTCGTATTATAAATCGAGTAATCTTTACTACCTTGTTGGGTTGCAAGCCCATCTTCTTGCGCTGCAAATAACGGATTCATCGTGCTAAATAATCCGCCAATGGAAAACCCTGCTGCTTGCCCAGTTTGCGCAAAAATATTTGCACCATATGAATAAGGTTGTACAGAGCGATTATAAGGAGCAGGATTATTGCCACTATTGGCTGTTCCTGCTGCGTTGACGGTTGTGCCTGCATATACGTTATAAGTGCCATCCTCAAACCATTTTTGCCAGAAATTTTGTTGTGCTACCTGACTTTCGTTGACAACTAAAGTTCCGCCACCCGTGGTCGGGTAATTTTCAGAATTATAAGGATTTTGCAAATATGCACTTCGGTTTATAAAACTTGCATTATTATTTGGAGGTGGTACACTTGGAGTTGGCGACGGACTATTTGCCACAGTAGATTCACTACTATTATCAGCAAAAGCTAACAATGGTGCCACAACACCTATAGAACATAAAACGAGTAATAATTTTTTCATGATCAACTTTCTAATTACCTAGCAATAGGTGATGTTGCTGAAATATAGGTTAGATTGAAAATTAAAGCGTAATTTTCCTGGTTAGAAGCTCCATTTTATGAACTTTGACTGGATGTCTTAACATAGCTTCCGCTAGGATATAAGTTATAAATCATAACTTCACCATTTCCAGAGATAATTTTATCTTATAAAATTAAATTACGAATAAAAAATAAGTTAATTTTTGCCAAAATCAAGTAAAATCAGGGGCTGCTATAATTATGTGTCGCTTTAAGGACACATAATTTCGCGATTCTTTAATTTTTAAATGATAATAAAAATGAATATACAAAAATTTATAATACTCAGCGGTATTGTTCTGTCCTTATTGGCATGTAATAACAAAGATGCTCATAAAACAGTTGAAGTAAATCCAGAGGTGCTTGGAATGTGGAGTGATGCCATGGGTTGTAGCTTAACTTTGCAGCTAGTAAATCATGAACTTATTTTAGTTGATTTCCATAATGCTCAAGGCGTATCTAGAACAACTATAAAGCTGAACACCCGAAAAGACAGTATCATGACTAGGCTAGTTGCAGCTGACTCAACTAATGATTGGTCTGCCATTTTTTCAGAAGGATTGATTATGGTCGATAATAATTTGTGTAAGCAAGCGCTACATAAAGTCGATAGCAAATAAAAAAATGCCGTTTATAATTAACGGCATCCTATACTTATTCTGCAGATATAATTCGTGTGCCATTATTGGCGCATAATGCTTTTAACCCAGCATGAGTAATTATACAGCGAGCGATTGTGTATGATGCCGCTGCTGGAGCTGCCACAGTTTCTGGCTCATCGGAAGAAACCACAGCGTTAACTGCTGCACGTGAACTCATGCTTGATAGATCCACCAATTTTTCTTTTTTAAGATAAACCATATTATAGACAAAAGTATCTTGATCAACTTCAAATTGTTTAGAGCTGATTTCAACGCGCTTTTCATCAGCATAAGTAGCAGAAATTGATTTTAAAATTGATAACTGAAGTTCGAAATTTAACATTATAAATTAGTCCTTGCATCTGTAAATAACAGATAAAAATTATTGCAAAATACTGAGTAAATCCTTGAAGTAGCAAGATTATACCAAACACCTGCTCATCTTGTCCAGCATTAAAATTTAGTTGCATTTGCTGCATTTGCTAAATATGGTATAATAAATCCTAGTAAAAAGTTGAATAATTATGAATCTTATGTAATTTCAGTTATTTCAACAATAAATCAATTTAACGCAGAGAGAAAATTTATGAAAAATTTGTTACTTGTTTTATCTGGTTTTGCATTTTGTGGTATTGCTTCAGCAAGCTCTACCGTTACTTTTCCTATTAGTTGTGTAAATAACGTAAATATTGCTGCTACATCAACATTACAAGATGTACAAAAGTGTACCATAGATAAGCAAAAAACCAGTAAGGGAATGTACGAGGTAAAATTTACTGATGCAAATAAACATAAATATACATGTTATTTTGCAAACAATACGCCAACTGAAGTTATTAATCATTGTGAATAATAATTTGCATCTATTGAATAAGATGTAAAAAGGAGGAGTTATTAAAAATGAGTTGGATTTATTTAGTTCTAGCTGGATTTTGTGAAATTGGTTGGCCAATTGGTTTGAAGTTGGCGAGCGGAAAATCTCCATATTTATGGACCTTATTTGCAATTACTGCCATGGCGCTTAGTGGTTATTTATTGTATCTGGCACAACAGTCGATACCAATGGGAACGGCATATGCTATTTGGACGGGAATTGGTGCAGTAGGTGCTTTTATTGTTGGTATAATCTGGTTTAAAGACCCGGCAACTCTATTTAGAATTATTTCAGTTTCCTTAATAGTATTTGGCATAATTGGTCTTAAACTTTCTGCCAATTGATGAGCTATGGCACGAAATGTATTATAAAAATATGTTCGCAAACCAACAAACCGTTGGTTATGAATAAAGTAATTACTCACTAACAAACTGCCACAATATGCTGTAAGAGTTAGGAACAAGGCGACGTAGTGTACATAAAAAGTACATAAAAAGTACATGAGAAGCCTTGTGACGACGCTATTACTGCATAGGGTGAGCAGTTACCAATAAAAAGGAAATAAGCATGAGTCAGCTAGTAGATGCAGCAATTAGCCGCAAAGAATTAAAAGGTTCGAATTTTGAAATGACATACGGTGGCGCAACCAGCTTCATGCGACGTAACTATACCAAAGATTTAACAGGCGTAGATGTTGCTGTCAGTGGCATACCATTTGATCTGGCAGTTACTTATCGTAGTGGCGCACGTCTCGGGCCACGCGCAATCAGACAAGCTTCGGTACAATTAGCCGAATTATTGCCATATCCTTGGGGCTTTGATCCATTTGAACAGCTTGCTGTGGTTGACTATGGAGATTGTTTTCTTGATCCACATAACCCGTTGAGTATTCGGGATGCAATTACCGATCATATTCGTAATATTGTTGAACATAATGTTTTCCCTCTTACCTTTGGCGGTGATCACTATGTTACCTATCCAATTTTATTGGCAATGGTGGAGAAGTATGGTAAAGGAATATCTATAATTCATTTCGATGCTCATTGCGATACATGGCCTGATGATGAAGAATATTCATTAAATCATGGTACGATGTTTTATAAGGCGATTAAGAACGGTATTATTGATCCAGGTAAGTCAGCTCAAATCGGAATCCGAACATGGAATGATGATTTTATGGGAACTAATATTTTTGATGCGCAGTACGTACATGATAATGGCTGGCAAAAAGTGGTTGCGCAGATTAAAGAAATCGTTGGTGATAATCCAGTTTATTTAACTTTTGATATTGACAGTTTAGATCCTGCATTTGCGCCGGGTACTGGTACTCCAGTCCCAGGTGGGTTAAGTTCAGCACAAGCGTTAGCAATAGTTCGCAATTTAGATGGACTCAATTTGATCGGAGCAGACGTAGTTGAGGTATCTCCAAGTTATGATCATGCTGAAATAACCGCTTTGGCAGCTGCACATGTCGCTTGTGATGTAATTTGTTTATTAGCACAGCAAAAGTCACGTGGCTAATAACGCGATTAAGACAATTGGGGTAAGAGCAGTTGTCTTTATGATGATGACATCCTGTCTTGGAATGCGTTGGATTCCTGTAGCAGGAAGTATTGGTCCTGCTGCAATTATCTTATGGCTAATTGCAGCGTTGGTTTTTTTTGTTCCGCTGGCATTAATCATAATAGAGCTCTCACTGAATTATCCTGAAAATGGTGGCATCTCTCTCTGGACACGTAAAGGCCTTGGTAAACGGGCTGGATTTTATGCTGCATGGTTTTATTGGGTAAATAATGTCGTTTACTATCCAGGAGCGCTGACTTTTATTGCCGTTAATGTTGTTTATCTAATTGGTGATCACTCTTTAGCGGAAAACTCCCACGTTATTGTTCCTTTGGTAATCGCTTGCTTTTGGGCTGCAGTTTGGTTGAATATTTCAGGTATTCACTACGTTTCCAGACTAACTACGCTCTCTGGGTTATTTAATTTTCGCTTAGGCCTGTTTTTTATTTTAGTCGGATGCTATTATGTAATTAGCTATGGGCATAGCGCGACTAGTTTTACAGCAGATCAGTTTATTCCGCATCGGGATATGTTTCGTAGCCTTTCTGACATATCAGTGTTAATGTTTGCATTAGCTGGTGTTGAAATTATTCCAACCGTTGGTCGTGCAATTAAAAATCCTGAGAAAAATTTAGCTAAAGCCATTATTATTGGTGGAATTCTTTTAGTTAGTCTGTATATATTGGGAACAATTGCAATAAATTTTATTATGACTCCACATGAATTGACACAAACAACTGGCTTGGTCGCTTCATTTTATACTTTAACGGCTAAATTACACTGGTCGAGCTGGGTAGTAAGCTTTCTTGTTGTATCTTTAATTTTTGTTGAATTTGGTGGGCTTAATTTGTGGCTTATTGCATCAAGTGTAACTTTTTTTCAAGGTACTGAAAAGGGGATACTCCCTGAGTGGTTACAGCGCATAAATAAAAATTATGTTCCAGCAAATGCATTGATATTTCAGGGTGTTATGGTTACTTTTATTGTTATGATTACCAAATTTATGCCTACTGTTAATGCTATGTATATGGTGTTAATCTTAATGGCTACAATTATTTATTTTATTCCATACCTATTTATGGTAATCGCATATCTTAAGTTAAGGCATAATAACGCGTTAATGAAAACAATTCTCTCCAATAAAATGGCGAAGTTAATGGCGTTTTTGACTTTTATCTCCGTGTTAATGGCGATTGTGCTTACAATAGTACCTAGTGCAGATATAGTAAAGCGTCGTGATATTGTACTCTATGAGCTGGAACTCATCGGTGGTCCACTATTGTTTTATCTATCTGGAGTTGTTATTTATTCTCGCAGAAAACTCACTTCTTTTATTAAAAGGTAATTACTAATGGCTGTAATTAAAGAAACTAATTGGAACTATAAAAAATCTGCTGATTTTTATTGTGTTCACGGCTGGTCAAATAGTTATTTTGATATTAATAAAACAGGTCAATTAACAGTTAGGCGAGGTAAATACCTTAAAGATGTTCCAGTAGCTTTAGTCGATATAATTGATGCTGCATGTAACAAATACCAATTACAAACACCATTGGTTTTGAGATTTACTGATATTGTCAAAAATCGGGTTGAACGTATTACTAATGCTTTTAATAAAGCGCGTAAACAATTACATTATCCTGCAGAGTATACTTTGATTTATCCCATTAAAGTAAATCAGAACCGCGCGGTAGTCGAAAGTATTATTGAAGCTAAAGCAAATAATGGGCTTGAGGCAGGAAGTAAAGCAGAACTTCTAGCAGTATTGTCATTAGTAAAAAATAATAAAACCCCAATTGTTTGTAATGGTTATAAAGACCGTGACTATATTAGAATGGCTTTAATTGCACGCAAGCTTGGGCGAAATATTACTATCGTTATTGAGAAAATGATTGAGGCTCAATACGTAATCGAGCTAGCTAAAGAATTAGATGTTGTGCCTTTACTTGGTGTTCGTTGCCGTCTAGCTTTAACATTAGCTGGTAAATGGTCGCATTCTGGTGGCGAAAAATCTAAGTTTGGTTTGAGCACTACTCAAATCTTAGAACTAATTAAATTATTACGTGCCAATGAGTTACTAGATTGTCTACACCTTATCCATTGTCACCAAGGCTCTCAAATCGCTAATGTAAACGATATTCAACACTATATCAATGAGTTATCTCAGGTATACGTTCAACTCTGCAAACTTGGGGTAAATCTTAAAATTATTGATACCGGTGGTGGTCTTGCCGTTGATTACGAGGGGAGTCGTACCCGTAGTTTTAACTCAACTAATTATACATTGTCTGAGTACGCAATGACTCTGTTGGAAACGGTTAAGAAAATTTCTGAGAAAAATGACTTACCTTTGCCTCAGATTTACACTGAATCAGGGCGGGCAACTACTGCGCATCATGCTGTATTCGTGACTAATATTGTTGAGGTAGAGAGTGTCGTTGGTGAAGAAGTTCCTGATATCGGTAAGACCAATGATGAAGATTTGGTCGAACTGGATAATATGTTGGACTCAGTTGATAGCTTGCCAATTAATGAAATTTATACTTCAAGCGTTCTAGCTATTGAAAGTTTACATAATCGTTTTTCAGCAGGGGATTTATCTTTAGAAAAACGTGCAGTTGCAGAACAATTATTTTCTCATATTAAACTTGAAATTATCAAGCGTCTCAATCCATTACATCGCTCACATCGTGATTTGTTTGATAGGTTAGATGAAGATTTGGCTAAGAAAATCATTGCCAATTTTTCACTCTTTCAATCAATTCCAGATAGCTGGGCAATTTCTCAATTATTTCCAGTAATGCCATTATCTCAGCTGAATGAAGAACCAACAATGCGTTCAATTATTGAAGATATTACGTGTGATTCTGACGGAAAAATAAATAATTACATGGATTATCAGGGTAATGAGCCATCATTAAAACTGCCGAAATATAATGCCAAAAGCCCATACCTACTCGGAATATTCCTAGTTGGTGCCTATCAAGAGATTATGGGTAATATGCACAATTTGTTTGGACAAGTAACTACACTAGATATTTGTTTGGATGGCAAGGGTGGTTTTGAATTTGAAGCGGTTCATGATGGATTTACCAATAAAAAATCATTGGAGCATGTTGGTTATGATATTGTTGAAATGCTTGATTTAGCCAAAAAATCATTGACCACGCTAAAAATATCCAAGGCAGAGCAACTACACTTATTTAATCAAATAAAAGGTATATTTGAATCACATACTTATTTAGTATAAGCAAAACCGGTCATGAACCGGTTTTTTTAGTTCAGATTGAAGCTAGGAGTAGTGAAAAGTAAATTTTTAACAGGGTAATTATATTTTTTTGCAATATCAATTAATTTTTGAATATCCTGCTGGTTGCTGCTTTCACTGCGTGATAATAACCAAAGGTATTCATGATCTGGGCTACCAACAACTGCATAGTGTTGATAATCGGTATAAATAACCCAATAATCAGCTTTGGCAACAGGCATCCAGCTTGCCCATCCTGGCATGTAGCTTAATTTCAACTTTGCTGTACCGCTTGATTCTGCTGTAAAATAAGCCTGACCTTTGTTTTGCGTAAATTGTCCATCTTCAAGGCGGCAACGATTGGTTAGATTAAGTTGCTTTTTATTCTCATCAAATTGATATGTAACTGTAGTTGGCGCTAAACAGTCACGCTCAATATGCATCGGAAAACGGGCAATTTCATACCAAGTTCCTAGATAAGATTCGACTTGAAAATCATTAAGCGCTTCAACTTGTTGGGTCTGAGTAAGTTGTTCAGCCATAACTGTGCTACTAGCTGCAATCATGGATAGTAAAAGTAATTTTTTCATATTATTCCTAAAAGTTATATTTTCCACCAACACCAAAAACATTGATGTTTCCCCAATTATTACCTGTAAATGGCATCATCCCATAATCTTCAAAAGTTACTCCCCAGTGTTGGCTAAGTTTTAATTCAGCACCTAATGCCATATATAAACCAAAACCAACACCAGAACTATCACCACTCCAATCTGAGCTACTAAGTCCAGGCTGCATTGCCATTGATGAGGTTGAATAGGCAACACCAAGACCAGCTTTAGCATAGACACTGAAAATATCACTAAATGGCAACGAACCTTTAGCCGCGATATCAGCAAATGATTGTCCTTGGGTATAGTTTCCGCTGTATCCGGCATCAGTGTAATTTGTTGAGATGGAATTAATCCAGGTTATACCAGCTTCTGATGCAAAATACTTATTATAGTTATATCCAACATTTAAAGTCAGTGCTGGAGAAGCTGTCCACCAATTTTGGATATTAGCGTAACCAACATCAGCATTTATATATAGGTTAGCTTCTGCATAACTTAATCCAGTAGTAAAAATAGCCACTATGCTAAAAAGTCTTTTCATGGTTATGTGAATTTTATTATCCCTAATGGTATGTATTTAAGGGAGTAATTTTACCAAGAAGGATGCTGCCAAAGTTAAATATTTACCACTAACCAACAAAATAATAAATTCACTATTATAACAATAATAGTGAATTTTATCACTCTTATAAAGCACAACAATATGTTATTAATGTACAAGACAAGAATCACATCGATAAAGAGCTATTTAGCAGCATAAATTACACACTTTTACCTTTCATTTTTTGCGGCTTTCCTAGACGTAAAAATCAATACTATTCTAACGAGTCTCAATCGCTGGATACACAAACGCACAACGAAACAAATACAAACAATATATGTACATTTAGCAACAATTATTCATTTCGCTATAATACAGTTAATTTAGAAATAAGTTGTAACGCAGATAATTTACTATTTGGAGTATATCCATTACGATTACTTAATTGGATTGTCACTCAAATCAAACGAAAACTCCTATATAAGAATTCGATTCAGTTACCTGATAAATATGAGTTTTATGCTGAAGTATTGGGCGCAAAACACCCTAGTGCTAAAGATATTGAAGTAATTGACAATGTTTTTAACTCACTATCACATGCGAAAATAACAATCAATACTGGTAAAGTAAAATATGAAAACATCTTTGTATTTGATGGTGATGTAAGTTGGTTATGGTCTGATGCTAGTAAATGGCAGGCATCATTGCCAATTAACAATGATTTCATTGATCTAGCCAATAAGCACTCTTGTCCAATTTCTAAAAAAGCGCAATATGAGCTATATGGTAGTGAATTGATACTATTCAATTTTTTCATGTACCAAAATTATTGCTTAAATGAATCAAATCGCACATTTACATACCATATGAATCAGTTAATGGATGTATTACAAATGCCTACATTGGGTTCTTCAAGTCTTAAAAATAATAAATATAAGATCATTGAACTATGTAATAAAATCAGGAAACGTACAGATTTAAAACTATATTTTGAAGCAAATGGAATTTCTGTTAAACCAAATGTAGATGCTTTATTGGTCCAACCATTAAAGACAATTAAATCGGCGACCGGCAAAGTAATACTAACACAAAAAGAAGTAAATATATACACTAAGGATTATTCTGATCTGGACGTGGCTCGCGCAATGTTTTGTGTGCAGTACCGTATTAACAATGGTCTATCTGTAGATAACCCAAAGCGTTATATGTGGTGGTTCTTACGTGAGAAAGACAGTAAAGCTGCCAAGTCTATGTATAAAGCCGGACTAGCTATTAAGGAAGCACAATACAAGAAATTTAAAACAATCTCAAGGGATGGCGATAGTAATAACCCTAGCCAATTTGCAATGATTAGCGCTATAGATATTACCATTGAATCAAATAGACCTACTACAGCTAAATTAAGCCAGTGGCAAATTCCAGATGCTAAAGAGTTCTACAAATTACTATCGCATCATCTTACTATGCATAAGAACCATAATGACTCTGGAACATTAGAGTCGTTGCAATCATATATATACCTCGTCTGGCTCATTGTAACGCAGCAAATAATACCACAGCAAGTACAAAAAGACATTGATGCCCTACTCCAAATACCAGGAATAACAAAACTAGCTGAAAAATACAAAAAGAACAGTAAACAACTTTCAGAACTAGAAGATTTATCAAACTATTTATTTGGAGTAAATCAAAGTGAATAACGGCTTTATAGTATTAAGATTGCAAGAAATTGGCTTAAAAGTAACACAAGCTAATTTAAGATTAAATCGTTGGACAGATGTTAAACATTTTGATGGACATACCTATGGTTACATTGTCAACGAGAAAAAGAACATCTGTAGTTGGGTTAGACGTGGTACTGATGATAAAGGATGCTTTAGCCTTGATTCTAAGCCGTTTAGCATTTCTCATAAAAGTTTTATCAAACAGCTCATCGAAGATAACCGCAAAGAACAAAAAGCTTACTTTGATAAAGCAGCTGATTTGGCCAAACAGTATTTTGAACTTGATGATTTTGGTATAACTACGCCCTATCTGGATAAAAAACGAGTACAGAAGTTCAACTGCAAGACAGATCGCAATGGTAACGTAATTATACCGCTACGCATCTTGGTACGCGATAAAGCCGGATTTACTAACTCATACATCAAAACACTGCAAACAATTAAATTTGATGGAACCAAACTACTAGCTAAAGGTGGTCAAAAGAAAGGTGCAATGGGATTGTTAAACTTCCCTAAATCACTACTACCTAAACCTGATAATAAAACTAAGATGGATAACTTCACTGGTGAAATCATTATTGCTGAAGGTTATGCAACCGCAGCTACATTAGCACAGATTACTAGCTACTTATCAGTAATGGCGGTTGATGCCGGTAACGTTAAGCAAGTTGCACAGCAAATAAAAGCAAGTTACCCAAAATCAAAAATAATAATTGCAGCAGATAACGATTTAAAGCTTAAAGAAACTAACCAAGACAGTAATAAGTGGGTTTGGTCTAATACTGGGGTTGAGGCTGCCATAATTACTCAGCAAGAGATAATTTGTTGCGTTGCTATTCCAGATTTTAAAAGTCAAAAGTCTGCGGACAAATTAACCGACTGGAATGATTATTTCATCAAATACAGCAAATTTGCTACGATAAAACATTTCTTTGGTCAGGTGAAGTAATCATGAATAAAGACCAAATAGAATTTATTGCTAGATCATTTGATCCTACTCATCAAATTATACTAGATAAACATGATTGCATAGTGCAAACCTCAGATAGCTTGATTGTTAAATTACTCTCTTTAACTAAACGACAAAATAGCGTAACAGATACAGAGTTATTTGAGCATACATTTTATGATCTACTACAGCAAGACGTACACAATAGTTTTGAATTTATCTCAAGCTTTAAATTAAATGTTCATTTATTAAATACCTCATTTATCGCTATAAATTCTGATATATCGATTGCTTCTAGATTAGCAGTACCATGTATTTATCTCTACATGGTTATGCCAAGTCTTAATAGTGATGGTAGTAAAGAAATTAAGTTTTTTAATTTAATCGATATAGTCAAAAAGTTTCAATCGCTATTTATAGGTAGCTTTATTTCATCGACTATTAACCTTACACAAAAATTACGTAATAACTTCAAGCAAAGATCAATATATTTTGCGTATGAATCGTTAAAACCATTAGCAAGCTTCATACCTGTAGAGCAAGTTAACTCTAGTTCTAACAATGGGGTATTTTTAGCCGAAATCCTCAAATCATTCCATGCAACAAGTCTTCAGAGAGATGACAAGTTATACAGGAATAAATTATTTAAACATGATGGTTATATCGATAAGAATAAACACAAGTTCTCTATGCAGATTTCACAGCAATTGCAAGAGAAGTTAAAAGAGCTGCCGGTTATACCATTTAATGAATTACGTCATAATATGATAGTCGGTTTATAAACTATTTTGGAGATTAATATGGTGCAATTATATGGATCAGTAATGCTTGGGCTTTGTATGGCTAGTTTATTTTATGGTTTTACTGTGGTTGGTATCTCAAACTTAGAAGCAATTATCGCTTTGATAGGATTGATACTGATGCCAATACATTTATATTTATTGTATAGCAACTCTATTAACATTAGTAGTACAAAAAAACAATAATCGGATTAATCATAGCTCCATTTGTGGCGTGGTATTTCATTTGGTCCCTAGTAATAATGAATGCTACACTATTAAATAATCAGCGGATTATAGTGCAAGGATTTACTAGTGATTATATCTTCGCAACTATAACCCATAAAAATCAAGATACCTGTAATGACAATCCTATACAAAAAGGCTGCTAATATGATATAAGTTGGCAAAGATGCATTTATGCATGAAGAGCATTTTAGAATGGTGTGTGAACATCTTTTAAATGAAATACAGCTCCAGTATTGGGGTAAGAAAGTTGCGGATTGTAGCGATGATGAATATGAAAATGGCTTACAGATTTACTTAGAAAGCAGACAATGAAAAAAATATTACTTTTTATTTTGGTTGATATTCTACCAGTTTTTATTATTTATGTTATTGCTATGGCTATATCACTATGGTTTACAAGCATTCTGTTTAATAATAGTACATGGTTCCAAAGTAGATTACACCCTTCACTTACTAACATTAATTCCTTATTATCATTTTCTCTAGCTATCTTCAGTGGTGAAGGTTTTATATACATGGTTTGGTGTATTTTATTTCTACCATTGTTTTGGGGTGCAACTACGTTATTTGATAAGTATATCAAGTTAATTTTACATAAATCAGGAGTCAATGAAAATAAAAGTTTTTGATTATGAGTATGAGACCAATCTAGTTTATTTAATTAATATATATGAAAAGAAGCATAATGCCAGATGAATATTTAGTTCACAAAATTCAAACCTTAATATCTGATTCGGAAAATTATGAATATTATATTCATCTTGATAAACCAATGATTACAGAAGATTTATTTAATGAAGCTGTAGAGCTATCTCTATTAAATCAATCTAAATTAAACCAAGAAACTAGATATTTTGTAATTAAGAAGTTGTTTTTTAGGAATTTAAGTAGATATGAGGATGAATTAAAAATTATTGTACCACAGGGGTTTTATAGAAACCTTGATGATATTTCATGGTTTAAAGAATACGGTCACAATGAAACTGTAGAGATTCACTTACCAGAAACAGATGACAGGTTAAAAAGATTTTATTACCCATTTACCATTAGAATAACTAATGAAGTAAAAAATGATATGATAAACCAGCTAGCAAATTTGAGAAAAACACCTTATGAAGATCGCATAGCTGAAAATTATCAAATGTCTTGTGACAGCACTTTCTTAGTTGCGGAAATTATTAATCAATTACTACTTAGCTGTCGAGCTTACAATGTGTCTGTAATAACAAAGTGACGTGGATCATCTAATGTTATTTCAATTGTTCGTTTATCAAGCAAAAAAATAAATTTAGGATCAAGTGCATATAAATACATGTTCTCCCATTTTATTTTTTGTATGATATTTCGATCAAATATTTCAGTAAAATATGTACCATTTAAATTATTTTTGTTAATTAGGATCTTATAGCTAAAATCTTTATGTTTATGAGGTTTATTCTCTTCTATGTTCCAATCCAGATAAAATGAATAGTATTCAACCGCGTTTATTATTTCTTCTTTGGCTGTTTTATTTATGATTAAACCAAAATAAATATGCGCATATTTATAGTCAGCAGAAACTAACCATTTGAATACTGAAAATTTATTTTTATATTTTATTGCTACTTTTTCACTATCAATCTTTATAAAGTGTTGTTCCCTAGTGCTATCATCTTTCATATCATTGTATGATTCTACTATGATTCTTAAATCATTGATTGGTATATTTTTCCAGTCAATAACAGTGTTATTTGCATTTTTAATTAATGATAGCAAGTCGTTTAAGTTTGTATAAACTCGAGTAAAATCGAAATAATATGGCAACTGTGTGTTAGGTGCTGTTAAGAAATGGTTAGGATAACTTTTCTCAACTTCAATTGTAGTTGTTGGTTCTGTTCCACCATCACCTGATTTACCTGTATTGTTTAAATCCTTATAAATACAATTTTCGCTATGAAAGATTTCTGGCCATCGTGAATAATATGCCATTCCAGAGCAGCTATCCCAACGATGTATTCGATTGCCCTTCATTTTGCATCCACAACGTTCATCTTCACAGAAAAATGTAAAATCAATATCTTTATTTGTATTCAAATGTGACGCATGTGCATCTCTTGCATTATCTGGAGGTATAATCATATCTAGCTCCAAACAGTAAGCTCTTGGGTAGGTTATTTTTCGTGCCATTACATATCATCCAATTAAAGATTAGCTAAACATCTCACATAAAACTGATTTAATAATCTCTGTTTCATCCTTAGATAGTTTACCTAAGCATTTGGTTAGTCGTATTTTATCTAGCGTACTTATTTTATCTAATACAACAAAATTAATTTGATTCTGTAAGTTTATTTCAACTCTAGTTGGTGTACTATTGTGAGTTTTACTTGTAATTGGAGCAATAATCACCGTTTTAATATGATCATTTAATTCGTCTGGTGAAATAATAACTATAGGTCTAGTTTTTTTGATCTCGCTGCCAATAGTTGGTTCTAAGTTTGCAATGTATACTTCAAATTGATTCATCGGTAAACTCATCTTCAAAAACATCAGCAATTAGCAATTCATCACCACTACTATCGCTAAGTAGTTTAAATGATTCTGCCCAACCTGCTCTTGGTGAGTGTGTTGATTTCCTGATTACAATCACGTTATCAGATTCTATATAGTTAATTTCTAATTCATCATGCACATTAATTTTTGCAGACTTGAGTAAATTACTCGGTATTATTGCTCCATAGCTTGTGCCAATTTTTCTGCATTTTGTATGTTGTAACACTTTGTTCTCCTAATTTATAGTTTATTATAATAATATTATAATAATAACATTAATATATCACAATAAATATCAACAAAACAATATATTTTTTACTATAAGAGAATGTAAGGAATTTAGCTGTGGTAATGATTCACAATTTAAGTTATAACGTTCTAATGATTATAAAAAATATAAGTATTAAAGGATATCTATGAATAAGACTTTCGGACAATCTTGGCAAGACTTAATTAGTACGGAGTTTAGTGGCGCTTGATAAATGCATTAATGGACTTCAAAGAGGTGATTTAATTACAATTGGCGGTAGACCTAGTATTGGAAAGACTCCACCTGCACTAAATATTTCAGAAAATATTGCCATATTATACATTTAAGTATTAAGTATAAAAAAGCCAACAGGTCGATTTTATGACCTCTTATTTTCACATTCACTTGCTAATATAGCTCTTGTTTTTACAGGAGCTTTTTTAATGCGCATAGCATCAACTTACAAACAAATAGCAGATTCATTAGATCTGTATGTAAAAAACCATATTGATCAAGCTGAGTCAATAATAAAAGAATTATCTAATAATTTATGTCGCAAGGATATAAATAACACACTAATTGAGTATGACATCCAGTTACTTCAAAATACCATTGAAATAAGCTTAATTTATTGTATCGCAACTTACTCATTAAACAGATACCCTACTTTTATCAGTAAACCAGAAACATTATCACTAATCGTAATTGATTTAGTTACGAACAACTTAGTATTTAATCAAAGAAATCCATTAGCTCCACAGATTAATAAATTAATTACAGATACACAAAACATGTTGGCCAATGGACAAACAACATCAAAAATAACATCGCTAATTCACGTATTTGCAATGAATTTCATAGCTAGTGCCTTTTATGAAATGGTCAGAACAATTCACGATAATAAATTGAAAGAACTAAATAATGAAAAAAACTAAGACTTTATTATTAATTGCCAGCTTTGCTACTTCTTGTTATTCAGCAATAGCTTCTGTAAATACAAGCTTTCAAGTAGGACAAACAATAAATGTCGATAATGAATCTGTTGTATTACCTATTTCTAATCATTCAATAAGTTTGAATCCAGAGATCGATGCAATTAATCCAAATGATCCACGTATAAAAACTGTTATTGAGTTTGTGAAGAGTAATAACGGTATGGGGGTGAGTGTTCTTTTTTCTAATTCAGAAAATCTGCGTTATGTAAAGAAACTCAACCAAATGTTTGCTGCTAATGGGGTTTATGCCACTGAACCACAACTAACTAAAAGTAAGAATGCCATTGATTTTGATTTAGTGAAAATTTACGTAATCAAATACCCTGGTATGCTTTTAGAGAGTAGCAGTTATGTAAAGAAGTCAACTAATCCTACAAAATTAGCTGACTAATGAGTGGCATTTATTAACTTTAACGTAAGGAGTCATTTATGCGCGTTATGTCTTGTAATAAACTTAGTCAACATACTTCACGAGAAGAGCTGTTGCAATGGGGAAAAGCTTTGCTTTGGGTGGCGTTATTAATGTCATTGATGATGTTAGCACATGCGACAGATTCAACTGGCGTTACTGATCTTGATAACAAAGCAACAAACTTTCAAAATGGTATCAAAGCATTCGCTAAGTGGGGCGGAATTTTGATGATTGTTATTGGTGGTGTTGTTTTGGCATCTGGCCAAGCTCAAGGACAAACTGCAAAAGTAATTTTTGGGATTGTACTTGGTGCTGGAGCAATCATGGGTGCATGGGGTTGGTTCTCAAATAACTTTAGTTATGGTTTTGCATTTTAATACCATGAGACAAATAAAGCTCCATAAATCAATTGTGAAGCCTAAATTAATTGCAGGGTGTGAACGCACACCCTTTATGTTGGTTTTTGTATCTTCACTATTATTACTTGTAGAAGGAACATTTACCGTAAAAATCGTAGGTGCAGCGATGTTTATTATTGGAGTTGGAATTATTGCCTTTTTGAATAAAAAAGATCCATTTTTCTTTAAAGTCCTATTCCGATTTTTAGGTAAACAAGATTTTTATTCTTCGTCAGCAAGCTTTCCTTCGCGTCCAGATAACCCTAAAAATAAGGATAGTTAATTATGGCAATTAATTTCTTCAAGAATTCGCTGTTTTGGGTAAAACGATTTGTTACCCTAGATATTTTTCAATCAAGAGCTTTAGGTCACAGCGATGCTATTATTTGGGACCGTTTTGTTGCCCCAGCAACAATAATGAATTCTGATGGTAGCTTAATGACTATTATGCGGTTTCGTGGTAATGATCACGATTCATCTACAGCTGATGAATGCGCATATATGAGCCAATATGTAAACATGGCAATGTGTAAGATGGGTTCTAGTTGGGCTGTACATGTTGACTGTGTTCGTAAAGAATCTGTAGGATATATTAAAGAAGAAGATTGCTATTTTACTGATGCAACTAATTATTTAATAGATCAAGAACGCCGTTTTGAATACAATCAAGAAGGTATGCATTATGAAAATGATTACTATTTAACCTTTACTTGGCTACCTCCTGCTGATGGTTATTCAAAATTACAAATGGTATTTATTAACGAAGGTGAAAATCAACCTAAAAATACGGTTAACTATAATAAATATCTAATTCAATTTAAAGAACAGGTCTCTGACGTTGTCGATATTTTAGCTAAGAAATTTACTATTTATGAGATTTCAGATGATGAAATATTTTCATATCTACATTTTACAGTAACTGGTAACTGGCTAAATTTGAAAATACAGAATAACTACTGGACACCAATTAGACACCAGGTTACTAACCAAGACTTCCAAAATAGTACCAATCCAATGATTGGAGATAAACACTTACGTGTTATCAGTTTTGGTGAAAATTTCCCCAATACTACCTTCCCTACTATGTTACGAGAGCTTAATAATTTAGGGTTTAATTATCGTTGGGTTACGCGATATATATTCTTGGATAAAGATGAAGCCGAAAAATATATATCAAAGATGGCCGATCTTCATTATCAAGGCAGAAAGTCAGCTGCTAGTGTAGCCGTTGAACATTTTGGCGGTGATACTAGTCACAAAGTTAATCGCAGTGCCGATATGATGTTTGATGATGCAGAAGAAGCCCGAATGATTTCTGAGATTGGCGGTGTACGATTTGGTAAATATACTTGTTCATTAGTATTGTATGAAGACGATTTAACCGTTCTCAAAGAGAAGATTAAGATTATCAAGAGTGTAATTAATAATCTTAACTTTATGGCGCGAGATGAGTCAACTAATGTAATGGAAGCATACTTGGGTACATTACCAGGACTGGTAAGGCCTAATGTTCGAAAATACATAATGCACTCTACTAACTTAGCAGATCTATTACCGACTACGGCGGTATGGGCTGGCCAAACTCAAAATGCGTGTCGTTATTATAAGGAAGCAAACAATAACCCTGTGCTCTTTTATGCTTCAACAACCGGTAATACACCGTTCAGGGTTTCGTTACATGTAAATGATATTGGCCATACATTGGTAGTTGGTCCAAGTAGAACTGGTAAATCAGTGTTGTTAAACTTTATGGCATCACAACATAACAGATACAAAAATTCAAATACTTTTATTTTTGATAATGGGTTGAGTTCATTACCACTATGCTACGCAACTGCTAATGGTTTGCATTATGACATTGGAGCTGATGGAATAGACATTGCATTTAAGCCATTAGAGCATCTTGATAGCGATGAAGATTTTTCATTCGCGTGTGAATGGTTAGCTGATCTATGTATCGTGCAAGGTTTTGAGATAAAAGCTAAACACCGTACTATGATTGCTGAAACATTGCAAATGTTGCGACAAGTAGCCCAAAACTCACAACGAACGCTCACATATTTCTATTATCAGTTAAGTTCAAGAGATGACAATGATATGGATTTTAGTGATCAATTTAAACCATACACAAAAAAAGGTGGTGGCGGAATGCAATCAACTATTTTCGATGCAACAGAAGATTCACTAACATTAAGTAGATTTACAGTCTTCGAGCTAGAAAAACTAGCTAAAAAAGGCGACCACATTCTAATTCCAACAATACGCTATTTATTTCATATGATTGAAAGAAGCCTCGACGGTTCACCTACGATGATAGTGATAGATGAAGCATCAACACCATTTAAACATGCAGTATTTAGAGCTATGTTAGATGATTGGTTAAGAAAAATCGCAAAGAAAAATGTAGCACTTGTTATGGCAACACAACAAATTAATGACATCATGAATTCAGAAATATTCGATGTGTTGACGGATAACTGTAAAACAAAAATTCTTTTAGCTAATGAATCAGCAGAAAAAGAATATATGTGCGGTTTATATACTAGATTTGGATTGAACGAGAAACAAGTCCAGTTGGTAGCCAATGCTATTGCACAACGCGAGTATTACTATACATCACCACTTGGTAATCGAATGTTTAGATTAGATCTTGGTGAGTTAGCAATGGCGTATTTGGGTAGAACTTCATTAGAAGACATAGCTGAAGCTAAAGCACTCAAGAAGACCTACGACAAAAACTTTGGTGGCCATTGGCTTAATCATGTTGGAAACAATGAGATGCGTGATATTTGGTTTACGCTTAATGAAAACTTACAAGGAGAAAAATAGATGGGAATATTTAAAAAGAAACCTGAAGACAATACGGCTACACCCTATGTATCGTTAGAACCTTCTGAGAATCCATATTTAGATAATCAACGAGGCTATTTAGATCGTTTGAATGAAGAGCGTGCAAATACGGCTACTTGGAAACATATAGCATGGTTTAGCAGTTCAATCACACTAGTTGCTGTATGTGGTGCAATCTACTTAGGTTCATTGCCGGATATAGTACCATTTCTTTTCAAAGAAGATGGCTCTGGTGGCATTACTGCTCTTGGCTTGGCCAATCAGGAAATGCAAGTCAATCAACCGATGATAGCTTCACAGGTTAGAAGCTTTGTTATAGCACTAGAACAGGTTCCAGCTTCAAAAGATTTGAAAGCAGAAAATGTAGCCAAAGTCATGAATATGACTACTGAAAATTCTTTTGCCACCAATTTTGCACCAATGCTAAGAGATCGATACAAAACAGTTGGAGCTGGTGAGGTTTTAGTTCAAATAAAGAACGTTTTACCAATTCAGAAAAATTCGTGGACAGTAGATTGGGTAGAAACTCAAGGAGGTCAGAAAATTGGTACATTTAAAGGCACATTAACAATAGAAAAACTGAAGCCTGATTACAAACAAACAACTGAACAAATGCTTTACAACCCATTACGCTTGATTGTTACAGACTTTACCGCTAACCAAAACACAGGAGATAACTAAAAATGAAAAACCGTAACTTAACCTTATTATCAATTATCTTATCAGCTAGTATTGTTGGCTGTGCAACTCAACAACCAGCACCAAAACCAATAACAAAAACTAACGAGATACAAACATATCCGGTAGTTCCAGAAGAGCAAATTAGTTCCGTACAACTAATTGACATGCCTCCAGCAAAGTCTAATGGCGTTACTGGCACTTCTAAACCAGTAAAACATCATAAAGGATTCTTAGGTAAAACTTCGTTTAGCTTATTCTATGCTGGTGATGTTTCTGGGCTACCGCGTATTCTTAAAGACTATGATCCTACTCTAAAATTATCAACAATAGGACAACAACAAAAGTTGAGCATAAATTTAGATGTAGATGATGTACAAATTGGAGATTTAGAAGAGTATGTAAAAAATAATACGTCTGGTAAAGCTGAATTAATCTATAACGCAAAACGTAATTCATTGCAATTGATTTACAATAAAAGTAACTCTGTTGCATCAGATGCATTAAAAGAATCATTAAAATGGCAAGATGGTGGCACGCCAAGTCCTGTGCTACATAAAGATGGTTTAGTGTTGTTCCCTTATGGCCAGTATGAACCTAAAATCACATGTCAACCGCTTCAATTGTGTGATATTCAGTTACAACAAGGCGAAGTTGTTAAAGGGTTAATCATTGGTGATTCTGTACGATGGAATGAAGGCGATGGATCAATACCTGTTGTTTATTCTGGTGATGAGAATGCCCCAATCCCTCATATCGTATTAAAGCCGAGTTATCCTGGTCTTAACACTACACTGCTAGTAACAACAGATAAACGTACTTACTATATGAAGTTATATAGTTCTAATTCTGCAAATCTGTCACGTGTTGGCTTCTATTATCCAGCAGATCAAGTTAAAGCATTAGAACAGAAGCAGCAACAAGCTAAAGCTAAAGATGATGAGACATTATCAGATGGAGCTATTCCAAGTATAGATCCTCGTAACCTATACTTTAAATACAAAGTTAGTGGCGATACTAGTGCACCATTTAATCCTGTTCAAGTGTTTGACGATGGTACTCATGTCTATATTCAAATGCCAAATAACATCAAAACAAAAGATTTACCAGCATTCTACGTATTAGGCAGCGATGATGAAACATTAGAGTTAGTTAATTTCCGTTATAAAGCACCTTACTACATTGTTGATAAGATATTCGATACTGGAGTAATGGTACTAGGATTAGATGATGATGCTCAACGTATAACTATTACAAGAAAAAAATAATATGAAAAATCCTTTTGCTTCAATGAAAAATCTGCCTGGGCTAAAAAGCGGCAACGTTCGCATAGCAATTGGGCTATTTGTTGCTATATGTCTAGCTGGTATTATTTATGTATTACAAGCCGATAATTTAAGCGGTAATGGTAATAAGTCTGAGTCTGATCAAAATAATAATACGCCAGGAGGAACAAATGCTTCCACTGTTAATGATATTGTATCTACAGCTCCGGCATTACCTTCTAAATCAGGAGCATCAGCTCCAAACTCTGCGATAGGCGGATCAGCAACGAGTAATAATGCATCAGGACCGGTGATAATCAGAAATGATCAAGCTCATAACCAAACGCAGCAACAAGATCCAAATGTGCAGCAAATGGAGCAAATAAGACAGCAAGCAAAGACTAAGCAATTGCAGTCTTATTATGCTGCTTATGGAGCTAAAACAGTTGCCAACTCAGGAGTGTCCACAAAGTCATCTAGTAGTGGCATATCATCACAAGGTAATAACAATAATGTTGGTAATATTGAGTCAAATAATCTAGTGAATGATACAAATTCACCATATCTGGGAAGTGAATTAATTAAACCAAAATCCGACTACTTGGTTCAAGCTGGTTCAATTATTCCTGCGGTAATGATTTCTGGGCTTAATTCTGATATTAGTGGCCAAGTACTCGCACAGGTTCGTGAAAATGTCTATGACTCAATAAGTGGTAGATATTTATTGATACCCCAAGGTTCTAAATTGGTCGGACAATTTTCTAATCAAGTTGCTTATGGCCAGAACAGAATTGCAGTTGCTTGGCAGCGCGTTATATACCCTAATGGCTACTCCTTGAGCTTGAAAGGTATTCCAGGCTCTAGCGTAGATGGGTTTAGCGGATTCTATGATCAAGTTGATAATCATTACTGGCAATTATTTGGTGCAAGTTTTGTAATGGGTGTCGTTACTGCTGGTATGCAGTATAGTCAAAACAGTACTAATCCAACTACCCAAACTGGTGGATTCTACAACCCAACTGTCGGCCAAACTATGGCTGGTAGTTTAGGACAACAGTTAGGACAAACAGGAATGATGATTACTCAAAAACAATTAAATATTGCTCCAACTATTACTGTACGTCAAGGTTATAAATTCACTGTAATGATGACGGCCGATGTGGAATTAAAACCATATAAGCAAGGAATGTAGCAAAAAAAGCCTGATATATTTTTTATGTCAGGCTCAGTTATTTATGGAATTCATATGAAAAATATTTTATTAATTCTTGGTGCTATTGCAACGTTTAACTGTAATGCAATAGTTGTTGATGGTGGAATAATAGCTGAAGCTAATTTAGTAGCAGCTCATGCTGCTGGTATGAGTGTATATAATAGCTGTATCCTAATTCCCCCTGTTACAAAACCACAAATTGCAATATGTGAGGGATTGCAAAGATCATATTATGCAACTTTGGTAAGTGCAAATGCACCGTTGCCATTACTTATTAATCCATATCCATCACCTTATTCATGGTCCCCATACGATATTTGTCGTTATGAACCATCTGTATTAATCTTCCCAGCAGAAGGCGGTACGCCTATTTGCCCTAGTATATAAAAGGATTCATTATGAAAAAGATACTATCAATTTTATTTATTTCACTAACTATAAATACTTTTGCAGCTACTGCAACAGTAGATATTGGTGCTGCCGGTATTCGTGCATCACAAGAAACAGCAAACGATGCAGCAACTATGGGCCAGTATGTGGCAAGTGTTTCTAGTACTATGGGTAAGATTCAGCAAACAATGTCTTCGGTAGATCAATTAAAGAACTTGCAAGGTTTGCAGAAACTACAAGCTGGTGGGCAATTATGTCAACTATGCAACGCATCTGATTCAGCTCAATTACAAGACTATAGAAATAGTATTAATACGGATCTATGTAGTCAATTTAGCAATGCATACCAAAACTTAACAGGTGTTACCAATGCTGCTAATTCACTATCTGATATTATGCGACTTCTTAGTACAGATCCTAAAGCAGCTGCGCTTTCATTACAACAAGCGAGCGTCTCTGCTGCACAAACTACAAATAGCACACTGGCACAAATTCAGTTAATGCAAGCACAACAAATGCAAAAGCAATTAGCTGATGAAAAACAAAGCCAGCAAATAATGAATAGCATGACTAAAGTTAATACAGGACTATGATTATGAAAAGAAGTTTATTAATTTTTATATTAATTCTTAGTTTTTTCTCTATTAATGATGTATTTGCAGCTGGAACATGCTCATTAAGCTCTAGCGGTGGTGCATTAGATATTTTTTTGGGTGACTTCTTTAATCAAACGAGTAATTGGAACTCATATTTATCAAATATTGCGATAAAGTTATATTGGTTTTGGTTTACTGCTGAATTATTATATCAAATTACGTTTAAAAAGGTTTTAGCTAATGACGTAAATAAATTATGGTATTTCATAATGATTAGAACGTTTACAGGATATATGTTTGCAACCATTTTTGTAGATCCAGCATTTTATACAGGAATTATTAATTATTTTGTAAAAATAGGTAGTGCAGCTGGAGGATTTGCCATCACGCCAAATAGTAGTAATCCGTTCTCTTCTCTATCGCCTTCAGCGGTTATGGATACAGGTGCTTGTATATGGGATTCTGCGTGGAAAGTAGTTGGCGAAGTTAAAACAGGGTGGTGGCCGACTGATAACGTTAAATTAGCGATAACAGTTGGTTTACCAATTATAGCTATAACATTGGCAGTTTATATTTTAGCTGCTATTATGGCATTTACACTGTTTATGACTGCTCTGGAGGCGTACATTGTAATGAATGCAGGTGTTATTCTTTGTGGATTTGCTGGCTCTAGTTGGACTATGGGTTTTTGGAATAAATATCTTAGTTATGTTGGAGGCGTTGCAATTAGATTATTTGTTATGTGTCTGATTTTAAGCGTAATACAAAAGTTGCTAATTAATGATCTTAGTGGACTAAGTATAACTGCTGCTGATCAAAGCATTGATGCATTACCAGCATTGATGGGTGCTATGATAAAACTACTAATTGATGTATTGATTTGTACGTTTTTAGTTGTAAAAGTTCCTGCAATGGCTGGTTCTATGCTCACTGGTACAGTTAATTCAGGTCTTGGAGATGTTATTTCTGGAGCTTCGATGGTATTAGCTGGAGCTGGATTAGCTGCTGGATTATCTAAAATGGGTATTAATCTAGGTGGTGGTGGAGCTGGTGAGGCTACAAAGGATGCATTTAAAGATACTCTTCGAGGAAACGGAGGTGGCGGTTTACCTAGCTCTACAAGTAGTAGTGGTTCATCTTCTGGTGGAGAACGTACAGCAAGCCAAACAGCGCAAACAGCTACATCATCAGCTGAAAAAGCTCAAGGTATTGCAGATCTTAGTAAAGACATGAAAGGCACATCATCAGCAAGTAAGCAAGACGGTCAAAGTGCCAACAGTAGCAGTAGCCAATCATCAAGTAATACAGCACAACCTAGTACACAAGGCAGTCAGGCGACAGCAAAAAATAGTCAATCCCAGAATAGTTCAGCACAGAATAATAAACAATCTCAAGTTGACTCTACTAAATCAGGTAATGGTGGTAACTCGCCAAATTCGCCAGGGGCAAAACCATCGGATAGTTCACAAAGTTCTACTTCCGTAGATGGAGGTAATTCAGGTGGTGGAATATCAGGTAATGATAAATCTATTAATAACGGAGGAGCAAACAGCAACACAAATAATTCAAGTTCTAATAATGATGATGGAAAAAAACCATCTAAGGCTATGCAAGAGATGATTAAAAACAAAGATTCGTTAATCAAAAACTTTGATAAAATGGCAACAAATACCCACTCTGGAGCAGCAGAAATTAATATTAATCCACATAGAGAATAAAAATACCCGCTAAAGCGGGTTTTTTTATTCTATTGTTTTTTTCAGAATACAGTTTTGCGAAAAAGCTCTGTTTGTATTTTTCCAAGTAATTTGATTGTTTTCTAACGTTAGATTTATTTTACCTGCTGATCCGGTATCTACAATTAGGGTATTACCATCCAATTCAGCAGTAAAATTATCAAGAACTTTATTGTTGCGAATGTCTTGTACTGAATATTTTTGTCCACCATTGTTTTTAGAAATTATTAGATTTATTGATTCTCTTTTACAATAATCGCTAGTAGTTATATTTGTATAGTTACCAACAAATTTATCTGATAAATTATTGTCACAAGAAGCTAGAGTAGCACCAACGCACAAAGCTATTATTATCTTTTTCATAAAAAATCCTACTTAATAAAAATGGTAGCAAATACCCACTCTGGAGCAGCAGAAATTAATATTAATCCACATCAATAATAAAATGATAAACCAGCATTTGCGGGTGTATCATTTTACATAATTACAATCTTGAATAATAATACTGTTATTTTGAATCATAATTGGCAAATCAGTTTTACCATGAATTATTAAAGTATCACCATCAATAGAGGCTGTATAAAATTCTTTATCATGCCTAGCTGGAATTTGTTGTGCAAGCCTACCACTGCCAAGAGTTATTGATTCAGTATCTGTTAAGTGAGTAATAGACAAACCTTGTCCGTTATTGTTTTTAGCAATTACAACTGTTTGATATTTACATTGATTTGATTGATCACCATGCCATGTTCCAATAAACTTATCTGATGAATGATTGTCACAAGAAGCTAGGGCAGCACCAATGCACAAAGCTATTATTATCTTTTTCATAAAAAATCCTACTTAATAAAAACATTTCCAACTTATTCTATAAGTTAGGTTTCATCTTCGATAAACCCTCAAACATTAGCTGTGTAGATGCTTTTTGAGCATTAGTACAATTAGCATCTTTTTGCACTTCATCAATTGACATATTATTACATTTTTTTAGCATGTCTTCTGTTTCTGATTTATGTTGAGTGTAATATTCTATTGTCTGAACCTTTGGACTACATGCAGTTATAGCTGTTTCAATAAGCCCAATACATAAAACCAATAATATCTTTTTCATAATAATACCTTGTTAATTATTTAGATTTGTTAATAGCGTTAATTAATCTGTCGTTTTCTTTTCTACGATTATAATCATTTATTGAGAAAAATGACCAAAGAGTTGCCGGTAGCCAACCGATTATAGTTATTTGTAAAATTAAACATAATAATCCAGAAAACACTTTTCCCATAGTGAAAAAAGATAACCAAGGACATAATAAAGCTAATAAATATCTCATGAAGTCTCCATTTTAATAGTTGAGTTGTATAAAATTATCCGTACGCGCTATCATGATCCACATGAATAGAATAAAACACCATAAAATCACCATCACGGTTTACAACCGCACGGTACTTTTTAGAGAAACGAATAGAATAGAGTTTACCGCCATTCTTTGTCGTTTTGCTAGTGATCTCTTCCCAATGAAGACCTTTGTCCTTATAAACGCCATCCCATGTTAACTTTTTAATTTTTTTACATGCAGATAAGAAAGCTGTTTGCTCTGTTTTTTGCAATGCTAAAAGTTCATTTTGAAAGTCATCGTAGTTTAAGTCGAGTAATACATTAGACATTTTCAAGTTTTTCTACAATTTCATCGTAATTATCTCGACGTGTCGTTCTCTCATGCCATTTTATAGCTTTATCAACTCTTGCCTCGCCATTATTAGCATACAACCATGATTCATTATCTGGAATAAATTTACCTGGCTTTAAAACTATAGTTCCATCGTCTAGCTCTGTTACAGAAACTTGCCGATCTGCATATTTTTTACCTAACGATATTTGACCGTTAGCTCCAACACGCTTAATAGTTGGTATATTTAGTGCTATCATTTTACTATCCTTTTTTAATAATATAGTATTATAGGAAATTCCTAACTTATTGTCAAATAAATTATTAAAAATATTAACAGGTCGATTTTGTGACCTCTTATTTTGTTGCTTAGTTGCTAATATTACTATAATTTTTATGGAGTAACTAACGTGAGAGAAATTCAATTAGCAGATTTTATTAATCACATTCAAACTGACATGGGACCAATGTTAAAGGTACTTGAACGCCCTACTGTATTTGAAGTAATGTTAAACGCTTATCATAACCAAAACGGTACATATGAAGGGCATATTTGGTATGAGGAGGCTGGTGTTGGAATGCAGCGTTTAACAAGTGAAGCAATACACGAGTTAAATAACTATCCTAAACCTAAAGTTGGTGATAAATTATTAGTAAAAAAACATGATGACCAAATTTTATGTTGGCATGTTTTGAATAAAAATACTTCAACGGACAACCAAAAAAATAATATAGTTGCCTCAACTACTAACATAATATCTGCATTAATAAAAAACACCATAGAATCATATGATAATAATGGCACATTCATATTAAAACAATCTTTAAATTATGAATTGCATGAATTATCGGATAATATTAAGAACCATAACAAGTTTCACTATAAAGATGAAAAAACATTTGGCCCAGATCTATTGGCAAATGATGACTTATTCATTCATCAAGTTAATATCATAATTAAAGAACTCGATGAGATATTTCATTTTGAGATTATTGAAGCTACAGATGAAATATTATTAACCTTGAATTACCCTACTCTAGCAGCACGTTTATTTTTCGAGAAAATGACTGAAGCTAAAGCACGCCAAATTATGGGTATATTAGCATCAGCAACTAGCCAAGTAGTACACGAACAAGAGCCAACATTAGAATGTAGTATTCCATTCTACGGGCATCGTTTTACTGGTGTTATCCCTCCAGCAACAACATTTCCAACAATGTGTATTCGTAAGCATTCATCAAAAGTCATTTCTTTAGATGATTATGTCAATCAAGGTGTAATGACACAAGAATGTCGAGAAACTATTAAGCACTGGGTGAAAAACCATTTCAATATTTTAATTGCTGGTGGTACTGGTTCTGGTAAAACAACAATGGCTAATGCTATTTTAAGAGAAATTAAAAGAGAAACGCCACAGGATCGCGTAGGTATTATTGAAGATACCCCAGAGTTGCAATGTACCGTTGCAAATCACTATAAATTTACAAAAACAAATGAGCGCGATATGCAGTCATTATTACGTACTAACTTACGTTATCGGCCAGATCGAATTATTGTTGGTGAAATTAGGGGTAAAGAAGCATACGTTTTATTGAAAGCTTGGATGTCTGGACACCCTGGAGGGTTAGCAACAATACATGCTAATGGAGCACGAGAGGCTACGCATAGGTTTGAGCAATGTATATCAGAGAGTCCAGAAGCTGGAGTAGTACCAAGAGATCAAATAGCTTATGCAGTAAACGGTATTATCTCTATTCAGAAAGTTACTTTACGAGAAGAGCGTGATGGACTAGTTCAATTCGTTGTAAAACGTAAGGTTACTGCTCTACGTCAAATTAATGGTTATGATGCTCGATACAATAAATATATTGACTTGTATCCTTATCAAGACAATAGCCCATTCTCTTATGATAAGGAAGAAGAAAAACCATCAACTGAAAATTATTTAGAATAGACGATGACATGATGGATTTATCAACAATAATAAATCAGTGTGTTAGTCCTTCACATAGAACTGTGATGATGGCTATTGTTAAAGTGGAAAGTGGCGGTAAGCCACTTGTTATAGGCTTAAATAAAGGTTATCGGCTCCAAACTCAACCTCAAAATGAATCACAAGCTAAAGCGTGGGTAGATTATCTTGAGAAAAATAATTATAATTTTGACGTTGGGATTGGACAGGTAAATATTAAAAATATTCACCGGTACGGTTACAAAGCAAGTGACTTCCTTGATCCATGCTTAAATCTAAAAGTAGCTAGTGATATTTTTGATAAATCTCATCAGTCTGCATTGGCTATAGACAGTTCGCCAAACGCATTGCAAAAAGCAATAAGTGCCTATAACACTGGAAACTTTAGTAGTGGCTTTGCAAATGGATACGTAGCAAAGGTGAACTCGAAATTACTTACTGCTAACAATTCAAACAGCGACATTCCACCGATAATCAATATCAAGCAAAGCACTAAACCAGTAACAAGCACTAAAAAAACAACTATATCACAAAGTAATGGAGAACAGTCCGTTAATCCTTACTCTGCTAAGTCGGTATTATACGTTGCACCTCCAAAGAAAGTAACAAAAGAAGAGTATGATAATGCAGTTATTCAGAAATAAGATTATAAAAGCAATATCCATAATTAGTTTAGGATTGCTTTTTATTGTAGGAGTATCATCGTTTTATAACAATTTTATTGTGCATAATGTCTCTATTTCTGAACCTTTGGGGTATTATTTAAAACTACCTATTGGAGATATAAAAAAAGAGCGACGTTATATGCTTTGTTTAGACAAACAGGAGTATGTTGATATTATGCATAGTCTTGGTTTACCAAATGTAAATAATGAATGCCCTTTTCAATCCCCTTTCATTATAAAGCAAGTGGCTGGGATGCCTGGAGATTGGGTGACTGCTAATGAGTCAGGAATATTTATTAATGGTATATACCAGCTAAATACTGCACCGATATTCAAGCATCGTAATATTTTATTAAGACCATTACCGTTTACTTACAATCATAAGTTAGAAAGCGATGAGTATTTTATGCTAGGCGTAACTAGAACATCATACGATTCACGTTACTTTGGGACAATTAGAAGGGACCAATTTAGAAAACGCTTAATTATGTTAATGAATAACAATTAATCATAAGGAAATAAAATGTCACTATTAAAAACTCATGTAAAACTTCTTCCTCTTGTTTTAACTGGTGCATACTTAGCTAATCGCTATGGTGTACATGATGCGTTTGCTGATTTTTACAATAAAGATGTATGGCTATGGAACCCAATTACCAATACTAAAGCAATGATTGAGTTTGCTAACTATGGCAAATATGGAGATTCTGGCTTCAATCCTGCTCTATATACATTCTTTGGTGGGTTTATTCCATACGTTATTGGGATGGGAATTTGGCACTCAATATTTAGAAAAAGCAACAGTAATGTTCATGGTAGCGCGAAGTGGGCCACACTTAAAGAACTAAAAAGAAAATTCAATGTTATTGCTCCATTAAATGTTCGCGGCTCGGATGGCAGACCAGGTATTATTATCGGAGCTACAGAACACCCAGATGGAGAACTATTTATTAGGCCTGATCCTGAAGATAACACAAAAAAAATTAATATCCGGCTCAAACCATTATTGTACACAGGATCTAGCCACATATGTTTACTGGCTCCAACAGGTGGCGGTAAAGGTGTTGGTATCATAGTACCAAATTTATTAAACTATCCTGACTCAATTGTGGTTAATGATATGAAAGGAACTGAGTTTAAGCGTACAGCTGGTTATCGAGCAGAGCATCTAAACAATCTGGTACTTAAATTTGAACCGGCAAGCCAAGATGATGATAGCAGTAGCGTAAAATTCAATCCACTTGATTTTATACAAGTTGGTACAGAAGCTGAATACTTACAAGCACAAAAAATATCATTACAATTGATTGATATTGAAGGTAAAGGTATCAACGGTGATCACTTCAAGAGCAATGGAGCTGATTTACTTGCTGCAATTATCTTGCATGTCCTATACACTCGTAAAAATAATAGCCCTGCTGATGTTTTAGCTTTTCTATCTGGTGTAGATCCAGATACTGATAAACCATACGAAGGAGTTAAACAGTTCTTAGCTGAAATGTGTGGAGCTCAGTTCAAAGCTAAACCCAAAAAAGGTGGCACATCAACATCAACTCAAGTTGATGAAGCTAACACGACTCCGCCAAAAAGTCATTTACAGGCGTATGCGGAAGTTCGCGGACTTACGATTGAACAAGCTAAACTACAATTAGGTAATTTAGTTGATAGCTTTGGTTATGTGCGTACAGTCAAGAAAGTTGCCCTGGCTTTATTTAATAATGACGGTGAGAAAGAAGTTGCCGGTATTATTAGTTCAGCTAAAACGGCATTAGGCTTGTTCAATAGCCCAGTAATTGCAGCAAACACAAAAACATCAACAATAAACCTTCGAGATCTACAAAATGGTGAAAGACCAACAAGCTTGTATATTGTAGTTAAGAAAGAATATCAAGCATTGCTAAATCCATTGATCCGTGTCTTGCTATCTCAGATATTTGAAGAAGTACATCGTAACGATATTAAAAATATTAAACGCGAATTAACGTTCTTCTTAGATGAATTCCCACAGCTTGGCCAAATTGATGATGTTGCTACTACAATGGCGACTATTCGCGAGTTTAAAGCTCGGTTCTTGCTAGTAACACAAAACTTAGACTTCTTTGAAAAGTATTATGGCAAGGAAGGTGCTCAAGTAATACTTGGTAACTGTGATATTAAGATCTGTTATCCAAATGGTTCTAAGCCAACAAATGACTTAATTGCTGAGTGGGTCGGTTATACGACAATTACAGAAAAGAATGTCAGTAAATCGGTACAAAGGCAAGGTATGTTTCAAGGTAGTTCAGTTACAACCCAAATATCGCAAACCAATACTAAACGACATTTAATTATGCCGGATGAGATCGCAACAATGGGTGATATGACAATCATTTATATGGTTGGTAAGGGTCCGATTAAAGGAACAGCATACCGTTACTATGAAGATAAACCAATACTTGCAAGAATTGATAAGCCTATACCTATACAGAAGTATATACCTTCTGTTGTGGCTAAAAATGTAGTGCAAAATAAAAAACCTGATGAGGAGGTGAAACCAAGTACTGAAACTGATTTTGCTATTGCAAACAAAAAAGCATTAATATCAGATAACTTTAAACATATTGAAGAAATTATTAATGCCAGGAAACATAAATCATTCTCCTCTTTCATGCAGGACAAAATCACAAAAAATGGAGAATAGGTCGATTTTATAACCAATTTATTATTGATAAATTGTTAAAATACGATGTTAACTTAATAAAGATTTAGGATGAAAATTATGAACCACAATGAACTTATCACTAAACTACAACCTCGTATAGAATCACTTGGACATTCAGTTGATGATTTTGATGAAATGCATTACGAAGCATTTCATAATTTAACACTTAAAGGAGTTGAAATTACTGATAATTTATTAAACCCAAACGTTGATAGTGTTATATTGGGTGTTTATGTGGGATTTGCTGTTGATGCTAATCCAGAATTTATTCCTGTGTTACCATACTTACAACCAGGAATGAAGTTAAGACATCTAAAACTAATCCAAGAGGCACTCGAAGCCAAGAATGAAGACCTGTTAGCTAAATATGTCGAAATATTTTCTATTCCTAACATAAGTAGCAATCGCAGCAGCAACATGGCAAACTTGGCCAAAATGGATGCGCCATATAAACATTTGGCGAATCCGGCATTTAGTGATAGTGAAGTAAATGCAGAAATGAAAGTTACATTTAATACTAAGTTTACTTCACCATCTGTAAAAGTTAACCCAAAAACAGGAAAATATGATGAAAATGCAAAATCTTAATTCTTCACAAATAAAATTCCTTGAGCAGCATAATGCACTTGATATGGAGTTTGATTGTGTTGGTCATAATTTATACACTTTAGAAGCAATTCGCGATAATAACTTGCTTAATGATAACCGGTTAATTGAAAAAATTTTACAGTTACCAGAAGATCGTCAATCTGAAGTATTGACACAATTATTATTTAAAAATGGTATTGATGTTGAACTGATGTCTAATAAAGATCTAACACCAGAACAGTTTACTGAACATCTAAATGCTGCTCACTATAACTATAATATTGAGTATGGCCATTTGAAAGATAGCGGAAGAATACCAGTATCAAACGAACTTATCTCAGATCCTACATTAACTGCCAAACAACTACAATTTATCTATCAAGCCCATACAGAACAACTAATCCCAGAAAAGTTATTTAAAGACAACGCAGCACTGCCAGAACCTGAAATGTATGATGCCCTGACAGAAATGCGTACAAATAATTTAGAGTATAACATTAGGCTATCTGAAGTCAATATGAACTCTAAAAGGCTTACTGGAATTGAAAACCAAAACTTGTTATCATTATATATTGATGGCAAGGAAAATCAACAATCAGCTAATTTATTTAACAAAATCATAACCAGTAACGAGTTTTCTTCAGCAGAAAATAGATCTCAATACATATCTGATGAATTAAATAATGCTACTGAGGAATCTCAGTTAAAAACTTCTGAGCAAAGAGTCAATGATAATTTAGCTTTGATTGAATCTAGTGGTGAAAAATTGGAGAATCTAAGCTATCTTCATGATGATCCATTAGTACAAACATGGTTAGAAGAAAAACCTGACCTTATTCGTCTTAACGAAAATGCAGGTTTGGTGCGTGATTATTTCTTTATGGAATATGGAATTGAGTCAACAAAAAATGACCTTGCTAAATTAGAGCAACGTGAAGATTATCTTGCTGGTAATCGTGATGCAGTAGATTTATATAATTTCAAAACACGTCATCTAAATGGAGTTGAATCAAGATTAAATGACTTTATTTCTTCTGGTAAATTAGAAACTCTTAATGAATCATTAAAAATTAATACAGATTCACTACCTGATAAAAAACCTCTTGATTATAAATCAATGAATGCGCCTCTCGATAGGCATCTTCTAATCGAGCCAGAAAATCTATTACAATTAATGGGTAATGCTAATCATTACGCACGCGAGCTTGGTTTAATGCCTACTCCTGAGATATTAGCACCAGAACCAAATAAGGAACAAGAAAATAACTCACCAAAAGCTACGTATATATTACGCGGTGGTATTCAACCAGAGATCCAGAAAGAATCAGCTGATGAACCAGTAGTAGCAAAAACAATCCCACAAAGAGAGTCTTTGGAAGATTTGAGTAAAAATTTTATACCGATGTCTGTTGATGGTAAAAATTATTTAGAAAATGCCGATAAAACTGTTCAGATTCATGATGATCACGTTGCGATAAACGATTTATCACCAGAAACACTTCAGTTAGCAATAAGTGCAACAATTGCAAAATTTGGAAACCCTCTTGTTATAGAGGGAAGTAAAGAATTTGAAGAGTCGGTATTGAAAATACTGGCAGAAAATAAACAATTTAGCGATATTGAAGTTGCTGATCCTAAACACCAGGCACAACTAGATAAGCAGAAAATTGAGCATAATACAGTTGACAAAGTAACCTTTACTCCAGAACAAATAGCAGAAAATGCAACGTATTATTTTGTTGATGATCATGAAGATTTGTCTGAAACAGGAAAAAAATACTCGGTTGAAATAAAAGGCGGATATTTAGCCTTTGATACAAAAGATGAACTAATATCAGCTATTGCTCACGAGAAAGGAATAACTGACGTTAATCTAGATTTAACGGATGATTTAAGTGAGTTATACAACAATGGTAGTATAGCAGAGTTTGAGAAGGAAATTTCTGAAGAGTATGAGTTTGAAACAACTTCAACTATTGAAGAAATAGATCATGAAAAAGCTATTGAACAGGAGAATGAATAATGGATATTAATAAGTTCTGTTCTCACGTTCAAGCCGATGGATTTATGTTGTATCCGGAACGTGTAAAAGCTGATGGCAAATGGCATAACTGTAAATTGATAGATAATGCAGCAGGTAAAATGGCTGGAGCTTATAAAATAGTTAATGAATCATTAGCTTTTTATAAGAATTGGCGAACCGGTGAATGTAAAGCATTTACTGATAAATCTATAACCTCTGAATACGGTCGCGAAAAGATGCAACGCGACATGAGGGAGCAAGAGTGGCAGCTAAAACAGCAATATTTCTCAGCTTCAAAAGAAGCATACTCTAAATACACGGCCATTGAAACCAATGATAAGCAAAGTGAGTATCTACAAAAAAAACAAGTAGGTAATTACGGTGCGAAGATTGATGATAAAGGTAATTTAGTTATACCATATCGCAACGAGAATGGCTACATTAGGACACTTCAAACCATTAAACCAGATGGGACCAAACTATTTGAGAAAGGAGCTGAAGTTAAAGGCAATTGCCATAAAATTAACTTTAGTTTCGTAGATAGGTCGAATGGTGAGTATTTTGGTAAAATATTCGTGGGTGAAGGATATGCAACTATGGCAACGGTTCATGAGGCGACAAAGTACCCTTGCGTTGTAGCTGCAAATGCTGGTAATTTAAAACCAGTATTAGAAAAGTTGGCCGAAAAATATCCTAAAGCTCAATTTGTTATCTGCGCTGATAATGACTTATCTATTAGGCAAGAACGAAACGGTAAAGAATCATGGGCGAATCCTGGCGTTGAAGCAGCAATTAATTGCATGAGCGTGAACACCGAGAAACCAATTACCGTTTTAATACCAGATTTTAGTCATTTAGATAATTCTCAGCATAAATTTACAGATTTTAATGATTTACATTGCTCAAGTGGTTTAGAAGCGGTAAGAAATCAAATATCTCAACAACTACAAGAGCAATCAAAATACAATCAACGTACCGTACAGCAACCGGAATCTAATTTTGAGTTGTTGACTTTAGAAAATAATGCCATTAATTATAAAGATTGGAAGCATGTCGCTGTTTTTGAAAATGCTGATAATGTTTATATAGTTGGCTTTGATAACAAAGAAGGTCTAGACAGCTTTGTTGAATCTATTGGCGAAAATATCGAAATTGATAAATCAGATTTAGATATTGATGAGTACACGGAGAAAGTTGCAGAGTCGCTAGACTTTGAGATGCACAATATGAATGACTATATAGAAAACCAACAAGAAATCAGAGATGATGGCTTGGCAATTTAATTTTAAAGGACCACATTATGAATTTTGATCATTTTTCAACAGTAACCGAGTTAGAACTATCTAAAGAAGAGATGTTTCATTTACTTAATCAACCAGATGCAATTCTTGCAAATGAAGAATCAGAGATTATGAAATTAGGTAATGAACCTGTTCATATGGAGCAACAAAAAGATGGAAAATAAGAAAATATCTCCACGTGATAAGGTCGTTGATAACTTAATCGAGCAGATTGAAAAAGATCCTGGTATATGGAAAACTACTTGGAAAAACATAGCTAATCAACGTCCATATAATCCGTTATCTGGAACCGTGTATCGTGGCGTGAATATGATAAATTTAGCTATTGCTAGTAATTTTGTAGGTGGAGATCCTCGGTGGGCCACTTACAACCAAGCCAAAGATGCAGATATGCCGGTGAAACGTGGCTCAAAATCAGTAGCTACAGCAATATTTCATAAAATTACAACTGATTTAATTACTCCAGATGGAAAACACCATAAGATTAATGGTGATGGAAAATTGCAGAAAATTAAAGGTATCATTAAAGAAATTGATCCTCAGTTTTATCCAAAAATTGAGAATATAAAATATTTATCTGGACTTACCAAAGTACTAGAGCAAACTAATTCATATAAAATTGATAATAAGGTATTAGTGACTGCAACACCGTTATTCAATTTTTCTCAATTAGAGAATGCACCAGCTCTAGAGATAAAAAATCAACCAGCAAAAACTTGGCAAGATTTAGAACGAGCTGAGAGATTACTAAATGCAACGGGCTATAAAATTGTTCATGACCGACTAGATCAGAACTCTTACTCCCCTGTTACAAAAGAAATTCATTTAGTACCAAAAGCTGGTTTTGAATCTCCTGAAGGTTATTACTCAACAGTATTCCATGAGTGTGCTCATGCAAAAATGGATGAGCGAACAATTCCTCTAAAATTTAACATTGATGAATACTTTACCGATAAAAACTCAATGGCCAAAGAAGAGTTAAGAGCCGAATTATCATCTGTGTTTATATGTGCAGAACTGGGAATTAATTATGATGTACAAAATCATGCATCGTATCTTAATAGTTGGCTAAAGGTTCTGAAGGAAGATAAAAGCGAACTATGGAATGCTGCAGCTGACAGTAACAAAATTACTGATGCAATAATTAGCTTAGAAACTCAGATGGATTTGGAAAAACAATCTCTGAATACAGAAACAGTGCATCGGACTAGTACGCTATCTTCATATACTGTTGATATTGCCGGCGGTGAATATTATATTAGCCCAGATATTGCTATAAATAGCATCAATTCTGAATTAGTAAATAATTTAGTTCGTCAAGGATATGAAGCAAAAATTGTAGAGCCAAAAATATATAACGATAATGGTGAGCCTATAATAAATGCTACTTCAGAAGAAAAAGAACATTATTTATTAAAAATCAAATCCAAGCTTGAAGAGAGTGGATTTGCATCTCTCTCTAAAAATGATGTTCAAGTATTTTTTGGTTCAAAATTTCCTAGCGAATTTACTCAATACCCTTGCAACGACAGTGAATTAATGAATGCGCTGAGAAATGATCCAGTAATGTCGCGAGAAACAGCGAACGAGCTTATAAATAAAAATCTGGAGCAGATTAATCATCGCAATATATACTCTGAAACTGCGCTTGAGTTGGCCATTAGAGAAGGTAACAATAACGTAGTTCAGCTATTAATTGACAATGGAGCTGATCTCAATATGTTGTATGCACGAGAAGAAGTTACCGCAGAAGGATTTAAGCCTGGATACTACACGGCATCTCATATGGCTGCGCTTGAGCAGAATGAAGAGATACTTACTTGCTTAGAGAATGCCGGTGCAGATATAGGCGTTAAAGACAGTAATGACGTTACCGCGCGAGAACTTCTTGAGTCCACAATTTATATGCCGGAAGATGAGATCGAAAGCACTGGTAATGAAATGTAATAAACACGGTATCAGGTCGATTTTATGACCTCTTATGTTATAGCTTGATTGCTAATATAGCTCTTGTATTTACAGGAGCTTTTTTAATGAAAAAATTAACCAAAGTTGACAAAATAGTAATATTTTCTAGTCTTGCTTGCGGTATCGTAACACTCATTCCAACATTAATATTTAATTGGCCATTTGCTATTGTATTGGGTGCAATGCTACTTTCTACATTTATAGCACAATGGTATATCAAACTAACTTTTAGTGACTACAAAATAAAAGTTTCTTTTCAGTCCGGAGTAAAAGGACCACAAATTATTTTTAGTTTAATTGGCGACGAAAGCAGCTTAGTTTGGATCACTATTAAGAACATCAATGGTCCAATTTATCTGGACAGGATTGAAGAAGTGTTATTGAAACAAAATCTAACATTCTTCGATGGCTATCTCATAGACAACAATCACATGATCCAGGCAAATAAATTCCTTCAAGGTTATCAGTTATTAGTTCAGTACAAAGAAAGAATAACGAACCTTGTCAATATTTACCCAATCAATGATAACAGCAAAAAACGTAAATCATTTTTATTTTGGAGATAACCAATGAAATTAATAATCGCAGAAAAACCATCTTTAGCTCGCAATGTAGGAGCAGCAATAGGTGTTATAAAGTCTCATAATCTAGGTGAAGGTAATGGATATTTGGAATGTAAAGATGGTTACTTTGTTACATGGCTTATTGGTCATGTATTAGAACCAGCAGAACCTGAAGCATACAACGCAATCTTCAAAAATAGAGGTATAAACCACTTACCAATTAGCCCTGAAACATGGCTGTTGGTAGAAAAAAAAGATACTAAAAAACAATTCAATATTGTTAAAGACTTAATTCAAAAAGCCGAGCTAATTATTAATTGTGGCGATCCAGACCGTGAAGGTCAATTATTAATGGATGAGTTATTTATTTACTTAAACATTAAAAATAAACCGATAAAACGGTTATTGATTCTAGATCCTAAACCTTCAGCAATTCTAGATGCACTATCGAAAATGGAAAATAACTCAAACTACGAGTCTTGGTATCAAGCTGGACTACTTCGTCAACAGGCAGATTGGCTTATTGGCATGAATTTCTCTCGTGCTTTCTCCGCCCTTAATTTGGTTATGACAAATCAATCTGAATCGTTCCCTGCTGGACGTGTGCAAACGCCAACACTTATGTTAACTTATCATCGCGATATGGCAGTTGAGAATTTTAAAGCAGTAAACTTTTACAATTTGTTTACAACTTTTAATACTGCCAATAATGAAAAATTCGTTGCGAAGCTTGATTTAGCGAGTGTAGAGAGCATTGCTCTAGACAATGGATACTTAGTTGATGATAAGCCATTAAAAACGATAATTGACGAGATTAAAACTAAGAGTGGCGGTGTTGTTAGTTATGAAAATAAAGATTCCGTAACACACCCACCATTACCATTTAAACTGTCAACAATTCAAAAAGAAGCAAATCGCCAATTGGGAATATCAGTTGGTCAGATTACTAAGGCAATTCAAGTCCTATATGAGAAGCAATTAATAACATACCCAGGGACTGATTGTGAGTTTTTACCTGAGTCATTTCATGCAGATGCACCAAATATATTAAATTCTTTAAGCAATCTATTTGCTAATGAAGTAAAAGGTGCTGATGCTACAATCAAATCAAAATCATTTAGCGATAAAGATCTAGATGGAAATCCTCACTTTGGGATTATTCCAACTGGAGAATTAAAAGGATTATCTGACACAGATAGTCATTCACAAGCGATTTATAAAATTATTGCTATTCAATATATAGCACAATTCTATAAAACATTGAATCATAATAATGTGTCCGTAGTTGTATCTGTAGATAAATATAACTTTAAATGTTCATCAAAATTCATTACTCAACTTGGTTGGAAAGCATTATTTAAAGCTACCGATGAAGTTGACGACTCTGAAGAAAATCAAAAAATCCCTAAATTATCAGTGAATCAACAAATAAGTGTTGCTGATAACGAAATAAAGGCATCTAAAACTAAAAAACCTCAATACTTTACCGAAGGTACATTGATTGATGCAATGGTTAATATTCATGCAAGTATAGAAAACATTGTTCGCCTATATGAAACTGATGAGGCAAAAGTTAAAGAGATGGTTAGCCAGTATAAAAAAGTCCTTAAAGAGACTTCTGGACTTGGTACTGGCCGTACTAGAGAGAGAATATTAGCAGCATTGAAATCTCATGAATATTTAACCGCAAAAGGAAAAAATATAATAACCACAGATAAAGGACGAAGATTTGCTAGGTTCTTGATGGATGGTGAAAATCTACATACATTTAGTATGGTTAGTAGTCCGTTAACTACAGCTATCTATGAGCAACAGCTCGACGGAGTTTATAAAAAAACATATTCAGCGCAGCAATTTAAAGTAGAGCTTGATAATGCAATAAAAGAAAAGATTGCATTTACTAAATCATTGTACACTAAGCTTATATCTTCTGCCAATGTTGAAAAATGTCCAAAATGCGAAGTTGGTATATTGATTGAAAAATCTGGAACATATGGCAAGTTTAAAGCCTGTAATAACTACCCTGAATGTGATTATATCGCCAAAAAAGAAAAATCACCACAATCCACAACTGGAGAAAAATGCCCTGAGTGTGGTTCTGAGATTATTGAGCGAGAAGGTAAATTTGGAAAATGGAAGTCATGCAGTGGCTACCCTAAATGCAAATGGACACCGCCCAAAGCGGATAAACCAAAAGCAGAGTCGTCAGGCAAAACGTGCAATAAATGCGGCAAAGACATGGTGAAACGTAAGTCTAAGGATGGTACAAAAGAGTTTTTGGCTTGTTCTGGTTATCCTGATTGTAAAAATGTGGAGTGGATAAAATGACAATACTAATTTTGAAGTATGGATTTATATTAATCTTTATTTTAACCGTTGTAATTCATTTCTTCATTCTTAGAGAATTGAGAATAGCTGAAGCGGAATGGTTCTCAGCTAGAACTAAGCGGTATCATACATTGAAAAAATACAACACCATATGCACAAGAATAACATTTTTATTAGGTTTAATTCTGTATTATTAATTTTTTTAACTTAGGAGTTTATTATGTCAATAAATAAAATTTTTTTAGGCGGTTACGTAAGTGATGAACCTAAATGTTTTGAAATAAAGGAAGGTGAAAATGCAGGTAAATTAATGGCATCATTCACACTAGCTGAAAAAGTAGGCGAAAAAGATAATGTCGGTATTTATTCCTGGCATCAAGTGTCTGTCTATGACAGGTTAGTTGAAACAGTGGTTGAATATGTTAAAAAAGGCATGAAAGTCACTGTTGAAGGTAAAGCAAGTACGAATGCATACATTAATAAACAGAATAAGCTAGTTAGCCATTTAAAGATCAGATTAACTGCTATTGACTTTGTAAGTGATGCGATTGACAAGCAACCGCCAAGTGCTCAAGCTGTTGATGAAATTACTACAAGTAGTAATGTTGAATCAAGCCAAGAGCCAACTGAAAATCTCTAATGATTAAATCCCCACTAAAGTGGGGATTTTTTAATTAACTAACCAATTGAATATCGTTAAATATCTCATTTAATATTATTAATGAATAATCTAGTCTAAAATTAGCTAATCGAGTTTCTTGCATATTATCAATTTCAATGTATTGTTCTTGAGCGAGCTGTTCCAAAACTGGAAAATACACTAATAAATCTTTAATGTTAGCCTCATTATTAGGAAATAAAAATATAAAGCTATTTTTATTAGCGGAGTTAACTAACCTGAGTGCAAAAAAATTATTGTCATATATGGCTAGATCTACAGGATAATAACATTGAGTGAATAAAATTTTTTCTTTAATTATTTTACTAATATCACTAATAGTATTTTTCCTACTTATAAATTGTCTTGTCAATGCTATTTCAAACCCAATAGAATTAACTCCTAATGAATTACATCCCATAATAACACTTTTGTCATTAAGAATAAGCATAGGATTAATATCCTTATCTAAAGTTGATTTAAGTATTTTTTTATCTCGATACATAGCATAACTTGCATTTTGTTCTGATATTGATTTTATAGTATGTTCATCTGCACCAGATGGTGGAACTGTTACAATATTATCTAGTTTTATTAATAACCTTGGCCAGTTGTTATTGATAATATCAAAGATGTCAAGGTCAAAAAAATAATCATGACCTTTTATTGTAATCATATATATGGATGAATCTTTAATCATAAAGAATATTAATTCATTAGTCCTGTCGTCTTTATGGTCATCTCTCTGTTCTTTAAAATGCATATGATAAATTCCATGGTGGCGATACATGTTATCTTTATATGCTTCATTAAGATGTTGCCTACTACAGTATTTTGAATTATCAATCCCCATTTCAAAATTATTTTTAATTATTTTATAGGTTTCTTTGTAGGAATCAGGTAATGTGGCTAAGTCATTGAGGAAGTCCGCACTTTCATGTACTGTAAACTTTCTCTTATCTATCAATGGGTTTATCTTACAAATAAATGAATCAAATGCCAACATACAATTTATAAATTCTGGTTTATAATTAGGATATTTTTTCTTTAGTGAATCATGTATTTTGTCACAGTCAAACTCCCATGTTGACATTAAATATTCATAATAATTCTCGAATGCTTTATTTAATGCATTATCCATAGTCAATTGCTCCAGAATGTTAATAGTTAACTTATATTCTAACATATATCCAATTAATTAATATAAAATAGCTACTCATTTTTTGAGCAGCTATTTTCTTAGTGCGAGGTTATTTCATTGATCTTATTTTTTAACTCAAGATCAGTAAATCGCCAGTTGTCAGGTAATCCTGCAATAAACTGTTCTGAAACTTTAGTCATGTTTTTACAAGCGAAATCATCACTATAACCAAGATTAATTAACAACGCCTCCGCCAAATATCTAGGGCCGTGTCCATGATATCCCCAATTGAACGAGCAACCATGAACAATTAAATGATTAGATACTAAACTATTACCATTTATTGTTACTGCTTTTAATTCTTTTCCTGAATTTTTTGACGTTGTTCCAGCGATTATTCTCATATCATTTACTCCTTAATTTGATAGTGGTATTATATCATTATTTATTCAAAATTAGAAGTGAAAAGCAACACCGGTTTGGAATGTTTGCTGATCCCAAGATCCTAACGAGTTGTTGTTGCCACTTATTCCTACAGGGAATAATAATCCATCAGCAATCCATTCAATTTTGTAGGTCCAATTATTTGCGAATTTATATCGCAAACCTGCACCCAGAACATCTGCAAAATTAGAACCTGAAGCATCAAATTGTTGCCCTCCATTACAATTGCAACCAACTTGTCCGCCTGGAAGCCATACATACCCTACTCCAAGACGACCAAATACACTCCAGTTGGAATTAGAAATTGGCAGCATTGGTAAGTAGCTTATATCAAAAATTGAGCTTGTAGAGCTAAAATTATTTGCTGTAGGAGTACTGAACGTACTAGAAAGTGATTGACTAAACCCTGCTTCGAGCGCGTTATATCGATTAAAGTTATATCCTCCAAATAATCTACCGATACCAGTCCAGCTATTATCAAACATTGTAGTACCAAATGTATTAGTGTTAAATGCTGATGAATTATAATCAATATTCTGATTAGCTCCGCCTAATTCAATTCCTAAGTATGCACCAGTTGTTACAGTAGCAAATGAACTACTAGCTGCAAACGTACAAAGCAAAATGAGATATTTTGTTTTCATAAAAACTCCTAAAAAATCAAAACGAATAATAGCAATTAAATTAAAAATTAAGAGGTCATAAAATCGACCTATTTATTTTTAGTCTGAAGTTTGGCCAATTAGTCGATTTAATAACCTCGAAAACTTAATCTATATTGTTAATATATTATTTTTATTGAAATAATAGAGCCTACCATGAGAAAGACAATACGATTTAAACCTGAGCAGTTTCAAGAAATAGAATTAAAAGCAGCAGAAATGGAGATGACACTTAGTGAATATATTCGATTACGTTTAGGATTTCCATCTAAACGAGACTATCGAATGTTGTTATTTCATATTAGTAGAATAGGTAATAACATTAATCAACTGGCCAAAGCAATCAATATTGCCCGGAAGATCTCTAAGTTAGATGATACACAGCTTAATACTGCCCTCACTAGATTGCTATGTATCCAGGCTGAGTTAGAAAGTTTACGAATTGATTTTAAATCTGGAGAATTAGATGCTTATAAGAGTAAGTAGCGGAGCCGGTGGAATTGTTGAATACCTAGAAAAAGGCCAAAAGAAAGACCGATGGTTTGACAGAGATGAGCTTGATGAGCGAATAATTTTAGAGGGAGACCTAAATAGATTGCAAAGCGCAATTGATACCGTTGATGATGATAAAACAGATAAATATTTTCATTATACTCTATCATTTAAAGAACAATACATATCACAGGAACAACTTCATGAGATCACAAGTGAGTTCAAGCAATTCATTACAGCAGCGTATTATGATGAAGAGCTTGAGTTTTATGCAGAGGCTCATATTCCCAAGATTAAATCTTATACCGATAAAGACGGCACAATAATTGAACGTTATCCGCATATACACGTAATAGTACCTAAAATCAATTTACATGATGGAAACGTTTATGATCCGTTAATAAAAAACCAAATGCAGTATCTTGATGTATTTCAAGAGCTAACTAATCAAAAATATGGTTTAGCATCTCCAAAAGATAATTTGCGAGACAATTTCACCTCTTCGAGTGAGATTATTAGCCGATACAAGCATGATTTATTTACTGGTAAGAATGTTGAAATTAAGCAAGAGTTACTAGGCATTATATTGAATAATAATATAGCATCACAAAAAGAATTATTCCTAGAACTAGAAAAGCAAGGATTTAAGGTTAAATTACGTAATTCAACAAAACCGGAACAATCGTATATTAATATTACCTTGCAAGGAGAAACCAAAGGGATAAATCTTAAAGAAGCTGTTTTTAGAGATACGTTCTTAGAATTAAGCAAGGAACAAAAGTTGCAGATGATAACTAAGGATAGTTCTAAGACTTATAAAGAAGCCAGTGAGGATCAGCAAAAAATTGATGTGAAATATCAAAATAAGTTACATGAATGGCAAACATATAAATCATTAGAAATACGATATATTCCATTGCTTAATAAAAATGAGAGGACCAAATATAAAAACTTTACATTAGATGAAAAAATTGATTATCTAAATAATCTACACGCAAAAAATATCTTAAATACACAAAACAATGAAGGAACAGAACATGAGCGAATTGGACCAATTACAGAACGTGAGCAATCTCACCTTATTAGAAAAGTCGATAGAGATCTTGAGCGTTTGCAGCAAAATATTAAGCGAATTGGAATTACTGAACCAAACGCCAGAGAACGAATCCGACAAAACGCAGCTAGATCAAATTCAAGAGAATACCGAGCTGATTTTGAACTTAGTAAACAAGCCAAAAGAGCATCAAACGCAACAGAACAGCTAAATAATGACAACCAAACAAAACAATCAGCTGAGAAACATGAAGTAAGAATTACTGAGTTAAACAGCTTGATTAAAGCAGATGTTTTGTTAGAGTTAGCTCAAAAAACTCACGGTATAAATCCTGATATCTATGAGATTAATGTCGATAAAAATGGATTTGATAGAATTAAATGTGGAACACGTAATCTAAACATTATTGATTTTGCTACGAAGGAAATGAACTTAACATTTAAAGAAGCAATCCCCTATTTGAAAAATGTATTAAATGCACAGAATGATATTTATCGTTCGCAAAAAATTAATACAGATGGAAAAAAATATCTACATGATGAGTATCAAAAATGGTTTGAAAAATATAAAAATAGTAAATCGACTAATCTATCTTCACTATATAGTGAGTACAAATTCAAACGCGAGGAAATCATTAGTCAATATACAACTAGGTTGCAAAAAATCAAAACTGATACATCGCTATCACAAAAGCAAAAACAATTTGAGTTTGCAATTTTGAAATCTCAAAAGATATTAGAATTAAAAGCTCTTGATAAAGCAAATAAACATAATCAAGAAATTATTAAGAGCAAATTTAATACTGACATGCGTAAATCTTATCAAGTATTTTTACTTGAGAAAGTAGCTGAAGGTGATGACGAAGCATTGGCCGAATTACGCAGGCTAAAGATTAAATTTGAACCGCCTACAAACTCAATAACGTCATTAGATAAATATCACGAGTTCAAATTAAATATTCGCTATAACGTTGATGAACATGGAACTATCCGCTACCAAATAAATGATACTACTATTATAGAGGACGAAGGCAATCGCATCAACGTCAAGCAAGGTACTGAAGATAATATAAAGCTATCATTAGAGTTATCCATGAATAAATTTGGCAACAAATTAACTCTTGATGGTGATATATCGTTTAGAAAAAGAGTTGTAGAAACCGCTATTAAGAATAATATGAAAGTTGAGTTTTTGGATGAGTTTTCAAAAAACTATCAACAAGAAATAACCCAGAAATTAATAGCATCTACAGAAACAATAAATGCTTACAATCAGCAAGCATTGGAACAAATTTCTGATCAAAGAATACAATACATGGAAACAAAGCAGTTTGATATTATTGATGAACATAATAAAGTAAAATCAGTAAATTTACATTATTTTAAGGACCTAGATAGTGGCAAAATAATTCCACTCCAGAATAAATACGTTGACTATTTGCATAAAAATAACGATCTTGAGGCAGGCGTTATTTTCGATGCTAAAAAAGATAGTGAGCAAAGTCTAAAAAGATCTAAAGAGTCGCAAATTAAAAAAGAAATAAAAGCTGACATACTGGAGAAAAGATTAAATTCTTTTACGAAAAGCATTAATGAAAAGCATCAATCAACAATACATGAAAATGAATATCATGGAGTATTCATTAAGTTAGATAAAACCAAATACGGTAAAGAATACGCTGTCATAAAAACTGCGGATGGGTTTACTAAATTTAATAAACCTGAATTTATTAATAGCATAAAACAGCTTAATTTAAAAGGTGGCGACTTAGTTAATATTACTCACGTGAAGACAGATCCAGTATCAAAAACCAAACAGAAATCAGTTGCCAAGTATAAAAACCTGTCTAAGCTAGTTAATTATGATTCGCTACAATTAATCGCTGATTTAGAAATACAGCATAAGGGAAAAGTGAAAAAAGAATGTCTCGGTGAAGTGATTGAGATTCGCGAATTTAATCGACAAAACTCAAAGCTTTACCGTACCGTATTAAGAGACCAAGATAATCAATTACAAGTTCTATATTTGGATAGTAAAGACAATTTAAAGGTCGGAGATTTTAGCTATATTAGGCAAACTTATAATAAAACAGAGTTGGTAGATCTGACTCCAGAATATAAAAAAATGATTACTCAAAGTAAAATCGCTGACAATGTTGATGCAGTAGAATCAACTAATATTGCAACATTGGTGCAATATGGATATAGACAAATCAGAAATAAAGATGTTTTCTTTGCTGAATTCAAGAGCTTTGAATCTGATGGCAGTATTAAACATAATACGAAGTATGGCGAACAAATAAAGAATGATTTAATGAATGAAAATATAACGCCAGGAACGCACGTATTAATTAGTAATACAGTAGAAGATGAATTATATATAGAGCAACAACCTATTGTTGAATCTATTCATCTGGACAAAGATATTCAGATTGAAATTGATGGTGAGTACCAGAAACTGGTCGAAGTTGGAGAGGTAATCATTGATGCCGAACAATCAATAAAATCTGAAGAAGATAACACCGAAATCGAACTGTAATATTGTATAAATTTGTAAAACAGGTCGATTTTATGACCTCATAAAAAGCAACTAAAATGTTATCATTAGTTGCTTTTTTAATGAGCTTTGGGTTTTAAAGGGGTATCCCCTTTAGCACGTAGATTTGCAGCACTCGTTAGAGTGTCTGACAAATCACCATCGTGCCTCTATCAACTAACGCTCTGTGTGCCCTGAGTTGTCGTGGATACTTATATACTATCTTATGGGTCGTTTTATGCATAATCTTATAAATAACCAAGCATCTTATTGATTGTCTTATATATAATCTAAGACAGCGTTTTATATATCATCTTATATTGAGATTTATGAAAAATACTGAATTACTGCTAACTAATGTACCAATGATTTTTGAATTAAAAATTGCTGGATTAACGTACAAAGAAATAGCTAATGTACTGAGTGAAGAATATCGAATTAGCATCAATGAAAATATTGTAAGGAACTTTTTACATTATCTAAAGATAGATAAATTTAACAAGAAATATAACAACTTTGTTTTATTTGATGTTGATGGAGAATACTCAACTGAGTTTCTGCAAAAAACTATTGTTGCACATAATCTAATCATTACTAGCCCATTTATTGCTCGTTATTATGAATTTGATCATTTAGCACTCACTGCTAATAACTATAAACAAAAAACAACAACTGAAGAAGGAATATTATTTGCGAAACGTTTACTAAAACAATACAAAACCAGCGATAAAGAATTAATTCTTTACCTGAGACAGAAATACCCAACAATTGATAACGTGAACTATAAAAACGTGATTGATGAGTTACACGGTAAATTGGAGGAAGAGGTCTCATGTTGGATTCAAAAGCTTAAAAGCTATCAAATAGAACTAATCAAAGAAAAAGGAAAAATGTGATGCAATCAAAATATTATGATGAACAAAATGTAGAAAATTGTTTTGCTACTATATTACAACTTAAAGATAAAGTAAAAACTGGTCTTGATACGACTGAGGTACTCAATAAATTTAAACCGGTTTTTATAGAACTATTGGATGCTAAGATACCTGTAAAAATGATAGTTGCGCACTTTCATTCTCATGAGGTCAACATTGCACAAAATACATTAGCAAAGTACATTGCTACATTGAGGCAACAAAAAATGGCTAAATTATCACCAAAGAAAAAAGCCAAACGTAAGCAAACAACAACATTAGCAAATAACAGTGCTACCACAGAAGCAGTTGCGGAGTAATTTTATGAATATCGTAGAAAAAACAATCGCTGAATTTGAACAAGTTATAGCAACAGGTCTTGTCGATGAAAACTTATTTAACAACGACTTAAATACGTTAAGATTGATATTAAAAAATTGTCTAGAAAATAATAATCTTGCTTCTACTAAGATATTAGCTAGGCAATTAAGTAAGACATCATCTGACACAAGAACTAAGATAGAAGCATACATTGATCATCTAAAATCAACCACTCCTGTTACAGCTAATAATACAGTTGTAGAGCAAGATTTAACTAGTAATAAGGATGAGAATAGTAGCACTAATCAAGAGCTAATAACAACTATTACACAACCAGATCCAATACCAGAACAAAAGCAAAATAACGTTAATGAACAAACAGCTCCTGAAACTCCAACTAATTACCCTACTTCGCATGAACTGCTAAACTTAGTTTTTGGAGTATCTAATCAAATTGGTCAATTACAAAAATTTCTAACTAATATTAATGACAAAAATTCTGATATATATTTTCGTACATTAGATAGCATTAATACAATACAAAGAGTATTTAAAGAAGTTGAGGTGTTAACCAATGATGTTAAACAATCAGAGGTACGTATATTAAATGCTCAAGCTTCAATTCATAATGATGTGCAATCAATTACAGAAAATGTAACAAGTGCATTAATTAATGAAGAAGTTATTAAAGCGGCTAAGATACGCCGACAAGAGCTTGAGAAATCAATTAATGAAGCAAAAGAAAAAATTGAAACAGATATTGCAATCATATACGAAAAAACTAAGCGCAATGCGGATATTGTTGCATTAGAAATAGTTGAGCAAGCACAACAAAAAGCAGCGATAGCTAATAAAGAGTACATCGCAGAAGTTAATGCACAAAACCAAGAAATAATTGATAAATCAAATAAGAAAAATACAAATTTGATTTTATTTGGTTTAATCTTTGCATTTATTATGAATCTATTTGTGGCTGGGTTTGTTGCTAAACTGGTTGCTAATTACACATCAAATTCAACGAATGAGTACATTAGTAAAATTATGAATAATTATCAATCAAATACTCAAGTAGTACCGGATAATAGAAAATATAAAAAGTAATCTCTTAGTTACAGAATGGACATTATAATGAATCTAATAAAAAAGTTTTTTGCAAATAATTTAGTCAAGCCGAAAGACTATATTGTTCGAGATCTAATTGCAGTTAGTAGCCAAGATCCTCACGAGAGACTTCATGAATTAAGGAAACACAATCTACAGAAGGTAATCATTGAGTTTTACAATGGCAGCATGATAGATTTTGCTAAATATATTAGAAAGCATGAAAATTTTGTTCATAGCTTATTGCAACCACTGTTTATGCCAAACTCAAGGATTATCGAAACAAAAATGGCTAGACTTTTTGAACTACATATACGCATTAAAACTGGTTCATTAGATGAGGAAATGCCATCAATAATAGACAGAAATTATATTCCATTTATCGCGGTAGAAGAAATTCCATCACGCGCAATATCTGAACGAGAAAGCATAAAGTATTATAATAAAGAATATCCTGCTACAGCTCTTTATATGATAGATACATCAGGTATAGATCAGATTACATTTTCTAGTGGTAACACACATGATACACACCATAAAGATTTACTTGGACATATTATTGTGATAAATACTGAAACTGAGAAAATAATAACTATGATTCGAGGTAAACATAAAACGTCAATTACAGGAGAACTTATTGATACTTTGAATGTTTATTGATTAGTTATAGAATGTTAAAACAATATTTATCAAATATTAGAATATTAATTCTAGGTTACTAAATAATATTAACAAATTCTATAACATTGTTTAAACATGAATACAACAATGTTTAGATAATATTACAAATAAAAACTCATAACAATAACATAAAATTGTTTTAAACCTGTTAGTACAATATTAAGTAATCTTATAATCATGTTTTAATACTGTTTATATACCATTAATTAATTACATAATAATATATAAATAGTATCCTTAGATTGTTTAAATATGATATAATACATATTACCATCAACAAATAACAATTTATTAAGGATAATTACTATGCAAAATATAGCAATTGATTTAGGTTACGGTTCTGTAAAAGCGTTATCAAACAAATCTATGTTTAAGTTCCCAAGCGCGGTAGCGTTAAACAAAAGATCGCTAATTGATTCATCTGAACAAATGTACAATTACAATGGGTTTAATTACCTATTGGGTGAAGAAGCAATGCGTGATGCATACGGTACTAGAGACTATACGTTTTTGGAGAAATTTGCACCACTATTATTATTCAAAGCAATTGAAGATGCTAACTTGAATAAAAGTGAACAAATTAATCTGATTACTGGGTTAAGTTTACTGAATTGGGACAAAAAAGAACAGTTCGCAAACTCATTAGAAAACTTTATGGTTAATAATACCACATTGAATATAAGCCTTACTGTAACCCCACAAGGAAAAGGTATTTACCTTGATTGCTTAAAACATACACCATCAATAAAAGAAGGTACAACATTAGTAGTTGATATTGGTTATAATACGCTTGATGTGATACCTTTTGAGAATGGTAAACCACTAGCAAAAGAAGCCTGGGCAAATAGTCACGGTGTTAATATTATGGTGAATGAGTTAGATAAATATATCGTAAGCAAATTTGGTATGTCACTTAATGAAACCAAAGTAAATGAAGCTTTTCAACGCCAATCAATTACATGTGGTACCAAAAAAGATTTATCGCCTATTATAGATGAAGAAAAACAAAAATATGTTGATAGCGTATTCCAGTTAATTCAAACTAAAAATAGCGAAATTTATAAATCTGCGGATACTATTATTATTGCCGGCGGTGGCGCATACTCATTTAATGGTTCAATTCAACCTCAAGAAAAAAATATTATTTTCCCTCGTGGAGAATATGAATATTCAAATGTACGAGGCTACTACGAAAGTTTAATTAATGGCTAAAATACAATTAAATATTGAGGATGGTGTCAACGCCATCCTTGAGAAATTATCTCGGAGAACTGACAAAGCTCTTTTTATAGAGATAGCAATAAAAAAAGCTTACCAGAACCCTGAAATTAGAGAGTTATTCAGTTGGGTAGAAGAATCCGGTAGTCCGGAACTAAAACCGGCTAAGGCCAAAAGTAAAAAATCTAAAGATCAAGAAGAACCAAAACCAAAGCCTAAATTCGATCCTGATTTTTAGTTAACAATTTCTGTGGATAATGAAATTTATTACAAACACTACAAATAAATAGTACATAATAGATGCACTAAATAGTAAGCCAATATTTTATATCGGCTTACTATAGCTAAATAAGTCTCAAAACCAGAAAATACAAATTACAAGTTATCAAGATCTAGGTTACTTTTCACTGGCTCTATAAATTCATGACCGCGCTTCTTCTTTTTAGTACTTTCAGCATTATCGTCTTTTAAACACATCTTCACTATAAAACTTACCAATCCAACTAAAATAATAAGAGCAATTAACATTTTCATTCCTTACGAATAAATTATTGATTAATTAGAATTCTATCATAATTTGCCTTCATTCCCCAATTACCAACTAATATTAAGTAAAGATAGTTTTATTTCGCGGTTTAATCAAATTTATAAATACAATTAAATCGCGATACCCACAGGTTGCATTTGGCATTTAAAGAAAATATTTAGTCTATTGAGTGCAAAAATGCGACCGATAATTTCACTATTCGCATGCGAATTATTTTTATATTACGGGTTTATATTACACGGTTACGGGTAATATCTTTTAAGTTTATGTATATTATTGTTTAGCAACCGCAGCGACATGAAAGCCCTGATTTAACTGGTTTTTTTTCATAAGTCGGTTACATTTACCCGAATTTGGTAAATTTTGAAGGGTTTTTTGGTGATTTATATAGATGAAACTGCGAACATCACCCTATTTCATTAACAGGGTTATTAACAGGTTTTGATAATTAATGACCTGCAAATATTTAAACATAGCAAAAAAACTATGCTATAATAACTATGGTAGAAATTTTGAGATCACTACTTGCGTAGAAATAAGTGGTGGTCTTACCCTCTCCAATTCAAACATTTTAATAAAATCCGCCAAGATTTTATTAAAACTAATTAAACCAAAGAACTAGTTTGGAATAACTTTCATGAACAAGAAATATGAAGAAAGCTTTAATACTTTCTATACCGATATTGTATCAAATCTACAACAAAAAAACAACCCCCTAACCCTAAATAATTCATCTTTTTTTAGTGCAAAAAGCCATCTTAATTTAGGCATTTCTAATTTAGATCTACATTATAACAATAATAGTGAATTTAATGTTTAAAAAGCTTTTGGAAGTGTGACAAAAATTATACATATTTTTATCAGAACTCCATTCACAGTAAAACAACCCCATTGGATAACGATACTAGAATGATAATAATGTGGCTACGCGAATATATAGCTGTTGTATAAATGCATTTATTGCATATCTTGTTGTAGTATTAAGGTTCTTTATTTGGCTTAAATATAATAATTTATCTACTTCAAGTACGACAAAGTATCATTTTATTGCATATTCAGAATTTCTCCGCTCACCACCAACAAATTGGTGCAACATTCATCGGCAAAAATTCAATAATCCAGATTGGCGCCCATTTCAAAAACCATTATGTCTCTCATCCATTAAGAGAAATCTCTTAAAAATCCGACAAATGTATGTTTACTTATTTCATAGTGGCTATATTAATTTCAAGGTATTCAATCTACGATTGTGTAATTACCGACAGCACCCACCAGCCACTGAGGGTAAATAAATAAGCAAAATAGCGCCCACGACGACCGCATACAAGCAAACATTCATACTTTACAAAGTACAACATCCCGTTGGATGTTGATAACTACCCTGCTATCGGTGTTGACACCCCGATAGATTTAGAAATAATGGCCGTGATGGCCATAGTATATCTAGAAAATAACCTGCGGTGCATTAAGCAAAAGGGGTTCGACGAGCTCACCCCTTTCAAATCCCGTAAATAATGGGGGCTCATTGCCGCCCCCAAACCCCGCTAGGATTTTTTGACAAAGTACTCTCACAATCGGAGGATTTATTATAAATAATTTTCTACTGATGCTTAAGTGTGTGTATAATTATGTATATTTATGGGAGTAAGTTATTATGAGTAAGCGTGTAAATCTTTACATACAAGACGAAGTTCTCTGGGAGCATTTTACTCAGCTTGTCGGTCGTGGTAATGTGAGTAAATGGATTGAGAACTTTATTCGGCCATTCGTTGATAAATCAGATCTTGCCTCAGCATATAAAATGATGGCACAAGATAAGAACCGTGAGCATGAGGCTCAAGAATGGATAAGCGGAACATTTGGAGATGTTGGTCATGAATCGTGGTGATATTTATTGGGTGAATTTTGATCCGGCCGTTGGCTCCGAAATTCAAAAGAGGAGACCCGCAATTATTGTCAGCAATAATTTAAACAATAAGTACATGCAGCGAGTTCAGGTCTTGCCGGTAACCTCTAATGTTTCGCGGGTTTACCCTTGCGAAACACTTATACAGGTTAGAGGCAAACAAGGCAAGGTTTTGGCAGATCAAATTACTACGGTTGATAAAAGTCGCTTTGGAGATTTTATCGGCTCGGTAAATGCCGCAGAAATGGATAACATTTCAGGTATTATAAAAGTTCAACTTGGTTTATAAAAAGTTAGATAAAAATGTATAGATTGAATAATTGTTGACAAGACGTAAGTTTATTATTATTAAAATAGTTACTTAGATGATATGTCGACATTTATAAAGGTTAAGATATGAATAGTATTATTGCTATAACTGAAAATTTTACGGTAGATGTTGCTCCAGATATGTCAATGTACGGATTATTAAGAAATCAGTCTTATCAGAAGTCATATGCTCTTGCAGAATTTATTGATAATTCAATACAAGCCTATTTAGATAATAGAAAGTCAAATAATCAAACAATTTTGAAAATAAATATAAAATTCTATTCAAAAACATACTATGATAACAAATTAAAAAATTCTATTGTAATAAATGACAATGCTGGTGGAATAACTAAAGTTCGCTTAAAAGAAGCGTTTAAACCAGCTAATTTACAATTATCAGGTAAAAAGAAAGGATTAAATGAGTTTGGAATTGGAATGAAAGCAAGTGCAGTGTGGTTTACAGATTCTTGGTCTCTAGATACCGTTTCAACAGCAGATCCGTCTGTTAAATACACATTTGAATTTGATTTGAATAAACTAATTGCAAATAACCAAAAAGAGGTAGAGGTAAAACAAAGTAGCCTTTTTGAAGAATATAATCCTGAATATGGAACCAATATTCGTTTACATGATTTACGAGAACCAATTGATCATATTTAATACAAACAAATTTGTTCTGATTTAGCTGAATTTTACCAAAGGTATATATTAGGTGGAAATCCGCAAGTGAGCATTGTAGCATACTATGATGATATTGAAGAAAGTTTAAATTATGATAATACGGTATTGAAAAAATATCTATGCGCTCCATTTTATAAAGAAAGCAAAAAACGCTATTTTTAATTGGAGGTTCAAAAAAATGGTACATTAATATCGATTTTAACTATTTGAACTGTAGAGTTACAGGTTTCCTATCCATTTTAGAAAAAGGAAGTTATAGTAATCCAGGCATAGTAATGTTTAGACATAATCGAGTAATAATTGGTCTGACAAGAGAACCAATACTATTGACTACACCAAATAAATATGCTCGTCAGCGTGTTTATGGTGAACTCAATATGGATGAATTTGAAGTATCTTTTACTAAAGATGCGTTCAAATTTGATTTAAGTAAATTTTTATCTTATATAAAAGGCGCAAATTCTGAAATTGAATTACTACTATCTCAAGCAGAAAATTATCGAACAAATTTAACAGAAGAGGAAAAAAACAAAGCTATTCAATTAGAAAATCAAGCACAAATTAAAGAGTATTTTGCAGAAAAAAAACAAATGCAACAAAATGAACCGCAATCCGACCCGGTTCAAATAACAAATTCTCCTAATAAGCAAAATAATCCGGATAAAATAATCGTCACAAATATTGATGAAAATATAACAAGTCAAAACACAGAGGTAAGTAAGAAGGATACCAAACTAGAAAGACTTCTTATTATTAAAGAAATACTTCGTGAAGATGTAGAGTTAGAAACTTCAACTTATTGTAAATTATTAATTAGTCAAATAAATCGGGCATATAAATATAAAAAGCTATATTCTGAATTAATAGTAGCAGTTTTAAGAAATATATTGGAGAACCATGTTGATCATTGTTATGATAATTTATCGCTTAAAAGTGTAACAAAATTTCAAGATAAATTAGACGCGTTATTAGATATTATTAGAAATGTTAACAAGCAAGATTTGACCAAAATAACAACCGAATTAACTCAAAATTATACTAATACGACATTTGCATCACACCAAACCTTGGATAATTTATTTAAGGCTTCATTTAATAAAAGTGTCATAGATAGTCTAGTAAGTGCTTTACATTTAACCGCTCATAAGGGAACAAATATTATTTCTTTAGGATATTTTGAAACTAATTATGCAAAACAATATAATATGCTTTTAGAAATATTAGGATGCATATCATTATATAAAAATTGCTAATTTATAAACATAAAATTGCGACTTATTTGTTCAACAATTTTAGCATTAACCGCATTCCCTAATGCCTTAAAAGCAGCAGTTTGTTTTTCAGGTAAATTTTTTAATACGTGTAAAAATTGTAATTTCGCAGCTTCATAGGGCGAAATATATCGTCCCTCTGTTGGTATTATAGGGGTTTGAGTTGGCGTCATTGCTATTAGTGATGGCGCTATATTGGGCTTAATTATTCTTATGCCTGAAGCACGAAATTGGACGATATGGCTATAAATATCCAAATTATTGCTTTCTCCTCTCCATTCTAAAATTTGCCAGCTATTGTTATTTTTGTTTAATTTATTTTGCCATTTATCACATTCAAACTTGTTTTGACTGTATAAGTCTCGACTAAAATTAACCGACTTCAATATCCAATTTGGAATTTTTCTATTTTTCCTTACATAACTAGGTAATAGTAATAACAAATCATCCCATGATTTGCAACAATTTAATTGTATACCATATGCACCTTTAAAGGATTTCATTTCTTCTAACGATAATGAGGTAAAATTTTCAGGATATGTTGCACCAAATTCCGGAGCCACGATTGAAATACTTTGTATTCGCTTAATTGATAAGTTGCTTAATAATTCCTGCCATAGAGATAATAGTTGAGATTTAGATGATTAAAGAGGTTTTGACTCAACTCCACGGTTTAAGATATTTGATAAGTGGCATTTATTTTTTTTTATGACTTCCTGCACCGTCCAATTAAATGAAGGTGAATTTAAATCTGACCTAATGCCAATAATAAAAATTCTCTTTCTATTTTGAGGTATTCCAAATTCAACCGGGGATAAAACTTTATGCGTTAAATTATATCCAATAGAACCAAAAGTATTATTTATATATTTCCAAAATTTCCCATTCTCAATTGTTAAAACATTCGGAACATTTTCTAACATTATAAACTTTGGCTGATGAAACCTTGCTATTCTAATAACGTGGTCAATTAGCTTACCTGATTCAGGACATTTTGCTCCTTTCTTTTTCCCAGCTAAAGAAAATGGTTGGCAGGGAAATCCTGCGCATAAAATATCATGCGATGGTATATCTTCTTCATTTATAGTGCGGATATCATCATGTGGTTTTATACTATGATTATGTTCATATAAATTTCTTAAATCCTTATCAATCTCGCAAGAAAAAACGCACTCATGTCCATTTTCTTTTAAACCAACATGAAACCCACCTAAACCAGCAAATAAATCAATAAATTTCATTTTTAGGTCCTTCTTCACAAGTTATGACATCAATTATATTTTTAAGTAGTTTTCTTGCTTTTTCTTCTAGCAGAGGATTATTACTTATAATTTTCTCAAATTTAATAAACTCATCTTCAAGCAAAGTTACACAATTAACAACTTTATTTCTCTTTAAATCAATTCCTAAAAAGTCGCATAATGCTACTACACGTTTTGTAACAACGCTAAACTTATTATTTCTGACACGTTGAACAAAGTCTTTATCCAATGGATTGATATTTTGGTAATTGCTATCAATTAATTGAATGTTTTCATTATACATTTTGCAACAATGTCGTACAGACCATTGTTTTTGCTTCAGAGCTTTTTTGACGGCAACACTTATTTCATAATTAGTTAAATTACAGGTATTCATAACGGTATCATTATATTACTACTTAATTGCAATATTGTATCATATTTATAATACATGCTTCATTCTTTTAATTTTTAAGCTATTTAATATCAAAAATGGTGAAATCTGCCAAACGGGCAGATTTCACCATTTTTATTTCATGTAAAATATCACCACACGAATACCTAGGTAAATCAAGGACTAAACATGCATGAAATTTCTAATGACCAATATTTTCTAATATTACCTGAAATTAATTTACTCCCGGAACTAAGCAAAGTTCCTGTTCAATTGATTGAACAAATAATGAATGGGTTATTATTGCTAACAACCAATGAAAATATCGAAGAAGCACTTAACCGAGTGGTCAGCTTAGAAATTTCATGCAAACAATTTGATTTATTAACCATTAGCTTTAATGATGTACTCGAAGTTGTTTGGACTCTAGCCAAAAATCCGGAGAGGTTAATGCAAGGATTGAGTAAAATACTCAACTAATGATACTCTCCAAGGAAATTTGAAAATGAATACCCAAAATAATATACTTGAATCAGCAAACGGTTCTAATGGTAAAAAATCTTATCCGTCTGAATTTAAGGATCAGGTGATAGCAGTATACAAGAGCGGAATATATCCTAGCGTAGCTAAATGTGCAGAAACTTATGGAGTAAATGAAAACACCTTACATGGTTGGCTTGCTATAGTTAACCTATAAATAATTGAGCTATAGATTGTTCGATCGCTAAACTTAAATTATCTTGGCGATTATCATTTTTTCTGATGAACCACTTTAAATTAGCCCAGACATGTTCAATCGGATTTAA